>RRZT010739352.1_pt1 | contig 39332 bp, 37 predicted proteins | sample 2165551 | NCBI WGS metagenome assembly RRZT01 (sample SAMN10456910, study PRJNA506462) | wastewater metagenome | biome: wastewater; feature: sludge; material: wastewater sludge; isolation source: wastewater sludge with Escherichia coli K12::gfp cells carrying plasmid... | place: USA: Moscow, Idaho...
CCGATAGCCACGACATGATCCGGGTGCGGGGCGCGCGGGTCAACAACCTCAAGGACGTGGACGTCGAGATCCCCAAGCGGCGGCTCACGGTGTTCACCGGGGTCTCCGGCTCGGGCAAGAGTTCGCTGGTCTTCGACACCATCGCCGCCGAGTCGCAACGGATGATCAACCAGACCTACTCGGCGTTCGTCCAGGGCTTCATGCCGGCCATCGACCGGCCCGAGGTGGACGCGCTCGACGGGCTGACGACGGCGATCGTCGTCGGGCAAGAACGCCTTGCCCCCAATCTGCGCTCGACGGTCGGCACGGTGACCGACGCCAACGCGCTGCTGCGCATCTTGTTCAGCCGGCTCGGGACGCCGCACATCGGCTCATCGCAGGCTTTCTCGTTCAACGTCCCGTCCGTCAGCGGTGCCGGGGCGATCAAGGTCGCCAAGGGCCCTGGGGAACAGCTGGCGGTGAAGAAGGCCTACACCCTGGTCGGCGGCATGTGCCCGCGCTGTGAAGGCACCGGGAAGGTCAAGGATGTCGACCTCGTCGAGGTCTACGACGATTCGAAGTCGCTGCGCGAGGGTCCGTTCAAGGTGCCCGGCTATTCGATGGATGGCTGGTATGGCCGCATCTTCATCGGGTCCGGCTTCTTCGACCCCGACAAACCCCTTCGCGACTACGGTAAACGCGAACTGCACGACTTGCTGTACAAGGAGCCCACCAAGATTCAGGTCGAGGGCATCAATCTGACCTACGAAGGCCTGATCCCCAAGATCAGCAAGTCGATGCTGTCGAAGGACCCCGAGGCGATGCAGCCACACGTGCGCGCGTTCGTCGAGCGCGCCGTGACGTTCCAGACCTGCCCCGAATGCGACGGGACGCGACTGGCCGCCGGCGCCCGGTCGTCGCTGATCAGGGGCATCAACATCGCGGACACCTGCGCGATGCAGATCACCGATCTCGCCGGCTGGGTGCGCGACTTGGACGAACCGTCTGCCGCACCGCTGATTGAGAACCTGCGGCATCTGCTCGACGCGTTCGCCGAGATCGGGCTGGGCTACCTGAGCCTTTCGCGTCCGTCCGGGACGCTGAGTGGGGGAGAGGCGCAGCGGATCAAGATGATCAGGCACCTGGGGTCGTCGCTGACCGATGTCACCTATGTCTTCGACGAGCCGACGATCGGGCTGCACCCGCACGACATCGCGCGGATGAACGAACTGCTCGTCCAGTTGCGCGACAAGGGCAATACCGTGCTGGTGGTCGAACACAAGCCTGAGGTGATCGCGATCGCCGACCACATCGTCGATCTGGGCCCGGGCGCTGGCAGCGGCGGGGGAGAGGTCGTGTTCACCGGCACCGTCGAGGGCTTGCGGGCCGCCGATACGCTGACCGGGCGCCACCTGGGCGACCGCGCGTCCCTCAAGGCCACCGTGCGTGAACCAACGGGCGCGTTGCAGATCAGGGGCGCCTCGACCAACAATCTGCGCGATGTCGACGTCGACATCCCCCTCGGCGTGCTGGTGGTGGTGACCGGGGTCGCAGGCTCGGGGAAGACCTCGCTGATCCACGGTTCGCTGGGCAAACGGGACGATGTGGTGGTCATCGACCAGGGCGCCATCAGGGGTTCCAGGCGTAGCAACCCGGCCACCTTCACCGGCCTGCTGGACCCGATCCGCAAGGCGTTCGCAAGGGCGAACGGGGTGACCCCGGCGTTGTTCAGCGCCAATTCCGAGGGTGCCTGCCCGGTCTGCAACGGCAACGGCGTCATCTACACCGAGTTGGGCTTCATGGAGACGGTGGCCAGCACTTGTGAGGAGTGCGGCGGCAAGCGCTTCCAGGCGTCGGTGCTCGACTACAAGTTGGGTGGCCGTGACATCAGCGAAGTGCTCGCCATGCCGGTCGACCAGGCGGTTGACTTCTTCGGTTCAGGTGAGGCCAGGACGCCGGCCGCGCACCGGATCCTGGAGCGGCTGGCCGAGGTCGGCTTGGGTTATGTCACCTTGGGGCAGCCATTGACGACGCTGTCGGGAGGGGAGCGCCAGCGGCTGAAGTTGGCGAGCCAGATGGGGTTGAGCGGAGATGTCTACGTGCTGGACGAGCCCACCAGCGGCTTGCACCTGGCCGATGTGGCGCAGTTGCTGGCGCTGCTGGACCGGTTGGTCGACTCGGGCCGCACGGTCATCGTCATCGAACACCACCAGGCGGTGATGGCGCACGCGGACTGGATCATCGACCTCGGACCTGGGGCCGGCCACGAGGGTGGCCGGATCGTCTTCGAGGGACCGCCCGCCCAGTTGGTCGCCGAACGCGCCACCCTGACCGGCCGGCATCTGGCCCGGTACGTGGATGCAGCCAAGACATTGGGCCGCAATTCAATCTTTGCTGGATAATTCAGGGGCGGATGTACTATCGGCCCATGACGACGACCACCGTGACGATGGATGGGCTGGCAGCGCTGGCACGTTTCGGGCATGCGTTGTCCGATCCGACCAGGGCAGGCATTCTGATGCACTTGCGGCTGCACGACTCGTACCCGGCCCACCTGGCCGAGGAACTGGGGGTGACGCGCCAGTCAATGTCGAACCACTTGGCGTGCCTGCGTGGCTGCGGCATGGTGGTCGCAATCCCTGAGGGTCGTCGAACCCGCTACCGACTGGCCGACGAGCGGCTGGCGCACGCGTTGGACGATCTGGCCCAAGTGGTGCAGGAGATCGATTCCGCACTCGTCGACGAGGCGCACCCGATAGCGGCAGGTGCGCAGGCGGGGGATGAGCAGTGAACCACCCCCACAGCCACGCGCCGACCAGCGGGCACGTGGGCGTCCGATACCGGCGGCGCATGCTTGCCACCTTCTTGTTGGTCGGCACATTCATGGTCGTCGAGCTGGTCTTCGGCATCCTGTCGGGATCGCTGGCTCTGGTCTCGGACGCCGGGCACATGCTTGCCGACGTGGTCGCGCTCGGTGCCGCACTATTGGCCACCACCTTGGCTGCCCGTTCGTCCAGTACCGGCAAGAGGACCTACGGTTCGTACCGGGCCGAGGTCTTCGCGTCCGGATTTACAGTTCTGATCATGCTCGGCGTTGCGGTCTACGTGGTGGCCGAGGCCCTTGGCCGGCTCGGCGATGGCGGCGAAGTCGCCACCACGCCCATGCTTGTCGTGGGCGCACTCGGCCTAGGTGTCAACGTGGTCTCGATGCTGCTGCTGCGTGAAGGCTCAAAGCAGTCCATCAACGTAAAGGGCGCCTATTTCGAGGTGATCTCGGACGCTGCCGGCAGCGTCGGGGTCCTGCTGGCCGGCGGGCTGATCGCCGTCACTGGTTCGACCATCTGGGACACCATCGTCGCGCTGGCGATCGGCGCCTTCGTCGGGGTGCGGGCCGTGGCGCTCGGTCGTCAGGTGCTGGCCATCCTCGGACAGGAGGCACCACACAACGTCAGCATTGACAAGGTGGCTGGCGACCTCGAGTCGGTTCCCGGGGTGAGGGAGGTGCATGATCTGCACCTTTGGACGCTGACCTCCGGGATGCATGTCGCCACCGCACACCTGGTGGTGGACGCCCACCGCCCGGCCCAGGAGGTTCTCACGCAGGCACAAGAAGTCCTGGAACTGCGGCACGGAATCGAGCACGCAACGTTGCAGACCGAGAGCGGACCCACCCGGCAGTGCCAGCTGGATTGGTGAAGCGGCAACCGTCAACCACTGTTGCGCTGGGCGCTACCGTGGCGAGCAGTCCAGCCCACCTCGTTGCTGGATGTCCGATAAGTGACATTATGTCAGTTTGACCACGATTCTCCGCCTGCCTCCCACGCAGAAGGCTCTGAGTTGGCTGCTCCTCTTGCGTTCATGCGAATGAGGACGCCCAGCTCCGCGCACCGGCCGGACGAGGCGGGCACCCCGCCGTGGGCATGAGACAGTTGAGGCATGACTGAACTGCGCGATCTGACGTGCTGGCTGACTGACATGGACGGCGTCCTGGTGCATGGAGACCGACCCTTGGCCGGTGCCGCCGAACTGCTGGCCAAATGGCAGGAGACCGGGCGCCGGTACCTCGTGCTGACCAACAACTCCGTCTTCACCCCCCGCGACCTCGCTGCCCGATTGACCCGCTCGGGGCTCGACGTCCCGGAGGAGAACCTCTGGACCTCGGCGATGGCGACCGCCACCTTCTTGAGCAACCAGAGTGGCGAGAAGACGGCGTTCGTGATGGGCGAGGCCGGACTGACCACGGCAATGCACGAGGCGGGATTCATCCTGACCGATGTCGATCCCGAGTACGTGGTGCTGGGCGAGACAAGAGCGTTGACCTTCGACAACATCACTCGCGCGATCCGGCTCATCAACGCCGGGTCCCGGTTCATCATCACCAATCCAGACACGCACGGACCCGACACGACAGGAATCGTCCCGGCAACCGGTGCGTTCGCCGCCATGATCACCGCAGCGACCGGCAAGAAGCCCTACGTCATCGGGAAGCCGAATCCCATCATGTTCCGCACGGCTCTCAACCGAATCCAGGCGCACTCCGAGTCGACCGGCATGATCGGCGACACCATGACCACCGACATCGTGGCCGGCATGGAGGCTGGTCTGACCACGGTGCTCGTCCTCACGGGATCGACCAGCCGCGAAGACATCGCGAGCTACCCGTACCGACCATCGGTGGTGCTGGAGTCGGTCGCAGACCTGGTGCCGCTGCTGTAGTAGCCGCCCATGACTCGGCAGAGGCAAGACCCTACGCCGCCGGATGACCACGGTCGATGACCAGAAGGGAGCAACCGAATGAGCAACCAGACCGATGCCGGCACCTTCGACATTGCCTGCCGGACCATCGACACACCGGTCGGCAGGCTGCTGCTCGCCCAGACAGGTCGCGGGCTGCTGCGTGTCGCCTACGAACGTGAGGGCTTCGACGAGGTACTGCAAGAGCTCTCAAGGCGGGTCAGCCCCCGCATCCTGCACTCCCCCAGCCACCTCGACGGCCTCGCTGCCCAGTTCGACGAGTACTTCGCCGGCGATCGTCACCGGTTCGACGTTCAGTTGGACCAACGGCTCTCCACAGGGTTCCGCCACAAGGTGCAGCAGTACCTGCCCCGGATCGACTACGGGTTCACCCACAGCTACAAGCAGGTCGCCGAGAAGGTCGGCAACCCCGCTGCGGCCAGGGCGGTGGGCGCCGCCTGTGCCACCAATCCCCTGCCCATCGTGGTCCCCTGCCACCGGGTGCTTCGCAGCGACGGTGGGCTGGGTGGCTATGTCGGCGGACTCGACGCCAAGTCAACGCTCTTGACTTCGGAGCATGCCCGGTGGGCCACACGGACGGCGGGCCCGCAGACCTCCCGCGAAGACCCCACGACACGACAACCATCGGCGTAGTGTCCCTCTATGGAAACCAGCCACCAGATCCGCGAGAAGACCGCGAGTCGCGCCTTCGAGGCACTCGGACAGAACCCCAGCGACAACCTCGTGCTAATGGTCCAATGCCCCCACTCGCATCATCTGGCGGCTATCTACGACACCGCAGCGGGTCACGTCTATCACTCGGTGCTCCATGCCGTCTCCCACGGACGCAAGGACTACGAAGACCTGGGCCACCACGCGTCCCGGCTCGGGCGCGACTGGTTCGATCTGTTGGATGTCGCCGACCCGGCGGTCAGCGACGACCTTGAGGCCGGTTGTGAGTGTGGCCCGTACACCCTGTCGCGCCAGCAACTGATCCAACAGATCGCCGATGGCGAGAAGCGGGTCATCGTCGGCGGCTGAGCCGTGGCCACCTGATCGATGCCGGCGACACCCACACCTAGCTGCTGGCCTGGTTGCACAGTCTGAAACGGTGATTCGCCACTGATTGCCCGGGCCCGGTGCCGGGCAATCAGTCGTTGAAGGTGTTGAGCCACTCAAGGTCATCGACCCGGTCGACACGGTAGACGCCTCCGGTGCCGGCGCAGGTGTCGTTGTTTCCGAACGAGGTGACACCGGCGATGACGTTGGACGACCCGATGAAGTTGGGCCCGCCCGAGTCGCCGAAACAGGTCCCACCGGTACGTGCATTGTTGGAAAGCACCAGTGACCCGTCACCGGTGAATCCGGTGTTGATCTGGTTCAGCTTCGGGTAGGCGACCATGCGCACGCGGTCGGCTTGATTCTTCCAGGACGCCGCATCGGGGAAACTCCGCTGCCGCCCATAACCGACAGCAGTGAACGACACGTCCTGCCTACCGCGCTGGGTCGCGAGTTTGTCGAGCAGGTTCAGATCGGGCAACGCACCGTACTCCGGCATGCTGACTCCCTGATCGAGCACCACCACACCCAGGTCGTACAGGGAGAAGGCAGCCTCGTCATACAGCGGATGGGAGTACGGTGTGCCGGCCACGTCGCCCTGGTCCGGATAATCGTGCGCGGAGGCATCCGTCAGGTCGGCGTCGAACCAGATCTCAACCCGGGCAGCGCCAGCCGTGCAGTGGCCAGCGGTGAGGAAGATGGTCGGTGAGATGAGCGTTCCGCTGCACCGCCACTGCGGTTCGCCAGCGCCATCCTTCGCGACCATCAAGCCGACGTACGGGTGATCGTTGCCGTCCAGGACACCGTGGGTGACTGCATTCGCGGGCGCAACGATGAGTCCCGTCCAGGCTAAGACCGCAGCCAAGGCGAGGCCGACCCTCATGCGCCGAGCTTCGAAACGGCCCCTGGGTGCCGGGACAGCTACGGTGGACGGCGCGACCGCGGTGCGGTCCCAAGTACCCAAGGCGAGTTTCACAGCTGACCCCTTGTCTCGTCGTGCTCCACACAATGGGAACACACTAGCCAAGGGGCGCTGCACGAGGGTGGATGGACGTTGTCAGCTGCCAAGGACCCCCAGCGCGACCGCCTTGGCATCCGCAGCAGTCGTGGCCTGCAGCGCCGCCCCAGCGGCCTGGCGGCACTGCTCGAGCGTCGCGTTGGCCAAGGTAACGCCGACGGCAGGGATCGCCGCGGACGCCATCGAGAGCGAGGTCACACCCAGCCCGACCAGAACGCAGGCGAGGACGGGGTCGGCTGCCGCCTCACCGCAGACGCCCACAGGTTTGCCCAACTTCAGGCCGGCAGCCGCGGTCGAGGCGATCAGCCGTAGCACTGCCGGCTGCCACGGGTCGGTGAGATACGCCAAGTCGGGCGCCATACGGTCGGCGGCCATCGTGTACTGGGTGAGGTCGTTGGTACCGATCGACATGAAGTCGACCTCATTCAGGAACGCCTCGGCCAGCAGAGCAACTGACGGCACCTCCACCATGACCCCGGCAAGCAGTCCTCGCGAGCGCACCGCAGCTGCGAACCGCCGCGCCTCGTCGACAGTTGCGATCATCGGGGCCATCGCCCAGACCGACGACTTGTCCCCTTGTTGGCCCACGGCCGCTTCGGCGATGCCGTCCAGCTGGTGTTCCAGCAGCCCCTCCCTCGCGAACGACAGACGCACACCCCGGACGCCGAGCGCCGGGTTCTCCTCATGTGAATGGTCGGCGAAGGGCACGGGCTTGTCAGAGCCGGCGTCCAGCGTCCGGATGACCACCTTCTTGCCCGGGAAGGCATCAAGCACCTCCCGGTAGATCGCGGCCTGCTCCGGCACGCTGGGTTCGGTCTGGGCGGTCAGGAAGCACAGTTCGGTGCGGAACAGCCCGACACCCTCGGCGGGTGACCCAGCAGCGGTGCGAGCACCGGCGCCGTCTTGGACATTGGCCAGCAGTTGCACGTGCTCGCCGGATGCCAGTCGGCCGGGGCCCTTCCAGGCGCGGACCGTCTCGCGCCTGTTCGCATCGGCGGCCACCAACTCGCGAGCCTCTGCCTCGGCGACGCCCCAGCGAATGGTCCCGGTGGTGCCATCCACCAGGATGGCCGTTCCGTCCTCGACCAAGCCGAGATCGGGGGTTGCGACGATGCACGGGATACCCAACTGCCGGGCGATGATCGCAGTGTGGCTGGTGGGCCCGCCGAATTGGGTCACCAGCCCGAGGATCTTGCTCGGGTCGAGCCCCGCAGTGTCGGACGGTGCAAGGTCTGGGGCCAGCAGAATGATGGGCTGGTCAGGTTGCGGTACGCCCGGCTCGGGAAGTCCGAGGATCTCGGCGATGACGCGGTCGCGGATGTCTTTCAGGTCGGTGGTGCGTTCTGCCATCAAGCCACCGAGCTTCTCGAACTGCGAGACGAATTTGGCGATGGCTTCCGCCGTGGCGGTGGTGGCGGGTTTGCCCGCACCGATCTGGCGGGTGGCCGTGCGAATCCAGCCGCGATCCTCCGCGAGCGTGGCGGTGGCGGCCAGGACTTCACTGGCGGCCCCGGTGGCGGCGGAGGCTCGGGCGGCGAAGCGTGCTGCGACGGTCTCGGCTGCCGCACGGAAGCGCTCGGTCTCGGCCGCACGATCTTCCTCGGCGATGATGCGGGTGTCGACAGGGACTTGGGGCGGCTTGCGCGCCCATCCTGCGGGCGCGTAGGCGATGCCGGGAACGACGCCGGTTCCGGTCAAGAGATCTGCTGCAGTCATGTGACCCACCCTTTCAATCAAAGTATTCCCACATCTTGCCACAGCAGTCTTTACTCCGCAAGAGTTGCAAACCCACGCGATCTCATGTAAAACAATGGATAACCACATCAGGAGGTTGGATGTACGCAGAAGAACGTCAGCGGCTGATCGTTTCACTCGCGCACGAGCACGATCGGGTGGCAGTAGCCGAGCTCGCCGGCCGATTCGGTGTCACGACCGAGACAATCCGACGCGACCTCGAGCTGCTCGACGAACGCGGTCTGCTCCAGCGCGTCCACGGCGGCGCACTCCCCCGCGCGACGGGGATCTTCGCACCCGAGCTCGGCCTCGTGGAGCGGGAGGCGCACAACATCCCCCAGAAGTCCGCGATTGCCCGTCGTGCGCTTGACTATCTACCTGCCGCGCACGGCAGCATGATCCTCGACGCCGGCACGACAACGGGCCAACTTGCGGCCCTGCTCCCCGAGGACGCCCCCCTACCCACAGTCATCACCAACTCTGTCGCCATCGCGGCCCTGCTCTCGGCGCAGGACACCACAGACGTCCTGATGCTGGGCGGGCGCGTGCGTGGTCTGACCCAGTCGGTGGTCGGCGCGAGCGCCGCGGACGCGCTCGGCCGCCTGCGCGTCGACATCGCATACCTGGGCGCCAACGGAATGTCCGCCCAACACGGCTTTTCTACCCCTGACCTCGACGAAGCCATGGTCAAGAGGGCTATGGTCAGCATCGCCCGGCGCGTAGTGGCTCTGGTCGACAGCTCAAAAATCGGCACCGAATCGCTCCACTCGTTCGCGAGGCTCTCGGACGTGGACGTGCTCATTACTGACGACGGCATCACCGACGCGGTGCGTGCCGAATTCACCGAACAAGGAGTGGAGGTAGTGGTCGCATGATCGTCACATTCACGGCCAACCCGAGTCTGGACAAGACTATCGGATTGGACGTACCACTAGCCCGGGGTGAGGTCCACCGGGCGATCACCGTCAGCGAAGAGGCTGGCGGCAAGGGCATCAATGTCGCCCGTTGTATCTCCTACGCCGGTGTCCCGGTCATACCCGTACTGTCATTCGCCGACGGGGGCTTCCTGCCGCTGGTCGAGACCGCCGGCGTCCAGGCTCACGCACGCACGGTGGACGGCCCCTACCGGGTCCGCACCAACACCGCCATCACCGAACCAGACGGCACGACCACCAAGATCAACGAGCTTGGTCCGACCCTCAGCGCCGCCCAGGTGGACGCGGCAACGGCGCTTCTGCTTGATGACGCCCGGGGCGCGGACTGGGTCGTGCTGTCCGGCTCGCTGCCGCCCGGCGCCCCCGACGACTGGTACGCCACCTTGACCCCCGCACTGAAACGGCTCGGGTGCAAGGTTGCCATCGACACCTCGGGGGCCGCCTTGGACGCGGTCATCGAGGCTCTGCCAAGTGCTGCGTTCGACTTGGTCAAGCCCAACTCCGATGAGCTGGCGCAGCTCACCGGTGGTGATGCTGCGGCCTTCGAGGCATCCGCCGAGGCTGGCGAGGTGTCCGCGATCGTCGAGGCCGGGCGTGCGCTACACGCCCGAGGCATCGCGAACGTGCTCGTCACCCTGGGTGCGGCCGGCGCGGTCCTGGTGAACGCTGAGGGTGCGTGGCATTCCACCACCCCGAAAGTCACCGTGCTCAGCACGGTTGGCGCCGGCGACTCCGCGGTCGCCGGATTCGTGCTCGCAGAGGCCGCGGGATACTCGCCCGACCGCTGCCTGGCGAACGCAACCGCCTACGGCTCCGCCGCAGCGGGCCTCCCTGGCACCTCTTTGCCCCATCCCGAAGTCGTGCACCCCGATCAGGTGCCCGTCACCCGTATCGCCTGACCACCAACCTTCGCCCACGAACAGAAAGGCCCAGATGCAACTCATCACCAATGACCTGGTGGCGCTGGACGCTGACCTCGGCGCCACCAAGGACGCCGTCATCGCGTCACTCGCCCAGTTGGTCGCAGACGCCGGCCGAGCCGACGCTGCCGGCCTGACGGCCGACGCCATGGAGCGCGAGGGCAAGGCCGCCACGGGCCTGCCCGGCGGCTTCGCCATCCCACACTGCCGTTCCGCGGCGGTCTCCCAAGCCTCACTCGCCTTCGCACGGTTGTCTCGACCGGTCGACTTCGGCGCCAAGGACGGCCCATCCGACCTCGTCTTCCTGATCGCGGCAGCCGCTGACGGCGACGCCGACCACCTGAAGCTGCTGACCCAGTTGGCTCGGGCGCTGATCAAGAAGGACTTCCTCGCCTCGCTGCGGGCAGCGAAGTCCCCCGATGAGATCGTCGCACTCGTGACAGCCGTCGTGCAGCCAGCCCCCGCAGCCGCGCCCGTTGCGGCGGCCGTCACCACGGCCACCCAGAAGGTCGAGAAGCCGATCATCGTCGGTGTCACCGCCTGCCCCACCGGCATCGCCCACACCTTCATGGCAGCTGACTCCCTCGTTGCAGCAGGCGAAGAGGCCGGGGTGGACGTCCAGATCGAAACCCAGGGATCAGGCGCAGTGACCCCGTTGCCGGCCGAGACGATCCGTCGAGCGGCGGCGGTCATCTTCGCCACCGACGTCGGCGTCAAAGATCGGGAGCGGTTTGCCGGGCTGCCCGTGATCGAGTCCGGCGTCAAGCGCGCCATCAATGAGCCGGCGAAGATGGTGGCCGAGGCACTCGATGCCTCGAAGAACCCGAACGCCCGGCGCGTCTCGGGAACCTCGGCTGCCTCTGGCGAGACCGGCGCCGAAGGCGCCAAACTCGGCTGGGGCAAGCGCATCCAGCAGGCGTTGATGACCGGCGTGTCCTACATGATCCCGTTCGTGGCGGCCGGCGGCTTGCTCATCGCGCTCGGCTTCCTGCTCGGCGGCTACGACATCGCGTTGGCTCCCAACTGCGACGCGCTGCCCTCCTGGGCCGCCGGAGTGGATGCTGCAAGCTGCGCCTCGTACGGCTCCCTCGCAGACCTCGCAATCGCCCAAGGCTGGGGCGCCGGCATCTTCTACCTCGGCGCAATCATGTTCAAGATCGGCGGGGCCGCTTTCGGCTTCTTGGTGCCGGCCCTGTCCGGCTACATCGCCTACGCACTCGCCGGCCGTCCCGGCATCGCCCCCGGCTTCGTCGGTGGCGCGATCTCCGTCGCCCTCGGCGCCGGCTTCATCGGCGGCCTCATCACCGGCCTCATCGCGGGCCTGCTGGCAATGTGGATCGGCTCCTACAAGGCCCCCCGCTGGCTGGCCGGTCTGATGCCCGTAGTCATCATCCCGCTGGTGGTGACGCTGCTCACCGGTGGCCTGATGTACATCCTGCTCGGCAAGCCACTCGCCTGGATCACCACCTCGCTCTACTCCGCCTTGGAGGGCATGTCGGGCGGATCAGCCATTGCACTGGGCGTCGTGCTCGGCCTGATGATGTGCTTCGACCTGGGCGGCCCGGTCAACAAGGCCGCCTACCTGTTCGCCACCGCTGGGCTGTCTGCCCAAACAGAGTCCTCATTCCAGATCATGGCCGCTGTCATGGCCGCCGGCATGGTTCCGCCGCTGGCGATGGCATTGGCGACGACCGTACGCAAGCAGCTGTTCACCGAGCCCGAGATCGAGAACGGCCGCGCAGCCTGGCTGCTTGGTGCTTCCTTCATCTCCGAGGGCGCAATCCCGTTCGCAGCAGCCGACCCGCTGCGCGTGATCCCCTCGATGATGCTCGGCGGTGCGCTCACCGGCGCGCTGTCGATGGCTCTGGGAGTCGGCCTTCGGGCACCCCACGGCGGCATCTTCGTGCTGTTCGCGGTGGAGAACCCGATCGGGTTCCTCATCGCACTGATTGCCGGGGTGGTGGTGGCCGCCGCCGCCGTCATCGCAGCCAAGCAGTTCGGCGCCAAAAAGAGCACCCCGGCACTGGCCTCCTAGGTATCCTGCCAATACAACACCTACAAAGGAGTACACAATGGCAAGCAAGACCGTCCTCGTCGGATCGGCCGTCGGGTTGCACGCCCGCCCTGCTGCGCTCATCGCCCAAGCTGCTGGACAGTACGACGACGAGATCCTTCTTTCGCTCCAGGGCAGCGACGAAGACTCGGTGGATGCCGCATCTAGCCTCATGATCATGACGCTCGGCGCAGCTAAGGGTGCGGCGGTCACGGTCGAGTCCGAGAATGCAGAGGCAGTCGAGCAGATTGCGGCACTCATCGAACGCGATCTGGACGCCGAGTAGCTCGACCCCGCAGTACCACGATGCCCCCGGTTCAGCCGGGGGCATCGTCGTGCGTCCAGCTCACCCAGACGCGACTGATAGGCTTGTCAGACCATGGACGGGCGAATACGGGCAGCATTCCGGGCGGCGCCCCGGGAACGTTTCCTGCCGCTCGACAAACGGCACTTGGCGAGCGTGGACGCACCCATCTCGATCGGTTTCGGCGTGACGAATTCGCAGCCCTCCACGGTGGCCGCCATGCTCGAGTTGTTGGACGTCCACGAAGGCCAGCTGGTCTTGGACGTCGGTTCCGGCTCGGGCTGGACGACCGCCCTGCTGGCCGAGTTGGTGGGCCCGACCGGGCGGGTCGTGGGCGTCGAGCGGATCTGGCAACTGGTGGAACGGGCACACGAAGCGCTGGCCGACTGGCCGTGGGCCGGCGTCCAACTGGCCGTGCCGGGCGTCCTGGGTGTTCCCGATCAGGCGGGATTCGACCGAATCTTGGTCTCGGCGATGGCCAATGAGCTGCCCGTCGAACTGGTCACCCAACTCGGCGATTCTGGGGTCCTGGTTATACCGGTGGCCGGCGAGATGGTGCGGGTGGTGCGCCACCTTGATGGTGAGGACGTGGTCACCTCACATGGCTGGTACAGCTTCGTGCCGCTGATCAGATAGCCCATCGCAGACCTCGGGAGGCGGGTTGCGGGTCAGACTCAGACGCGTTGCCCGGTGGCCAGCAGCTTGCGACGCGACCGCAGCACCATGGTCAACGCGAACAGCCAGACCGGCAATTGGGTCGCCATGGCGATCCGGAACGCCTCCGGCCCCGGATCGGCCCCACCCACCCAAGCCAGCACCATACTGATCACACCGACGCTCACCAGGGCGGCGATGAAGCCACCGACGATCACCAGACCCGACCCGATGCCCATCCGGTGCGGCGGCACGAAGCTGCGGTTGATGTCGAAGGCGATGTTGGAGGCGGGGAAGCAGGACGCCAAGCCGATCATCAGCACGACCAGCAAGGGCATGGGGGCGCTGCCCGGCCACAACAGGACAGCCGTCCAAGCCACCACCGTGAAGGCGGCCACGATCAGGGCGAGCGCGACACGTTGGTTCTCGAAGATGCGGGTGAGCACGCCCATCGGCGGACCGGCGGCGATCCCCGCGATCACGAAGACCGTGAACAGGTTCCCTGCCTGGGCGTCGGTCAGGCCCTGACCTTGGGTCAGGAACGGAAATCCCCACATGAAGGTGAAGATCAACGGGAAGTAGGCGGTCGACATGTGGATGAAGAACCCCAACTGCCCGGCCGGCATCTCGATCACCTCGCGTGCTCCAGCGAAGCCTCCGCGTCGCCCCTGGGGGCGAGGCACCTCTGCGCCGGGCGGATAATCGCGGACGAAGACCACGTTCAGCAACAGGCCGGTTGCACAGGCGGCAGCCACCGTGAGGAAGGCCGGTGTCCACCCGAAATCGGCCAGGATACGCACCAACGGGACCGCCGAGGCCCACTGCCCGAGCTGGCCGGCAACCGAGGAGATCTGGGTCAGCAGCGGAACCTGACGTGCCGCGAACCACACCGGGATCAGCCGGATGGCGGAGATGAACATCAGCGCGTCTCCCCCGCCGATGAGGACGCGCACGCCCAACCCCACCGGGAACGAGGTGGCCAGCGCCAAGCCCAGCTGGCCGACTGTCATCACGGTCAGGCCGATGGCGATCGTCTTGCGGCTGCCCAGCCGATCGAGCAGCAATCCGGCCGGGATCTGCATGCCGGCGTAGACGATCATCTGGACCACGACGAAGATGCTCATCAAGGCCACCGGGCTGGCGAAGCGCTCGGCCGCGTACAGGCTAGCCACTCCGAATGAGGTGCGGGAGAACATGGCCGCGACGAAGGTCAGGGTGGCGGCCAGCCAGACGATCCAGGGACGGATCCCACCCACCGGGGCCTCGGTCCCACGCATTGCACCATCCTGTCTGTCGTCCACCGCGATACTAAGCCATGCTCGACGGCGGCCGATTCACCGATGAATCGGGCGTCCTGCGGGGCCGTGCCTGCTCAACGCTTCCGATAGAGCTTCTTCGACTGGTAGACCGGCTCACTGGTGACCTGCACGCCGAGATTGCGGAAGATGCCCTCATCGACCGAACCGAGGATCACGGTGGAGTGCACGTCACAGCCACCCAGCTTGTGCAGTTCGGCGAGCGCCCGGCGGGCGTTGTCGTCCCGGTTAGCGCTCACCGACAGCGCGATCAGCACCTCGTCGGTGTGCAGCCGCGGGTTGTGGCTGCCCAAGTGCTTGGTCTTGAGGGTTTGGATCGGCTCGATCGTCTCGACGGCAAGCAACTTGACATCCTCGTCGATGCCGGCCAGCGCCTTCAGCGCGTCCAACAGCATCGCCGAGCAGGCGCCCAGCAGCGCCGATGTCTTGCCGGTGACGATGCGTCCGTCGGGGAGTTGGATGGCCGCGGCCGGGGCCTTGGTGCGCCGCTCCACGGCAAGGGCCGGCTGGACGACCGGCCGGTCCTCCTTGACCAGGCCAAGCCCGCTCATCAGCAGCGCAATACGATCGGACTGGGCCGGTTCCAAGTCTTCGCGGCGCTCTGCGACCAGCGCCTTGTAGTAGCGCCGGATGACCTCCTGTTTCGCGGCGGCACGGCAGACCTCGTCGTCGCTGATGCAGTAGCCGGCCATGTTGACGCCCATGTCGGTCGGCGACTTGTACGGCGAGCGGCCGAGGATCTGTTCGAAGAGCCGGTTCAGCACCGGGAAGACCTCGACGTCACGGTTGTAGTTGACGACCTGCTCACCGTAGGCGGCGAGGTGGAAGGGGTCGATCAGGTTCACGTCATCTAGGTCTGCGGTGGCAGCCTCGTAGGCGATGTTCACCGGATGGGACAGCGGCAAGTTCCAGATCGGGAACGTCTCGAACTTGGCGTAGCCGGACGTGATGCCCCGCCGATAGTCGTGGTACAGCTGCGACAGGCAGGTGGCCATCTTGCCGCTGCCTGGTCCGGGCGCGGTCACCACCACCAGGTCGCGGGTGGTCTCGATGTACTCGTTGCGTCCGTAACCGTCGTCACTGACGATGAGCGAGACATTGTTGGGGTAGCCCTTGATCGGGAAATGCCGGTAGACCTTGAGGCCCAGCCGCTCCAGCTTGCGCTTGAAGTTGCGAGCCTGCCGGTTCTCCTCGGTGACGTGGCTGATCACGACGCTGCCCACGTAAAGGCCACGGGAGCGGAATTCATCGATCAGTCGCAACACATCAGACTCGTAGGGTATGCCCAGATCGGCACGCACCTTGTTGTTGGCCAAGTCGAGCGCACTGATCACCACCACGATCTCGACCTCGTCGGCGACCTTCTCCAGCATCACGATCTTGTTGTCGGGGGTGAAGCCCGGCAGCACCCGCGAGGCATGCATGTCGTCGAAGAGCTTGCCACCGAATTCGAGGTAGAGCTTGCCGCCGAATTGTCGACGACGCGCAAGGATCTGTTCGGTCTGGAGGTTGATGTACTTGTCGCGGTCGAACCCGATCTGCTGCATTTTCCTCCCTGCGCCGACACCCGCAGGGATCATAGCCCGATCGGGCCCCGGGGCAGGCGCTACCCCGACCCCATCGATCCAGTGCGGACGGAGGTCGGGGCTGGCGAGGCTTGCGAATCGCCTGCATCGGTGGCCGACAGTGCTTTCATGTGCATGTGATGACCATCGCGCGTATCCGAAGTGACTTCCCCGCCAAGTTCGGCATCCCCCGGCAGGCCGGTCTGGTCCCGGAGTTGCGTGCACAGGTCGTCTTCGAGCCAGCCTTTCGCAACGCGGATGCGGTGCGCGGCCTCGACGGCTTCAGCCATCTTTGGTTGATCTGGGAGTTCTCGGGCTCGCTGCGGTCGCAGGACGATGCGTGGTCACCCACAGTGCGGCCACCCCGATTGGGCGGGGAAACCCGGATGGGGGTCTTTGCCACCCGGTCACCGTTTCGTCCCAACCCAATTGGGCTCTCCTCGGTCAGGCTGCTCGGCATTGAATCCAACCCCCAGCTGGGCCCGGTCTTGCAGGTCGGCGGCGCCGACCTGATGGACGGCACACCGATCTACGACATCAAGCCCTACGTGGCTGCCGATGTCCACGCCGATGCCCGCTTCGGCTTCACCAGTTGCCACGCGGACTATCGCGTCCGGGTGGAGATCCCCGACGACCTGCTGGCATTCGTCCCACCAGACAAACAGGACGCTCTGCGTGGCCTGCTCGCCGAGGACCCACGCCCGGCCTACCAGGACGATCCGACCCGGCGTTACGGCCTTTGTTTTGCCGGGCGCAACATCAAGTTCACGGTCGCCGACGGAGTACTTGCCGTCCGATCCGTCGAACCCCTCTGAGCAGTTCAGGTCGGGGAACCTTCCGGGTCACCAAGCCCGGACGAGGCAGTCTCAGGATTCTCGACGGGCGACGGGCTGCCGGACGGCCTGGCTTGGGCATTGAGATGGCCGATGACCCCATCTGCCGCCGCTGGGACGCCTAGGGTGGGCAGGACACGAACCAACCAGCCGCCGCACTCGAGCATGGAGGTCAAGCAATGTCCCAGTCCTACAAGAACTACATCGCGGGCGAATTCCGCGGCACCGACGAAGCGATCGAGGTGCGCAACCCGGCCACCGACGAGGTCATCGCGGCGGTGCCGCGTGCCACCGAGAAGGACGTCGATGACGCCGTCGCGGCCGCCAAGGCAGCCAAGAAGCAGTGGGCGCTGACCCCGGCCACGCAACGGGCCAGCTACCTGAGCAAGATCGCAACCGGCATCCGTGACAATGAGGCGCTGCTCACCGACATCATCGTCCAGGAACAGTCAAAGATCCGGGGACTGGCGAACGTCGAGGTGAACTTCACCGCCGACTATCTCGACTACATGGCATCGTTCGCGCTCCACCTGGAGGGTGAGATCCTGAACAGTGCCCGCCCCAAGGAGCAGATCTTCGTCCTGCGCAAGCCGCTGGGTGTCGCGGCCGGCATCTTGCCGTGGAACTTCCCGTTCTTCCTGATCGCCCGCAAGATGGCCCCGGCGCTGGTGACAGGCAACACCTGTGTGATCAAGCCGGCCTCTGCGACCCCGATCAACGCGATGGAGTTCGCCAGGATCGCGGCCCAGGTGGGCCTGCCCGATGGCGTATTCAGCCTGCTGTCCGGGCCGGGGAGCATCGGTGGCTACCTGGCGGGCCATCCCGACGTCGACATCGTCTCGTTCACCGGCTCGGTAGAGGTTGGCCAGAAGATCATGAGCGCCGCGTCCCGCAACATCACCAAGGTCAGCTTGGAGTTGGGCGGCAAGGCGCCCGCGATCGTGCTGGACGACGCCGACCTCGACCTGGCAGTCGGCGCCATTAAGGCGTCCCGGGTGATCAACTCCGGCCAGGTCTGCAACTGCGCCGAGCGCGTCTACGTGACCCGCGGAGTCGCCGACGAGTTCATCTCCAAGATGACCGCAGCCATGGCCGCCACCAGATACGGAGACCCGTCGATCGAGACCGACCTGGACATGGGCGCCCTGATCGACCGGTCGGCCGTGGAACGCATCGCCGGGATGGTCGACGCCGCGGTTTCGGCGGGCGCCACCGCGACCACCGGCGGCAAGGTGGCCGATCGTGACCGCGGCTACTTCTATGAGCCGACGGTGCTGGCAGACGTCACCTCGGAGATGTCGGTGGCCCGCGATGAGATCTTCGGGCCGGTGCTGCCGATCATGGTGGTGGACGACTTCGACGAGGCGATCAAGCGAGCAAACGACTCCGAGTACGGGCTGACCTCCTCGCTATACACGACCTCGCTGGCCAACGCGATGCGCGGCATGCGTGAGATCGACTTTGGGGAGACCTACATCAATCGCGAGAACTTCGAGGCCATGCAGGGCTTCCACGCCGGCACCCGCAAGTCGGGCATCGGCGGTGCAGACGGACGCCACGGTGTCGAGGAGTTCACGCGCACCCAGATGGTGTACATCGAGTCCTGATCCCACGGAGTTGTTGAAGACTGGAAGAATGTACTGGTGTCCACACTGGTCTTCTTCCACGCCCATCCAGACGATGAGGCGAGCCAGACCGCGGGGTCGATGGTGCTCGCCGCCGAACGAGGCCACCGTGTCGTCGTGGTCTTCGCCACCGGCGGTGAGCACGGCACCGTCCCGGAAGACCTGGCCCCGGGCGAGACGGTTGCGCAGCGTCGGCGTGCCGAGGCGCAAGCGTCCGCCCGAGTGCTGGGCATTGCGCGAGTGGCCTGGTTGGGTTACCACGACTCCGGGATGACGGGCTGGCCGCAGAACACCGATCCGCTGAGCTTCGTACAGGCAAGCCTGGATCAGGCCGGCGGCCGGCTGGCGGACATCCTCGACGAGGAGGACGCCGACGTCCTGGTCACCTACGACTGGCACGGCAACTACGGGCATCCCGATCATGTCATGGTCCACCGGGTGGCCTATCGGGCCGCTCAGTTGGCCAGCCACCGGCCAAGGGTGCTGGAGCAGACCACGAACCACGACGACATGGGACGAATGGCCGCCCGCGCCGCCGCCCTGGGCATCGACCTGTCGTTCGGCGAGATGCTCGGTGACGACGGCCTGCCGATTGGCTTGCCGGAGTCGGAGATCGGTTGGCGGGTGGACGTCAGCGGTGTCCTCGACCGCAAGCGGGCGGCCCTTGCTGCGCACGGCAGTCAATCCGATACGCAATGGATGCTTTCGCTGCCGCTGGAGGCGTTCGGCGCGTGGATGGGCAACGAGTACTACCGAGAGGAAGGACGTGCGGGCCTCATGGTCGACGGTTGGCCCTTTGAGGAAGCGGAGGTACAGCCGCCTCCCAGCTGAGTCCTCGCCCTTCGGGATTACCGCCGCAGCGGCTGTGATCTGGGTGACCGGCCACGGAGGCGACCGGCGTGAGCTGACTTGACCAGGGCCACGTCGGTGCGGGCGGCCGGTTGGTGCGCTACCGGGCAGCGGGTACCCAACCGCAGTCGACATCGGTGGCTCCGACCTCGACCGTGAGCGCCACACTCCCCTGCCCCCAGCGGGCCGTGAAACAGGCGTCCGCGTCCGGATTGGGAGAAGTGATCAGCAGCCCCTGTACGGCATCTTGGGTGAGTGCGGCTACCCGCACGAAACCGTGCGCAGCCAAACCCTCGTTCGCGCGCTGCAGCCAAGCGTCCGCCCGCTCAGCCGATGCGGAGGTGGTGCCGGTGACATGCAGGGACGCCACCATCGTGTTGTTCATCGACTGCCGGTACTGGAAAGCGGGCTCCCCCAGCCAGGTCACATCGGCCAGGCCCTGCTCGGCCGCCTCCTGTTGGGTCGCCAAGACCGGCAAAAAGCGTTCGCGCAGCGTGAACTCGTCCGGCCCGGTATAGGCGGACGCCGGCGCGGCGGCCTGCGTGCTGGCCCGTACCACCGGCTGTTCGGCGGCCGGAGACGAGCCCTGTCCGGAGCAACCGACAGTCGCCAAGACGACGGCAAGAGCAGCGACCCAGGTGCGACGAAGGTCGGGTTTCACGGGGTCAATCTAGCCACCGAGCGACTGACGAACAAAAGCTCAGCTGGTGATGTCCTTGTGGGTGAATCGCGCCCACGCCGCGAGACCGAAGACAACCACGTAGCCAGCCGCCAGCTGCAAGCCCTTGACCACGTTCGTCGTCATCATCGGATCGCTGAGCAGTTCGGTGAAGCTGAGCATCCAATTCGACAACAGCCAAGGGTGTAGCCAGGCGAGCTGCTCGACCGCCAAGGCGATCCAGCTGAGGATGTTGACGATCATGATGGCCACTGTCGCCGCCAGCGGCTGGTCGGTGAGCACCGAAACCAGCAGGCCGATCGCGGCCAACGCGGCCAGCAGCGCGGCGTAGTAGAGGTACATCAAGGCGATCCGCCCCACGCCCGCCCAGAAGCCGATCTGGGTGCCCGACATCGTCCACGCCGGCCCGGCACCCAACAGGGCGACACCCGAGACGATACCCACCACCGCTACCACGGCGACGCCGGTCAGACAACCGACCAGCAGCGAACAGAACTTCACCACGAGCAGCCGGGTCCGTCCGACCGGGACCGTCAACAGATAGCGCAACGTGCCCTGATTGGCCTCCCCCGCGATGGCGTCCCCGGCCAGCATCGAGATCGCCAACGGCAGGAAGAAGGGCGCCTCCGCGATCAGCGCCATGACCGCGACGATCAGCCCGTTGCCCGACAGCAATCCGCCCATCGGTCCTCCAGCACGCGAAGAGGCACGCAGCGCAATGGCCATCACCACCGGCACTCCGGCGAGCACCAGCAGACCCATCTGGTTGCGGCGCCGCCCGAAGACCAGGCGCAACTCTGACCCGAGGAATCGGCCGAAACCGACGCCGGGACGCGCAACCTCAGCCGCTGACATCGAAACCCTCCCCAGTCAGCGCGACGAAGAGGTCTTCCAAGGTCGGCTTGGTCACGTTGAACGCCTGCACCCGCACCCCGGCCGTCACCAACCCGGCGACGATCTGCTCCGGCGGTGCATCACCGAGTTCGAACCAGACACCGCCGTCGGCCAGGCTGGGATTCGCCACGGCCAACCGGGTGAGGACGGCCAGCGCGTCGCCGGTGTCCGGGGTCCGCAACTCGATGCGGATAGCGGCAGACTGCCGCAGGCCGGTCAGGCTGTCCTGGGCGATCAGGCGTCCCCGGTTCATCACCCCGACGTGGCTGCAAACCTGCTCCACCTCGGTCAACAGGTGGCTGCTGACCAGCACCGTGGTGCCGCCCTCCGCCAAGGACGCGACCAGGTGCCGGACTTCGCGGGTACCCTGCGGGTCCAGTCCGTTGGTTGGTTCGTCCAGGACGAGCAACTCACGTGGTTGCAGCAAGCAGGCGGCGATCGCCAGTCGTTGCTTCATGCCCATCGAGTAAGCGCGGTAGGTCTTGTGCGCGGCAGCCAACAGACCGACCCGCTCCAGGGCGGCGCCGACCCGCGTCCGGGCCGTCCTGGGGTCGGCGTGCCGGTCGGCGCTGTCGATGCGCAGCAGGTTGGCCTGCCCCGAGAGGTGGGGGTGGCAGGCTGGGCCTTCCACCAGGGCGCCGACCTTGGGCAGCGCGGCTCCGATCCCCCGCGGCATGGGCTGGCCGAGTACCGTGCTCGTGCCCTCGGTGGCCGAGATCAGGCCGAGCAGCATGCGGATCGTCGTGGTCTTGCCCGAACCATTGGGGCCCAGGAAGCCGTAGACCGCTCCGCTGGGCACCTCAAGGTCGATGTGGTCGACCACCACCTGTCGTCCGAACGCCTTGGTGAGCCCGGACGACTCGATGGCGCTGTGGTTCACCGCGCCAAGGCCTCGTACAGCGCCTCCGGGGCGACCGCGCCGAAGGCGACGCGTCCGTCATCGGCGAAGACGAAGCTGACCAGCGTGCCATCCAGCACCGTGCCGCTCCCCCAGTCGCCGCCGATATGCGGCAGGACGGTCGCCAGCGGGTTGGCCCCTTCTGGCGTCCCGGGCGAATCGGACGCCCCTTGGGTGCCCGCTGAGGTGATGGTGACCTGGGACCATCCCTCACCCATGGTGACCGGGTTCGGTGGCGTGGCTGTGGTTGCGTCGGCGCCGGGCGTGGCCTGCGCATCGCTGGGCGTCATCGGCTCGTCGGTGGGCAACTGCGGATCGGCCGTCGGCCATGAACCCTCAACCACCTCGGCACCTGGTGGCGGGGTGAACTCGAAAACGGACGCGTTCGGCGTGCTGTAGTCGATCCGGGTGAAGCCCACATCTACCGCCAGCCGCCCGGTCACGGTCGAGTAGACCTCCAGCCGCAGCGGCATCGACGTCTCGGCGTCCACCGCCATCCGCACTTGCGCCACGCGGGTCTGGTCGTCGTCCTGGGGTGTCACAACCACCTCGTACGCCGACCGTCCAGCCACTCGGACATTCTCATCGGTCGCCACCGCGCTGTATTGCCCCAGCTCGCGCAGCATTTCCCTGGCGGCATCCTGTGGTGTCTCGGTCGGCACCGAATGGTCATCCGGGGTTTCGGCGGCCCCGAGTTCGGTGCGAACTGCGGTCTGCGACTGGCTGGACCACGCCCACAGCACGCTGCCGTTGCTGATCAGATCCGACTCCGACTGGCCGCGAATGATGGCGACCCGGTAGGAGTGGCCCCCGTCGTACCACACCCGCCAGGTGTTGGTGCCCGAGGCGAGCGACCACAGCGCCCCGGGATCAGTGAAGTCGACACCGGCGTCGCGCGGCAGGGCAGGAAGGCCGAGGTCCATCTCCTGGGTGACTTCGCCGCTGAACGCGACGGGCTCGGCAGCGATCACGGCGGCGATGATCTCTTCGGCGTCCCGTGGCGGCAGTGTCGGTTCAGCGCTCGCCCCCACCGTCAACAAGCCCGGAGTTGCGATCACCAGGCCCGCCGCGGCGGCAGGGGCGATCCATCGAAAACTGGTTCGTCGAGCTGACGTTCTCACATTCACCAGCGTATGTCGCGGCCCGCCGAGACCCATCAGACCACCGTTGCCGTTTGTCTCACGCCGCGTCGGGGTCGGGCTGGTGGATACCGAAGACATTGCCCTCGGGATCGAGGTAGTAACCCTGCCAGGCCATGCCGGTCAGTGCCATCTTGGGCAGCGCCACCTGACCACCCGCGGCAATGATCCGGTCGTGGTCGGCGTCGTAGTCCACTGAGCCGAAGGTGAGGACCGCGCCATTGACCGGAGCGCCCAGGCCGCCGCCCGGAACCGGACGCAGCAGCATCCCGCCGTTGATGCCCGGCTCATCGTCCGAGCCGGTGATGACACCGAAATAAGGTGAACCGGTGAATGAGCCGTAGTCCTCGAATCGCCAGCCGAAGACGTCGCCGTAGAACTTCTTCGCCCGGTCGAGGTCGTCACAATGAATCTCGAAATGGATCGGTCTGCTCATGTCACACATGGTGACACCAGATCGGCCAGCAAGTGCTCGGTAGTCTTCGTGCATGGCAAAACAACCCCGCATCACCGTGCTGCAACCCGATCCGCAAGTGCCGCTGGCCAGATTCGAGAAATGGCTGCGGGAAGCGGGCGTGCGGCTGTCAGTGGTGGGCCTGTGGGAGAAAGACGTGCCACAGCTTTCGGCGGTGGGCGAGGGTTTGTTGCTGCTCGGCGGCCGGATGTCGGCGCACGACCAGCGCACCCACAGCTGGCTCGACCCGTTGGCCGATCTGGTGGCAGATGCCCACAGCATCGGGCTGCCGATCCTGGGCATCTGCCTGGGGCACCAGGTGCTGGCCGAAGCTCTCGGCGGTCGCGTGGCAGTCGACCATCGCGATGGCGGGGAGCACGGTGCGGTCGAACTGACTTGGCTGCCCGCTGCCGCCCATGACCCGATCTTCGGGCCCATCGCGGCTCAGGAGACCGCTCTGGTGTCAATGTCGCATCATGATGTCGTCACCGAGTTGCCGGCCGGCGCCACCGAGCTCGCCCACTCAGCGCGCTACCGCAACCAGGTCTTGCGGCTCGGCAACGCCTGGGGCGTGCAGTACCACCCGGAGAAGGCTCCCGAGTCGACTGCGCGTTGGGAGACTGAATCCGACGCTGAGCACCTGCGGCTGGTGGCCGAACTCACGGCCGCTGACGATCGCATCCGCCCGGCCGCTCAGCTCGTCGCGTCCGGGTTCGCCCGTTTCGTTCGGGAAGAGGCGTAGCCGGATGCGGGTTCGGCGCCACTAATCCAGCCGGTCCCGGGTCCGTTCGTCGCTGCCGCGGTCGCGCAGGACCACCGGAACACGGTGGAATCCGCCGATCGGAGCCACTGCTCGTCTGGCCGGCTCATCGACGGCGGGGGTGATCACGCGAGTGGCCAGCACCTCCCGCAGGGCGATGCGCAGTTCCATGGTGGCCAGCGGACGCCCCGGGCACACGTGCGGCCCGATGCCGTAGACGAGGTTGTCTGCCGCGTTGCCCAAGGGATCGAATCGGTCCGGGTTACCGAAGACGTCGGCGTCACGGTTCGCCGAGGTCCAGTGCAGCTTGACCACCGCGCCTTGGGGGATTTCGGTGTGGCCGACGCGCACCGGGCAGGTGGTACGCCGCCGGTTCGACACGAAAGGATCGTCGATCCGCAAGATCTCGTCGATGGCCGCGTCCAGTTCGGCGTCACTGACATCGGACCCGAGCCGCTGCTGGATGTCCGGATGCTCAGCGAGGTAGGCGAACAGGACACCCACGCACAGCGCGATGGAACCGAGGTCGCCGCCGGTCCAGTTGCGCAGTACCGAAACCAGCTCGGCGTCGGTCAATGGGCGACCATTGATCGTGTCATGCATCAATCGGGTGGTGAGGTCGTTGGGTGCCCGGTCGCCCATCGAACGCCGCGGCTTGAGCACCGACCGGATGATCTCGTCGAACTCCTCAGCGACTGCGGCTGTGCGGCTGCGATCCCCCGACCGCGTGGCTGCATGATTGGCAGCCATCCACTGGAGGAGTTGCGGCTCGAGTTTGGACGGCCAACCCAACCAGGCGCTCTGCGCACGGACGGCGAACTGGGCGCCGAGGTCGTGGACTGCGTCCACCACCACGCCGTTGGGGACCCTGCCCAACAGGTCGCGGGCGATGTCCCGGAAGACCGGCCCGAATGGGGCCAACGCCTCTGGTTCGAAGTACCGGTCCAAGGTTTCGCGGGCTGCGCGATGCTCGGCACCATCCAGACCGTTCGGCACCTGCAAGTGGGCGGAGACCGCGCTGGAGAAGGTGTCCGCGTCCACGGCGGCCGCGACCACATCCGCATGACGCAGCAAGACGTACTGGCCCTGCGAGTTGCGGACGACCGGGTGCGCAGGACGCAATTCATCGGTGTATTCACGCAAGTCGCGGCCGGTGGGATCGAGATCATCTGGGGTGTGCTCGGTCACTTGGCACTCCTTCGGTGGCGATTCTTGCTGCCCAATCGGTCCAAATAGTGACAGCCTATTTGACTGACGATCCAATTGGAACTGCTTTCGTGACATCAATCGATCAACGGGAGCCGACATGCACTCCCCCGCGACCCTGACCGCCACGGTCTCGCTTCGCCGCGCTGCATGTTGTTGCTGTCGCTTCTGCTGACCGTCGCGTCGGACCAGAAGCCCGTTGCACCAATAGTCTCCCCGGACGCGGTTAGGCGCCCGTGCCCTGTGCAACCTATTTCGATGATCGATCCGGCAGGATCACTCTCTTGAACTCGGAATTCGTTCACCCGTAATCAATGCAATTTCGCCTGCCCTGCAAATGGGCCGACCAAGGAATAGCCATGCCTAAATTCGCCCGACATGCCGCCGCGGCGGCCGCCCTTTCTATTGCACTGTTCGGGGCCGCCTGCAGTTCATCGGTGCAGGCGTCCGGCTCGGCGGCCTCAACAGTCCTCGAGCAGCCGGCGCAGCCCCCGCGTCCCGAAGCGCACTGCATCGATCGGGACGCGCTCGTCCACCCCGTGGAAGAGGGCGGCGAAGTCGAGGTCGGGTGGCAGCCGCAGCGGGGCGAAACCATAGCCGGCGATGCCCAGGCGGTCCAGCCACTTGTTGTCGGTACCGGCCGACAAGCAGTACGGCAGCAGCGCGCTGCCGGGGTCCTCGGCCTCGATGGCGGCGTGCATCCTGTCGATCAGGTCAGATCGGCGGGGTGCGTCCAGCGAGGTGCCCACCTGGTCGACGACCACCTCGACGTGTTCCCCCGCCAGTTCGCGAATGGTGGCCAGCAGCTGGTCCTGGTGGCCGGGCAGGAAGCGACAGTCCAAGTGGGCGGTGGCCTCGCCGGGGACCACGTTGTTCTTGTAGCCGGCGTCCAACCGGGTGAAGTTGGCCGAGTCGCGCAGGGTGGCCGCCACGAACCCCCTGGCCCCGCCGAGCAGGTCCAGGAACCGCTCCAAGTCGTCGTCTGGGGCGATCCCGGTGATCTCGGTGACACCGTCGAACAACGCCTGCACGCTGGCCACATACTCAACCGGCCAGTGGTGCGCGTTGATCCGGGTGATCGCCTCCGCCAACCGGACGATCGCGTTGCTGTCGTTGGGCAATGAGCCGTGGCCGGCGCGTCCAGTGGCCCGCAGGTGCACCCACACGAGGCCTTTCTCGGCGGTCTGCAACAGGTAGGCCCGGCGGGTCTGGTCGCTGCCGGCCACTGGCAGCGTGATCGAGTAGCCGCCCACCTCGCTGATCGCCTCCGTGCAGCCGTCGAAGAGTGCGGGATGGTGGCTGACCAACCAGTCGGCACCCAGTACTCCGCCCTGTTCCTCGTCTGCGAAGAACGCGAAGACCAGGTCGCGTGGCGGGATGATGGCCTCGCGCGCGATGCGCCGCAGGTTCGCCAGCATCATGGCGTCCATCGACTTCATGTCGACCGCGCCTCGACCCCAGATCATGCCGTCACGCTCGACTGCACTGAAGGGGTCCACCGACCAATCGGCGGGGTTCGCCGGCACCACGTCGAGGTGGCCGTGCACCACCAGCCCGCCACGGCGTCGGTCACGCCCGGCTATCCGCACCACGACGCTCGCCCGGCCAGGCTTGGACTCGATGATGGTCGCCGCCAACCCGACCTCTCGCAGTTCCCCGACCACGTATTCGGCGGCCGGACGCTCGGTGGGCCCGGACCCGTCACCGTAGTTGGACGTGTCGATTCGAATCAGGTCACCGGTGATGCGCAGCGCGTCGGCTTCGAGTTCGGTCCATTCGCTCACCCGACCAGACTGGCACATCCTCAGCCTTGGGCGTCCACCACGAACACGACCGGGGTGCCCGTCTCGACGGTGCGGCTCACGGTGCAATCGCGATCATGGGACGCTCTGATCGCGGCCGGGATACGGTCCCGCGCCGCGTCCCCGCCTGTGCCCTCGGGGAATCGCAGCCGGAAAGTCACGGTCAGGTCTTCAAAGTGGTTACCGCCCTCGGTCGACTTGTGGCCGGATCCTTTCACCTCGAACAGTTCCGGCTCGGCTCGGCGGCTGGTCATCAGGTCGACGTCGACCGCCGAGCAGGCGGCCAGCGATGCCAGGAACAACTCCCCCGGGCTGAAGGCCTCACCGTTGGCGGCGATCTCGACGGATGCTCCACGTGAGTTCTGCGCCCGGTACTGGCCTTGCGCGGTGCGGTGCAGGGTGACGCTGGTCGTCTTGCGCTGGTCGGTCATGGGGCCAAGCCTGGCAGTTCACTTGGCCCAATCGGGCCGTCCCGGAATACCGGACCGGTCGGCAAGCGTTGCAACAACTGGACAACGAGCCATGCAACCATCCAGTGGAGGTGATGACGATGCTCGATCCAACTGAGCTGTTCAGCTTGGCGCCGCACGTTGAGCCGCCAGAGCTAGACCAGCACACCGACGACCGGCCCACCCTGCTGGTCACCCTCGGCAGCTACGGCGACGCGGGCCAGACCCAAGCCCTGATTGACGAGCACCTTTTCGAGCGACTGGCCAACCACAAGGTCGGTACATTCGACGTTGACCAGTTGTTCGACTACACCGGTCACCGGCCCCCGATCGTCTTCGATCGTGACCATTTCCGTCAGTACGAAGCCCCCGAGATCGCACTGCACGCCCTGAGCGACTCGCAGGGCAATTCCTTCCTGTTGCTCAGCGGTCCCGAGCCGGCGTTGCAATGGGAGCGAATGGCGGCCTCGGTCGAGCGTCTGATTGAACATTTCCACGTCGACCGAGTGGTCATCCTGCAATCGATGCCTGCCCCGGCACCACATACGCGTCCGGTGCACGTGACGGGGTATGCCTCCGATCCAAGCCTGCTGGGTGACCGCGAAGGCATCCCGGGGATCTTCCAGATGGGGGCCTCGTTCACCAGCCTGCTCACGCTGCGGCTCGGCGAGCACGGCAAGGACGTCCTCGGCCTGGTTGCGCACGTCCCGCATTACCTGTCCGAGACCGCGTACCCGGACGCGGCCCTTGCACTGCTCGGCCAGGCAGGTCCGGCCGCCGGTTTGGTGCTGCCGACAGATGGCCGGTTGGCGCAATCAGCCCAGGCCACCCGGCGCCAGATCGAGTCGCAGATCGCGCAGTCGCGAGAGGCGCAAGAGGTCGTGGCGCGGCTCGAGGAGCAATACGAACAGTGGATCAACCAGCGCTCCCTGACCCTGCGGCCCGAGGTGCCCAGCGCGGACGAGATTGGCGCGGAGGTCGAGGAGTTCCTGAAGGGCCTCGACCGCCCGGACGAGCAGTAGGCGTCAGCGGAGCAGCTGCCAGGCGCGCACCCCGCCGCTGATGCCGGCAGAGTTGGGGACGACTACCACGTCGTCGCCCAGCTGTGCCAAAACACTCGGTGAAAGGCAGCGTGCGTTTCCGCCACCCAAGTAGATCCGGTCCCAGACGAAGACCGGACGCAACGACTCCACGACCCGCCGCACTCGACGCGACCACAGCGCATTGCCCAACCGCCGCCGTTCCGGCTCCCCGATGTACTCGTCGAAGATGGTCATCCGCATCGGTCCCCGCGACAACTCCAGGTGGGGTGCCAGGCGGCCGCCGTCGAAGTGCGCTGAACCCAACCCGGTGCCGAAAGTCAGCACCAGCTCAAGCCCGGCACCGGTGACCAGCCCAGCCCCGTGCACCTCGGCGTCGTTCAAGACCAGCGCCGGCACGCCCAGCGCACCGGACAACTTCGCCTGAATGTCTAAGCCCCGCCACTGCGCCAGCAACTCGGGCGACACCCGGGTACGCGGGCCGCGTTCGGTGACGTAGTGCGGGGTGTTGATCACCACGCCGTGCCGCAGCATGCCCGGCATGCCCAGCGTCAACCGGTCGGCGTGCGGCAGCCGGGTGGACAGCTCGGCCACCACTTCCACCAAGGTGTCGGGAGACAGCGGGTAGGGCGTGGGGATGCGCACCACCGGCGCGCGCATGGTGCCGGCGGCGTCCAGGACAGAAGCCTTGATACCGGAGCCACCGCAATCGACTGTCAGTGTGGTGAGCTGCACGCCACCAGCGTAGACGTTGGACGGCCGTACCTCGTCCTCGCGGGCGGCATACCAAGATGGCCAAGGGCAATTGCCCGGTGTGCGGCCCTACCTCGTCCTCGCGGGCGGCAGTCAGCCCCGTGGGGCTACTGTGGGGTCCAGCACTTCACCGGATGGGTGGCACACCGGCAGATAAGAAGGAAGACGATGAAGGTTCTTGTTCTGGGTGGCGACGGCTTCTGCGGCTGGCCTGCATCCCTTCACCTTTCGGCTCGCGGCGACGACGTCGTTATCGTCGACAACTTCTCCCGACGTCGGATCGACGAGGAACTGGGCGTCCAATCCCTGACGCCGATCCGCTCCATGGTTGAGCGGCGCGCGGCTTGGCGTGAGCTCTCGGGACGAGACATCGATGTCGTCGAGCTCGACATCGCGCAGGACTACCACGGCTTGCTCGAGTTGCTGGAAACCGAGCACCCGGACGCCATCATCCACTACGCCGAGCAGCGAGCGGCCCCCTACTCGATGAAGTCCGCCAAGCACAAGCGCTACACCATCGACAACAATGTCAACGCGACCCACAACGTGCTGTGCGCAATCGTGGAGTCCGGCCAGGACATCCACCTGGTGCACCTCGGCACGATGGGGGTCTACGGCTACGGCACGGCGGGGATGGCCATCCCCGAGGGCTACCTCAACATCCAGGTCCCGAACGAGGACGACGTCATCGAGACCGAGATCCTGTACCCCACGAACCCCGGGTCGATCTATCACATGACCAAGGTGCTGGACCAGACGCTGTTCGCCTACTACGCCAAGAACGATGAACTCCGGATAACCGACCTGCATCAGGGCATCATCTGGGGCACCAACACCCGTGAGACCAACCTGGACGAGCGGCTGATCAACCGCTTCGACTACGACGGTGACTACGGCACGGTGCTCAACCGCTTCCTGATGCAGGCGGCGGTGGGCTACCCCTTGACCGTGCACGGCACCGGCGGGCAGACCAGAGCGTTCATCCACCTCCAGGACATGGTGCGCTGCATCGAGATCGCGCTGGACAATCCGCCGAACTCGGGCGATCGAGTGATGATCTTCAACCAGATGACCGAGACCCACCGCGTGCGGGACCTGGCCAACCTGGTCGCAGAACTCACCGGGGCCACCGTCGAGATGGTTCCCGACCCCCGAAAAGAGGCCCTTGAGAACGACCTGGTGGTGCGAAACGACCAGTTCCTGGCGCTCGGGCTGAACCCGATCACCCTGAGCGAAGGCCTGCTGCGCGAGATCAACGAAACCGCCGGACGCTACGCCGACCGCGCCGACTACTCCCGGATCCCAGCCACCTCGCTGTGGACGAAGAATCAGCAGCCAGGCATTCCCAGCTCGGTAACCGGCAGTAACTAGGGATCAGGCGCCGCGATGCGGATTGCGATCTTCACCGAGGTCTTCCTGCCGAAGATCGACGGCGTGGTCACCCGGGTGTTGCGGACCCTCGAAGAGCTGGCTGAGCTCGGCCATGAGGCGATCGTCTTCGCACCCGGCGACCCGCCGCCGGTCTATGCCGGATTCGAGGTGGTTCGGGTCCGCTCGGTCGGCTTCCGGCCGTGGTATCCCGAGGTCAAGGTGGGCCTGCCCACCCCTCGTATCGCCGAGCAGATGATCGATTTCCAGCCCGACGTGGTGCATGCCGTCAACCCTGCCTGGCTCGCTGCCTACGGGGTGCTGTCAGCCAAGCGCCGCGATATTCCCCTGCTCGCCTCGTACCACACCCAGCTGTCGAGCTACGTAGAGAAACTGCACTTGGGCTGGTTGACACGCCCGGCCGACTGGTGGACGACCAATCTGCACAACCAGGCCGAGGTCAACCTGTGCACGTCGCCCCAAATGGTCGCCTCGGCCATCGAACACGGTGTGGGACGGGTCGACCTGTGGCCAAAGGCGGTCGACACGACGACCTACCATCCGGGGGCTCGCACCAAGCGGATGCGCCGACGGCTGACCGACGACCATCCGGAGATGCCGCTGGCGATCTATGTCGGCAGGCTGTCCAACGAGAAGAACCTGGACGACCTGCTGGAGCCGGTGCACCGGATGCCGCACGTCCGTTTCGCGTTCGTCGGGTCAGGCCCGGCCAGCGACCGGTTGAAGAGCGCGTTCTCGGGCACCCAGACGGTATTCACCGGCTACCTGACCGGCCACGAGCTGGCCGAGGCGTATGCCAGCGCCGACGTCTTCTGCTTCCCTTCAACAACCGAGACCTTAGGTTTCGCAGGCCTTGAGGCCATGGCATCCGGGGTGCCTGTGATCGGTGCGGATGCCGGCGGAATCCCGCACTTGTTCACCCACGGGACAGAGGGCTTCCTGTTCGAACCGCACAATGCCGACCGAATCGTCGAACTGTTGGGCTTGCTGACCGATGATCCGGCGTTGCGGGCCCGAATGGGTGAGGCTGCGCGGGCGGAGGCCGAACGGCACGGGTGGCGGGCGGCCACCGATTCCCTGCTCCGCTTCTACGGTCTGGCCATTGAGCGACACGGCCGCAGCTGAGCCTTTGGCAACCGGATGCCAAGGTTGGCAATCAAGCAGCCTCGGCCAAGTATCCACGTGGTAGCTTGAGCCCAGCGCCCCTTCGTGGTGCGAAATCACTGCTACAGCGAGGTGACAATGAATGACACCGTGACGCCAGAGCAGTCGTCAGAAAACCACTTGACGACGCTGCGCCACATGCGTGAAAGGGCGGTCCAGGGAGGCGGCCCCGCACGCATCGAAGCTCAACATGCCAAGGGCAAGATGACAGCGCGTGAACGACTCTCGATCCTGATAGACGAGGGTTCATTCCAAGAGCTCGGAGCCTTGGCCACCCACAACGTGACCGATTTCGGCATGGCCGACAAGCGATTCCCGGGCGACGGTGTGATCACCGGTTTCGGGAAGATAAACGGTCGGCGCGTGGCTGTGTACGCACAGGACTTCACCGTCCTGGGCGGCTCTTTCAGCCAGGTGCAGGCCCAGAAGATCAACAAGATCCAAGACTTGGCGCTCGAAAGCGGCATCCCGATCGTCGGGCTCAACGACTCCGGCGGTGCCCGAGTCCAGGAGGGAGTACGCAGCCTCGCCGCCTACGGTGAGGTCTTCCAGCGCAATGTGCAGGCCTCTGGCGTGATCCCCCAGATCAGCCTGATCATGGGGCCGTGCGCCGGTGGCGCCGTCTACTCTCCTGCCCTGACAGACTTCACCATCATGGTCGACCAGACCTCGAACATGTTCCTGACCGGCCCCGAGATCGTCGCGTCCGTGACCGGCGAGCAGGTGACCGCTGAAGAACTGGGTGGTGCCGCCGTCCATGCCGGACGCAGTGGCGTCGCACAGTTCGAGGCAAGATCGGAGATCCAGGCGCTGGAGTTGACGAAGCTGCTGCTCAGCTACCTGCCGTCGAACACCTCGGAGGATGCTCCCATCCTGGTCAGCGACGATTCGCCCGACCGGATGTCCGAGTCGTTGAACGCCATCGTCCCCGAGGACGATCGGGTGGCCTACGACATGCGCAAGGTGCTGGACGAGATCTTCGACACCGACTCGATCCTGGAGGTTCATGAGGCGTTCGCGCCAAATGCGATCGTCGCCTTCGCCCGTTTGGACGGACGCCCCGTCGGCATCGTTGCGAACCAGCCAACGGTGATGTCGGGCGTGCTCGACATCGACTCCTCTGACAAGATCAGCCGCTTCATCCGCATCTGCGACGTTTACTCGATCCCCGTGATCACCTTCGTCGACTGCCCGGGCTACCTGCCGGGTGTCGAACAGGAATACAACGGCGTCATCCGGCACGGCGCGAAGATCATCTACGCCTATTGCCAGGCGACCGTCCCGAAGATCTCGGTGGTGACCCGCAAGGCCATCGGCGGCTCCTACGTGGCGCTCAGCTCCAAGCAAATGGGTTCCGACGTCGCCTACGCGTGGCCGAGCGCGCAGATCGCGGTGATGGGCCCCGACGGCGCCGCCCGGCTGCTGCATGGCAGGGCCATCAAGGCTGCCGACGACCCGGCCAAGGCCGAGGCCGACTTCGTGGCCGAGTACCGGGAGAAGTTCTTCAACCCGTACCGAGCCGCCGACATGGGACAGATCGACGAGGTCATCGAACCCAGCGAGACCCGGCCGCGCCTGGTGCGTGCGCTTGAGGTGCTGCAGACCAAGATCGCTACCTCCGTGCCCAAGAAGCACGGGCTCTTCCCGGTGTGATGACCCATGGCTGATCTTGGATGGGGCCTGCAGATGATGCTCTTGGGCATGGGATCGGTCTTTCTCATGCTCATCGCCCTCATGGTTGTATTGATGCTGCTCGGCAAGACCGACAGGGAACCCTCCGGTCCCGCCGTCGAGGCAGCCCCTGCCGAGGAGGCGCTGCCCGCAGGGCAGGCCGCCGAGGCCGCCGGAGTCGCAGCCGATCCCAACGCCTGGATGACCATCGCCGATGCCAGCGGCCTCACTCCCGAGCAGATCGCAGCCATCTCGGTCGCCGTGGCCGTGCATGCGGAGGTCCGTCGCAAACAGGCTGCCCCTGTTCACCGCGTCCACGCTCCCGGTTCGCGCCTTTGGGCGAGCCGCTGGGTCGCGATGGGGCGCAGTTCCCAGATGCACAACACCCAGAGGAGATGACCGTGCGTCGCTACCAACTCACCGTCAACAACAACGAATACGAGATCGACATCGAAGAGATCTCGGCCACCGAGTTCCAAGTCCTGATCGACGGCCAGACCGTCGACGTCATTCTTGCCTCGCAGGCTGACGCCGCCGGCGCGGTCATCACACCGCAGATCGAGGCTGGGCCCAGCAGGATGGTCGGTGAACCCTTGACGGCCGCCGGTCAACCGGTGGCACGTGCGCCCAAGGTGCCGGCAGCCATGCGGTCCGAGACCCCGCGGACGCCGTCTCCGGCAGTCGCTGGCGGACAAGACCTTGCCTACTCGATGAGTGCGCCGATGCCGGGGGTCATCCTCGAGATCAAGGTTGCCCCAGGCGACCAGGTCAACAAGGGCGACGTCGTCATGGTGCTGGAGGCCATGAAGATGAAGAACGATCTGCACGCCGCCCGCACCGGCACCGTGGAGTCGATCGACATCAACAGCGGCGAGCAGGTCAAGTACGGCCAAGTGCTGCTGCGGTTCGTGAAGGATTGACATGGATGCATCCACAATCGAGAGTCTGCTGAGCGGGTTCTACGGCCTGTCGTGGCAGGGCGGCGTGATGATTGCGGTCGGTATCCTGCTGATCTACCTGGCGATCGCCAAGGAGTACGAGCCGCTCCTGCTGCTGCCCATCGGGGCTGGCTGCATGCTGGCCAACCTGCCGATTTCAATGCTGGTCGGGACTCCTGACGAACCCGGCATGCTGCAGTTGTTCTACAACGTCGGTGTCGGTAACGAACTGTTCCCGCTGCTGATCTTCATCGGCATTGGGGCGATGACAGACTTCGGCCCGCTGCTGGAGAATCCGAAGATGGTGCTGCTGGGTGCTGCCGGCCAGTTCGGCATCTTCCTGACGCTGATCCTGGCCCTATTGCTGGGCTTCACCCGACCCGAGGCCGCCTCCATCGGCATCATCGGTGCCATCGACGGTCCGACGTCCATCTATGTCTCCGCGCAGTTGGCCCCCCACCTGCTGGGGCCTATCACGGTGGCCGCCTACAGCTACATGTCGCTGGTGCCGATCATCATGCCGCCGATCATGCGGCTGCTGACCACGAAGAAGGAACGCTCCATCCGGATGCCGTACTCCTCGCGTGAGATCAGCCAGCGCACCCGGATCATCTTTCCGATCCTGGTCACGATCATCGTCGGCATCCTGGTGCCGTTCGCGCTGCCACTGATCGGCACCCTGATGCTGGGCAACCTGATGCGCGAGTCGAAGGTGGTCGAGCGTCTCACCGGTGCTGCGCAGAACGAGCTGAACAACATCGTCACCCTCTTCCTGGGGCTGGCGATCGGCTCGACGATGGTCGGTGAGAACTTCATCAAGCCACAGACGCTGTTCATCCTGGTCCTGGGTCTGGGCGCCTTCGTCCTCGACACCGCCGCCGGAGTGCTCTTCGGCAAGTTGATGAACTTGTTCAGTGGCGGCAAGTTCAACCCGTTGATCGGTGCGGCCGGTATCTCGGCCTTCCCGATGGCTGCCCGCGTCGTGCAGAAGGAAGCGTCCCGGGAGGACAACGGCAACTTCGTCCTGATGCATGCCATGGGCGCCAACGCAGCTGGTCAGGTCGCATCTGCCATGGCTGGCGGCGTGCTGCTGGCCCTCATGGCCGGGGCCTAGTAGCACAAGAATGGTCCATGCAGGGGCCGGGTCCCACCGGGGCCCGGCCCTTTCTGTCCCTTCTGCAGCGGACGGTAGGCTCTGGCATATGCATCTCGGCATTGATTTCGGAACCACTCGAACGGTCGTCGCTTTCGCGGACCGAGGCAACTTCCCCGTCGTGGCGTTCAGCGACGCGGCCGGAGATGCGCATGAATACCTGCCTGCCCAGGTGGCACTCACCGGGCAGGGGCTGGTCTGCGGTTTCGCGGCCCGCAGCGCTCGCGAGGCTGGCTTTCCGGTGCTTCGTTCGGTCAAGCGCGCGCTGACGTCCCCCGCGGTCAACACCGCGACCACCGTAAGCATCGGCGATGTCCGGGTCCGGCTGCTCGACGTGCTTGCCGCCTACCTCACCCACGTGCGGACCAGCCTGGAGAACACGTCCACGCTCTCCGAGGCGCTGCGCAACGAACCGATCAGCAGCGTCGTCGTGGCGGTGCCGGCGCATGCCAACAGTGCGCAGCGTTTCCTGACCCTGGAGGCGTTCCGCCTCGCCGGTTTTCCGGTCACGGCCATGATGAACGAACCGTCAGCGGCCGGTTTCGAGTACACCCACCGGCTGTCCAGCACCCCGAACGCGCGGCGCAGCCGGCTGGTCGTCTACGACATGGGTGGCGGCACCTTCGACGCGTCTCTGGTCTCGATCCACGATCGCAGCCACGCGGTGCTCGGGTCGGTGGGCATCAACCGGTTGGGCGGCGACGACTTCGACATGGCGCTGGCCGACCTGGCGTGCGAGATCGCCCATGTTGGCTCTGACGTCCTTGGCCTGGACGGCTATTTCGAGTTGCTGGACGAGGCGCAAGCGGTCAAGGAGCAATTGTCGCCCCAGTCGCGACGCATGGTGCTGGACATCGCAGACCGCTCCGTCACGGTGCCAGTGCCCGCCTTCTACGAGAAAGTCGCCCCGCTGATTGATCAGTCGATCGCAGCTATGGGCCCGCTGGTCGACGGTCTCGACGACGGCGAACCCGACCTGAGCCAGATCGCCGGGTTCTATCTGGTTGGGGGCGCCAGCGTCCTGCCCCTGGTGCCGCGAATGCTGCGGGAGCGCTTCGGGCGGCGCGTGTACCGTTCGCCGTACCCTGCTGCGTCCACGGCGATCGGTCTGGCGATCGCGGCAGACCCCGACTCCGGGTACACGTTGTCCGACCGTCTGTCCCGTGGGTTCGGGGTGTTCCGGGAATCCGATGACGGCCAGCGCCTGCATTTCGACTCCATCTTCAGCCGTGATCAGGCGCTGGAACGCGACACCGAGGTGCGCGTCGAACGCCGTTACCGGGCTGCGCACAACATCGGCTGGTTCCGGTTCGCCGAGTACGCAGACATGCTGGACGGCCAGCCTGCCGGCGATATCGTCCCTTACGAGGACGTCATCGTCCCGTTCACCAGCGAGTTGCAGGCCGGCGGCGTCGACTTGAGCGGCCTCGATGTGGTTCGGACGGGCGAAGCACACTGGATCGAGGAGTCCTACGTGATCGATCGGCACGGCATCGTGTCATTCACCATCACCGACCTCGAAACGGGCTATCGCCAGACCCACCAACTCGGCGTCAACCGCGATCAGCTCGTCCTGGCGGAATAGCAGAGGCGGTTGGGTCGTTCAAGTAGTTGAACTCTTAACTACTTGGGAGCAGAGATGAGCAATCCCGTTCAGATCGGCGTCTTCAGCGTCAGCGATATCACGACCGACCCCACCACCGACCGCACTCCGAGCGAGCACGAGCGCATCAAGGCATCCGTCGCCATTGCGAAGAAGGCCGAAGATGTCGGTCTGGACGTCTATGCGATCGGCGAGCACCACAACCCACCGTTCTTCAGCTCATCGCCAACCACCACACTGAGCTACATCGCCGCGCAGACCGAGCGCATCATCTTGTCGACCGCCACCACGCTGATCACCACGAACGACCCGGTCAAGATAGCCGAGGACTTCGCGATGCTGCAGCACCTGGCAGACGGCCGGGCCGACCTGATGCTCGGCCGTGGCAACACCGGCCCGGTCTATCCCTGGTTCGGCCAGGACATCCGCAACGGGATCAACCTGGCGATCGAGAACTACGCGCTGCTGCACAGGCTTTGGCGCGAGACCGATGTCGACTGGGACGGGCGGTTCCGCACCCCGCTGGCAGGTTTCACCTCGACCCCGCGCCCCCTCGACGACGTCCCGCCATTCGTCTGGCACGGCTCGATCCGCTCCCCCGAGATCGCGGAGCAGGCTGCCTACTACGGCGACGGCTTCTTCCACAACAACATCTTCTGGACGATGAGCCATACCCGCCAGATGATCGACCTGTACCGCCGTCGCTACGAGCACTACGGCCACGGCGCCTACCACCAGGCCATCGTGGGGCTCGGCGGACAGTTCTTCATGCGTCCGAACTCGCAGGATGCCTGGCGCGAGTTCCGGCCCTATTTCGACAAGGCACCGGTCTACGGCCATGGCCCGAGCATGGAGGAGTTCACCTCAGCCACGCCGCTCACCGTGGGCAGCCCGCAACAGGTGCTGGAGCGCACCCTGGGGTTCCGCGAAGCGGTCGGCGACTACCAGCGTCAACTCTTCCTGATCGACCATGCCGGGCTGCCATTGAAGACCGTGCTGGAGCAACTAGACCTGCTCGGTGAGATCCTGCCCGCGATGCGCGCCGGCTTCGCAGAGGGACGCCCGACCGATGTGCCTGACGCGCCGACGCACCCCTCCCGGGTGGCGGCCGCAGGCGGTCCGAGGGACTCGACACGCTATGCCGAGCCGGACGCCGTCACCGGCCGCGCCGTCGAGTACAACTGAGATTGGGGGCCAGCCGATGAAGATCGTCGCTGTCAGCGCCGGGGCCGCCAACCCGTCATCCACCCGCAAACTCACCGACCGGGTACTTGCGGCCGTCGCAGAGCGCTTGCCGAACGCCGAGATCCGGGTCATCGACGTTCGTGAGTTCGGTCAGGACCTGCTCACCGCGACGACATCCGGGCTGCGCAGCGACCGGCTCACTGCCGCCTTGGAGGCGGCCGCGGACGCGGCCGGGCTGATCGCGGTGACACCGGTCTTCAACGGCTCCTACTCAGGACTGTTCAAGTTGTTCTTCGACGTGCTGGACGAGGGGTCGCTCGCCAACGTGCCGGTGTTGTTGGGCGCCACCGGCGGAACCGCGCGGCACAGCTTGGCCATCGACCAGACCATGGTGCCGCTGTTCTTCTACCTGAGGGCCCGGCCACTGCCATGGCCGATCTACGCCGCCACCGGAGATTGGGCAGATCCCGGGTAGTTGGACGCGCGCGTCCGGCAGGCGGCGGACGCACTGGCCGCCGAAGTCTCGGGCGAGCGGGTCGAGAGCGGACGCGTCCGCCTGCATCCCTCCCACGACTTC
>RRZT011218774.1_pt1 | contig 39153 bp, 31 predicted proteins | sample 2165551 | NCBI WGS metagenome assembly RRZT01 (sample SAMN10456910, study PRJNA506462) | wastewater metagenome | biome: wastewater; feature: sludge; material: wastewater sludge; isolation source: wastewater sludge with Escherichia coli K12::gfp cells carrying plasmid... | place: USA: Moscow, Idaho...
AGGAAGGCCCGGTCGTGGGAGATGAGCACCATCGAGCCCTTATACTGGAGGAGAAAGTCTTCCAGCCAGGTCAATGAGTCGAGGTCAAGGTGGTTGGTGGGCTCATCAAGCAGAAGAAGTGATGGCTTTTGCAAGAGGAGTTTAGCGAGCAAAAGACGCATGATCCAACCGCCGGAAAAGCTGGCCGCTCTTTTATCCAGGTCTTCAGCCTTAAAACCAAGGCCGAAAAGGACCTGCTCTATCTGCGGTCGCATCCGGAAAATATCGCTGTCTTCCAGAATATGCTGCAGCTCGCCCTGGCGCGCCAGGAGTTCATTGAGCTCAGCGCTGTTCGACTCCAGATTTGAAAGTTGCTCGTTTACACTCTCCAGCTCTTTTTGCTGCGCCAGGATCTGGTCAAAGGCGGATTGGGCCTCCTCATACAGGCTGCTGTCACTGTTGGCTAGAAGTTGTTCCTGGGGGAGATAGGCAACCGAAAACCAGCCAGCCCGATTGACGGTGCCTGGTTCGCTTTCAAGCTCACCGCACATGATGCGCAAAAGGGTGGATTTCCCCGCACCATTTACTCCCACAAGTCCCACTTTGTCGCCGGTGTGAATCTGTACGGCCACATCACGAAAAAGATGCTTGCCACTGTACTGGAGGGAAAGATCGTTGATGCTGAGCATGAATATTACGAGGTAAAAATGGAAGAGTTGCCTACTCGCAGGGTGTGGCGAGGTAGGTTTTTTTCGAAGTTGAGAGAGAAACGTTCATTAAGCCCAAGGGCCTGCAGGCGTTTCAGGTTGCTTTGCCTGTTGCCGATGAAGATGGAATGATCCTTTGGCGAGATAGTGAGGCTACAATGGGACGATGCGTCTTGGTCGGCAAGGATTTTTCTGGTTTCTTTTAGCATCATTCTTGAGCTGACCATCTCACCAAAGGCCGGATGATAAGGCCCGGCAAGAAGTGATTGTTCAATACCATCAGATGCCTGCAAGCCAATGCGGATAATTGTAAGCTTGTGCGTATCAAAATGGCTTTTCATGTAGGCGGCATAGAGCACAGCCTTTTTTAAGGACAGCGGGGTGAAAAGTCCCTTTCTCCACTGTGCCTCCAAAGGGCTATCACGCACAACCAGAAGGGGGTAGATGCGCAGGCAGTCCGGCCTGTGGATAATTGTTTCCTCAACGGTTTTGCGGATAGCGGAAAAGGTCTCTCCCGGCATGCCGAGCATGAGTTGCCAGCCTAAGCTGAGCCCGGACGACCTGACCATACGAGAAGCGGCTCTTATATCTGCCAGGCTGTGGCCGCGCTTGCTTTTTTCAAGAACGCTATCACAACAGGACTGCACTCCAAGCTCCACACAAGTTACGCCATACTGTTTGAGCAGGGCAAGGTTGCTAGGCTCGATGGTGTCTGGCCTGGTGGAAAGGCGTATGCTGGTTACAAGGTTTTGCGCCAGGAAAGGTTGCACGGCTTGCAGGAGTTCGCTTTGGCGTGCGAGTGGAAGTCCGGTGAAGGTGCCACCGTAAAAAGCAACCTGAACGTGCTTGTCAGTAGATTTATGCACGAGCGCAAGCCAGTGCTTAATTTCTTCTTGTACCTCTTGCGGGCCCAGGAATTTATTTTTTTGGCTTATATGGTGCTGATTGCAGAACACACAGGTATGCGGGCAGCCTTCCTGGGGAATAAAGAGGGGGATAATTAATGGCATGGACAGCTAATCTGTTTCAGGTGTTCTTATTTTGGGCTTCGCGTTCCAGGTAGACCAGGGCATTTCTTGCTGCAAGCTGTTCAGCTTCCTTTTTGCTCATGGCTTGGCCGCGACCTAATTCCTGTTCCCGGAAACTGACCATAGTTGTGAACAAACGGGCATGTGCTGGGCCTTCTTCGCCTATAATAGTGTATGTAGGGCCTTCATTATGGGATTCTTGCAGGAGTTCCTGCAGGGCACTTTTGGCATCTGTAAGCAGGAGTTGCTCCTGCTCCGTCTCAAGATACGGTTCAAAAAAAGAGCGCACAAACTCTAATGCTTTGTCATATCCTCCATCAAGGAAAATAGCACCCAACAAGGCCTCATAGGCACAGGAAAGAATAGAAGACTTCTCCTTGCCATTTGAAGCTTCTTCTCCCTTCCCTAAAATAAGGTGGTTGCCAAGCTTTATTTCTCGGGCCCTAGTTGCCAGACCATTTTCGCTGACCAGGGCAGCCCGGATGCGGGTGAGTTTACCTTCGCGTAGTTCCGGGTAACGGATGAAAAGGATGTAGCCCAGGGTCAGATCAAGGACAGAGTCTCCTAAGAATTCAAGGGTTTCGTTGTGCTCACCTTCAATAAGACGTTCAAAGGCAAAGGAGCTGTGCACCAGCGCCCGCACCAGTAAATGGGAGTTAGTAAAGTGGTAGTTAATGCGCTCTTGCAGGGACTGTAAACTCTCTATATTATCCTGAATTAAGGCAGTCAGGGTAGTTGACATGTGGTGGATTTCTCCTTGTCAAACAAACAGCTTTGGTTTATGTTGGCGAAAATTTTTTGGGCGACGTAGCCAAGTGGTAAGGCAGTGGTCTGCAAAACCATTATTCAGCGGTTCAAATCCGCTCGTCGCCTCCAAAAGAACATATCATCCTGATATTTCCTATAAAAACCCGATCCGTCGGCTCCGCAGCTACCTCATTAGGTATGTTATCCTGGGCCGATGCTTCGGGTTTCGCCTTTTCTATACCGGGATAACGCTTCCGGCAAGTTATTTTTCAACCACCTGCTCACAGCCACTTACATTTATACTATGGCCCTCTACTAGGCAGGCCAAATCTTGAAATGGCTGGTACCCTTAGCATCTCTGAGAACTCATCCGCCAATAGTTTAAGTTATTATGGGTATCTTGTTATTATTTTTGAGAAATTTTCAGAAAAAGAGAAGGAGTAAACCATCTTTTCTGTATAATACGACGATAATCTGTAGTTTGCAGTGTCGATTTACTTTGCGGTTCATCCTTTTTCTAGCAAATAAACAGACGAGACTCGTCTTCTTGGCCGTCCGCTAGCCAAGGTGCTCAAAATTTTCCGAGTGTCACCAGCTGTTGCTTTACAAAAAATTATTCTCTATCAGATAAGCTAAAAATTTATTGACAATAGCTCGTGCACGAACTATATGGTTCTTATGGATAAAAAAACAACTGGAAATATTATCGATCAAATTTCCAAGATTCGTGAAGCTGCGAATCTGCTGATTGAACGTGAACTCGCCAAGCGAAAAATAGAAGGAATTGTACCTGCCCACGGCGTGGTATTTAAGTTTTTGTTTCAACAAAAAGAGCCTATTCCCATAACGACATTAGTGCAGAAAACTGGCCGAGCTAAATCAACCGTAACTGGAATAGTGAAGACCCTTGAACGAAATGGATACATATTTAAGCAACCTTCACGAGAGGACGGTCGCTCTTTCCACATAGGACTAACTGAAAAGGGTTGGTCAATCAAATCAGAATTTGAGGAAATATCTGATGCTCTTAATAACAGGGTTTATGGAGAAATGCCTAGTGAGAACCGAGACATGCTCTCAACATTGCTAGCAAAGATTGAAAAAAATTTGGGATGATATTTTTTACCCACATAGTTCGCCCACGAACCATGTGTCTCAGTTTAACCATCTAATTGGAGTGCAAAATGGAAAAGACAGGAAAAAATTATAAACTCTCAGTCATCGAAAAACTTGGAAGAGACACCCTAAACAAAAAACTTGCGCTCACAGGCGCAGAAATATCCATTAATGAATTGCCAGCTGGTGCTTCTGTTCCTTTCGTGCATGCGCATAAAGAAAATGAAGAGGTCTATATTATACTGGAAGGGAAAGGTCAAATTTATCTTGATGGTGAGGAGTTCAATATAGAAAAAGGCAACGTAATTCGCATAGACCCTCCTGCCGCAAGATGCATTAAAGCGGATGTGAAGAATTCGATCCGGTTCATCTGCATACAAACAAAAGCGAACAGCCTCAGTCAGTTTACTGAGAGAGACGGGTTTCCTTGTGAAGATAGACCCACCTGGCTGAACACTCCAAATAACTAGTATCCACCCCCTGCAATGAATTAGTTGCAGGGGCTCTTTTTTCCATGAAGCGGAGCAAGCTATGTCCTCTAAAACTCTTAGTTTCCTATTTTTATTTATCTTTTTTCCCTTAACTGCCTTGGCTCAGCCAGCCTTAGAAGTGCTGGGAAAAGATTTTACCTTTCCCAATCAAATTGATGGACTGCCAAAACATCTTTCTGATTTCTCAGACCTAAAAATCAACTTTTTCAAAACAAATGATGAGGTCAAACTAGCATATTGGGAAGCAGGTAAAGGAAAACCGCTTATTATCATTCCCGGTTGGTCTGCAAGTGGGGCTGAATTCATTAATGTGATATATCTGCTCAGTCAACATTACCACACCTATGTGCTTGATCCTCGCAACCAAGGTTTATCTGAGCGGATAGAATACGGCATGCGAATTTCCAGGTATGCGATGGATGTAAAAGAGTTTGTAAATCACCTTAATCTGAAATCAGCTGATTTTTTGGGGTGGTCGATGGGAGCCTCTATTTTGTGGAGTTACATTGATCTGTTTGGGAGTCATGATATTCATAAGGCCATTTTTGTTGACGAACCCATATCCATCTACGCCCACGCTGATTGGTCAGAAAAAGAGCGTCTTGAAGCAGGCGGAATGACAACATCTCCTGAACGCATGATTGCGGCTTTCATCCAGGGAACTCCGGCAAACAGCTTAATTGTTAATACTTCACTTTTTGAGAGATATGTATCAATGAATTCCCCTTACTATGAGAATTCTGAAAAGTTCACCAGAGAATTCATAAAAAATGATCCGAAATATTTAGCCCTTATCCTTTTTGATCATGCCACAAATGACTGGCGTGACGTTATTCAACACAAAATCGCAATGCCAGTGGCAATTTTTACCGGTGAATATAGCGCCAATGTGCCTAGCCAACGCTGGATGGCATCAGTTATCCCGCAGTCAAAACTGTTTGTATACAGTAAAAAAGAAGAGGGGGATCACTTCCTGATGTTCAAAAATCCCATCAAATTTACAGCAGATTTGCAAGCGTTTTTGGAACAGTGAAGCACAAAAAAAATCGAAGAGTATTGCTAGTATCAGGAGATAAATGGAATCGGATTAAAATCTTTTGCCATGCTCTGCCTCTCATCGCGGAATAAGAGGCGGAGCGTGTTTGTTGCATGTTTGGCGGTAGATCAATGGCAATAAAAAGTCGCTTGTTCATGCCAAAAAAGCGAGCCTAATACTCATTGTCCTCTTGCCAGTCCATGCCAATATCACAGGCAGGGGCCGAATGGGTCAGGCCGCCTATAGAGATAATATCCACCCCGGTTTCGGCAATGGCGCGCACATTATCCAGATTAACGCCACCCGAGGCCTCGACGAGTGCCCTGCCATCAATAAGCGCCACAGCTTTACGCATAAGATCTGGCGTCATGTTGTCGAGCATGATGAGCGTCACTTTTTCTTGCAAACACTCCTCAACCTGGGCAAGTGTTGCTGTTTCAACTTCTATATTAATGGTGTGGGGAACTCTGCTGCGAGCTTTTTGCACGGCCTTGGCAATGGAGCCGCAGGCTGCGATGTGGTTATCTTTAATGAGAACGCCATCGCTTAGGCTAAAGCGGTGATTGTGGCCGCCACCAACCCGCACGGCATACTTTTCCATTAAACGCAGGCCAGGGGTGGTTTTCCTGGTGTCTGTAATAAGCACATCTAAGCCCTGCACGCGGTCCACAAAAGAGCGGGTGCGCGTGGCAATGCCGCAGAGCCTTTGCACCAGGTTAAGGGCCACTCGTTCGCCACGCAAAAGGGAACGGGTTGGGCCACTAATTTTAAGCAGCCTGGCACCAGCTTCAACCTGCTGCCCATCTGCCACATGCCCCGTGCATTGCACCTCGCTATCAAGTAAAGCAAATACCTTGGTGGCAACACTATCCATACCTGCAACGGTCATGGCGTGGCGCGCCATGAAATAGGCCGTGGACCTATCTTGCTCGGAAAAGATGGCGTCTGTGGTGATGTCGCCATGTTCCAGGTCTTCCCTCAGGAAGCGGTCAAGGAGGGGAGTCAGTAAAAAGCTGTCCATAATTATGCCTGATTGCGCATGCGTATTTGAGATTCCAAGGTTTTAGCCAGCCGAGCCTTGAGCTCATCCTCTTTTTCGCGTTCCTTGGCCACCACCTGCGGCGGCGCCTTGCTGGTAAACTGCTCATTACCGAGTTTGGCCTGAATGCGGCCAAGCTCTTGTTCGAGTTTTGCCTGCTCTTTCAGCAGTTTTTCAAGCTCTGCTTCTGTATCAATCAGCCCTTTTAAAGGGACAATGAGCTCTACATCCTGTACCAGACCATGAATGGCATCGTCAGGAACCAGGGCAGTTGCTGTAATGTGCAATACCTTGGCCCGAACCATACCCATAATTGACTTGCGATGGGTTTCAAGTTGTGCCCTTTTTTTGCTGTTCGAGCAGATAAGGGTAGCCTCAATCTGCGCGCCGGGATGCAGGTCTGCCTCGGTGCGGATGGTACGCAGGCCTGAGATAACGCCCATCAGCAGCTCCATCTCTTCCTCAGCCTGGGGATCATCCCAGGTGGCTTCAATTTCCGGGAAAGATTCGAGCATAATATAGCCCCGTTCCCCTGGCAGATTGCTCCAGATTTCTTCTGTTACAAAGGGAATAATGGGGTGCAGGAGTTTGAGTGTTTTCTCAAAGACAGCCAGCAGGGAGGCCCGGGCCCGATCAACTGTGGCCGCGTCTTTGCTAAACAGGTCATCTTTTATCCATTCCAGATACCAGTCGCAGAAGAGATGCCAGACAAACTGGTAAGAGGCAGAGGCAGCGGTATCAAAGTTGTAGTTATCAAGCGCTGTTCGTACCTCTTTTATGGTTGCATTGCAGCGGCTCTGTATCCAGCGGTGGGCAATGCCCAGTTGTTCTCTGTCCTCTTTGTTGAGCGCAGGCAGCTTGTCTTTAGATGCATCGCTTAAATGCATGTCGGCGAAGCGGGCGGCGTTCCAGAGTTTATTGACAAAACGGCGGTAGCCATCCACCCTTTCCTCATCAAGGCGTATCTCTCTGCCCTGGGCGGCAAAGGCGGTTAAGGTAAAACGCAGGGCATCCGTGCCGTACTGGGCAATCATGTCAAGTGGGTCTATGACGTTGCCCGTTGACTTCGACATTTTTTTGCCGAATTTATCACGCACTAAAGCATGGAGATACACGTCTTTAAAGGGCACCTCATCCATAAAGTGCAGGCCCATCATCATCATGCGGGCAACCCAGAAAAAAAGGATATCATGACTGGTGATAAGAATTGAGGTGGGGTAGAACATGGCCAATTCTTTGGTCTTCTCAGGCCAACCCAGGGTGGAGAAAGGCCAAAGAGCTGAACTGAACCAGGTGTCCAGCACATCGGTTTCCTGGCTGAGCTCGGCGCTGCCGCAGTGGAGGCAGCGGCTTGGATCCTGGGCGGCAACAACTATTTGCTGGCAGCTGGCGCAGGTCCAGGCCGGGATACGGTGGCCCCACCAGATCTGTCTTGAGATGCACCAGTCACGGATATTATCCATCCAGCTGTAAAAGGTTTTCAGCCAGGTGTTGGGATGAATGACAATCCGCCCATCCTGCACCGCGGCAACGGCCTTGTCAGCCAGGGGGCGCACGGAAACAAACCACTGCTTCGAAACATTGGGTTCAACCACGGTGTGGCAGCGATAACAGCCGCCAACGGCGTGATTATGCATCTCTTCCTTGACGAGATAGTTTTCTTTTTTCAGATCTTCTACAATTCTTGTGCGGCAGGCAAAACGGTCAAGGCCGGCATAAGATCCGGCATTTTGATTCATAATGCCGCTGTCATCCATAATTTTCAGCTGCACAAGACCGTGGCGCAGACCCATTTCATAGTCATTACGGTCATGGGCCGGGGTCACTTTCAGGGCACCGGTGCCAAACTCCCGCTGCACACTGGGGTCACAGATGATGGGAATATTGCGATTAACCAGGGGCAGTAGCACCTCTTTACCATGCAGGTGGGCGTAGCGCTCATCTTCCGGATGCACGGCCACTGCCGTATCGCCAAGCATGGTTTCCGGGCGGGTGGTGGCAATGATGATTTCCCCGCTCCCGTCTGTGAGGGGATAACGGAGATGATAGAGTTTTCCTGTCTTTTCCTCGTGCTCCACTTCGTCGTCGGCTAAGGCCGTGTGGCAACGGGGGCACCAGTTGACAATATAGTCTCCCTTGTAGATCAGGCCTTCCTCGTAGAGGCGAACAAAGACCTCCCGCACGGCCTTGGACAGACCCTCGTCCATGGTGAAACGTTCGCGGTCCCAATCGCAGGAGGCACCCAGGCGTTTGAGCTGGTTTACAATAGTGCCGCCTTTCTCCTGCCGCCATTGCCAGATGCGCTCAATAAAAGCCTCTCTGCCCAGATCATGCCTGTTCAGCTTTTCCGTGGCCAGCTGCCGTTCCACCACGTTTTGCGTGGCAATGCCGGCATGGTCGGTGCCAGGTACCCAAAGCGTATTGCCACCGAGCATGCGGTGATAACGCACCTGAATATCCTGCAGGGTATTGTTTAAGGCATGGCCAATATGCAGTACACCAGTCACATTGGGTGGCGGGATGACAATGGAGAAGGCTGCGCGGCCTTCGTCCATTCTGGCGGCAAAGGTTTTATCTTTGAGCCAGCGGGCAGACCATTTTTTTTCTACTTCGCCAAATTCATAGGTTTTGCTGAGCCCTGCCTGGGCAGCAGGGGAAGTACTGGAATCACTCATGTGTACGTCTTTTGACCTGTTAGAAAAGAGAGCTGTTCATAATTGAGTTGAATATTTGTTATAGAACGCTCCAGGGCTTGGGCATAAATAACTGAGTATAAAGAGAAATGGCGTATCGATCAGTCATGCCGGCGATAAAATCACAGACTCGGCGGTGGCGGCTGGCCATCTCTCCTTCATTGTCAGGAGCGGGCAGTTCTATACAGCCTGTGCTGAGTCCTCGGCCGGGCAGTTCATGCTCAAGGAAGTAGGCATAGAGATCTCTGATGATGCGCTGTGCTTTGACAAACTCATTGTGCACCCGGTAGTTGCGATAGACGTTGTCGTAGAGAAAAGAACGGAGTTGGGTGATGGTCTCGTTCATTTCTTCGCTGAGATGGAGTTTGCCATCATCTTCCGAAAGGGTATTAGAAATGAGATCTCCCACCATGGCATTTATACGCTGGGATGAACGTTCTCCCAGTACCTTACGCAGATGAGCGGGTAGGTCGAGTGGGCTGATCATGCCAGCCCTTATGGCATCATCCATATCATGGTTCACATAGGCCATGATGTCTGCCACCCGCACCAATTGTCCTTCTAGGGTTGCCGCCAGTTCAGGGGAATGATCAGGCAGGATGGCACCATAGCCCTTGGAATGTTTAGCAATGCCATTGCGCACTTCCCAGGTTAGGTTGAGGCCTTTGCCATCATTTTCCAGGAAGTCAACGATGCGCAGACTCTGGTTGTAGTGCTTAAATCCCCGTGGGTGAAGCAGGTTGAGGCTATACTCCCCTGCATGGCCAAAGGGAGTGTGGCCAAGGTCATGGGCCAGGGCAATGGCCTCTGTCAGGTATTCATTTAGGCGCAGACAAACAGCCATGGTGCGGGCAATCTGCGAAACTTCCAGCACATGGGTGAGCCTAGTGCGGTAGTGGTCGCCCGCTGGTGCCAGGAATACCTGGGTCTTGTGCTTCAGTCTCCTGAAGGTCTTTGAGTGGATAATCCGATCCCGGTCACGTTGAAAATCGGTGCGCAGGGAGCATCGGTCATTTTCCGGACGAAAGCGGCCTAGCGATTGGCTGCTTAAGCACGCATATGGAGAAAGCGTTAATTTTTCCTGCTGTTCCAGCTGAGCGCGTACAGTCATGGACATGTCGGTCTCTTTACTTTTGCCAGAGGAGATACGCCCTGATAAATGGATCAAGGCGCCCGTCAAGCACGGCATCCACATTGCCGTCTTCCGTGTTGGTGCGATGGTCTTTTATTAAACGATACGGTTGCAACACATAGGAACGAATCTGGCTGCCCCAGGCAATATCTTTCTTATCGCCCTGCAGATTTTCTTGGTTGCGCAACTTTTCTTCCCGTTCCAGCTCATAGAGACGAGCCATGAGCATTTTCATGGCCATGTCCTTGTTGCTGTGCTGGGAACGTTCGTTCTGGCACTGCACCACAATACCCGAAGGAAAGTGGGTGATGCGGATGGCAGAATCGGTTTTGTTAACGTGCTGGCCACCAGCCCCGCTTGAACGATAGGTATCTATGCGGATGTCTTTATCGTTTATTTCAATATGCACGCTGTCGTCCAGTTCCGGGAGAACCATGACAGAGGCAAAGGAGGTATGGCGTCTGCCGCTGGAGTCAAAGGGGGAGATACGCACCAGGCGATGGATGCCAATCTCAGCGCGGAGAAGGCCGTAGGCGTTTTTCCCCTTTATCATCATGGCCACACTTTTAACCCCGGCCTCATCGCCTGCCAAGTAATCCAATATATCGGCCTTAAAGCTTTTGGCCTCTGCCCAGCGGAGGTACATGCGCATGAGCATGCTGACCCAGTCCTGCGCCTCGGTACCACCTGCCCCGGCATGGATGGTTAAGATGGCATTGTTGGCGTCATGTTCACCACTGAACATGCACTCCAGCTCAACTAAATCAATGCGTTCTTTAAGATCAGAGAGGCTGGCCGCCACCTCCAGATAGCTGGTTTCGTCTTTTTCTTCCACCGACATATCTAAAAGCAGGTCTGCTTCGTCCAGGTCAGTATAGTTTTTTTCCCAGACACCAAGTAGATCCTGTAACTGGCCCAGCTGCCGCTGCACCAATTTTGCCTTGTCCTGGTCATCCCAGAAACCTGGAGTTAAGGTCTGGCGCTCTAAGAGTTCTATCTGTTCCCGTTTGCCATCTAAGTCAAAGATGCTCCTTCAGCGCCAGCATGCGGCCCTTGAGCTCAAAAAGGAGCTGTTTGGATTCAGTAGATTCTATTAGACTAGCCATAACTCACCTCAAGTGACAAGAACGTGGACTGCTTCAGAAAAAATAATGAATTTTATATAATAAACAGATTTCTACAAACTCTCAAGCCCTGCGGTTTTTTCATCAATTTTTTCAATCGATGGCGTTTTAGCTAAGGCCGTAAGATACCCATCAACCAGTAGAGTGACATGCCAACTAGGATGGTGCCGCCAAGGCTTTTTGTTTTCAGGGCAAAAAGCAGGGTGGGCAGGGCCACAAAAAGATCATTTTTGCTAAAGTCAATGGCACGAGTCTGGTTGTTTAATAAAAGAGATGGGGCGAGCAGGCTGCTTAAAATGGCAGCGGGAATAAGGCTTAACCAATCAACCAAGCCTTTGGGCATTTTTTTGTGGGCCAGGTACACTAAAGGCAGCAGCCTCGGCAGGTAGGTAACCAGGCCCATGGCTGCAAATAAAATAATGTAGCCTTGCCAGCTCATGTGCTCTGCTCCTTAGCACGTTTAATAAAGAAGCCTATACTGGCCCCACAGACGGATGCTCCGACAATGTATGAGTTGCCGGGAATAAACATGTGCCAAAGAACGGCGATAGCTGCTGTTATTACTGCTGTTACAACCATTATGCGGCTAGTAAGCTGATAAACCAGAAGACAGATGAACATGGCCGTGAGTGCATAGCCAATGCCATAGGCGTTTTCCGGGATGAACTGGCCAACCAGGGAGCCTACAAAAGTGGACAAGACCCAGGCACTATTGGAAAGATGATTAACCGTGAGCGCCCGCCACTTGTCCCAGCTACCCTGACGAAACTTTCCCATGTTTACGGCAAAGGTCTCGTCGGTAATGCCGTAGGCAAACAGAGCCAGAAACCAGCGGTTCACTCCTTTTAAATAGATGGCCAGGGCAGAACTCATCAAGGCGTGGCGCAGGTTGACAACAAAGATGGTGGTAACAATTGTCGCCAAGGAGGCCCCGGCTCCAAGCATGGCTACACAGATGAACTGGGCACTGCCGGCAAAGAGGAAAACAGACATTAACCCCGTGAGCCAGGCGGGAATACCGGCTTGTTGCGCCAAGACACCGAGGGCGAGACCTAAAGGAAAATATCCAAAACAGATTGGCCATGCCGCTAAAGCACCCTGTTTAAATACGCCCTTTAATTGCGTCTCCTCTACTTGCTTTACCTTGTCTTCATCCATTTTTTTCGCTATGACATTGAAAAAAGTACGTATACTGCCAATAAGATACATAGCGGTGCGTATTCATGAACAGGCCTGCACCGTTAGCACCTATACACTGAAATGCCCAGATCAAACAATTTTTTTCAACTTATAACCGCGCTCTTCTTGTTCTACGTCAGGTTGTTTTCCAGGAGTTGCACACTATGAAGCCAAAATGGACTCTGGGTGATTTACTTGACCTGGAATTTTTTTTTCAGGCTGATGAGAGTCTGCGTAGAAAAGAAGGGGAAGAGGCCCTGCGCAAACGCGATAGAATTATCTACCTCTCAAGGATAGCCCCAAGGCTGACGGGGGTTGATCCCCATCCAACTCTTTTTGTAAAAGAGTGGCTTTTAGTCAGGCGTCATGGCGAACGCCAAGCTGCAGAAGAAGGTGTCCCTTCTATGCTTCCAAGCAGGTTGTGGCAGGAATTTTCTTTTCTTTTTGCCTGTTTTGCTCTGGCTTTTGGCCTGGTTACTGGCCTGGGTCTTGCTGCAGGCTTTCTTGTCTATACTGGGAAATCTCCTTTAAATGTCTCGGCATTTTTAGGGCTCTTTGTCTTGTTGCAGCTTTTTTTCATCCTGCTGCAAGCCATTTTTTTGCTAATTCGTTTTGCAAAGCGTGCACGGCCACAACCCCTTCTTATCTCTTCCCTGTTATGGCAGGCCTTCACGTCCGTGGCGAACCTGCTACGCAACCGGGTTCAAAACAAGATGCTGGCCAGGCAGCGCCTTGAGTTAAACGCCCTTTTGGGACGAGTCAAAAGCCGCAGAGATCAGGCAGGTCTGTGGTTTTTCCCACCTTTTTTGGCCATCCAACTGGCAGGAATTGGCTTTAACCTGGCGGTGCTTGGGGTGACACTTGCCAAAGTCATCTTTTCCGACATGGCCTTTGGTTGGCAATCCTCATTGCCTCTTTCTGCACATCAGATTGCTGGTGTGGCACATTTCCTGGCCTTGCCCTGGGCCTGGTTTTTGCCGGAAGGCCTTGGCTTTCCCAGCCTGGCTCAGGTAGAGGGATCGCAGATCATCTTAAAAGATGGTATGTACCACCTTGCCACGCAAAATCTGGTTTCCTGGTGGCCATTTCTCTGTATGGCGATTACTGTTTATGGCTTACTCCCACGGATAATCCTTTTTGCCGCTGGGACTATACGGCAACGGCAACTGCTGAACAAACTGGAGTTAAACAGCCCAGAGGTGCGGCGCTTACTGGAACGTATGACAATGGCTCAGATCGAGACCGGTGGAATGGCCGTGCCCACTGAGGTCCTGCACAAAGAACGAAGTCAGCAAAAAAAGGCCAACCTTCCACCAGCCTGGAGAACAGGCAAGGAGCAACTTGGCCACAATCTCCTCCTGGTGCCGGAGGAGATATTTCCCGGGCTTGTTCTTAACGAACTAAACCGTTTACTTGTGCGGCAAACCGGGATGGGCTATGACCAAATCTTTCAGCTGCCATTTGTAACAGATGGAGAAGAAAAGGTGCTGACTGCCCTGGTAGAGGCGAAGGAAACGAGCGGAGTTAAGCGTCTTTTCCTTCTGCAAGAGGCCTGGATGCCCCCGTTGAAGGAATCAATGGCCTTTCTTCAAGGTTTACGCGGTAGGCTGGGAGGAGACATCCCCATCACCATTTTGCTCATGGGCAAACCAGGTGATGAAGTGGCCTTTAGCCCGGCGCGCCGCGAGCATGAAGAAATATGGATAAAAAAGATAGAGGCCATGGCAGATCCTTTTCTTGAGGCCAGGTCCCTTGTAGATGCGACATGAACACAGAAGCTGCCACATACCAGGTCCCCAAGTTCGCCATTATTGGCCATCCCAATGAGGGCAAGTCGTCTGTTTTATCGACGCTGGCAGAGGATGATAGCGTGCGGGTCAGCCCATTTCCTGGGGAAACGACCATCTGTCAAAGCTTTCCGGTGCGGATAGATGGACGCGAAATAATTTGTTTTATCGATACACCGGGATTTCAGAATCCGCGGCAAACCCTCAAGTGGTTTAAAGAGTATCAGGGTCCGGCTGAGAAAATAGTCTCTGCCTTTCGTGCTTGCCATAAAAACACACCAGAATTCCACGATGACTGTGAGCTTTTGGGGCCTGTTGAGGCCGGGGCCGGGGTAATTTTTGTGGTGGATGGTTCCCGGCCGGTGCGCCAGGTTGATTTAGCCGAGATGGAAATCCTGCGTCTGACCGGAGCCGCCCGTATGGCTGTGATCAACTCTAAGGAAGAAGATTCATCCCACCTGGCTGGTTGGCTGGCGGAATTTCGCAAGAATTTTAATTCGGTGAGGATCTTTAACTCAAGTAAAGCCACCTATCGCCAGCGCATTGAACTGCTAGAAAGCCTTAAATCTATTGATCAGCAACTGGAGCCGGTGTTGCGGAGAGTTGTGCAGGTCTTTGAGGAAGACTGGGGATTGCGCATTGACCGTTGCGCAAGTCTTTTTATAGATATGCTCAAAGAGGTGCTTGCCTACCGCAAAACGGTTCCTTGCGAGGAAGGTCGGGAAAAACGCGTTAAAGAGGAATTGCAGGAACAGTTTCAACTGTTTGTCAGCAAAAAGGAACATGAAACCCAGGCTGCTGTTCGTCACCTCTTCAAACACAATATTTTCAGGTTAACCCTGCCGCCCCACTCCATATTAGGTGAAGATCTGTTTAGTGAGCGAACCTGGGAGTTCCTGGGTCTAAATAAGACTCAGCTTATTGTAGCGGGGGCTTTAGGCGGAGCTGCGCTGGGAGTTGGTGTTGATGCCGCCACTATCGGTACCTCCTTTGGCATTTTTTCTGCCCTGGGTGGGTTAATTGGTGCAGGAGCCGCTGCCTGGAAGGGAAAAGAATTTCTATCTGGCACAAAATTGCTGGGCATGCAGATGGGGGGTGATTCTTTGCGCATCGGACCGGTCAACAATATTCAGCTTTTTTATATTTTACTCGACCGGGCGCTACTTTTTTATTCCTATGTTACAAACTGGGCCCATGGCCGTAGGGATTATGAAGCAGCGGCAGAAAAGGAAGAGAAGCTTGCTGTGGGTGGAAAGGAAGGCTTTACCCAGAGCTGGACGCGGGATGAACAAAAAGTTTGCGAGCAATTTTTCTTTGCCCTGCAACAAAAAAAGGAAGCAGAGATTGAGGATGCCTCTGCCTCCTTATTTAAGCTCATGGTGGAACAGTTTCAAAAAATTTCCATGGGTGAAGATACCAAGGAGGAAAGGAGTTCTTCCCATCCCGCTCAGCGCGATTATTTATCCTAGACAGACAAAAGGTGAGTGGACAAAGGGGCATAGTGCCCCTTTGTTTATTTTCCCAGTAAACTCATTATTTTGCTGCGAATATCTGCATTGCCTAAGCCCTGGTAAGGTATCTGCTCGGAAAGGCCGCCAGTCCCTTCTCTGACTGTCCCCAAATGGGCGTATTGTGGCCTGTATCCTCGTTCCAGTAGCCATGTGCCAAAGCGGATGCCTAGCCCTGTTTTGATATTTTGGGTTTCCACGACAAGCACCATGGGGCTTTTACCAAGGCGTGCCAACATGACATCGTCTGCGATATTGAGCACGGGCTTGTTGATCAGACCGATATCGATACCTTCTTTTTTCAAAAGTTCTACCACATCGAGGCAACGGTAGAGCATTTCGCCATAGGCAACCAAATAGCCGTCTTTCCCTTCGCGGATCAGTTCATCCTTATCGGCCTGAAAGCTGTAACCTTCGCCAAAAAACTCCTGGCCGTCTTCGTTAAGAATAAAGGGTGTGGCAGAACGCGTGCTGTAAACAAAACGCAGCCCGGGCTTCCAGAAGATATCCTGCAATACTGCCTTCAGCTGCAGGGTGTCAGCGGGAAAATAGAGACGGGTCGTGTCACCTTCTGCTAGGCCGTTATCGGCAAAAAAATTATTAATGCCGAAATGGCAGGTGTTGTCTGCCATATCATCCACACCAGAGTGGGAGAAATGAGCCAAGACATTGGCCTTGTTCAAACGGGCCATGGTCACTTCCGATAACACCATCTCCTGAAAGGCGGCAAAGGTACCAAAAATACCCTGGCGTCCCTTTTCAGAACCAAAACCTGCGGCAACGGAAAAGTTATTGCGTTCCATAATGCCCCCATGCACATAAATATCCGGAAAATTTTTACGGATATGATGCAGTCCACAAGAGCCTTCCAGGTCAGAATCTACTACCAGTACCTTATTTTTCAGGTCGCTTTCCTGCTTCAGCAGTTCGACAACAATCTTGCCAAATTCGTCTCTGTTCTTGCCAGTTTCTACTGAGCTTCCCAGGTGCTGCACCTTGTCTTTTTTCGCTGGCTTCTCTTCTAGGATGGCAGCAGCCTGTTCGTGACCATGTTTTTGCAGATAGGCAACGGCCAGATCCACGGCAATGACATCATGCCCTTTGGTGGAGCCCTCTATACCTTTAACCTCTGGGGCCATGGGACGTTTAATGATGAGGGCAACTGGCCCCTGCGTGCTGATCACCTGATGGATATGCGCATAGAGACTCAGGAGGTCTTCCCCCTCGCAGGTCATGGTGGTCAAACCGTGCCCATTCATAGTCTGGGACAGATCATAGCCTCTCATATAGGAGCTAGGGTGTCCTGCGATGGTCACATTGTTGTCATCGAGAAGTAGTTTGACATTAAGATCACGGGCTACTGCATAGCGGGCAGCCTCGGCATCATCACCTTCTTGCTGCGAGCCATCACTGCCAAAAAGAAACACGTTTTTTTCTGGCATTGCCTCGGCCACGCCGTTGACATAGCTCCACAGATGACCAAGGCGTCCCGAGCTGAAGAAAATACCTTTTTCATCATGGCGTTCAGGATGGCCGTAAAGGCCATGGCCGAATTCCCGATAATGGAAAAGCGATTCAAGGGGCATATGCCCATTGAGCACGGCCATTATGTACTGAATGGCAACACGGTGGCCTGCCTCGTCAAAGAGTACCGGATGGCAGTTACTCATCCCTTTCATGAATGCATCAGCTATGAGCACCTCAGGCACAATATCGTATGCTCCGCCAGTATGGCCGCCCAATCCTTTTACATTGGCCAGTGCTGTGAAGAACACAATGCTATCACGTACTAAGGCAATGTTTTTTTTCAAGGTTGCCAACGCGTCAGGGCTTAAAGAGTTTTCATTTAAGGTGAATTGAAGCGGTTTGTATTCGGAAAGATCAATAGGAAACTGCATGGCACTCCTCAAATGGTTGGATCAAGTGATTGGGGATGTAATTTTTTTTTACAAGAATTACTGCACACATACCAGAAGTGCTCTTTTCTTTGCAAGACCCAATTCTTACTCAGCAAGCCGGGCAAATGGGATGCATGGCGAAGACAAGTAAAATATAATTTTATTCAGAGAGGTTGACGCCCCTTAAACGCCGCTTTACAATATGAAATTATCATAAAAACCAGTCTTCTGACTGGGTGGGATCAACTTGAGGAGGAACATCGTATGTTTGAAGCAACTGACTCCGCAGTCAGCAACTTGACTCAATATCTTGCGCAAAACAAGATTGAGTCTGCTGTGCGGATAGCCTTGATGCAGGGTGGCTGAAGCGGCCCATCATTGGGATTGGCTCTGGATGAGTCAAAGGAAAATGACAAGATATTTGAAGAAGGTGCCTTAAAGTTTCTAGTTGAGGATGATTTATTGGAACGCTGCGGCTCAATTAAGGTAGATTTTGTTGAAGCTGGCTATCGTTCAGGCTTTTCGATCACCTCGACTAATCCTCTGGGAGGAGGGAGCTGCAGTTCCGGTTCCTGCGGAGGCTCTTGCGGTTAAATTTTTAATTGTTAGTACGTGTGGCCAACTTCAGTCTTGTTATCCCAAAAAAATATTGAAGCAATAAATACCAATTATTTGTCTGATATTTATGCAGGCAGAAAAGCAATGGGAGAAAGACATGTTTGAAATTACGAAGGCGGCTGCAGATAATTTGAAGGCTTATCTTGAGCAGAACAAGGTCGACTCGGCTGTGCGCGTGGCCCTTATGCAGGGAGGCTGCAGTGGATCTGCCCTTGGTTTAGCCCTTGATGAGGCGAAAGATGATGACAAGGTTTTTGCAGAAGATAGCTTGAAATTTATCATCTCAGAGGATTTGCTCAGCCAGTGCGGCGCAATAAAAGTTGATTTTATTGATGCCGGGTATCGCTCAGGTTTTTCCATTACCTCAGATAAGCCTATTGGTGGTGGGGGGTGTGGCTCCTGCTCCGGTTCCTGTGGCGAGTAGCATGAGGGTGTAAGGGGAATCCAGTTGACTTTGCTGGATCTCCCTTTTATGCTTAATCCCGTGGAAAAAGGCATTTTGCCTGTTTCTCGAAAAAAAACCAAATGAAGGAGATACAAATGAAAAAGATTTTTTCTGCTTTGCTGGTAGCTGCTTTTGTGTTGAGTGCTGGTTCTGCTTTTGCTGCCAAGTCAGGTTGTACAGTTGAGAGCGTTGAAGGCACCACCGTTACCTTGAAATGTGACAGCGTTGACGGCGTAAAGGCAGGATCCAAGGTGAGCATTAAGGCATCTAAAAAGCTGGAAGGTTGCTAATCGTTAGCTAAACGATCTGTTAACCGTGACGGAGCAGTTAGTTGGGCGGGCCACTTTTGTCTGGTCCGCTCTTTTTTTTATCCTTTATAGTTAAGATAGGAACATGATGGATCCGCAGACTTTGTCCCCGGAAGCGCAGGCACTGTATCAGAAGGTAAGAAAACAATACAAGGTGGCCTTTGAACCGCTGAAGGTGCAAGGACACCTTTTAAATATCCTGAAAGTCACGGATCTTGAGCAGGTGCTTGCGGGGAAAGACCCATTGAAAGATGCCTCATCTTTTCCTTTTTGGATAAAAATTTGGGAGGCTTCCTTGGTCTTGGCAGACTTATTGGCCAGTCTCCCTGACAGAAAAGACAAGACCCTGCTTGAGCTGGGAGCAGGTCTTGGCGTGCCAGGCCTGACGGCGGCAGCAGCTGGTTTTCAGGTAACCTTAAGCGATTATGAAGAGCTGATTCTTGATTTTGAACGCATCAATGCCGCGGCGAGCAACCTGAGTGAACTTTCTTTTTCACTGCTTGACTGGAAAAATCCACCAGCCATGCAGCAGTTTGATATCTTGGCAGGCGCTGAGATCCTTTTTCGGGAAGAGTTTTTTGAACCGCTTCTGCAAGTCATGGCTCAGTCAATTAAGTCAGATGGGGTTATCTACCTGGCACATGATATCCGCAGAAAAAGTCTGCAACCCTTTCTGCATCTGGCTGAACGAGACTATCATATTGCGGCGACCCAGCGGCGTTTGCAAAGCCATGAGGATGAGAAAACGATTGTCCTCACACGTTTGAAACCCCGCAGATAATTCGCCGGTGCATTTTGCGTCACTCCTATTAAGTTGCCACTGGATGTGGCGCTGAGTTTTTCTATGGCACATCTTTATCCTATAAATCTAAACATTCAAGATGCCCTTTGCGTGGTTGTTGGCGGTGGGCCTGTTGGGGAACGAAAGGTGCTAGGCTTGCTTGCCGCACAAGCCGTGGTACGGGTCGTAAGCCCTACTGTAAGCTCTGCCCTGGCTGAACTGGCAGATCAAGGGCGTATTGAGTGGTGGCAACATGAGTATACGTGCGCCGATATTACTGGAGCACTGCTTGTTTTTGCCGCGACGGATTCTGATGTCATCCAAAGACGCATACTGGAAGATGCAGTCAAAGAGGGTGCACTGGTTAACCTTGCTCGCTTGCCACAGGGAAGCGATTTTCATGTGCCTTCGCTTGTCCGACGCGGGGATCTGTTATTGACTGTTTCCACCACTGGGGTCAGTCCGGCACTATCGGCTGCTATTAGAAATGAGTTGGCACTTTCATATGGCGAGGAATATGCAACTTTGGTTGATATTCTGGGAACTGTACGGCAAAAATTGCAAGGTCTGCCTCTGCCGGAGTCGGAGAAAAAGATCCTGTTTCAAAAAATTTTGTGGAACGATATAGTCAAGTGGATTCGGTCGGATAACTGGGACATAGTAGCTCGGCACATAGAGGATGTGCTGGGGCCCCAGATCAGCGTTGAATGCGCTTCATGGGCGGAGAAAAAGGTATGAGTTTTTTACTTTTCCAGAGTAGCCTGTTGCTGTATTTCTTGGCCACAGTGACCTACCTCATCTTTTTTTTCACACAGAAAGCCGCTTTTCGTACCGTGGCGCGCGCGCTCTTTCTGGGAGCCTTTTCCCTGCACACTTTGACCTTTATTGCCAGATATGTCGAGGGCGGTTATACCCCCATTACCACCTCCCACGAGACCTTTTCCTTTTTTGCATGGGCGCTGGCCTGCAGCTATTTAAGTTTCTGCTACCGCTACCAGGTGAAAAACCTGGGAGTTTTTGTCTCTTTGCCGGCTCTAGCTCTCATGGTAATGGCAGCTATTTCTCCCAGAAATCTGGCTACATTAGCCCCGGCTTTACAATCTGGCTGGTTACCGGTACATGCCTCTCTCTCCATATTGGCCTATGCCTTTTTTGTTTTGGCAGGGGTTGGCGGGGTGATGTATCTGCTCCAGGAGAGAACAATCAAGCGGAAGCATTTTGGTCTTTTCTACAGCAGACTTCCATCCCTTGAAACATTGGATAGGCTCAACCAGCACTGCCTCAGCATAGGTTTTACCCTGCTCACCCTGGGCATGATTACCGGTTCCTTGTGGGCGAAGCAGGCCCTGGGCGCATATTGGCATTGGGATCCAAAGGAGACCTGGACACTCATTACCTGGTTACTCTATGCCGCACTGATTCACCAGCGCTTCACGCAAGGGTGGCGAGGCAGACAGGCGGCTATACTCAGCATAGTGGCTCTTCTGGTGGCTCTCTTTACCTTCTGGGGTGTCTCTCTTTTCTTTACCGGCTATCATGGCAGTTTTTCCTGAAACCATTACCTTAATCGGCGTTAACCACAAAACAGCTTCTCTCGAATTGCGGGAGAGGTTGGCCTGTGCAGGTGGTTATGATGGCCCATTGGCGGCCTTGGCCAAAGTCGAAACGGTGAAGGAATACTATTTGCTCTCCACCTGCAACCGGGTGGAAATTCTTTATGTGTGCCATCAAGGCGTCAAACCGCAAAAAGAAATTCTTTCAGCACTTTTCTCTCCGGCGGTGAGCGCGGATGAACTGCTCCCCCATCTCTATCAGTATGAACAGCAAGAGGCAGTTGCCCATCTCTTCCAGGTGGCTGCCAGCCTTGATTCCATGGTGGTGGGAGAGGCCCAGATCCTGGGGCAAATGAAAGATGCCTATCGCTATGCTGCAGAGCGTGGCAGCACCGGCCTCATATTAAACCGATTGCTCCATAAATCATTTTCAGTTGCCAAGCGGGTGCGTACGGAAACGCGCATTGGTGCCAGTGCTGTATCGATCAGCTATGCGGCCGTGGAGCTGGGTCGTAAGATCTTTGGCGATCTCAATGGTAAACAGGTGCTGCTGATAGGTGCCGGCGAGATGGCTGAGCTTGCTGCCGAACATCTGCTCAATCAGGGAATTGCCGATATCGTGGTGGCTAACCGCACCTTGGAGCGTGCTGTGGGACTTGCGCGCCGTTTCAAGGGTAAGGCCGTTTCTCTGGAAGAATTACCGGATCAGCTGGAACAGGTGGATGTTATTATCAGCTCAACCGGTGCCCCTGATCTGATCCTGCAGAAAGAACAGGTGCGCAAAGCTATGCGTAACCGCCGCCATCGCCCACTCTTTTTTATTGATATTGCTGTGCCCAGAGACTTAGACCCTGCCATAAACGAGCTGGATAATGTCTACCTCTATGACATAGACGACCTACAAGGTGTTATTGAACTCAATAAGGCTGATAGGGACCGAGAGGCGATCAAGGCTGGCCGCATTATTGATGAGGAAATTCTGAAATTTGAACGTTGGCGTGCCAACATGTCCACCACGCCCACCATTATTCAACTCAGGGAGCTGATGGAAGGCATTGCCCAGGAAGAGGTGAAAAAAACAGCCGGCAAGCTTGGGATGCAAGGAGGCGAACAGAAACAGGCCTTGGAGAAAATGGCCCTGGCCATTGCTGGCAAAGTTTTATACCACCCCTTTACCTATCTGAAGACTGAACAGCATTGCGTGGATTTGGAGGAACGCATTCGGATGGTACGCACCCTTTTTGGGCTTGATGACGACCCCATGCTTCCTCCTCCTGGAGAAAAGCCCCATGCAGGATGAACGACGGCTACTTCTTGACGAGGAGCTGCTCCTGGTGCGACACTCCGGTGAGATCCCGGAAGTTGCCCTGCATGCCAGCTTGTACTATCTGGAAAAGGATAGTGACGGGCCCAAAATTGCGGTGACGACGCAAGAGTTGCAACTGCTTAACAAAGCAGCACAGGAGCGCTATGAGGAGATGATTATGCGCGATCTGACCATTGCAAACCGCGATTTGTCCTTGTTCAGAGGGCTGAGTCGTGCCGAAGAAAATTGGCGTCGTTATACACAGTTCTGTGAGAAAGCGGACTTTGACTATTCCCTGTTCCGTCAAGAGGCGGGGCTGGCCCTTATCGATTATCTACAAGTTGAGTTAGATGAGGTCGCCGTTAACAAGAGAAGGCCTTCCATTAACTGTGCACAAGAAATTGTCTGTGCCCTGGCCAAGGGTCTTGCTCTCAGGCCGGAGGCTATTCCCCAAGGCTGGGAAACACTCTGCCCAGCCTCCTAGTTTTTTTTATTTCCGGGCAAGGACTGTTTGCTCATTTTCTGTTTGTTTCTTCCCTGCCCAGAAGGTCTGTATCGCGTTAGTTGTTTTTTTAGTGTTTAAAGGAGCGTTTGCCAGTGTACATCATGGCAACGGGCGGTTTCGCCTCATTACAGGCCTGGATAGACTCAAAATCACGTATGGAGCCGCCTGTCTGCAATATGGCTGAAACGTCCTGAGCTATGCCCACATCTGCCGCGTCACGGAAGGGGAAAAATGCATCGGAGATCATTACTGAACCACGGAGACCCGCTTTTTGCATCTTTACTTCTGCGTCAATGCCCTCCAGATCAGCAACATCCCTTTCTCCATTTTGTACCTGGACGCGCATGTCCACATAGGCAAGTCCAAAACGTGTAAAGCACAGGGCATCGGCATAATTGCGATAGGCCTTGTGCACTGCAATAGCCGCAACCCCAACCCGGTCTTGCTCACCGGCCCCTATGGCAACGGTACAGCCGTCTTTCACAAACAAGACAGAATTTGAGCTAACCCCGTGTTCAACGGCCCAGCCAAAAATCATATCATCTATTTCTCTTTGAGTTGGTTGGCGGACGCAGCTGTACTTGTTGCCACTCTTGTCCGACGCCAGGGCGGGCAGCAAATCTGCAGCAGAGCGGACTGAATTGATGGCCGATTGTTGCACGATAATGCCGCCGTCAATAAGTGATTTAAAGTCGAGAAATCGTTTGGTTTCGAAGTCTGCGAGTCGCTCAATTGCCTGCATCTGAAGAATACGCAGGTTTTTGCGACGAGCTAGAATGGCCAGGGCTCCCTCCTCATATTCTGGGGCACAAACAACTTCCAGATAGTTTGCCGCCATCAGTTCCGCGGTTTCCTTATCAAGGGCTCGGTTGCACACAACTGCGCCGCCAAAGGCAGCAATGCGGTCTGCCTGATTAGCCCGGTTGTATGCCTCAGCCAGGTTCACCCCCAACGCAGCCCCGCAGGGATTGTTGTGTTTCAGGATAACAGCAGCCGGGTTTGCGGTAAAATATTTGATGATGTTGAGGCCATTATCCACATCGGTCAGGTTTATTTTTCCTGGATGCTTGCCGGCCTGGAGCATATCGTTTTCGCTTAAGGCGCTGACAAGCCCATTACCCGGGTTGATAAAGGCACAGCCACCCAAAATTAAATTGCCGTTAATTAGTTCGTAGAGGGCAGCCTCCTGATCAGGATTTTCTCCATAGCGCAGGCCACGTTCTTCCAACTCGCCCTGATTGTTGGCAATTTTCCAGGTTCTCTTGCGGTAGATCAGGGTCTGCCCACCAAGGGATATGGTCATTTCAGTCGGAAAAGAGTCACCCAGCAGGGTTGAATACATTTTTTTTATATCGCTCATGGGATAAACCTCGCAACTTGCCACGCGGCGGTGAAGAGTAATCGGTTCAGTGGGCTATCTCGCCTGGGTCTGGTAAAAAACTGTGCGCATACAGGCCGTTTGGATCAGCTTGCTCAAACAAAAAGGAGTACTGGCTTGTTAAGTGGTCGTGCACTGCTAAGGTGGCTGCTGAGAATGATGCAAAAGACAGCCATTTGCTGACCAGTTGACTCTCCCAAGGCAACTTTTGTTCCACCATTTGCTCGAAAAAAGTGTTGGCTGGGGCGCGAATGAAAACCGCATTTTCAGCTGGCACTTTGGCAAGCCGTGCCGCCACCTTTACGGCGTCGTGCAGATCTCCCAGACTGTCAACCAGTCCCAACTGTAAGGCGGTTGCGCCATCCCATACCCGACCCTGGGCTATCGCCTCGACATTGCTTACTTTCTTTCCTCTGCCCTGGGCCACAATTTCAAGAAAACGTTTATAGCCATTTTCAACGCTCAGCTGAAAGGAGGCCTCGTCTTCCGGGCTCATGCCCCTTGTGAAACCCGGGGGCAATGTCCCTTTGCCCACAGTAACTCCGTCACTGTGAATACCCATATTCGCCAAGGTCTTTTCTAAGGTAGGAGCAGCGCCAAAGATGCCGATGGAGCCAGTTAAGGTGCTAGGGGCTGCCACTAGATGATTGGCATTTGCCGCGAGCCAATATCCTCCAGAAGCTGTAACTGCTCCCATGGAGACAACCACGGGTTTACCCTTTTTCTGGGTCAGCACAATCTCCTGGCGGATGAGTTCTGAGGCAAAGGCGCTGCCGCCACCGGTGTCAAGGCGAAGCACCAAAGCCTTTATGTGGCTGTCCTGTCGGGCACGCTTGATCTGTTCAATGAGCGTGTCTGCTCCAATTTGATTATCATCGCCTTTGCCATAGACAATATTGCCCGAGGCATAAATAATGCCGATAAGGGGCTTCTTTTCTTTGGCATCCGTGTAGGTGGGCGTAAGCGTTGTTAGGTATTGGTCAAATTGAATGGCATTTATGTCTGTACTATTTTTTGCCGAACCCACTATTTTTCTCATGGCCTCAAGCATCTCAGGCCTAGATTTTAACGCATCAACCAATTTTGCGTTTAAGGCAAAGGTAGCGGTATTACCATCGGCCATGGTAAGGAGTTTAGCCTGTCCGGTAATTTTATTTTGCAGATCTTCGACGCTCATTTTGCGGTTTTTCGCGATATCTGTACAGTACAGCTGCCAAAGTTTTTCCAGCCAAAACAGGTTAGCGGTCCTGTCTTCTGGCGACATGTCGTTTCTGATCAAGGGTTCGACGGCCGCCTTATAAGAGCCTACCCGGAAGATGTGAATATTGACGGCAAGTTTGTCTAACATCTCTTTCAAGTAGAGCTTCACCACCGAAAAACCGTGCAGGTCTACTCCGCCCATGGGATTTAAGTAAATCTGGTCTGCCCAAGATGCGAGATAGTATTGGCTTTGGTTGAAGCTATCTCCCACGGCAATAACCAGTTTTCCCTGTTCTTTTACCAGTTCCAGGGATTTGCCAATGCTTCTGATCTGATCCAGGCTGATATTGCCAAGTCTATCAAAATCTAAAACAAGCAATTTGATGTGTGGATCACCAGCAGCAGCATTGATGGTATCAAGAAGATCCTGCAAAATCACATCTTCATCCTCAAGGGGCAAGCCGGCAAGTTTATTTAATTCTCGGCCAAAGAGTCGAATAGCTGGTTGCTTTTCCACTACATTCCCATGGGGATTGACAAGGAGGGCCGCTCCTTCCGGGACAGCAACCTCTGGAGCCTTATGGGACAGGCCAATGAAAAATAACGCCAGGACCCCAAGGGAAAAAAAGGTGGCAAGAACGGTGAGACTCGTATGAATAACCTTCCAGCAACCACGAATCAGTGAGAAGAGAAACTTAAGATATCGCATGATCTTTTCTTGTTGTGATGAATATACTTCTTTGCATACAGGCGACAAAGCGCACAAAGTTGGCCTCACCATACCACGCCCGCAGAAGATGGGAAAGCGTCTATCGTGGAATAAAGACGAAGAAAGCGGATAAATCTTGACCACTCCAGCCAGCCTTGGGTAGGCTAAAAGCAAATCTTTTTTTATGGTAAAATTGTAGGATACGTTAATTTTTTGCGCCCTCTCTCGAGGGCGTCTCTTTGCAGTCAGAATTGCTCGGAAAGGAGATAGAAAATGTTATCAAAGAGGATTCGTCAAATTGCACTTTTTGCCGTGGGGTTGCTGCTGTTGCTCATCACCAATGCCTGCTCGCAAAAGATGTATGGGGCAGTGCAGTTCCAGAGTTTGCCTGCCGGGGCAGAGGTTATTAATCTAAAAGATGATGCCACTCTGGGTATCACCCCTGTTGTAGTTACCTGGGAGTCCAGTGATGGGGCACCGGAATATGTCACGATACAGGTGCGAAAAACAGGATATTTGGAAGAGATCCTCTCCTTCTGGGTTAACACCAGACATACGTCCAGAGACGAGGCGCAGGCGCAGCCCCAGCCCATTAGTGTGGAATTAAAGGCAAGAAAATAACAGTATAAAGGTCAAACATGAAACAGATACTGCACAAATTAATCGTTTTTTCTTTTTCACTGTTCCTTGTTGCCGGACTTTCCGCCTGCGGCAGCAAGACCTACCCAGTGCGATTTAAGGTTAACTCCGAACCAGAAGGGGCTTACCTCTTGTATAGATTGGCTGGAGCAAATAACAGCCAGTGGATCTACCTTGGCAATACGCCTTTCCAAGGTGAATATCTCTTTGATAAAGAGCAATTGCAGGAGAGTGAAAAGATTACCTTAAGGGTGATGCAGCCGGGTTATCTTGATCAGACACGGGAATGGGCAGGTGAATCGTTCTATGAAGAAGCCAAGGAGAAAGGGGTTATCTTCTGGACGCCTGAGATGATCCCATCTTCTCGTCAATAAGTGGAGCGTTAAAGATGCTTGTTGATGGGCAGGCCTGCCGCTCTATCTGGCTGGCAGATGACGGCGTTCGGGTTGCCATTATTGATCAGACCCTGCTGCCTTTTGCCTTTGAAGTAAGACACCTGGCAAATTTTCAGGATGCCTGTGCTGCCATAAAAGACATGCAGGTGCGCGGTGCGCCACTTATTGGCGCAACGGCAGCCTATGGTCTGTGTTTAGGGCTGTATGACAAGGGTGTGGAGGCAGATCTTAAGAAGTTGGCCGATGGACTTATTTCCTGCCGGCCAACAGCGGTTAACCTGCGCTGGGCCGTTGAACGCATGCTGGAGTACCTGCAAGCATTTCCCCGGGAAAAGTGGCTGGACGAGGCCTATGCCGAAGCTGGGCGCATCTGCGAAGAAGATGTGCAAACAAATGCGTCCATTGGCCGCCATGGAGCCAAACTCATAAAAGAGATCTGGGCGCAAAAGGGCAAAACAGGGCCAGTCAATGTTCTTACCCACTGCAATGCTGGCTGGCTCGCCACTGTGGACTGGGGTACGGCTCTTGCCCCAGTATATGCAGCGGTGCAAGAGGGGATTTCTGTGCATGTCTGGGTGGATGAGACCAGGCCACGCAACCAGGGCGCCTCGCTGACTGCCTGGGAACTCTCCAAGGCAGGTATTGATCATCACCTTATTGCCGACAATGCTGGTGGTCATCTGATGCAGCATAAGATGGTGGATATCTGCATCGTTGGTTCAGACCGCACCACGGCAACAGGTGATGTCTGCAACAAGATTGGCACCTATTTGAAGGCCCTGGCAGCCCAGGCAAACCAAGTCCCCTTTTACGTGGCTCTGCCCGGTTCAACCGTAGACTGGAGCCTGCAAGATGGACTCGGGGAAATACCCATTGAAGAGCGGAGTGCTGAAGAGGTGCTCACCATTCAAGGACAAAACAGGGAAGATGGCAAGATCTGTCGCCTGGCCCTTGCCCCGGTAGAGACCAAGGGCTTTAATCCCGCCTTTGATGTCACTCCCTCTGCCCTGGTGACTGGGCTGATTACCGAGCGTGGCGTTTGTCCGGCAAAGAAAGAAGGCCTCCTTTCACTTTTTCCGGAACAGGCATGGCATGGTTGATATAGCCGATGCTGGTCTTGCCCAGGCCTTGTTGGAGACGGCCCTGGCCATGAATGCACAGGGACTGAACCAGGGTTCCTCGGGGAATGTGAGCGCCCGCCTTGAGACGGGCTTTTTGATTACGCCCTCAGCGCTTCCCTATCGCCGTTGCCTGGCGGAAGATATGGTTATAGTTAGTTGGGATGGTGCATATGTTGGTGCGCGCGCACCGTCTTCCGAATGGCGTATGCACCGGGATATTTATCTGGCCTATCCCCAGGCCCTTTGCATCCTCCATGCCCATGCCCCTTGGTGCAGTACTTTTGCCTGCCTGGAAATGGATATTCCAGCCCAGCACTATATGCTGGCCCTTGCCGGAGGAGACTCCATTCGCTGCACGGCCTATGCGCCCTTTGGCACACAGGAGCTTTCCGATGCGGCTGTGGCTGGCCTGCAAGATCGTAGCGCCACCCTGCTTGGCCACCATGGGCTTATTTGCTATGCCGCCTCCTTTGATCAGGTGCTGGCCCTTGCCTGTGAAGTGGAATTCCTGGCCCGTGTTTACGGGCAAAGTCTCACGATAACAGCAAAACCGCCGCTCCTATCTCCCGAGGACATGCAGAGCATGGCAGCGCGTTTTTCCTCGTACAAAAAAATTGGGCAGATAAAAGATCCTGCCGGAAAAAAATAATCCCCGCCTTCCTTCCCAATTTTTCAGCTGAGCACCAGTCCTTTCAGGCCTATGTAGTCTTGCCTTTAGAATGTAATAAAAAAAATTTTTGTGGCAGAAAAATAGGGTGCTTTGCGAGCGAAGTTGCTGTTTCATCTCTTCTAAAAATTCAATTGGTGATGCACTTTGAATGAAAATATCGTAGCTTCGTGATGATATGTTAAAGAGGAAAATATGATAAAAGATTCAAGAGTCATGCTTGTGAGTCTCAACGGAGAATTTTTTGCACCTAGGCTATGTGATCCATCAAAAAATTACTGGTTACTGATTGGAGAAATGGGAAATATTATAAAAAATGATTATTGTTCAGGGGCTTTAGAAAAAATATTACCATATTCAATTAATATTTTTTGTTAGTTATAATTTTATGCTCATTTGTTATTTTCAGGACGGAACTATTTTTTTCATTCTCAAGAATTGGGCCAAGCATTATTAATATTCGAGAAAATAAAGTATCTTTCTATATTGCATTAACAATTAATTTATTTATAAATTTTGTTTTTTTGTATGACATGTCATGCAATTATATTTTGAGGGTGGATTAGAGAAGTAAAACTCACTGAAAATATGAAAATTAAATTGGAATTCATAGATTCTAAAATGGGTAAGTTTAATCGTAAAACGACTCCTCTCCCAACTTTTTTTGTTATTTGTATCCTTTCTGCTTGGGTTTTACTATTTATTTTTATGGCAGTGTCAATACTTCTATAGGTTGCCTAATTCACACAGTTAGAGAGCCTGTATCTCTGATGAAAAATGTTTTATCTTTCATCAAGGCGCACATATCAACACGCACTAAGGCAGAAATTGCACCCGCACGGTGCGGCCTGTGCTGCGACCCTGGTCATCGACCACACTCAAGGCATAGGTGTCGGTGTGCTCGGGTCGCCAGGCTAGGCTTGATCCCTTGCCATTGTTCCCTAGATAGCGGTCATCCGCAAACCAGTACATCCGTTCACTATTGCCGTCGACCGCTGCCGCAAGTTCAATGCTTTCTTCGGGTTTAGAGAGCCGCAGGGTATAGACCACATGCGCCAGCGGAGAGTTCAGCCGTGGCGGATCTCCATTAATGGTATGTCCCAACTTGGCGCTACAGCGTTCCGGTAGTTGTGGGGGCGTGCGTCTGGGGAGTCCGGCGGCGCGAAAGAGACGATCAAGATCGGAAGGCCAGAAGGCATAGACCTCAAGCTTGGTGGTTAGCGGATTATAGGGTGGGCAAACCGCTTGTCCGCTAGTTTTGTCAACCACGACTGGACGATGCAGGGTGGAGACGCGGATTGGTGACTTGCCAGGGATGAACCAGGTTTTTGTTATTTGCGGACACCAGTGGTTAGGGAGCTCCCCGGACTCCTGGCAGACCTCGACCTTGATTAAACCCGGCGGGGGCGCAGATAGCTGGGGGCGTTCCTTAGGTAAAGCCAATTCCAGGGCATCGGCAATCTGGAAAAAGAGCGGGGTGGCTGCCTTGACCCCAATAAAAGACGAGCTGGCCTTGCCGTCGAAGTTGCCAACCCAGACGGCAAGCACATAATCGCCCACCAGGCCAATAGTCCAGGCATCGTGGAATCCCCAGGAAGTACCGGTCTTCCAGGCCACCGGCCAGTGTGGCTTTTGTCCGTATTTACTGTTGCCACCATCCGGGCGGATGCCGCTTGCCAGCATATCCCGCACCATGAAGGCGGCCTCGGGGGATAACAGAGGGCGTCCAGGAGAGAGGGGATCATTCGTGAGGTAGCGCAGGGGGCGAAGGCGGCCTTCATTGGCCAGGATCGCGTAGAGCCGTACCAACTCTTCCATGCTGAGCTCCCCGCCACCCAAAACCAGAGACAAACCGTAATGTGCTTCGGAGCGGAGCCCGGTAACTCCAGCATCGCGGAGCAGATCGTAGAGAGAAATTCCTTTGAGCTGGCTTGCCAGCCAGACTGCCGGCACATTGCGGCTTCGTACTAACGCCTCTCGGGCAGTTACCGGGCCGATGAACCGACCGTCGAAATTTTCAGGCTGATACGAGCCAAATGCTGTGGGGGTGTCACGGAGTATTGTCAGGGGATGAATTATACCCTGATCCAGGGCCAGACCGTACAAAAGGGGCTTGAGCGTGGAGCCTGGCGAGCGCTTGGCCATAACCCCATTGACCTGGCCATCGATAGTCTGATCAAAAAAATCGGCCGAGCCCACCCATGCCTTAACCGCCATGTCCCGTCGGTCAACAAGCAGGAGCGAACCATTGACTATGCCCTGGCGGCTGCGGCTTGCGATATAACGATTAAGTAGCCGTTCCAGTAATTGCTGCAGGCGGCTGTCGAGCGTGGTGAGGAGCACCTGCTGGGAAGAGGCCCTTTGAGAGCGGAGGATGAGATCGCAAAAGTGGGGGGCAAGAAAGGGCAAAGACCGACGAGTGCGGCCTTTGAGGGGATCGTTGCGAACCATTGCCAAGGTGGCGGCGTCTTCCGGGTGCTTGGCAATCCATTCTTCCATGAGCCTTTTGCGGGCCTCCTGTTGTTCCTGGTCAAAATCGAATCGACCTGCCGGATTTTGCGGCATGACGGCCAGGGCTAGCCCTTCAGCCAGGCTCAAGTCCGATGCATTTTTCCCGAAATAAATGTAGGCAGCAGCTCCGAGTCCTTCGATGTTGGCTCCCATGGGCGCAAGGTTGCAGTAAGCTTCAAGGATCTGCTTTTTGCTGTATCTGGCCTCCAACCAGAGTGTGTACAGGACCTGCTTGATCTTACCGGGAATAGTGCGGGTATTAAGTAGGTAGAGTCGACGGGCCAGCTGCATGGTCAGGGTGGAGCCGCCTTGGCGTTGCGCACCGGCATAGGTTGACCATGCGGCACGAAAGAGCGAGCCGGGATTAACGCCGGGATGAAAATAAAAGAATTGATCTTCTTTAAGGATAATGGCCTGAACTGCCGACGGGGCTATATGAGACAAGGGCGTCCACAGGCGGTATTGGCCATCCCAAGCCAAGGTCAGTCGGAGAACGACGCCATCCGCCGAAAGAATCTCACGGGAAAAGGGGACGCCTTGCGCCAGCGGATCAGATGGAAGAAGCCGCAGGCCCGTACCCAACAGGATGACGAGCACTGCGGCGCAAGCTGCCAGAAAAACCCTTTTCTTGCAGCGGCTCGAAAAAAAGACATACTTCACGGTTCGACGATGGTCAGCATCCCTCCCTCATCCCGGCCCTGCAGAGCCCTATCATACATACCTTCCGCATAGGCAGCAGGGACATGGTAGGTGCCCGCATTGATGGCGCGGACCTTATATGTGTAGGTGATCACGTCCCTGGTTAATGAGCCGTAGAGCACGACCCGATCGTCGCGGATGTTGGTAAAATCAGGGCTCCAATCCGAATCACTCTGCGCCTCGGGAGCGGGTGCAACTGTTTCTGCCTGGTTTTCATTATCCGGTGTATTGTCATCATTTTGTGACTCGGTATCCTGTGTTTCCACCTCATCATTATTGCTGGGCGGTGGCATGACCGGCTCAAGACCGCCGGGGAGCAGATCAACAATGGCAATTTCGTTGATCTGATCGGCCTCGGTGGCCCGGAGTCGGAGGCGGACTGTGTACTCTTGCCCAACCTGCATCTGGCTCAACTCCTTACCCTGATCGTCAACATAACTCCTGGTTATTTCAATGCCCTGGCTAATTTTTTCTGCCGGTGGCTTGCGGTCAAATCCAGCCTCGGTGAGTTGGTAATAAAAGGGCATACCTGCAGAGGGTTGCCGGAGAATGACCTTGTCCCAGTTCAGGGGCAGCTTGTCCTCCGCGCTGCCCTTTACCAACTGCAACTGCAGAGGGCGGATGGATTTATCCGGCAGACCCAGCTCAACGCTTAACTCATTGCCCTTATTTTGCATAGACTGCGTATAGTCGGCAAAGGCGCGGATTAACAGGGCAGCGGAAAGCGAGCTGTACCGGTTTGCAGAAAGCTTGTTGCCCAATACAGTGAGCAACTTTGGCGGCAGCTTAGCGGCCTTTTCCGGGGCATAACGACTCATGAGTGTCAATAGCTCAGCATCATGGCTGAGGTCGTCACCATAGAGACTGCCATCGGTTTCTACCTGTTGACTGGCCAATGCAGCCCAGGGAACAGAGCCCAGCAGCTGCTCGCCTTGTTTTGTTTGTTTAAGTAGAATCTGACTGGCCCCAAGGTAGGCAGCGGCCAGATCGTTTTTCCAGGTAGTGTCATGGTATTCCTTCAGTTGTTCCAGTGTCGCCGAAAGAGGCGCGGTGGTTACCTGGCCAAGACGGGTGAGCAGGTAAACGGCCCGGGCCTTGATCCGCAATTCCGGCAAGGAACTGGCCGGGCCATTGGCAAGTTCCTGCAGATAACTGAGGCTGTGCTCTTGCAGATCACTGGGTATGCTGTATCCTCGCTCAGACGCCTCGATGAGGAAATCGGCAGCATAGGCAGACATCTCTGGTTGAACGACTGCATTGCCATCCCATTGACCAAAACCGCCCGAGCTATTTTGTCGCTGGCGCAGCAGAGAAAAGGCCTGATCGATCTGCTTGTTTGCGGGCTGAGCGATACCGGCAACATTCGTGTTGCCAAGTATCAGGGCTGGCATGGCCTTGGAGAGGAGCTGTTCCGTACATTCATAGGGATAGTGTTCCAGATAGGTGCTCAGACCCTGGGCCCAGACAAGCGGTGAACGAGCAACGCCCAAGTACACCTGACCGTACTCGTCTATCAAATCGCGTTGCCGCTGCAGACTAAGCGACGTCTCAGTTGAAGAGCCGGCGCGCAGATTGTTGCGGTATGGTGTGGCGGGGCGCACTGAGAGCGTCTCGCTGATGCGGGCCGTGCCTCTCGGGCTTTGAGCCGTGAACACGAGTTGCGATGAACCCAGCCGTTCCGTGGCCTTGAGATGGAATTCAGCCATGCTTTCCCGCCCAGGTGCCACCTCAGTGCTAACGCTAGCCTCGTCCTTGATTACACAGCCAGCATCGGTCTTAAGGGAGAGCTGTACTACACTTGTGTCTTTTGAGTTATTGAATGCACCGACCGTCACCGTGAACTCGTCCCCAGGAGCGATGAAGGGTGGTGTGTTGGGCGTCAAGACCCAGGGGCCGCGTACCTCGGTGTTAGTTGCTGCCACACCGATACGCTGCGACGTCACTGCTATTGCGATAATCCGCAAGCGGCCATTGAAGCTGTCCGGTACCTGATAGGTGAAGGCGCGCCCACCTGCCGGCAGATCGACCATGCCAGACCAGTAGGCCACCGGCCCCTTTCTTTTTCGTTTAAAGGGATTGAGATGGGCAGCTAGGGCATCGTCTTCACCGCCTCCTCCTGGGGCTGCCGCTGCTATCATCTGGCTAAACTCCGGCAGGATCAAACTGAGTATCTGCGCGGTCTCCACATCAAGAGACCGTTTGGCGAAAAACTTGCCCAAGGGGTCAGGCGTTTTGTAACGGGCAACCTGAAGAATGCCCTCATCCACAGCAAAGAGCACGGCTTTGGCCGGTTCGTCTGAGGAGAGGTGCATCTCCACTGTCTGCCCAGGTTCAACGAGTTGAGGACTCGTGAGGTTCATGGGCAGGGTGCGGGCGGACAGCGAGACCGCAAAGGGTGCCACTCCCGAGGAGAGCGGGCTCATGAAAATCTCGGCCGAGTTAGGGTCGCGGAGGAACTGCACATTGATGTAACCGTTGCCCTCGATTCCTTCGGGTACGGTAATGGTTTGCACGCTACTAGTTGTCTTGGTGGTGAACCAGTGGTGGGCATAGACCTTGTCGCGCTCGATAGTGATCAGGCCTGAACCTGTATACGGTGCCCGGATGTTAATCTGGATGGTCTCGCCCGGTGAATAGGATTTTTTATCGAGCTTAATCTGCAGCTCGGCGTTGCGTTCGAGTGAACGGCTCAGGTTGCCGATGCCGGCCACAGTCCAGCTGATCTTGTTGAGCAGGGTGCCCTTGCTGTCAGTCAGTTCGTAGGCAAAGTCGCCTGGCTCCGAGGTTGGCAGTTCTGTCTCCGCCCCTTCCTTGCCAAGGTTTAAGGGCTGGCTGCCGTGAGCAATAGCCTTGCGCCGCGACTCATAGGCAAAGGTGCCATTTTCCTGTTTAACCAACACCGAAACATACCGATATTCAAACAAAGAGAGGGTGAGGTTATCGGCGGTTGTAGGGTCAAGATTTGGGGTAAGAGCGAGCCAGTGGCAGTTCCGCTTTGCCCCTTTGGTCACATAGTCAAGGGGGTCCTTGCTGCGCACACCGATTAAGTATGGCACAGAGGCAACCAGTGTTTCCTGATTGGCGGCGACACTGCGGCCTCCCTTTGTCTCGTAGACCCGCGCGGTTAAACGTAGGCGGTAGACCCGGGCGCTATAACGTTGTAAATTGGGATTGAGCACCGCTGTGCCGTCCGGGCCGGTTTGGGCATCCCCAAGTGTCGTCTCCTCATAACCCTGCTGGGTGCCGTCTAAATAGAACCGGTAATCCGGGTACTGGCTGAAAGCGGGAAAAGATGGTAGCAGTTCCATGTCAGCCGTGACCCGGCGATCGCTGGCGTTAGCGCCAAAGAGATGGCGGGCCGTAACCACGGGTTTGACCTGTTGCGGCATGAGCCAGCCGAGGGAAGGGGTGTCGCTCAGGCGCAGATCGACCTTGAGCCGGTCTGGTTCGAATTCGCGCACGGTAAAGTCAGTGCTGCCTAGTAAGGTGGTGCGTTCATTGTTTTTTATCAGATACACCGATGCAGTATAGGTGCCGGTGGGTGCATTTTCGCCTGGGGTGTAGTCGATGGTCTCAAATCCGCTTGCATTGACTGCCTGTCGCTCTTTGGACACCGCCATGCCCTCGGGATTAGTGATTTCAATTTCCACCGGCACACCGGCAATCGAGCGGGCCCAGTCGGCAGTGCGCAGTATATAAGCAATATGCGCGGTCTCACCGGGGCGGTACATCCCACGGTCGGTGAACAAGGTACCAGTGAGCTGGTCTGGGCTTGTCTTGTTATCCTCGCCACCAATATCGTAACGAGAAAAATCAAGCCGAAGTTCGCTGCCACTCATGGGGTCTTCCAGCGGAAGAAAGGACTGGTCCTCGCCCAAGGTAGCCACTAACATCAGCGGTGTTTTCTCCCGAGTCAGGTCGCCCAGCTGTTCGAAACGGACATGGCCTTCGCTGTCTGTTGGTTTTTCCGCCAGGGAGAGGCCGTTTCTGCCGGCAATAGACACATCGACCCCGGCCAATGGCAGGCCAGTACTCATGGACTGGACAAAGACCTCTCGGCCGCCATCCAATGTCTTTTTAGTGATAATTCCCAAGTCGGTGACCACGATCAGTCTGCGGTCGCCGTCTTCCTTGTCATAGACGTAATCTCCCTCTTTTTGTTTGGGCTCATTGGCATCATAGGGCCTGATGCGGAGCACAAAAATCCCCCTGCGACCACCGTTGTATTGCAGGTACGAGCTGAGATCCACGAAATCGTAGATGGGTTTGCTAGGGTCAATTTTTTCAAAATTACGGGTAAAGCTGGCCCGTTCCACCATGCGGTCAAAGTCTTGGTCGTAGACCTCCGGGTTGCCAAACCTACTTCCATTCTGTCCAACCAGTTGGTGCAGCTGACCGGGAAGTATGCGAGCAATTTCCACCTTAACTCCGGGGACGCCCTGAGCCATGACGCCGAGCTTCCGTTCGCCGCGAAGGCTGAGGAGGGCGCCATTGCCCATGAATTTGACCACCTTTGGGTAATTCCCGCTGCCAAGGAAACTGAAGAAAGGATCTTTGAGTAGGTAGCCGCCAACGGATTCTATCTGGTTGTCAACCTTCACCACCAGCTGGCGTTCTCCAGGAATGTTCATCTTGAAACTGTGCAGGGTGTTGAGCGGCTCGGCACTGGGAATCTGGGTAAGGGAAATTTCGTCCTGCAGATCGGATTCCTTCAATTTATCTAAGCTGCCAATTTGCCTGTCCTCTGGCAGCAGCCAAGCCCGTACATGTTTAGCGATCATCTCATCGGTTAGCGGAAAGGAGCTCGAGAGCATGAGCACCTGCTGCGGTTCACCCTGGGTATTGTTGATGTAGCTGATCTGTATATCGGAGAATTGCAGCTGGTAGCGACCCGGCACCTTTATGCTGGCGGAAGGTTCATTCTGCAGTGGTGCATTGCCGCGGCTTGCACTGATCTTTTTGCCGAGCGTCAGGGTGATGGGCACTGATTCCAGTGGTACGGCCAGGGGAGCAGAGGTGACATACACCTTCATGCCATCTTTTGCCACTTTGATGTCTGGATTCACCTTATTTGCATTCTGGTATTGCAGGCCTTTTTCGAGTTGCAACTGGATGTTGCCGCTCAGGCTGGCGGCGTTGACCGGGTGGGAAAAGGTCACAGTTGCGGTCATTCGTTTTATAGTAGGATCAAGGGGGTCTTGATTGATCACTGTGTTATTTATAGTCGCAAAAAAAGCCGCAGAAGAAAAAGGGTACTCATATTGTTTGAGCAGCACGCCTGGGGCAAAAAAGTGTTTTTCTGAAAAAATTACATTATATCGCGTAGCTATTGGCCAATCTTCTTTAGGGAGAAATACCAGACTGCGATCATCGGCCCAGCGCCAGGTTCCATCTAGGGCAGGATCAATTCGTACCCCTGTGGTCACGGTTTTTCCGACCAATAAAAGGGGGGCGACCGATTCATTAAAACGGATCAGTAGCGGATTAATTTTAGGTGGCGTGGTCTTGTAGTCAGTATTCTCAGGGGGATACAGTACATATTTCACCGTATGCGGTTTGGGAAGGTGGCTGTACCACTGCCAGCCATACCTGCCGCCGCTCGCCAAAAGGACAAGGATGACTAGGGTTATTAAAGTTGTGCGCGGGTGCGTAAACAACCAGCGCAGCCAGGGAGGCGGCTGCCAGGAAAGACGACCAAAAAGCAGTTGGATAATGCCGGTTACGCCGCGTGCAAGGGCGCGGAAGGGGGCCATTAAGGAGCTTTTTTTCATGTTCGTGGTTGGTGGAAGTAGAAGTGTATCCCTTTGATGGCGCTTGGGCCGTAAATTGCTTTGCACCATATAGGATAAGCGCATTGTATCTCTGCCGCAGGACATGTTCAAGCCTCTTCTCACAAAAAAAAACAGGTGCGTATGTCAGGTGTAACTGCGCTTTTTCACCTTGCTTTTGACCAAAAAAAGGTAGTTGAAAATACCTTTTTGCCACCATGAATATTCCTGGCGTTACATAGATGCATTTTTATGTAAGAATTTTGCCCTGATTCCCACGTTCGGCAAGCTCAAAAAAGCAGGCGTAAAGGGGATGGAGTTTGTGCTTTCCGAAAAAGGAAAAAACAATGGCATTTGTTTATGAAGCTGTCCCTCAAGAAGATATTAAAAAATATAACATCGTGCAGTTGTATGCGCATTACTTCAAACTGGCAAACCTAGGTGGATTAGATGATGGGTTATCAGATCAGGAGTGGTGGTTTGTAGATAGAGAAAGAAAACAGAAAACAAGGGAGCACAGAACATACTGATAATCTCATTTCGCTTTCGTTGGGAAATCCTTTTTATTAAACCCGAATCGTCTGACGATGTCAGTGTCCAAAAAATTGTCGTCATTGTTAAAGAAGCTGAAGAGGCCGACGACTACCTTAGAAGCAGGAAATTTATGAAGTCTATAGATGTTAAGTTAAAATAGATAGGAGGGAAGAACTGATGGCCGTGTAACTCATATGCCAAGTCAACGGCACGTGCCTGAGTTCGGGCCATTTTGTAGCTGTGCGGCCGTCTTTGTCCGCGTATTTCAATCTGCCACTAACGGTCAAATTTTTAGCCCCCCATCAAGGCGGGGGGGCTGTTTACTCTATCCCAGCTCGGGCCATCATGTCACTTCAGATGTGTTCTGAAGAAGTCTGTGATTTTGTCAAAGGGAATTTTATCCATTTGGTCATACAAATCCACATGGCTTGCGCCGGGAATAATCATCAATTCCTTGTTGTCGCCTTGCAGTTTTTTGAATGCGTCTTCGCTGAAATAGCGGGAATGTGCTTTTTCACCGTGGATAAGGAGAACGGCGCTCCGAATTTCGCC
>RRZT010514970.1_pt1 | contig 39134 bp, 31 predicted proteins | sample 2165551 | NCBI WGS metagenome assembly RRZT01 (sample SAMN10456910, study PRJNA506462) | wastewater metagenome | biome: wastewater; feature: sludge; material: wastewater sludge; isolation source: wastewater sludge with Escherichia coli K12::gfp cells carrying plasmid... | place: USA: Moscow, Idaho...
CCAGCGGCACGATCGGGAAGCTCCACATCGACCGGGTCAGCCGGTTGCCGGCGCGCCAGGAGCGCACGCCGGCCGCGCCGGTGTCGCCGACGAAGTACATGCCGACCACGCCGCGGTTCTCCAGCCAGCTCACCGCCCAGGTCGGGTTGTTGCCCTGCGGGGCCGAGTATTCGGTGGCGCGCTTGCCGTTCAGGCGATCGACGGCGGCATGGTTGAGCTCCAGCCACGGCAGATAGGTGGCGGCATTGTCCTCGTTGGCGCCCAGGCCGTAGAGGTCATGGTTCCAGCCGCCGTGCGAGCCGATCTGATGGCCGACCGGCAGGTCGCGGATGCGCTTGAACTGCGTCTGTGCGGCGGCATTGGTGTCCAGGCTCATGCCGTTGCCGTCGCCCGGCGAGACCACGTCCGGGCCGGCGGTGAAGTGGATCGAGAACGGGCCGCGCTTCAGCACCGAGGTGCTGTCGAGCAGGTACTTGGCGTCGGCGGTCAGGTCGTCGCCGTCGTCGATGTGCCAGTTGTAGATCAGGCCGCCCTTGCCGCGCGGCTGGACCGACATGGTCGGCAGCTTCACCACATCGCGGGCGAAGGCGTCGAGGAAGCCGTGCAGCGGCGCCGAGTCGGTGCCGACGGCCTTGAAATAGCCCAGCGGCATGTTGACGAACAGCACCTGGCCGCTGCCGACTTTGCGCGTGCCGGCCACCAGGCCGTGATCGGGCGAGGACAGCCAGACATTGCCGCCGAAGCTGCCGGTGGTGACATAGCTGAAGTAGTCGGCGTAGCCGTAGCCGTAGGTGCTGATGGCCTGCGGGGTGCTGTCGGCGGTGCTGGTGGTGCCGCTCTGGTCGACATAGCTGCCGCCCGACAGCAGTGCGCGCAGGAAATCGGTGGTGATCGGCACCGAGCTGAGCGACAGCAGCGGCAGCGTCGAGGTGGCTGCGCTCACCTTGGTCGACAGGCTGACGCTGGGCACCGGCAGCGCGTTCAGGCCGAGCAGGTTGCGCACCGCCAGCGTCTGGCGCTTGCGCACGTTCAGCGAGCTGGCGTCGATGCGCTTCATCGCGCGCGCCATGATGGCCGACTGCATGTGGCGGGTGCCGCCCGGATCGCTGGCGCTGGCCGGCACGAAGGTGGTGGTGGTGCTGGTGCCGGCCGTGCTGCTGGCCGACACGTAGGGCAGGTACTTGCCCGGCGGCAGCGAGAGCTTCTCCAGCCGCGCCTTGGTGCCCACGACCGGGCCGAAGCCGACGACGCGGTCGCGCAGGCTGTCGTACAGGGTGTAGTCGACGCCGACCAGATCGGAGAAGCGCGACTTGGTCGGTGCGTAGAAGCCGGCGTCGGTCAGCGCGCCGGCGTCATAGACCAGCATCAGCTTGCCGCCGAGGTTGGTGTACTGCTTGACCGCAGCCACCACCGCATCGCTGGCCTTGACATGGGCGCTGTCGGGCATGATCAGGCCGGAGATCTTCGCGGCCGAGCTGCTGCCCAGCGCGAGGAACTGCGAGCTGGTCATGGTCTGCAGCTTCACGCCTTCCTCGGCGGCGGAGTCGGTCCACACCTTGACCGGCCAGCTGCTGGCCACCGCGTCGTCGGGCACCAGCAGCACCAGCGCATCGCGCGACTGGGCGGCGGCCGGCAGGCTGGCCAGCGTGGCCAGCACCAGCGGCGCGAGCCGCGCGGCCGGGCGGCGCCAGAGCCGGCTCACCAGCGCGGCCAGGGAAGGGGGACTGAACTTCGATGTCATGATCGTCTGCTCTCTCTCTGTGGTTGTCGGAAGACTCGGGATTCGGGATGCGGAACTCGTGATGTGGCCGACGGGGCTCAGGGCTTGCGCCCGCTGGCCGGGGCCGCGACGTCCAGCGGCTCGGGCAGCGGGGCCTGCGGCGGGCCGGGCTCGGCCAGCCACAGCAGCCACAGCAGGTCGCTGACCTGGAAGGGCCAGGCGAAGGGCGTGTCCGGACGCAGCCAGGCTGCGCGCGCGCGCGCCACCCACTCGGCGGCGGCGCGGCCGTCACCGCTGCAGTGCGCGGCGACCGCGGCGGCCGGCCACCAGAAGCCGGCCGGATCGACATTGCGGCGCGGCCACTCCGGCCAGCGCGCCGAGACGCGCTGCCAGGCCTGGCGGCCGCGCTCGCGGGTGAGCCGGTCCTCGGGCAGGCTCCACAGCAGCGGCCAGGCCTGGGCCATCACGTCCGGATACCAGCGTCCGCTCTGCACCGGGTCGGCGCCGGCGCTGGTCAGCCAGAGCCCGGCCTGCGGCTGCCACAGCACCTGCTCGATGCCGCGCCAGGTGCGCCGCTCGCGCTCGCGGCTGAGTTCTGCCACCGCCGGCTGCTTCCAGACCGCCTGCTGCAGCGCGGCCAGCGCCCGCCAGCCCGCGGCCACCTCGACCGCATCCATCAGGTAGCTGACCGGGTGATCGAGCTTGGCGTGGCTCAGCCCGTCAGGCTGCTGCAGCTGCGCCAGCGTGGTGGCGGCGCGGCGAAAGGCCCGCTCGATCACCGGATCGCGCAGCAGCGCCGGGTCGCCGCCGTGGCGCAGATAGGCCTGCGCCAGCAGGAACATCGACGCGATGGTGCTGTCGGTGGCGTCGATCTGGCGGCAGTGGCGCGGCTCGATGTCGGGCGGGCAGACCGTCATCTCGCGGCCGTCGGCGCTGATCCAGCGGTCGAACAGCACGCCGCGGTCCTGGCCGTCGACCGGCAGATGGCGGATCTGCCAGCGCAGCCAGCGCGCAGCCTCCTCGCGCAGCGTCGGGTCGATGCGCAGCGCGCCGATCAGGCCGAGATTGGCCTCGTAGGCGGCGATGTGGTGCCAGGCCCGGCCCGAGGCGTCGACATGCGCCGGCGACAGCGTGCGCCGGATCGCGCCGTCGCTGATATGGCCGGGCGCACGCACCACCAGCCGGCGCATCATCAGCACCGCCGCGTCGCGGAAGGCCGGATCGACCAGCGCGGCGGCGGCGCAGCCGCTCTCCAGCGGCGGTGCGGTCGGCGCCGCGCTGCTGCGCCCCGGCAGCGTCAGACCCAGACCCAGGCTGAAGCCCAGCGCGGCCAGGATCGGTCTCAGGCGCGCCCGCGCTGCGGATTTCCGTGCGTTTCTCATCGCGGCTCCAGCCGCCGCAGCGTGCGCGCGTTGGCCAGGCTGATCGCCCAGCCGTAGATCGCGACGAAGCCGATGATCGCCACCATCACCCCGAACAGCAGATGCAGCAGCGGCATCGCCAGCAGGCCGGCGTGATGCAGCACCAGCGCGTGCAGGGCGTAGAGCAGCGGCGCCAGCAGCAGCAGCCAGGCCCAGGTCAGCAGCGTGACGCCGAGCCGCGCCCACCAGCTCACCTCGAAGAACCAGAAGGTCGGCAGATGGATCCAGGGCGTCAGCAGCATCAGCACCCAGATCTGCTGCAGGCCGTTGCCGACATGCTCGCGGGCGGTGTGCGGAAAGCTCGCCGGCCACAGCACGAAGAACAGCACCGCCGCGCCGTGGATGAGGGCCGCCAGCCGCAGCAGGTACATCGCCGGGCGGCCGGCGTCGGGCAGCAGCCCGGCCGCCCACCACAGCGCCACCACCCCGATCGCGTTGAAGGCCAGCGTGCGGGGCGAGGGCAGATCGACGAAGAGCTCGAGGGCCGGCGTGGCGATCAGGAAGGGCAGATCGGCCGGATGCAGCGCGGCGGGGAAGCGGCCCGACAGCTCCAGCCGCTCCAGCCACCACAGCAGCTGGCGCCCCCAGAGCTGGCCGGCCGCGTCGATCTGGCTCGCCAGCACGGCGGTCAGCAGCGTGGCCAGCAGCAGGCCCTTGAACAGACGCTGGCGCGGCAGCTGCAGGCCCCAGATCGAGCGGTGCATCGCGATGCGGCCGCCACGATGGCCATGGTGCTGCAGCTCGCCCAGCACCGAATGCTGCAGGCTGTGGCGGAAGTCGGGCCGGGCCGTGCGGCCCAGGAGCCGGCGCAGGAGCTTGCTCATCGCGGCACCGGGCCTCACATCTGCACGAACACGCCGCCGCCCAGCGTGGTGCGGCGGTAGCTCGGGTTCAGATAGCGCTCGGCGCGCAGCACCACGCCCCAGTCGGGCGCGATCCACCAGCGCCAGTCGGCGCCGATCGTGGTGCTGGAGAAGTCGACCGGCTGCACCGTGTCGCCCAGCGCCAGCCAGGCCTCGCGGCCGTGCGAGACGCGCAGCGCCAGGGTCTGCTCGCCCGGCACGCCCAGCGTCACCGCCAGCCAGGGCATGGTCGAGCTGACATTGCCCGGGCGGCTGCGGTTGAGCGTCGCGCCCAGCTCCAGCACGCCGAAGGACTGGGCGTAGTAGGTGGCCGAGATCTTCAGGCCGCTGTCGCTGCGGCCGGCGTCGAAGCGGGCGTGGTAGCCGCCCAGCGTGGTGACCCAGCGCCGCTCGGTGCCCCACTTGCGCGAGACCGAGGCATCGACGCGCGAGCGGTTCCAGTTCGGCCCGCCCCAGCCGCCGGCCAGTGCCGCGCCGGCGAACCAGTCGGCGTCGATCGTCTTCGTCACGCCGGCGGCGACGATGCCGCCATCGGCGTCGAACTTGCGCTCGCCCAGCAGCTCGGCGTTGAGCACCGTGCCGCTGCCGAGCGCCCAGCTGCCGCGCAGATGGGCGCTGCGGCCGTCGGGCAGTCCGGCGCTGTAGCGGCTGGTGCCGGCACCGATCTCGAGGGTGTCGCGGGCGGCGGCTGGCGGGGCCAGCACGGCCAGCGCGGCGGCGCCGGCCAGGGCGATCCGCGCCAGGCGCGGCACGGGGGTGTTCGGTGTCTTCATCGGGAATTCCGGGGCTGGGCTCACAGGCCGAGGTCGCGCTGCAGCACGTCGGCGATCTGCCGCGAGGTCGTGCCGTCGCCGAAGGGGTTGGTGGCGTCGCGCATGCGCTGCAGGCCGGCGCCGCCGGGCTCGGCGAGCAGGCCCGAGACGGTCGAGACGATGCGCTCGCGGTCGGTGCCGACGATCAGGCCGGCGCCGGCGTCGATCAGCTCGGGGCGCTCCGTGGTGTTGCGCAGCACCAGCACCGGGCAGGACAGCGCCGCGCCTTCCTCCTGGATGCCGCCGGAGTCGGTCAGCGCCAGCACGCTGCGGTGCAGGCACCACAGCAGCGCGGGATAGTCGAGCGGCTCGCACAGGGTGAGGCGGCCTTCCAGCGCCGGCACCTTCGCGGCCAGTTCGGCGTGGACCGCGTCGCGCACCGCCGGATTGCCGTGCACCGGCCAGACCACGGCGACGTCCGGATGCGCCTCCAGCAGCTGCGCCACCGCCTGCGCGATCGAGGCGATGCCCTCGCCCCAGTTCTCGCGCCGGTGCGCGGTCACGGTGATCAGGCGCCACTTCGCCAGCTCCAGGCCCTGGCGCAGCGGATCGAGCGCGGCCGGCAGCACGGTGGCACCTTCGGCCAGCAGCGCATCCACCCGCGCGGTGCCCTGCAGCGCCGCGTCCACCGCGGTGTTGCCCACGACATGCACGCCGGCGCGGATGCCCTCGCGCTCCAGGTTGCCGGCCGCGCGCGAGGTCGGCGAGAAATGCCAGCGCGACAGCCGTGCGGTCAGCTCGCGGTTCATCTCCTCGGGAAAGGGCTCGCGGTGGTTGAAGGTGCGCAGGCCCGCCTCGACATGCCCGACCGGCACGCCCTGGTAGAAGGCCGCCTGCGCCGAGGCCAGCGTGCTGGTGGTGTCGCCATGCACCAGCACCGCGGCCGGGCGGGTGCGCTCGAACACCGCCGACAGGCCTTCGAGCAGCAGCGCGTTCAGGTGCGAGAGCTCGCCGCTGCGGCGCTCCAGCGTGACCTCGTGCTCCGGCTCGATGCCGAAGAACTCGTACAGCGGCTGCGCCATCTCGCGGTGCTGGCCGGTGTGCACCCAGGCCACCGGCAGGCCGCGGCGGCGCAGCTCGGCATGCAGCGGCGCCATCTTGATGATCTCGGGACGGGTGCCGACGGAGATGAGGATCGGGGCAGGGGAGGGGCTCGGGTTCATCGGGGACGCTCTCTCTGGGTTTTCGTGATGGATTCGGGGGGGCGGATTCAGGCGGGAACCGGGTCGACGCGCACCTTCAGCGCGCGGCCGTCGGCGGCGCGCACCCGCCACTGCGTGCCGCTGCGATCGACCTGCGCGCTGCCGCTGAGCACCACCGGCCGGTCGTAGCGCGCGGCCGGCAGCAGCCAGGTCATGCCTTCGAGCGACTCGGGGTGGCGTGCCTGCAGCTGGAGCTGGCGGCCCTCGGGAGCCAGCGACCAGACGGTGCGCAGACGCCGGTTGGCGAAATCGCTGTACTGCGTCATCGTCATCCAGCGCAGCCGGCCCGCCGTGGTCAGCTCGCGGCTGTGGCGCAGCCATTCCTGGAAGGCCTGCGGATACATCACCAGGCCGAAGGGATGGAAATAGACCAGCCGCAGCGTGCCCTGCTCGGCGCAGAAGTCGGAGACCTCGTCGAGCCAGTCGGCGATGACCTGCTCCGGCGTGCCGGCCGCACGCGCCTCCTCGAAGGAGGCATGGCGGCCGAAGCCCAGCACCGGAAAGCTCCAGATGTCCGGGCGCGGGCGCCGGCCGTCCTGGAAGCTGCGGGTCGGCGCCATGCCGGTGTCGCCGGTGAAATAGAAGGCGCGGATCTCGCGCTGGCGCAGCCAGCCGGTCATCCAGGCCGGGTGATGGCCCACCGGCGCGGAGTACTCGCGCACCGGCCGGCCGGAGAACTGCGTCAGCAGCAGCGAGTTGCGGTCGATCATCGCCTCGGCGGCCTCGCGCTCCATCGTGTCGAGATTGGCCGCGAACCAGTTGTGGATCCAGCCGCCATGGCTGCCGATCTCGTGGCCCTCGGCGGCCAGGCGGCGCACCCAGGCCTGCGCCTGCGGGTTGGCCGCCAGATCCATGCCGCGGCCGTCGCCGGGCTGGTCGACATCCGGGCCGACCGTCAGATGGATCGAATACGGCCCGAGCCCCTTGGCGAAGGCGCCCAGCTCGTCGGCGCGCTCCAGCGCCGGCAGTGCCTTGCGGTCGTCGATGTGCCAGTTCATCACCACCGCGCCGATGCCGTCCGGCACCGCGGAGAGCTGCGCCTGGCCGGCCAGGTCGCGGGCGAAATGCTGCAGGAAGCCGTGCAGCAGCAGGCCGTCGGTGGCCAGCTTCAGCGGGGTCAGCGGCAGGTTGACGAACAGCACCTGGCCGCGGCCGGCCGCTCGCTCGCCGGCGATCAGGCTGCCGTCGGGCGCGCGCATCAGCACCGTGCCGTCGAAGTCGCCGCGGGTGACGAAGCTGGCATGGCGCATCCGGCCGTAGCGGTAGCCGGCCAGCACCGGCAGCGCCTCGCCATCCGGGCCCGGGTCGGGGCGGTAGCGGCTGTAGGGCAGGTCGTCCGTGCCGCGCACCAGCTTGCCCGGCGGCAGGCCCAGGGCGGCGATCCGGCTCGGCTGCACCTGCACCTCGGTCTCGCGCAGCATGCCGGCGCCGAGCTCGCCGTAGAGCCCGTAGTCGACGCCGGCCAGATCGGACAGGCGCGAGCGCTCGGCGCGGTAGCGGCCGTCGATGTCCTGCAGGCCCGCGTCATGCACCAGCATCAGCCGGTCGCCGGCGCGCACCCGCTCGCGCAGCGTCATCGCCAGCGCGTCGCTCATGCGGCGGTGCAGGGCGTCGGGCAGGATCAGCGCATCGCCGCGGCCGTCGCCGCGCTGGCGCACCAGCTCGGAGGCGCTCATCGGTTCGAGCTTCAGGCCGAGCTCGTCGGCGGCGTTCTGCCAGGCGGCCTGCGGCGCCGGATCGGCCGCCTCGGTGTCCGGCAGCACCAGGATCAGCCGGGCGCTGCTCGCCGGGGCATCACCGTCCTGACGGAAATGCCAGTGGGTGGCCGCAGCCGCCCCGACCAGCAGCAGCACGACGCCGACACGCTGCCAGCCCGCACGGGACAGGGCAAGCAGGGACAGGCCGGCGGAGCGGGCGGTGCGGGGGGAGGGGCGTGGGTCGGTCATGGATGCAATGGGGCCGTCATGCGTGTCAGGCGGCGGCCTGGCCGGGCAGCGGCGCCAGCGGCGTGCGTTCGTCGAGCGTCTCGTCGTCGCGGCCGCCGGTGTCCAGCAGCGGCGAGGGCGCGTCGCCGCTGCTGCCGGCCCAGACGGTGCCGTGCACCACCACGCCGAGCGCGACCTCGATGCGCGGCGCGCAGACGGTGGCCGGATGCTGCGGCGAGCCGACGACGCAGCCCGGACCGAGCACCACCGCCTCCTCCGACATCACCGAGCCGGCGATATGGCTGCCCGCGCCCAGCACGATCTCGCCGGGCGAGACCAGGGTGCCGTCGATGCGGGCACCGGCGCCGACGGCCAGATCGCCATGCGCCTTCAGGCTGCCCTGGATGCGGCTGCGTGCGCCGATCTCCAGATCACCCTGGCAGACCAGATCGCCCTGGTGATGCGAGCGCGGCGCCAGCGCGAGCGACGTCGTGGCCAGGCCGCGCCGGGCAATGCTGTCCCAGCGCACCGGCGCGTCGTAGCCGATCACCGCCGCTCCGGGCGGCGCGGTGTCGATGTCGATGCGGCGCTGGCCGGCCCAGACGGTGCCGTGCACCACCACGCCCTTGCCGATCTCGACCCGGGGCGCGCGCACCGTCGCATGCGAGCCGGGCAGGCCGATGACGCAGCCCGCGCCCAGTACGATCGTGCTCTCGGAAATCACCGATCCCTGCACCTCGGCTCCGGCGGCGATGTAGATCTCGCCGGCCGCAGCCAGGCTGCCCGCCAGCACCGCGCCGGCGCCGACCTGGACCGCACCGGTGGCGCGCAGCCGGCCCTGGCCGTGGCAGCCCTCGCCGATCGTCACATGGCCGTCGACATCGAGGTCGCTGTCCCAGTGGCGCAGCGCGGCCACGATCAGCGCGCCCTCGACTCGCGCCGGCTGGCCCGGTGCGCCCGGGCGCAGCCCGTCGGCCCGGCCCAGCGCGGCGGGCAGGCCTTCGGGGTCGGGGCGATGCGCGGCATCGACCGCACCGGCGAAGCGGATCACCGGCGCATGCAGCAGCGAGAAGCTCACCTCGCGCCCGATCAGCAGCGAGTGCTCGGCGCTGATGCGCCCGGCCAGCACGCCGCGGTCGCCGACCACCACCTGGCGGCCATGCGCCCAGCGCAGCACCCGCACCCGCTCGGGCAGCAGCAGCGCCTGGCGGGCGCGCAGCGCGCGGTAGGTGTGGCCGGGAGCCGCCTGCATCGTGCCGGCGCAGGACATCTCGGCCAGACCGTGCAGGCGCTCGGGCAGACGGCAGTCGCCGTCGCTGTGCCAGATGCGGCGGCTGCGGCCGCTGCGCACCTCGCGCTCGTCGAGCGGCCAGGGCGCGCGCCCCGCCTCGGCGGGCAGATGCACCAGCGGCACGCCGCCGATCTCGATCAGGCCGCGGTCGACCGCATCGTCCAGGCGCTGGCCGAAGCGCCGCGCCATGTAGTCGGGCTCGAGCGCATCGGCCTCGTCGATCGGCAGCGGGGTGACATCGCTGGGGCGGCGCCACTCCTGCAGCGCCGGCAGCAGCGGCAGCACGATCACCAGCAGCGTCAGGCCGATCAGCAGCAGCGTGATCTTCATGGCTGCGCTCCCGGCGGGGTGCCCGGCTGGGCGGCCGCGCCCGGCGTGCGGGCCGGCGCGCTGCGGTAGCGCGCGGTCTTGTCCCACTTGAGCTGCGGCGTGCCCAGGCGGTCGAGCACCACCTGCTCGAGCACCCCGCGCGAGATCGCCATCGCGCTGACGATGAAGCCCAGCCAGTTGAAGGCCAGCAGCCGCACCCGGTTGCCCGATCGGTCCATGTGGGTGGCCGCGGCGATCTCGTAGAAGGCGGCGAAGTTGCCCAGCGCGCCGTGCGTCATGAAGGCCAGCACCACCAGGGCCGGTGCGCTCCAGGCCACCGAGACGGTGAAATACATCAGCAGGCTCACCAGCCAGCCCAGCAGCAGCACCGGCGCCATCAGGTAGACGCCCAGCAGCAGCGCGCCGTCGATGCGCTCGCGCCAGCTCAGGTCGGGCTGCGTCAGGCAGCCCACCGTGTGGCGCCACATCGCCTGGTTGTGGCCCTTGGCCCAGCGCTTGATCTGGCGGGTGCGCACCGCCCAGCTCTGCGGCACCTCCTCGTAGCATTCGGCGCGGTTCTGGTAGATGGTCTTCCAGCCGCCCAGCAGCAGCCGGTAGGTGAGGTCGGTGTCCTCGGCCAGCACGTCGTCATGCCAGCCGCCGACCGAGTGCAGCGCCGCGATCCGGATGCCGCCCACCGTGCCGCCGTACTGCGGCACCAGTCCCAGGTTCATGCGCGCCTGCTGGTCGACCTGGTAGCCGCCGGAGCGCTCCAGGTCCAGCAGCCGGGTCAGCAGGTTGGCGCCGCAGTTCTGCGGCACCACGCGGCCCATCACCGCGCCGACCTCCGGGTCGAAGAAGGGCGCCATCAGCCGCCGGATCAGGCCCTTGGAGGGCAGGTAGTCGGCATCGAAGACGATGATGAAGTCGGTGTCCACCGTCTCGGTGGCGTCCTTCAGCGCCGCGGCCTTGCCGGGCTTGCCGTCGGTGCGGTGGAAGGGGCGGATGCGGCCGGGATAGCGCTCGACCACCGCGTCGATGATCTCGCGGGTGCGGTCCTTCGAGCGGTCGTTGACCGGCACGACGATCATGCGGTCCTGCGGATAGTCGACGCCCATCAGGTTGACCAGGCAGTCCTCGATGACCGCCTCCTCGTTGTGCGCGGCCACGAAGATCGTCACCCGCGGCCAGTCGGCGCTGACCAGGCTGGCATAGGGATGGCGCTGGCGGCCGAACATGCGGTTCAGCGTGAAGCCGTAGTGGCGCACGGTGTAGACCGCCATCAGCGCGACGATCGTGGCCATCAGCGCCAGCAGCGACCAGGCCCAGGCCGGGCCGAGCAGGCTGTCGACCTCGAGCTGCCAGCCGGGCGCGGCGCTGGCGACCGCCGGGGTCGGTGCGAGCGCGAGCAGGCACAGCCGCGGGTGCCGTCGCGGGGCAGCCGGCAGGGGCTGAAACGGGGAATTCAGGGGGCGGGACATCGTCTGGGGGCGTGTCGGCATGGGAAGGATTACCTTTGCCGACTTGTTTCTCTTTGTAAGAATAACCTCAACAAGGTATCTTTTTGTGATCGGTGCATGAGTCATCCCCTGCTGTTAAGGGAGTGCAAGCCGGCGTCTGGCCGGATCTGCGCGGTGATTGCCTGCCATATCGCCCGATCAGCGGGCCAACTTGAACGGCTCCTGATCTGGGCGTGCCGTCTCGGTTGACACTGAAATTTCAGTGGCGGCATGCCCGCGCCGACAATCGCGGCGTGTCGATCATTTCCTCCCCTTCCTCTGCCGATTCACCGGATCCACTGGATTCGCCCGCGGGCGAGCTGTCCTTCCGTCATCCGGTGGTGGCGGGCGTGCTGGTGCTGGGTCTGCTGCTGTCGCTGGTCGCCTGGTGGGCCCTGGCCCGGCATCAGGCGCAGGAGGCCGATCGCCGCTTCGAGATGCAGGTGCAGGTGCGCCAGCAGCATCTGGTGCGCCATGTCGACCATCTGCAGCGCCTGGCGCGCAGCTTCCAGGGGCTGTTCCTCGCCAGCCGGGAGGTGTCTGCCCGGGAGTTCGCAGCGCATTTCGATGTGCTGCAGATCGCCCGCGGTCTGCCCGAAGTGCTGTCGGTGCGCTACGAGAACTGCTCCGCTGCGGCGGCCTGTGCCGGGCCGGTCTTCCTGAGCACGAACGGCCTGGGCACGGCGGGCCGCGATCTGCCGGCATGGCCGGGCGACGCGGCGGATGCCACGATGGTCGACGCGGACAGCCGCGACCGCAACCGGACGGTCATGCACGCGCCGCTGCATCTGGCCGACGGCCGGGTGGTGCTGCAGATCAGCGCGCCGGTCTATCTGGGCGGCGAGGGTGACCCCGGCTCCGTCGAGAGCCGGCGCGAGCACCAGGCCGGCCACCTGCGGGTGCTGGTCGATGCGGCGCGGCTGATGCAGGTCAGCCGGGTGGGCGAGGCCGAGTTCGACGGGCTGCGGCTCCAGCTCAGCGATGTGGGCAGCGTGGCCGATGGCCGCTCGCCCCAGCCGGTCCGCTCGGTCCATGCCGATCCCGGCGGGCTCGCGCCGGTGTCATCGCGCGACCGGCGCGATCTGACCTTCGAGGTCGGCGAGCGGCTCTGGCGCCTGAGTCTGGTCCGCCCGCCCTCCGAGCCGCTGCTGGGCGCGATGCCGCTGCTGGCGCTGATGTCCGGGCTGGCGCTGACGGCCGCCGCCGTTGCGCTGGTGATGCGGCTGCTGCGGCGCGCCAGCCGCAGCGAGGCCGAATGCCGCCGGCTCGACAGCATCGTCGCCGACGATGATGCCCGGCTGCGCAGCATCGCCCGCCAGGACGGGCTGACCGGTCTGCTCAACCGCGAGGCCTTCCAGGAGCTGCTGGCCGAGCGGCTGCACCTGTGGGCGCTGCAGCCGGCCGCGGCCGGGCGGCTGGTGCTGGTGCAGCTCGACCTGGACCGTTTCCAGAAGATCAACGAGATGCTCGGCCACGGGGCGGGCGACCAGGTGCTGCTGGCGATCGGCGAGCGGCTGTGCGGACTCGGCGGCCTGAACGGGGCGCCGAGCGGTCTGCCGGCCGAGCCGGTCCTGCTGGCGCGACTGGGCGGGGACGAGTTCATGCTGCTGTTCCAGGGGCCGATGCTGGGCGACGTGGCGGTGATCGAGGCGCTGGCGCGTCAGCTCATCGAGCGCCTCGGCCAGCCGCTGCAGGTCGGCAGCCACACCCTGCGTCCGGGCTGCAGCCTGGGGCTGGCCTGGATCGACGCCGGCGCGGTGGCGGACCTGAGCGCCGGCACCGATGACATCGGCCTGATGGTGCGCACCGATCGGGCGCTGCACCAGGCCAAGCGCGCCGGCCGTGCCCAGTTCCGCATCGATGCCGGGCAGGAGGTGCCGGTGCCGGTCGATCAGCTCCGCCTCGAGGCGGATCTGCATCATGCGATCGAGCGGCGCGAACTCGAGCTTTTCTTCCAGCCGCAGTTCGATGGCCGCACGCTGCAGGTGGTGGGCGCCGAGGCCCTGCTGCGCTGGCGCCATCCGCAGCTGGGCATGGTGCCGCCGGACCGTTTCATCCCGCTGGCCGAGGAGTCCGGCCTGATCGTTCCGATCGGACGCTGGGTGATCGACGAGGCCTGCCGCCAGGCGGCGCAATGGTCGGCGCTGGCGTGCCGGCCGATCGGGGTGGCGGTGAATGTGTCGGTGCGGCAGATGCTGGGCGACGACATCGCGTCGGTGGTGGCGCAGGCACTGCGGCGCCACGCGCTGCCGGCACAGCGCCTCGAGCTGGAGATCACCGAGAGCCTGGCGGTGGGCGATGTCGCCCAGGCGCGGCTGCTGCTGGCGCGCCTGGCGGATCTGGGTGTCGGCGTGGCGATCGACGACTTCGGCGTCGGCTACTCCAGCCTGGCCTATCTGCGCGACCTGCCGGTGCAGCGGGTCAAGATCGACCGCTCCTTCCTGCGCCAGGTGCCGCAGGATGCCGGCAGCTCCCGGCTGGTCGGCGCGATGGTGTCGATGGCGCGCGCGCTGGAGATCGGCCTGGTCGCCGAAGGCGTCGAGACGGTCGAGCAGCTCGATTTCCTGTGCGAGCAGGGCTGCGACGCGATCCAGGGCTATCTGCTCGGCCGCCCCATCGCCGGCGACGACTTCCTGCATCGCCTGATGGCCGACGACTTCGGGCATCGCGGCAGAAATCCGGCAGCAAAGTCGTGATCTTTGGTCAACCCTGAAACAGGGGGTTTTTGCTGTGCAATATTCCTCTTTTGAATTGAATCATTGACTGATTCTTAAGAGTCAACCCCGTGGATGCGGGTGTTGTGGCGGTGATTTTCGAGATTTTTCTAGGTACGGTGCAGATCAGGGGAATGCGACACCCGGCCCACGCAGAAAGCAAGAAGCTCGTCCGACGAGCCTCCGCGTGTCGTCAATGCACCACCAAGAAGGTCCGACATGATCCGCACGAAGATCGCCTCCACTTCTGCCGCCACTTCTGCTGCCGCTTCCACCGCCGCCCTGCTGGCGGCGCTCCTGATCGGCGCGGCCGCACCGGCGCCGGTCGCCGCCGAGACCCGCCATGCGGCGGTCATCACGCTCGATGGCAACTGGTACCTGCAGTCCGGCCAGGTCCGCAACGACTCCTCGGACGGCATCACGCTGACCGGGTTCTGGTACTCGATGGGGGCCCAGGAAGCCGGCATCGGGGTCTGGGAGCGCTACGAGGGCAGCCACCAGACGCTCGATCCGCTGGCTGGCACCAGCGATCACTATTCGACCGCCTACTGGGGCGGCCTGAGCCTGGACAGCGGCCAGTCGATGCGCTTCGGCGGTCTGGACCTGGACCGCATCGCCTCGACCTCGCCGGTGCGCATCGACAGCGAGACCATCGACAGCACCGGCAGCTCGCTGCGCAATGCCTATGTCGAGGTGCTGTTCAGCGATGGTCTGCGCGGTCGGGTGGCGCTGGCGGCGCAGTCCTGGAACACCACCCAGGTGCTGACGATCCAGGTGGCGTCGCCGGTGCCCGAGCCGGCGGCCGCGGCGATGTTCGGCGCCGGTCTGCTGGGCCTGGCCGTTTTCGGCCGCCGGCGTCAGCAGGCGACCCGTTCAGGCCGCTGGGGCTGAGGCCGGCGCCGGCGCGAACTGCGTCCAGGCCTGCAGCGCCTCGGCGCAGTACATCAGCGCCGGCCCGCCGCCCATGTAGACCGCCACGCCGAGCATCTCCTCGAATTCGGCCCGCGTGGTGCCCAGGCGGATCAGGGCCTTGACATGGAAGCCGATGCAGCCGGCGCAGCGCTGGCTGACCGCGATCGCGGTGGCGATCAGCTCCTTGTGCTTTTCCGACAGCGCGCCGTCGGCCATCGAGGCCGCGGCCATCGCGCCGAAGCCCTGCATCGTGCCCTTCTGGGTCTGGCGCAGGCTGGCGAGCTCGCGGCTGATGTCGCGGGTGAGGTCGGGATAGTGGATCTCGGACATGGCGAGCAGGGCCGGCAGCGCAGGCCTGGAGTGTTTGATACCCAGCATGGTATGTAGAGCGACGGAATCGGCCTTGATGACGGTCAAGGCGGTCGAATCCGTCGCCGTCTGTGGCCTTCGGCGATCCGGCTGGCGGCGCGGGCCGGACTGCGGCGACAATGGAGGGTTTCCCCTTCGCCCCGCCAGATCTGCCGAGAGGGCCCGACCCGTGACCGCCTCCACCCTGACCGCGCCGCCCAGCCCCCCGAAGCTGCTGAACCAGTACCGTCCGTACTGGCCGAAACGCTTCGGCACCGCGCCCTTCCTGCCGATGAGCCGCGCCGAGATGGACCAGCTCGGCTGGGATTCCTGCGACATCGTCATCGTGACGGGCGACGCCTATGTCGACCATCCGAGCTTCGGCATGGCGGTGATCGGCCGCACGCTCGAGGCGCAGGGCTTTCGCGTTGGCATCATTGCGCAGCCCGACTGGAACTCGGCCCAGCCCTTCCGGGCGCTGGGCCGACCGAACCTGTTCTTCGGCGTCGCCGCCGGAAACATGGATTCGATGATCAACCACTACACCGCCGACCGGAAGATCCGCTCGGACGATGCCTACACGCCCGGCGGCGTGGCCGGCAAGCGCCCGGACCGCGCCACGCTGGTCTACACCCAGCGCTGCCGCGAGGCCTTCAAGGACGTGCCGGTGATCGCCGGCGGCATCGAGGCATCTTTGCGCCGCATCGCGCACTACGACTACTGGCAGGACAAGGTGCGCCGCTCGATCCTGGTCGACGCCAAGGCCGACCTGCTGCTCTACGGCAATGCCGAGCGCGCCATCGTCGAGATCGCGCACCGCCTGGCCGCGCGCGAGCCGGTCGAGCGCATCACCGATGTGCGCGGCACCGCCTTCCTGCGCCGCACCGACGACCCCAGCGCCGCCGGCTGGTTCGAGCTGGACTCGACCGAGGTCGACCGCCCGGGCCGCATCGACGCCTTCATCAACCCCTACCAGACCACCGAGGAGCAGGCGGCCGAGCAGGGCACGACCTGCGCGAAGGAGTCCGGCGGCGCCCCGGCGGCCGACGGCACGCAGCCGATCCGCATCGTGCCGTCGGCGCGGGCGCTGTCGGGCCGCATCCAGCTGCCGCCGCGCGAGCGCACCGTGATCCGGCTGCCGTCCTACGAGCAGGTCAAGTCCGACCCGGTGCTCTACGCCCACGCCAGCCGGGTGCTGCATCTGGAGACCAATCCGGGCAACGCCCGCGCGCTGGTGCAGCGCCACGGCGAGCGCGATGTCTGGATCAACCCGCCGCCGATCCCTCTGACGATGGGCGAGATGGACCAGGTCTTCGACCTGCCCTACGCGCGCAGCCCGCACCCGAGCTATGCCGACGAGACCGGTGGCCATGACGGCGCGACCAAGATTCCGGCCTGGGAGATGATCCGCTTCTCGGTCAACATCATGCGCGGCTGCTTCGGCGGCTGCACCTTCTGCTCGATCACCGAGCATGAGGGCCGCATCATCCAGAGCCGCTCGGAGGACTCGATCATCCGCGAGGTCGAGGAGATCCGCGACAAGGTCAAGGGCTTCACCGGCGTGGTCTCGGACCTGGGCGGCCCCACGGCCAACATGTACCGGCTGGGCTGCTGGTCGCCCGAGATCGAGGCGGCCTGCCGCAAGCCGTCCTGCGTCTACACGGACATCTGCACCAACCTGCGCACCGATCATTCGCCGCTGATCCGCATCTACAAGCGCGCGCGCAACCTCAAGGGCATCAAGAAGATCCTGATCGGCTCGGGGCTGCGCTACGACCTGGCGGTGAAGTCGCCCGAGTACATCCGCGAGCTGGTGACGCACCATGTCGGCGGCTATCTGAAGATCGCGCCCGAGCACACCGAGAGCGGGCCGCTGTCGAAGATGATGAAGCCGGGCATCGGCACCTACGATCGCTTCAAGGCGCTGTTCGAGAAGTTCAGCGAGGAGGCGGGCAAGAAGCAGTTCCTGATCCCGTACTTCATCGCCGCCCACCCTGGCACCCGCGACGAGGACATGATGAACCTCGCGCTGTGGCTGAAGGAGAACGGCTTCCGCGCCGACCAGGTGCAGACCTTCTACCCGAGCCCGATGGCCACCGCCACCGCGATGTACCACTCGGGAATGAATCCGCTCAAGGGCATCAGCCGCGACGCCGCTCGCGCCGAGAAGGTCGACATCGTGCGCGGCGAGCGCCGCCGTCGGCTGCACAAGGCCTTCCTGCGCTACCACGATCCGAACAACTGGCCGCTGCTGCGTGAGGCGCTCAAGGAGATGGGCCGCGCCGACCTGATCGGCAACGGCAAGCATCACCTGATCCCGACCTTCCAGCCGGCCACCGACGGCAGCTACCAGAGCGCGCGGCGCAAGAACTCGACGCCGGTCGGCGTCAAGGCGGCGCCGAACCGGCCGGTGGCCAAGGCGGGCGCGAAGAGCGGCGCCGCGCCGTCGGGCCAGAAGATCCTCGTGCCGGGCAGCCGGGGTCAGGCCGCGCCTGCGGCCAAGGCGCCGCCGAAGCCCGGCACGATCCTGACCCAGCACACCGGCCTGCCGCCGCGTGCCACCGGCGCGGCCAGGCGCCGGCCGCGCTGAGATCGCCCGGGCCTTTCAGGTCGCTCAGCCCTTGACCAGGCCGGTCATCGTCAGCACGTCGAAGTGGCTGCCCTTGACCGTCTTCAGCTCGGTGACCAGACGGCTGTTGTTCCAGCGCGGATCGGGGGCGCCGCTCAGGTAGAAGGCGCTGCCATGGTCGGCGACGAACATGCCGTAGGTCTTCAGCGCGGTCAGGACGGCCTTGGCCTCGTTGCTGAAGGTCGTCGGAATCACGAAGGTCGACTTCAGGCGCAGTCGTGCGCCCATCGGCGGCAGCGCGGTGCTGGTGTTGCTGGACGACCAGTGCGTTGCCGGCGGCACATAGGCCTTGCGGGTTCTCGGCACGGTGAAGCGCAGTGCGTGGCGGATGCCGCCGGCACCGCGCATCGCCTCGTCGTAGCGCACCAGGCCGGGAAAGATCGGCAGGCCGGCGGCGTCTGCGCTGGTCCAGCCTGCCTTGGCGGTCGGGCGGATCGTCAGGCTGTCGAGGTGGAAGACCGCGCCGCAGTCGGCCGACCAGCTGCCGTCGGCGTTGGGGAAGGCGCGGTAGAGTTCGTACAGGCGGTTGTTGTCGCGGTCGATGACGATCACATGGCGATCGCCCGAGCTGGCGGCGCCGCCCTCGATCGGCGCGGTGCGCGGCACCGGATAGGGGCCGGGCTCGCTCTCCGAGGCATAGGCGGTGAAGCGGATCGTCACCTTGGCCTGGCTGCCCGAGACCACCACATAGGGAATGCCGATCGGGCCGCCGTCCCAGGTGCCCGAGCCGAAGTCCGGCCGCAGGCTGGCGGTGGCGCCGATGCTGGCGATGATGGCCGCCGAGCCGGGGTCGACCGCGGCCTTCGAGATGTCGGTGTTGAAGGCCTGTCCGGCCGGAAAGGGCAGGGCGCCGTTGAGCGCGGCGTTGTTGCCCAGACTGGCGCCTTTCAGGCTGCCGTAGACCGGAGTGACGGTCTGCGCCTCGGCGCGGGCCGGCCACAGGCCGGGGGCGCTGCCCAGCGCGGCCAGCGCCACCAGCAGCTGGCGCCGCTGCGAGGCGGTGTGCGTCAGGGCTTCGACAGGGCCGATGGCGATCGGGGCATCGTTCGGGGCGACGGAGGTGGGGGCGGTGTTCTTCATCATGGACATCATTGTTCCGGTCCCCGCCGCAAGTGTCTGTGTTCATGGCATCGGGCCCGGTAAGGACCGTTTCCCGGTCGCACAATCCGCCACTGGCGCGTATCAGAGAGAACCAAGACGTGTTTTTCGTTTTTCGGGCCGTCTTCCAGGCCTTCGAGCGGCGGGTCGATCCGTTTCCTGCCGAGGAGATCGCGCCGCCGCGCCCCGGGCTGTGGCGCTTCGTCTGGGACAGCAGCGCCGGCATGCGCGGCCACATCCTGGTGATGGCGCTGTGCACCGCGCTGATCGGTGCCTTCGAGGCCTGGATGTTCGGTGCGCTCGGCACGGTGGTCGACACGCTCGGGCAGGCCGATCCGGCCGGGCTCTGGCCCACCCACCGCGCCGACCTGCTGCTGCTGCTGGCCATCGTGCTGGGCAGCGTGGCGCTGGTGGCGCTGCAGACGATGCTCAAGCACCAGACGCTGGCCGGCAGCTTCCCGATGCGGCTGCGCTGGAACTTCCACCGGCTGATGCTCGGCCAGAGCCTGGCCTTCTATCAGGACGAGTTCGCCGGCCGGGTTGCCGCCAAGGTGATGCAGACCGCGCTGGCGGTGCGCGACACCACCTTCATCCTGACCGACATCCTGGTCTTCGTGACCATCTATTTCGTGACGATGACGCTGCTGGCCGGCGGGCTCGACCGCTGGCTGCTGCTGCCCTTCGTGGTCTGGCTGCTGCTGTACGCCGCCTCGGTGGCCTGGTTCGTGCCGAGGCTGGCGCGGGTAGGTCGCACGCAGGCGGATGCGCGCTCGCTGATGACCGGCCGGGTCAGCGATGCCTACACCAACATCGCCACCGTCAAGCTGTTCTCGCATGCACGGCGCGAGGCCGACTTCGCCCGCAGCGCGATGGGCGACTTCCTGGTCACGGTGCATGGCCAGATGCGGCTGGTCAGCCTGTTCGAGATCGTCAACCATCTGCTGAGCATGGGCCTGATCGCCGCCACCGCCGGCATGACGCTGTGGCTGTGGAGCCAGGGCCAGGTCGGCATCGGTGCGGTGGCGGCGGCCACCGCGATGGCGCTGCGCCTGAACGGCATGTCGCACTGGGTGATGTGGGAGATGACCGGCCTGTTCGAGCACATCGGCACGGTGCAGGACGGCCTGGCGATGCTGTCGCAGCCGCGCCGGGTGGTCGACCGGCCGGGCGCGGCCACGCTGGCGGTGCCGCGCGGCGAGATCCGGCTGGAGCAGCTCACCTTCGGCTACGGCGGCGCGACCGACGAGCCGCTGATCCGCGATCTGGACCTGCACATCCGCCCGGGCGAGCGGGTCGGCCTGGTCGGGCGCTCCGGCGCGGGCAAGTCGACGCTGACCCATCTGCTGCTGCGCTTCCATGACCTGCAGGGCGGGCGCATCCTGATCGACGGCCAGGACATCGCCGCGGTGACGCAGGACAGCCTGCGCGCGCAGATCGGCATGGTCACGCAGGACACCTCGCTGCTGCACCGCTCGGTGCGCGACAACATCCTGTACGGCCGCCCGGACGCGGGCGACGCCGAGATGATCGAGGCCGCGTGCCGCGCCGAGGCCGACGGCTTCATCCGCCAGCTCTCCGACCCGTCCGGGCGCAGCGGCTACGACGCGCAGGTCGGCGAGCGCGGCGTCAAGCTCTCGGGCGGGCAGCGCCAGCGCATCGCCATCGCGCGGGTGATCCTGAAGGACGCGCCGATCCTGCTGCTCGACGAGGCCACCAGCGCGCTCGACTCCGAGGTCGAGGCGGCGATCCAGACCAGCCTGGACACGCTGATGCAGGGCAAGACGGTGGTGGCGATCGCGCACCGGCTCTCGACCATCGCGGCGATGGACCGGCTGGTCGTGCTCGACCGCGGCCGCATCGTCGAGCAGGGCGACCACGCCACGCTGCTGGCGCGCGGTGGGCTCTACGCCCGACTCTGGGCGCGGCAGAGTGGCGGTTTTCTGGGTGAAAATGAAACTTGATGTATCAAAGTCCGGATTTATCCGGTAATTCGTCCTCAAGTTCCGGCTGATCCCGGCAGGCGGGGCGGTGGTGCGTGGGTACACTCGTTCCTGCAGGTTTCTTCATAAATCGATCACCAGACGGTACCGACTCGCTCTCCACAATGGCCGCATCTTCCCCGGCAAATCCGTCGAACGCCTTCGACCTGAAAAGCGCCTCGCTGGCGCTGGTCGCGCTGGTGCTGCGAACCACCCGTCTCGACGAGCTGGAGGCGCAGTTCGAGGCGCGCATCGCGCCGTCGGCCGACTTCTTCAATCGCGATCCGGTCGTCATCGACCTGACGCATGTGCGCGAGCAGGCCGAGCCGCTCGACTTCGCCGGTCTGGCCGCGCTGCTGCGCCGCTACAGCATGGTGCCGGTGGCGGTGCGCTCGGGCTCGCCCGAGCAGCTGGAAGCCGCGCTGGAGGCGGGTCTGTGCGAGGCGCCCGATTCCGGCGCCGATCTGCCCCATGCCCGCGTCGCGCCGCCGCCGGAGCCGGTCGCAGCGCCCGAGCCTGAGCCGGTCGCGCCGGCCGATGCAGCAGCGGATGCCACCGATCCGGACGCGCCGTCCGAGGACGAACCGGCGCTGCCGGTGCCGACGCTGCTGGTGGTCGACCGGCCGCTGCGCTCGGGCCAGCAGGTCTATGCGAAGAACGCCGACCTGGTGGTGCTGGCGCTGGTCAGCCACGGCGCGGAGGTGATCGCCGACGGCAGCATCCATGTGTACGCGCCGCTGCGCGGCAAGGCGATCGCCGGCGCGACCGGCGACATCAGCGCGCGCATCTTCTCGACCTGCATGGAGCCGGAGCTGATCTCGGTGGCCGGCATCTACCAGACCACCGACCCGCCACTGCCGGTCGAGGTGCGCGGCAAGGCCGCACAGGTCCGGCTCGACGGCGACACGCTGGTCATCGAGGCCATCAAGGCCTGAAGCCCCCACAAGGGCTGCAGGCGGGACAACGACAACAGACAAAGACGAAGAAAGGACCACGACGGATGGCCAGGATCATCGTAGTGACCTCCGGCAAGGGTGGAGTCGGCAAGACCACGACCAGCGCAAGCTTCGCGTCGGGGCTGGCGATGCGGGGGCACAAGACCGCAGTGATCGACTTCGACGTCGGTCTGCGCAACCTCGACCTGATCATGGGCTGCGAGCGCCGGGTCGTGTACGACCTGATCAACGTGATCAACGGCGAGGTCAATCTTCACCAGGCGCTGATCAAGGACAAGAACTGCGAGAACCTGCATGTGCTGGCGGCCTCGCAGACCCGCGACAAGGAGGCTCTCAACAAGGAGGGCGTCGGCCGGGTCTTCCAGGAGCTGGCCGAGCAGGGCTTCGAGTACATCGTCTGCGATTCGCCGGCCGGCATCGAGACCGGCGCGATGATGGCGATGCACTTCGCCGACGAGGCGCTGGTGGTGACCAATCCCGAGGTGTCGTCGGTGCGCGACTCCGACCGCATCCTGGGCATGCTCAGCTCCAAGACGCTGCGTGCGATCGAGGGCCGCGAGCCGGTCAAGGAGCATCTGCTGATCACCCGCTACAACCCGAGCCGGGTGCAGGGCGGCGAGATGCTGTCGCTGGCCGACATCAACGAGATCCTGCGCATTCCGCTGATCGGCGTGATCCCGGAGTCCGAGGTGGTGCTGCAGGCCTCCAACCAGGGCGTGCCGGTGATCCACATGAACGGCAGCGATGCCTCCGAGGCCTACAAGGATGTGGTGGCGCGCTTCCTCGGTGAGGACAAGCCGATGCGCTTCATCGATGTGGTCAAGCCGAGCTTCTTCAAGCGGCTCTTCGGCGCGAGGTGACCCGATGGGGTTTCTTTCCTTCATGCTCGGCGAGAAGCAGAAGTCCGCGACGGTGGCCAAGGAGCGGCTGCAGATCATCCTGGCGCACGAACGCAGCCCGCGCAGCTCCAGCCCCGACTACCTGCCGGCGCTGCAGCGCGAGCTGCTAGCGGTGGTGACCAAGTACGTCGCGATCCATCCGAACGATGTCAAGGTCCACCTCGAGCGGCATGACAACCTCGAGGTGCTCGAGGTCAAGATCGAGCTGCCCGAGTCGCCTCAGCGCTGAGCGCCGGCCTGGCAGCGCAGCACCGTGCCGACGCCGCGCTGCCCGCACGGCGTCCAGGCCTGCAGGTCGGGATGCGGTGTGCCCTGCAGATCGATGTCGGCCTGCACCGTGTCCCAGTCGCGCACGCCCTGTGCGTCCACCGTCATGCGCAGCAGCCAGCCGCGGCGTGCCGGCGCGAAATCCTCGAACCCGTCGAAGACGAAGTTGCCCAGGCTCCAGACCACCGGCCGTCCGGCCACCAGGTCGGCGCCCTGGGTGACATGCGGGTGGCCGCCGACCACCGCGTCCGCGCCGGCCTCGATCATGCGCCGCGCCAGGCGGCGCTGGCGCTCGCCCGCTTCCGGCTCGCGCTCCCAGCCCCAGTGCATGAAGGGAATCACCACGTCGGCGCCGGCCTGGCGCGCGGCGCGGATGTCGGCCACCACCTGCAGGTCGTCGCTCCAGGCCACGCCGGGCGTGGACGGGCCGGCTCGGAAGCTGCGCGGCTTGAACTCGTCGTAGGCCAGCAGCGCGATGCGCAGCCCGGCGCGCTCGATCCACAGCGGCCGGTGCGCCTCGCGCAGGTCGCGCCCGCCGCCGAAGGGCGCGATGCCGGCCGCGCGCACCCTCTCCAGCGTCTCGACGAAGGCCGCCGGACCCTGGTCGCCCGCATGGTTGTTGGCCACCGACAGCGCGTCGAAGCGGCCCTGCAGCACCCGCAGCGTCGCCGGGTCGGCGCGGAAGCTGTAGATCTTGTTCGGCAGCGGCGTGCCGCTGGCGGCGACCGGGCACTCGAGGTTGCCGATGCGCACGTCGGCCTGGCGCAGCAGCGCGTCGAAGGGGGCCAGCGGATCGCCGCCCGCCGCGATCAGCCGTCCCGGCCCGTCGTCGAGCATCAGGTCGCCGGCGAAGACCAGGCGCACGCGGGCGTCGGGGTCGGTGCGTCGTGCCGGGCGCGCGGCCGGTACCGGCCGAGGCGGTGGCGGCAGTGGTGCGGCGGTACGTTCGCAGGCGTACTGCAGCTCGCCGTCGCGCAGCGGCTCGTGCACCCGCTGCCAGCCGGTGAAGCCGCCGTCGGCCGCGCGCGCCGAGACACGCGCCGGCAGCCGGAAGCGGCCCTGGTGCAGCGGCAGCGGCGACTGGTCGGCATCGCGGTCGGCATCGGTGTCGACACGCAGCTCGATCATGCGGCCGTCGCGCTGCAGCACCGCACGCCACAGGAAGTAGGATCCGACCGGCTGCGCCGGCGTGCCCAGCGCATCGGCGCGTTCGTCGAGCTCGACGACGCGGGTCTCGCCGCCGTAGTCGACATGGCAGCGCACCAGCGGCGCGGCACCGGCCGCGCCTGCCAGGGCGCTGGCGCCCAGCAGCAGGGCGGCCAGGCCGGCCGGCCGGACCATCATCGGTTTTGTCATCGGGAGGATCTTCATCATGGGCTCAGGCATCACCACGCAACGGGCGGCGCGCATCTTCGCATCGTCGTCGCTGTCGTTGTCGCTCCGGGTCGGGCTGGCGCTCGGGCTGGCCCTGGCGCTGTCGGGCTGCGATGCGCAGCGCGAGGCCCGGCTGCAGCCCGGCCAGGCCACCGAGCAGGAGGTGCTGCGCGAGTTCGGCACGCCGGTGACGATCCGGGTGCAGCCTGACGGCCTGCGCCGGCTGGAGTTCTCGGCCCAGCCGGAGGGATCGACCAACCATGTCGCCACGATCGGCACGGATGGCCGGCTGGTGCAGCTGCGCCAGCTGCTGCAGCCCGAGAGCTTCGCGCAGATCCGCCCCGGCATGACGGTCGAGCAGGTGCGCGAGCAGCTCGGCCCGCCTGCGCTGAAGGAGGCCTATGCGCTAAAGAAGGAGGAGATCTGGGACTGGCGCTGGCAGGACGGCCCGACGCGGCGCATCTTCCGCGTGACCTTCGACTTCGACGGCCGGGTGCTCTCGGCTGCGGCGATGGATGATCCGCGCGATCTCTACCGCTGAGTCCGGCGGCAGCGTGCCGATGTAGCTCGGCGCGGGCTCCTCGGCCTGCTCGACATAGCGCCAGTCCTCGCCGACCGGCTGCAGTCCGGCCGGCACCGGCGGGGCCGGCGCGATGGCGCTGCCGGCCAGCGCGCTGGCCATGAAGTCCATCCAGCTCTGCCGCGCCAGCGCGACCGGGTCGAAGGCGGCGGCATCGGGCGCCAGCGTGGCGGCGCGGCCGATCCAGGTCACCGTGACCAGCCGCTGCTGGTAGCCGGCGAACCAGCCGTCGCCCTGGTCGGAGCGCCCGGCCCGGGCGAACAGGTCGGGGCGCTGCAGCCGGTCGAGCACCGGCGCGGCCTGGCCGGCCAGCAGGTGATCCTTCAGCAGCGTGCCCATCAGGAAGACATTGCGGGCCGGCACCACCCGCTGGCCCGGATCATGCGGCGGCAGCGCGGGCGGGCGGTAGATCACCACGCCGGAGGCGTCGGTGATCCGGTCCACGAAGTTGGGCGCGACCGGATCGCCGCCGTCGCGCGCCAGCACGCTGTAGGCGCGGGCGAGCTGCATCGGCGTGGTGCCGGCCTGGCCGGTGGCCAGGGTCAGATCGCTGGGCAGCCGGTCGCGGTCGAAGCCGAAGCGCTCCAGCCAGTCGCGGGTCGTGTCGATGCCCACATGCCGCAGCCGCTGCACGGCGGCATGGCGCGCGTCGATCAGCTGGGCCTGGCGCAGCGTCAGCACCCGGGCCTCGCCGGCGGGTGCCTGCGCCAGGGTCGCGCCTTCCTCGGGCAGCGGCGCGTCGCTGATCAGGCTGTCGGGCATGACCCCGCGCTCGAGCGCGGCCGAGTCGATGAAGGGCTGCAGCGCCGAGCCCGCCGGCCGCCAGACCGCGGTGGCCCAGTCCAGCGGACTGCGGTGATGGTCGAAGCCGCCGACCAGCGCGCGCACCCGGCCGTCGACCGGATCGAGCGCCACCAGCGCGCCCTCGGCCTGCGGCCATTGCGCCAGGCTCCAGAAGGTGCCACCGTCCTCGCGCTGCAGGCGCTCGAGCCGGATGACCGCGCCCCGGCGCAGCGCGGGCGTGCCCGGCGGCGCCTCGTGCAGGCGCTGCAGGCCGATCGGCCCGAGGGCCACCGCCCGCCCGTCGGCCAGTCGGGCTTCCAGACCGTCGACCCGCACCGTGGTCACGACCGCCAGACGCAGATCCTCGTCATCGCGCCGGTCGCGCAGCGCCTGCGCGGCGATGCGGTCGAGTGCGCTGCCCTCGATGCCCTCGGGCAGATCCTCCTGGCCCTCCGGGCCGCGCCAGGGGCGGGTGCGCTCCTGGGCCATCAGGCTCTGGCGCAGCGCGGCATGGGCGGCGCGCTGCTCGGCCGCGGTCACGGTGGTGTAGATCCGGTAGCCCTGGGCATAGACCGATTCGCCCAGCCGCGCCGCCGCCCAGCGCCGGGCCATGTCGGCCAGATGGCCGGCCTGGACCTCGGTCTGGCTGGGCCGGCGAACCACCAGCACCTCGGCCTCGGCGCTGGCGCGCTGGGCGGCGCTGATCAGGCCGTCGCGCTCCATGCGCTGCAGCACCTGGCGCTGCCGGGTGCGTGCGCGTTCCGGGTTGACCACCGGATTGGCCCAGGCCGGGTTCTGCGGCAGGCCGGCGAGCATCGCGGTCTCCGCCAGCGTCAGCGCCTGCAGCGGCTTGCCGAAATAGGTCCGCGCCGCGGCGGCGAAGCCATGGCTGCGCTGGCCCAGGTCGATCTGGTTCAGGTAGAGCTCGAGAATGCGCGGCTTGTCCAGCTCGCGCTCGATGCGCAGCGCCAGCAGCGCCTCGCGCAGCTTGCGCTCGAGCGTGCGGTCCTGGTTGAGGAAGAAATTGCGCGCCACCTGCTGGGTGATGGTCGAGCCGCCCTGGCGCAGTTCGCCGCCGAGGTTGGCCAGCACCGCGCGCGCGATGCCGATCGGGTCGATGCCGGGGTGGCGCAGGAAGCGCCGGTCCTCGACCGCGATGACCGCCTGCTGCAGCAGCGGCGGGATCTGCGCGATCGGCACGAACTCGCGGTTCTCCTCGCCGAACTGGGCGATCGGCACGCCGTCGGCGGTGAAGACCTGCAGCGGCTGCTGCGGCTGGTAGTGCAGCACCCGGTCGAGCGTGGGCAGCTGCGGCCACAGCCGGGCCACCGCGATCGCGACCGCCGCCGAGCCGGCCAGCAGCAGCAGCGTGAGCAGCACCGCCAGGGTGAGCAGGATCCGGCGGCAGGACAGGACGAGAGACTTCTTCGTCACGACAGGGAGACGGGCGGTGGCGGGTTCGGCAACAGGGTCTGGCCCCGACAGGTCGATGCTGGACCGACGGCAGCCCCGCACTGTAACCGCCTGTACCAAGTCGCGGCCCCGGCCAAGGCATGGGTTGCTATGCTGCGATCATGGCCGAAGCCCTCAGGAACCTGCTCGACGAAGTGGCCGTCGGACAGCTCGGATTTCATCTGGCACGGGTGCTGCCCGGGCTGGACCGCCACGCCTTCGAGACCGAGGCCTGTGCCGGGCTGCAGGCGCTCGAGCTCAAGGCGCGGGTGCAGCATCTGTCGGCGGTGCTCGAGCGCCATCTGCAGCGGGTGCTGGCCGACGACTTCGCGGCCGCCTGCGACGCGCTGGAGTCGGCGCTGGCGCCGCCCGGCACGGTGCCCTGGGGCGAGGCGCCGCGCGGACCGGCCGATCCGGCCGCCGGCCTGGCGGGCTGGGTGGTGTGGCCGCTGACCGACTGGGTGGCGCGCTGCGGCCTGCATCAGCCCGATCGTGCGCTCGATGCGCTGCACGCGATGACCCAGCGCTTCACCGCCGAATGGGCGGTGCGGCCTTTCATCGAGCGCCATCCCGAGCGGACCTGGGCGCGGCTGGCCGCCTGGTGCGAGGATCCGAGCGCGCATGTGCGCCGGCTGGCGAGCGAGGGCAGCCGGCCGCGCCTGCCCTGGGGCCGGCAGCTGCAGGGCCTGATCCGCGATCCCGCGCCGACGCTGCCGCTGCTGGCGCGGCTGCAGGACGATCCGAGCGCCTATGTGCGCCGCTCGGTCGCCAATCACCTGAACGACATTTCCCGCGATCATCCGGAGCAGCTGCTGCGCTGGCTGCAGGCGCATCTGCCGCAGGCGCCGGCGCCGCGCCGGGCGCTGCTGCGCCACGCCAGCCGCACGCTGATCAAGGCCGGCCACGCGCAGGTGCTGGCCGCCTGGGGCCAGGGCGAGCCGCTGGCCGGCCGCGCGACGCTCGCGCTGCGGCCCGGCGCGATCGCGCTGGGCGAGGCGGTGGAGCTGCGCGTCGGGCTGCAGTCGCAGGCCGGGTCGGCGCAGCCGCTGGTGATCGACTATGCGGTCCACCATGTGAAGGCGGACGGCCGCACCTCGCCGAAGGTCTTCAAGGGCTGGACCCTGACGCTGGCGCCGGGCGAGGCGCGGGTGCTGGTGCGCCGCCACGCGCTGCGCGCGATCAGCACCCGACGCCACCATCCCGGCTGGCATCGGGTCACGCTGCAGGTCAACGGGCAGACGCTGGCCGAGGCCGGCTTCGAGCTGCTGACCGGCGGTTGATGCGCCCCGGGCGGGCTCAGCGCGCCAGTCGCGCGGCGAAGTCCGCCGCGTCGAAGCCGACGCTGAAGCGGCCGTCCGGCCAGCGCACCAGCGGCCGGCGGATCACGCTGGGCTGGGCCTGCATCAACGCGATCGCGGTGGCCGCGTCGGTCACGGCGGCCCGCTCGGCCTCGTCGAGCCGGCGCCAGGTGGTGCCGCTGCGGTTGATCAGCCGCTCCCAGCCCAGCGCCTCGCTGGCGGGCCCGAGCAGCTCGGCGGGCACGCCCTGCTTCCTGAAGTCGTGGAACTGCACCTCGACGCCGGCGGCCGGTGCCTGTGCGGCCAGCCAGGCGCGTGCATTCTTCACCGTGTCGCAGTTCGGGATGCCGTGCAGCGTCAGCACGCGGGGCGCGGGGGTCTGCATCGCCGCTTCCATCACTGACGCGCGGTGCGCACGTTGGCCGGCAGCGTCGCCGGATGGCTGGTGCGCCAGGGGCTGATGTCCAGGCCGCCGCGGCGGGTGTAGCGCGCGTAGACCTGCAGCCGCACCGGCTGGCAGCGCTCCAGGATGTCCGTGAAGATGCGCTCGACGCACTGCTCGTGGAACTCGTCGTGCTCGCGGAAGCTGATCAGGTAGCGCAGCAGCCCTTCCTGGTCGATCTGCGGGCCGGTGTAGCTGATCTGCACGCTGCCCCAGTCGGGCTGGCCGGTGACCAGGCAGTTGCTCTTGAGCAGGTGCGAGGTCAGCGTCTCGGTGACCGGCTGCTCGTCGAAGGCGGCCGTCAGCAGCTCGGGCGCGGGCGGGCCGTAGCGGTCGCAGTCGATGTCCATGCGGTCGAGCAGCACGCCCGACAGCTCGTGGATCGGCTGCGCGTCGAAGGCCTCCGGCAGCACCAGCCGCACGCCCACGCGGGCGCCGGCGGCCGCGCTCAGGTCGTGCACCAGCATCTCGCGCAGCCGCTCGGGCGACTCCACCCGGGTCATGTTGAAGCTGTTGAGGTAGAGCTTGAAGGACTTGCTCTCGATGATGCAGGGCGAGTCGCAGGGCACGGTGATGGTGGCGATCGCCACCTGCGGCTTGCCGCGCGGCGTCAGCCACGACAGCTCGTAGGCGGTCCACAGGTCCGCGCCCATGAAGGGCAGGCGCCCGGCGGCGATGCGCTCTGCGCTCAGGCCGATCTCCTCGCGCTTCGGGGTGCGCGAGATCGGGTACAGCAGCTCGGGCGCGTAGGTCGCGCGGTAGCTGGCGGTCTTGCCCAGCAGCGAGCCGCTCGGATCGCGGGCCGGGGACGGGGAGGAGGGGGTGTCGCTCATGGCCGCAATGGTAGCGGGGCCGCCCCGCCGGGGCGCTCAGCCTGCGGTGCGGCAGTGCTCGACCGCGTAGCGGATCAGCTCGGCCTGGCCCTCGATGCGCAGCTTGCGGCGGATGTTCTGGCGGTGCGTCTCGACGGTGCGCACGCTCAGGTCGTGCTCGGCGGCGATCTGCTTGCTCGACATGCCGCGCGCCAGGCAGGCGAGGATCTCGGCCTCGCGCTCGGACAGGATCGGGCGCGGGCCGTCGCTGCGTGCGCTCTGGCGCGACAGGCTGGCGCTCAGGAAGGTGTCGCCGGCGGCCACCGCCCGGATCGCGTCGACGATGTCCGACGAGGGCGCGTCCTTCAGCACATAGCCGCGTGCGCCGGCCTGCATCGCCTGGTGCACATAGTCCGGGTTGTCGTACATGCTCAGCACGATCACATGGATCGCCGGCCAGCGCTCGCGGATCTGCGCGGCCAGCGCGATGCCGCTGACCTGCTTCATGCCGATGTCGGTCAGCACCAGCGCGGGTTCGAGCCGCGCGATCGCCTCGAGCGCGCCGTCGGCATCGGCCGCCTCGCCGACGACCTCCAGGCCGCTCTGGTGGTTGATCAGCGTGCGCACGCCTTCGCGCACGAGCGGGTGGTCATCGACGATCAGGATGCGCATCGGATCGGAGGGGAGCCAGGGGTTGGAGGGCGGGCACGGCCAGCCGGCGCACGGCGTCGGCGCCGATCTGGGCGACGACCCGGGTCGAGCCCGGGCGCGACTGTACCCGGAACACGCCGCCGATCGCCTCGACCCGCTCGCGCATGTTGAGCAGGCCGATGCCTCGGCGCGGGTCGGACTGGATGCGCTCCGCATCGAAGCCGTGGCCGTCGTCGGCCACCGTGAGCCGCACCTCGCCGCCGAGGTAGATCAGCCGCAGGTCGACCCGGCTGGCCTGGGCATGCTTCTCGATGTTGGTCAGCGCTTCCTGGGTGATGCGGAACAGCACCGTGTTGACCGCCTCGGGCAGATCGCGCTCGCGTCCGCCGATGCGCATGAAGAAGGCCATCTGCGCATGCTCGGCGAATTCCTCGCCGAGGTGGCGCAGCGCGCTGGGCAGGCCCAGCGTGTCGAGCACCACCGGGCGCAGCCGGTGCGAGATGTCGCGCACCTCGGCCAGGGCCTCCTCGATGCGGCTGCGCGCGCGCTCCAGCGCCACCGGTGCCCGGCCGTGCTCGACGCGCAGCTGCTCCATCGTGCTGTCGAGCAGCAGCTTGATCGACACCAGCGTCTGGCCGGTGCCGTCATGCAGCTCGCGCGAGAGGTGGGCGCGCTCGCTTTCCTGCGACTGCACCACCTGGCGCGCCAGCTGCTGCAGCTGCGCGTCGGCGGCGCGGTGGTCGCCCAGGTTCATCGCCAGCGTGCTGCCGCCCACCAGCGCCAGCGCCATCAGCGCGATGATCGCGATCCAGCCGGTGGTCTTGTCGATGTTGGCGCGCCCCTGGCGCTCCAGCGCGTCCAGCGTGGCCTGCACATCGTCGAGGTAGATGCCGGTGCCGACCATCCAGCCCCAGCGCTGCAGGCCGACGACATAGCCCAGCTTGGGCGCGACCTCGCGGGCACTGGGCTTGTTCCAGACATAGCGGAAATAGCCCTCGCCTTCGCGGGCCTTGGCGATCAGGGCCTGCACCACCGGCTGGCCGTCGCGGTCACGGATGTCCCACAGGTTCTGGCCGACCAGCTCGGGCTGGTGCGGCAGCACCAGGCAGCGGCCGCTGTAGTCGTAGGCGAAGAAGTAGCCGTCGCCGTTGTCGTAGTCGAAGGCGTTGAGGATGCGGATCGCTTCCTGCCGGGTGGCCTCGTCGTCGCGCCCGCTGTCGTAGAGCGGGCGGATCATGTTCATCGCCATCTCGACATGGTGGCGCAGCTCGGCCTCCTTGCTGGCGAGGTAGGCGGTCTCGACCAGCGCCCGTTCCTGCCGCGCCAGATCCTGGGCCTGCGAGCGCACCGCCAGCGCGATCACCGCCACCGCCGCCAGCAGCGGCATGACGGCCAGCAGCAGGATGCGTCGGCGCAGCCGCCGCGGACCGATCGGCTCGGACGGGGCGGCGGTCGCGGTCATGGCGGCGGCAAGGCGGGCAGGCGGACCGACGGACCGGCTTCAGGCCTGGGTGGCCTGCATGTACAGCCGGGTCGCGCGGGCGCCGCTGCGGCAGAAGGCCAGGATCGGCCGCGGCAGCGTCGCCAGCAGCTCGGCGAAGCGGGCGATCTCCTCGGGGCTCTGGTAGCCGCCGGCCACCGGCAGATGCACGTACTGCAGGCCTGCAGCCTGTGCAGCCGCCGCGATCTCGGCGCTGGTGGGCTGGTCCGGGCCGTGCTCGAAGTCCGGGCGGTTGTTGATGACGCTGCGGAAGCCCGCGGCGGCGGCCTCGGCCATCGCGGTCGGGGCCAGCTGCGGCGCCACGCAGAAGTCCGGGGCGACTTGCTGGATCGGCAGGGTGTTGCTCATCGGGAACCTCGCTGAAGCGGGAGTGGAGAAGACCGGAACGGTCTGGCCTGGCCGGTCGGGACGGTCAGCCGGCCAGCGCGCGCTTGACCGCCGCCGACACCAGCGCCATGTCGGCCTTGCCGGCGAGCTGCTGCTTGACCGCGCCCATGACCTGGCCCATCGCGCCGGGGCCGGTGGCGCCCAGGCCGGCGACGATCGCCTGCACCGCGGCATCGATCTCCTCGGCGCTCAGGCGCTGCGGCAGGTAGACCTCGAGCACCTTCAGCTCGGCCGATTCCTTGTCGGCCAGGTCGGTGCGGCCGGCGGCGGTGAACTGGCCGATCGAGTCCTTGCGCTGCTTGATCAGCCGGTCGACGACCGCGACGACGGCCGCGTCGTCCAGCGTGATCTGCTCGTCGACTTCCTTCTGCTTGACCGCGGCCAGCAGCAGGCGGATGGTGCCCAGGCGCTCGCTGTCCTTGGCGCGCATCGCGTCCTTCATGTCGGCGGTGATCTGGTCCTTGAGGCTCATGGTGGATTCCTTGGTGGTCTGAAAACGACAAAACCCGCAACGGCGTCCCGTGCGGGTTCTGGCAGTGCCTGACGGGACGGTGTCCGCCGAGGGCGGCGGACCCTGCCGATCAGTACAGGCGCTTGGGCAGCTGCATCGAGCGCACGCGCTTGTAGTGGCGCTTGACGGCGGCGGCCTTCTTGCGCTTGCGCTCGGCGGTCGGCTTCTCGTAGAACTCGCGAGCACGCAGTTCGGGCAGCAGGCCCAGCTTTTCGATCGTGCGCTTGAAGCGACGCAGGGCGACGTCGAACGGCTCGTTTTCCTTGACTCGGATGGTCGTCATGAACTGAAGGATCCTTCGGTTGTGTCCTCGGTGGCCGGCGCGGGGTTTCCGGAAAACCCAGATGTCGTCGACTCGAACGGACTTCTTTGCCAGCAAAGCCGCGGATTGTAGCCCAGATTTGCAGGCAGTGGCGAATCCGCGAGTGTAGCACCGCGCCGGGCCCGATCGGGCTCAGGCGCGGCCGGCCGCCATCGCGTCGGCGCAGGCCGCGGCGCTGGCCCAGGCCCACTGGAAGTTGTAGCCGCCGAGCCAGCCGGTCACGTCGACCACCTCGCCGATGAAGTGCAGGCCCGGCACCTTGCGGCTCTCGAGCGACTGCGAGCTCAGCTCGCGGGTGTCGACGCCGCCGGCCATGACCTCGGCCTTCTTCCAGCCGGCGTCGCCGGCAGGCTGCAGCGACCAGGCGCGCGCGCGCTGCGCCAGCGCCTGCAGGTCGCGGTCGCGGCATTCGGGCATCGGGCGGGCGGCGTCCAGGCCGGCGCCGGCCAGCCAGGCCTCGGCCAGCCGGGCGGGCAGCAGCGTGGCGAACTCGTTGCCGAGCTGGCGGCGCGAGCCCTGCTTGGCTTCCAGAAGCCGCGCGGCCAGGTCCAGCCCCGGCGTCAGGTCGATCTCGATCGGCTGGCCCGGCCGCCAGAAGCTGGAGATCTGCAGGATGCCGGGGCCGCTCAGGCCACGGTGGGTGAAGAGCAGGTCTTCGAGGAAGGTGGTGCGCGCCTTGCCGGTGCCGCAGGAGATGCCGGCCGGCAGCGCGATGCCCGACAGCGCCGCGAACGGTGCCCAGGCCTGCGCGTCGAAGGTCAGCGGCACCAGCGCCGGCCGCGGCGCGATCACGCCCAGGCCGAACTGCTGCGCCACCTTCAGGCCGAAGTCGGTCGCGCCGATGGCCGGCACCGGCAGGCCGCCGGTGGCGATGACCAGGCGCGGCGCCGCCACCGGGCCGGCGTCGGTGTCGAGCTCGAAGCGCGGGGTCTCGCCCTTGCTGCGGCGGATGCCGTGCACGCCGCAGGGCTGGCGGCGGACCACACCGCCGGCCTCGTTCTCGCGCAGCAGCATCGCGATGATGTCCTCGGCGCTGTGGTCGCAGAAGAGCTGGCCCTTGTGCTTCTCGTGGAAGGCGATGCGGTGGCGCTGCACCAGCGCGATGAAGTCGGCCGGCGTGTAGCGCGACAGCGCCGAGCGCGCGAAGCGCGGGTTGTCGGAGAGGTAGTTGGCGGGGCCGGCGTCGCGGTTGGTGAAGTTGCAGCGCCCGCCGCCGGAGATGCGGATCTTCTCGGCGATCCGGTCCGAGTGGTCGAGCAGCAGCACCCGCAGACCCTGCTGGCCGGCGCGTGCGGCGCAGAAAAGGCCGGCCGCGCCGGCCCCGACGATGATGGCGTCGAAATGTTCCATCGGGCGGATTATCCGGGAGGGGCCCGGTGCCGCCCGGCCGCCCCCGGCCGCCTCAGACCGGACGCCACTCCAGCCGGCCCTTGGCGAACATCGCCTTCAGCGCGCCGGAGGCGGCCAGCTCGTTGACCACACGTTGCAGCGCCTCGGCCAGGTCGGTGGCGTTCTTCTTCGTCGCCATGCCGACGGCCCAGCCGTCCTTGGGCGCGCGCGGCATCGGCATCGGGCCGATGGCGAAGCGCGGATCGCCCTGCAGCGTCGATTCCAGCTCCGAGCGCAGGCCGGCGGCGGCCACCACCTCGCCGCGCTGCAGCATCTGCGCGGCGATCACGCCGTTGTCCATCTTGGTCTGCAGCGAGTCGCGCAGCATGCCCGACTCGGCGCCGATCATCAGCCAGCCGGCCAGCGACTGGCCCGGCACCGCCACCGGCCGGCCGCGCAGCGGCTCCAGGCTGTCGAGCTCGGGCAGCTTCGAGAGGTCGCGCGCCACCACCACCCGCTCGCGCCAGTAGGGGCCGAAGATGCTGACCTGCGGGTTCTCCATCATCAGCGGGCGGTCGACCGGCACATGCAGCAGCACGTCGGCCGGGCCGTAGCCGAGGTAGTGGCCGCGCCAGACCATGTTGCGCAGGTCGTCGTTCATGTTCTCGCCGGCATTGAAGGGCAGCGGCGAGAGCTCCACCCCCAGCCCCTTGGCCAGCGCCTGCGCCAGCTCCATGTCGATGCCCTGGCCCTTGACATGGAAGGGCGGCAGGTCGTGGTAGAGGCCGACCACCAGCCGGCCGCGCTCGCGCACCCGGGTGAGTGCGCTCTTCTCGTCCTGAGCCCGGGCGCTGCCGCCGACGCCCAGCAGCGCGCCCAGGGCCAGCGCCGGTGCGGCGGTGATCAGGCGGCGGCGCGGCAGGCCGGTGGTCTCGTCACGATCGGTCATGGTTCTTGTCTCCGTCTCTGGGGATCTGTCCGGATGGAAAAGTCCGGATGGAAAAAGCCGGCCGGCACCCGAGGGTGGCGGCCGGCGTCGATTGTCGGTCGTCCGCGGGGACTCAGGGCAGCGGCTTCTCGCGGCGGGTCTCCAGGTAGGCCTTGATGGCCCACATGGCTTCCTGGTTGAAGGTGCCCTCGAACGGCGGCATGTAGACCGCGCCGTTGCGCACCTTGCCGCGGCGCACGCTGGTCAGGTAGTAGTCGTCGACATCCTTGACGCAGGCCGCCTGGCGGGCCGGGGCCTTGATGTTGGCGCAGTCGTTGTCGAGCTTGCGCAGGTCCGGGGCGATGCCGCCGGAGATGGCGTCCAGGCCGTGGCAGCGCGCGCAGTTCTGCGTGTAGGCCGAGGTGCCGACCTCGATGGCCTTGTCGTTCTTGCGATAGGGGTTTTCAGCGCGCCACTCCGCACCCAGCTGCGGCAGCCCTGAGGTGTCGACCGACTGCGGCGTCACGTCGCCGTGGGCCAGTGCCTGGCCGCCGAGGGTTGCAAGGGCCGCGAGGGCTGCTGCGCGAAAGAAAGTGCCACGTGCCATTCGTGTCTCCTGGAGGGTGCTGTGGAGTGGATGCCTGCGGGCATCGGCTGCTTGTTGCAGTTGCTGGCATCGAATCTGCAATCACTGTGCCAAGCACGGAAACCGGGGCGGATCGGGCGGCAAAACCAGGGTCTGTCCTGATCTGGCGGGTGTCGGTTGCTTCCGATTTGCGCGCAATCATGGTGTTTTCCAGCGCCCTGTGACATGTGACCGGGTCATGTGTTCGATTTGATGACAACCCGGATGGCCCTGTTCGATCCCGCCGCGAACATGTCCGTCCACTGGCAGGAACGCGAGACAATGGCGTCTCGTGCTCCACCGCCCAGAGACCAGAGAAGATCAGGAGACAGCATGGCAGGTCCCTATACCCCGGCATCCGCTGGTTTGCGCATGCGCCCCGGCGGCAGCAGCGATCCGCGGCGCCCGATCGCCTCGGCGCTGCCGCTCGACAACGAGCATGTGCACAAGATCGACCAGTCGCACCAGCGCTGCGCCGCCTTCGGGCTGTCGCGCATCGAGCGGCTGGACTATTCGCCGCTGGGGCGATCCGACCTGGGCGTGGTGCGCGAGCGCAACCAGCGTCTGTACGCGCATGCCGCGCCGGTGATGGAGATGCTCTACGAGCAGATCGTCAACAGCGAGTCGATGGTGCTGCTGTGCGATGCCACCGGCACGATCCTGCACTCGATCGGCGATCAGGACTTTCTGAACCGCGCCTCCAAGGTCGCGCTGCAGCCCGGCGTGAACTGGTCGGAGCAGGCCAAGGGCACCAATGCGGTCGGCACCGCGCTGATCGAGGAGTCGCCCACGCTCGTGCATGCCGACGAGCACTACATGCACGCCAACCACTTCCTGACCTGCTCGGCCGCGCCCATTCTCGATCCGCGCGGCAACATCCTGGGCGTGCTCGATGTCTCCGGCGACCAGCGCAGCTACCACCAGCACACGATGGGCCTGGTGAAGATGAGCGCGCGCATGATCGAGAACCACTGGCTGACCGACGACTACCGCAATGTCATGCGGCTGCATTTCCACAGCCGGGTCGAGTTCATCGGCACGCTGATGGAGGGCATCCTGGCGGTGAGCCAGGACGGCAAGCTGGTCGGCGCCAACCGCGGCGCGCTCGAGCAGCTCGGCCTGTCGGGTGCGGCGCTGCGCATGCACACCATCTCGTCGCTGTTCGGCACCACGGTGGCGGCGCTGGTCGACCGCTTCCGCTCGCCGCTGGCCACGCCGCTGCCGGTCGAGCTCTCCAGCGGCCGGCAGTTCCATGTCTATGCGCGCTTCAACTGGCCGGTCTGGCATGCGGCCTCCAGCGGCTTTGCGGCCGAGGCGACCGCGTCCGCTGCCCAGGCGGCCGGAGCTGAGGCGGGCGCCGCGGAGGCCGCCGGCGGCGGCAGCAGTGCGGCCAGCAGCAGCGGCAGCGCGGGCGGCAGCACGGCGGCCGGTGCCGCGCCGGCCACCGGCCTGGCCAGCCTGAGCCTGGGCGACACCCAGTTCGCCGCGCTGATCGACAAGATCCGCCGTGTCCTCAACCGCGACATTCCGATCCTGATCCTCGGCGAGACCGGCACCGGCAAGGAGCTGCTCGCCCGCGCGATCCACCAGGATTCCGAGCGCGCCCGCCAGCCCTTCGTCGCGGTCAACTGCGCCTCGATTCCCGAGACGCTGATCGAGGCCGAGCTGTTCGGCTACGAGGAGGGCGCCTTCACCGGCGCCCGGCGCAAGGGCGCGGTCGGCAAGATCGTGCAGGCCAACGGCGGCACGCTCTTTCTCGACGAGATCGGCGACATGCCGATCAGCCTGCAGGCGCATCTGCTGCGGGTGCTGCAGGAGCGCCAGGTCACGCCGCTGGGCAGCGCCAAGTCGGTCTCGGTCGATGTGACGCTGGTCTGCGCGACCCACCGCAATCTGCGCGAGATGATCGAGCAGAAGGCCTTCCGCGAGGATCTCTACTACCGCCTCAACGGGCTGGCGGTGCGCCTGCCGCCGCTGCGCGAGCGCTCCGACCTGATGGCGCTGGTCGAGCGCATCCTGGACCGCGAGAGCCCGGAGCGGCGTCTGCGCCTGAGTCCGGAGGTGGTGCGGCTGTTCCAGGGCTACCACTGGCCGGGCAATGTGCGCCAGCTCTTCAACGTGCTGCGCACCGCCTGCGTGATGGCCTCTGGCGAGTCGCTGATCACCCGCGATCATCTGTCGGACGACTTCATCGACGACGCGCGGCGGGTGGCGCAGCAGCGCGCCGCCAGCGCCGAGCCGGTGGCCGCGCCGGTCTTTGTCGCGCCGACCGGACCGGCGCAGGCGGCCGCCGTGCCGATGCCGCCTGCGGCCGCGCCGGTCGAGCCGGTGTCGCCCGCCGCGTCGATGCCGGCGCCGCAGATGCCGGCACCGGTCGCTGCACGCCTGCCCGACGAGCCGGCGATGTCGCTCGAGGACATCGAGCTGCGCACCATCCAGCAGGCGGTCGATGCGGCCGGCGGCAACATCTCGGTCGCGGCCAAGCGCCTGGGCATCAGCCGCAACACCATCTACCGCAAGCTGCGCTGGCGCAGCGACGGCCGCTGAACCGCGCGCGGGCCGCCGAGGCTCGCGCGTCGCGGTCAGTCGGGGAGGCTCAGCGCGGCGCGGTGGCGCCGAACCAGCGCGCCTCGGCCTCGCGCCAGGCGTGCTGCCAGTTCAGGCCATGGCGCAGGCCGGCGGCCATCGCGGCGGCCTCGGGCGCCGGCGGCGGGTCGCTTTCCTGCGTGCCGTCTTCCATCGCCCGGTCGGCCTGGCGCTCCAGCGTCTCCAGATAGGCCAGGTGGCCGGCGGGCGCCTGCGCGCCGAGCATCTCGCCCTGTTCCGGCAGCCAGTGCAGCGGGCCGTCCGGCTGCTGCTGCAGCGCCGACAGCGCCTGCAGCGAGGTCTTCATCACCGCGATGCGCGCGTCGCGCAGGTCGGGCGCGCCGTCGCTCCACAGCAGGCCGTGCGCGGCGGCGATGCGCTGGCGTGGCAGCTGCCAGACGGTGACCGCGGTGGTGTCCGAGCGCATCAGCCGATGCCAGCGCCACGGGCCGAGCCGGCCGGTGGTGCCGCGCAGCAGCCGCTGCGGCAGCACCACCGGCTCGGCCGGCGTGCCGGCGGGCAGGTCGCGGCGCTGCGCCAGCCGCTCCACGCACTGCGGGCAGCGTTCCCGCATCGCCGCGGCGACCTCCTCATGCGCCCAGCGTCGGGCGGCCGGCAGCCCGCCCTGGCCGAGCACCAGCTCCGGCCGCGGCCAGGGTGCGATCACGTCGCTCACCCGTCGGCCGGCCTGGCGCGCGAGCTGGCAGTC
>RRZT012379862.1_pt1 | contig 39120 bp, 42 predicted proteins | sample 2165551 | NCBI WGS metagenome assembly RRZT01 (sample SAMN10456910, study PRJNA506462) | wastewater metagenome | biome: wastewater; feature: sludge; material: wastewater sludge; isolation source: wastewater sludge with Escherichia coli K12::gfp cells carrying plasmid... | place: USA: Moscow, Idaho...
CTTACAACAAATGGTAATGTAAATTTAATTTTAACTAATTTTGGTGTTTATAAAGGTAATATTACAGTTGAAAACAATAATAACTTAAATGATATAGTAACAATCCAAAATGTAACACAAAATCCAGTAAATATATTAGGGAATGTAACTGTTAATGGTAAATATGGTTTAAATCAAAATGTAAATATTGGTGCTGTTATATCTGGTAGACTTGGTTTAAGTGATATTACAAATTTCAACTCAATTGCTTATAGAATATACAGTCGAACTGTATGGAATAAGTTTGGTGATTTGTCATTAAAAAATGTTAAAAATATTAATTTAAATACCACATTAATTGATAAAGATATTATTTATACATCTAATTATCCAGATGATGTAACATATGTAAATTTTGGTGGTTCTTCAATACTTAATAATGATGTTTATTTAGGTTATTATGCTTTCTATAACAAAGATACAACTGTAACTGGAAATGGTAAAATTTATGAAGCAAGAATTCCTAAAATGTTAGATGCAGATTATTGCTCTGATATTTCAGTAAATGGCAGTAACTCTGATTGGAAATATTTTGAAACAAATCCAAATGTAGCATTTAATACAAAAGTATATAAAACTCCATTAGATAGCAGTAAAAATGAAGAATTTAGAGCTGTTTTAAATAATTTAACTGATAAAATTTCATTTAATAATGGAGCAAAAAAATGTTTAGTAAGTATTCCAGGTTATGATGTTAACAATCAAAAAACAGCAAACTATCAAAATGTAAATTCAAAAATTAATATGACAAATGGAACAGCATATACATGTGGTGAAAATGGAGTTTTTTATATTAGTCAATTAATTTCAAATGGTAATGTGACTTTACAATATTGTACTATGTCAGGTAAATTGTTACAAGCTGAAAGTGCTACTCTATTAATTAATAAAATAGATGTAACTAATTCACCATATTATTTAGAAAATGTTGTGTTAAATGGAACATTAAGATTAAATGGTGTTGCTACAAATGAAGGTGCTACAAATACTATTAAAAATGTAACTGCTGCTAACATTTATTTCAGTAATGTAGTTCCACAAATAGAAAATTTAACATTAAATGTGTTTAATAATTTTACAACACCAAAAACTATTATAGATGTTACTAATGGTAAAGCAAATATTAAAAATACAAATATTAATTACACATTAAATGATGGTGCTACTTCAACAAATTATTTAATTAATATTAGTAATAGTGGTAATTTGACTTTAGTTAATCCATTAAAATTAGATACTAAAACAAATATTCCATTTGTTGTAAATGATAAAACAAACTCAACTATTACAGGTGATATTTATTTAAATAGTCTTTCTAAATTTGAAAAAGACGCATCATCTAAATTATTTGGAACAATATATGGTGGTGATAAAGATTATAGTAGTGCTTCTCAATAATCTTTAAGATGTATCTTTATTTTATAAAACAGATGATTTATTCATCTGTTTTTTTGTAAATTAATAGTGTTTAAAAAAATTTAAATGTATTATAATATTTAAATACTGTAATTTTGGATTATTTATAATGAATTTAGATGAAATAGATGTTTCAGATACATTTGATAATATATTTAATAATTTAATAAAAATTAATTCTTATTATTTAAATAATTATAAAAAAGATAATTTTAAGTTTCATGATAAATTTAATCAAAAATTAGATAATGATTTAAATAAAATATTTAAAAAAATCATAAATAATGATAATGGCTTTACATATAATGATTTTTCTTATTACTTTAAAAATATATTAAATGAAGATTTTGTTAATTATTTAAAAGATAATAATATTTTTGCTTCAATATCTAATATTACTTTTGCATTTATTATGGATTTTAACAATAATATAAAGAGAATAATTAAAAATCAAGAAGATGCTGATTTGTTTTTTGATAAAATTAAATTGTTAAGCCATAAAACGCCTTTAAATTATGATTATATTTATACAATAGAAGATTTTTTAATTTCAAAATATTCCCTTTTATTTGATAAGGAGATTCATTTTTCAAATGGTAAAAATGAATCTATAAATAATGATAAAATTAATATTTATGTAAATAATGATGTAAGTTTAAATAAAATTTTTTCTGATATTATTACATTTAAAATTAATCAAAATATCCATCAAAATAACATTACAAATCAAAATGAATTAATTGAATATACAATAGAAATATTTGAAAAAATTAAAAATTTTAATTATTTTGAACAAGGAAAAATAGACTTATTTGATATTTTATATTTAATTTATGATTTCTATAATAAAAATAAATTAGATTTGGAAGATAATTTTTTAGAAATAATATATTCAAATTCTAATAATGATTATTTTATACTGATAGAAAAAATATTAAACAATCCAAATTTTGTAAAACTCAATAACAAATTTTTAATAAATAATTTATTTCAAACTTTAAACTTAAATACATTAAACGATTTTTTGTTTATGAATATTTCTAATGAAGATAAAATAAAAAATAACAGTTATTTAAATATATATGATATTCCAAAAACACAAGAAAGCTTTAATTTTATAAAAAATATGTTAATAAAATCTATGAAATTAGATAAAATATCTAATAGTGATGTTGAATATATTAACAATATAAATAGTATCTTTAATTTTAATATAGATAAAAACAATATTAATAATTTATTGAATAAAGAAACAATAAATAAAATAAAAGAAGAAATTTCAACATATATTAATTTTATATATGCTTTTTATAAAATTGAATTCAATAACCCTTATTTTGTTAAAGATGAAAAAGATAAATTTATTGAAGAAAATATAAAAGTAAATTATATTGAAATAAAAGAAATTCTTAATAAAAAAATTAACAACAATTACTTATTTAACATAGATGATAACGAAAAATACTTTGATTATTTAAAAGAGCATAAAATAGATTACAAAAATTATAATTTAAAAAAAATTAAATTATAATTTAATTTTTACCAAAAATAACAGAGTTATCAGCATTTATAGAAATTGATGAAAGTCTTAAATTATTATTAACATAATTATTAAATTTTTTATTTTTATCTAATTTCACATCCTCTGTTTCATTAACATAATTATCATAAAGTTCTTCATAATTATCATCTGTTAAACTCTCAGCTAATGTTTGTTTGTTGTTTATAACAAGTGTTTCATATGGTATATGAACTTTGTTTAAAGATAATGCTAAATTTTTAGCATGGTAAATTTTATTTTTATTTTTTTCATCAACTTTTTTATTTATAAACATAGAAATAAAAATAACCAATAAAATTGTTACAACTATTATTGGAAATAAATTTGGTATGTCTATTCTTTGCTTTGTATTCATTAAAAAACTATTTTTCTTATTTATATGTTTATTATTATTATGTTTTTTATTTAAAACGTCAATATTTTTTTACAATTATTTTCGAGTTTTATTTTAGATACTATAATAATGAATTTTTATTAAATATTCCATTTATATTTGTATAATATATAAATAATAAAGAAAAAAATATGTTAAGTAAAAAACAAGAAATAATAGATGTTTTTCAAATGATAAAAAACAATGATTATGAAAAAATGTTACCTTTAATAAATGAAGTAATTAATATTAATGATTTAGATATTTTATTTAGAATGGAAAGTGATTTACTTTTTAATTCAAACTACTTTTGGTTACATGATGAAAATTTTGATAGTTTTCAATCAGAAAAAAATAAAGATTTCTTTAAAATTAAAGATTTAAAAAATTTTATGTTTAAAGAAAGGGGTTTAGACATTTCTAATGTTTCTTTATTAATTAATGTAGAACAATTTTATCTACAAAATTGTAAGTCAATTAGCTCTGATTTTTTAAAAAAAATAGAAAGTATGTATAAAAATAATACAATTACTGTTTATTATTTAAATAATTTTATTTCTACTATGTTTCAAAATATGAATTTAAATAAAATTGATTATGAAAATATTTTAAAAAATGATTTTTTTTATGATATTTTTATATATGGATTTAAAAAAACTGAATATGATGATAAAGATAAAGTTGAATTTCCATTTATACCTATTGAAAACAAACATAATTTAATAAATGAAAATGCACTAGATGTATTTTTTGATGAAATCTCTAATTATGATTTTTACTTTGATAATAATAAAAGTGGTTATTACTCTAAACTAAAAGAAGCTTTATTTTTATATATAATAAATGCCAAGTCAAGTAATATATATTCTAATTTAGAAAATTTTAATATGTTTAATTTTGTATTAAATCATACTATGATAATTGATAAAATAAATAATATTGATAATATCAATGTTAAAAATAAACTCAATAAATTAAGTAAAAAAAATTCTAATTTGTTAGATTCAGAGTTTTATGAATCAATAAATCTTTATAATTCAAATGATGTATGTTATTTAACAAATACATATATGAAAAATAATTATATGAAAGGAAATTGTATTGAAAAAATTCCATTAGAATTAATGGAATTTGAAGTAAGTAAAAAAACAATATTTAAATACTATAGAAATACTTACAATTATCTTAAAAATGAATTTAATGGCAATTTTGATGATATTAAATTCAATGAAAGTTTTTTTAATGATATTTTAAAAAATAATTTGAATTTTTTTGAAAAAGAATCAAACACCAACATATCATCATTTATAAATAGTTTAACAATGTTTACTTATAATAAATATGAGAAATATGTTTATAATGTAGATTATAGTAATGTTAATTATGATATATTAAATATTAATATTAACTATGATGAATTAAATAAAACATCAAAGAATATGAATTTTTTATTTGAAATAATAAAAAATTCATTAGAAAAATGTTTAGAATATATGTTTTATAGTTCATTTCAATTGCCTAATGATGTAACAATATTTCCAGAAGAGCTTTTTAATAATGAAATAAATAAAGATATTGGTTTATCTAGTATTGATAGTAAATCACAAAAAGAAAAAGAAATGTTTTATGAGTTTAAAAATTTCTTTATGAAAAATATGTATAAAATAATTATTGAAATAGAATTTGAAACAGTTAAAAACTATATAAACAGAGAAAACCTTGATTTTTTAAAAATTAAAGAAAATATTACTAAAATAATAAATGAAAATTATTTAAATAATATAAACAATGATAAAAATATTGCCTTTTTAGATAGTTTAAACAAAACATATTTTCCTACATCTAAGATAATTGGAAATAAGAAAAAGCTTCATTTATAAAAAATTCACATTATTATCACAATAAAATATTGTTTATTTTGCATTGCAATAATATAATATGTTTATCTATAATAAAAAAGTAATAAAAATGAAAAAATTAAAAGAAGTTTTGTTTTCAAAAGAGCTGTTATTGCTTCTAACAGTTGCAATTGGTGGCTCATCTATTTGTTCGTTAATTGTTTATAATATTCACAATTAAAATAAAAAACAGCTTTAATAGCTGTTTATATTTTTTTAAATTTGTAAATAATCAAAATCATCTAATGACAATGCTATTTTTTGTTCTAATGTATTAAATTCAATTAATAAAACAGTTGAAATAAAGCCATTTAAATTATCATTGTCATCTTTTATTGGATAATCATTAACAACCGAAAAACACTTTAAATCTTTATTTTCAATATTCATATCTAAAGCATTGGATAAGATATTTTTAATTTTTAATAATGTTTCTGGATTTAAATTTGAAAATTGTTTTTTTAATCCAGTAATATTCAAAATTTGTTTATCATTATGATTATTAGTATCAAAATCTTCAAATACATAATTATCCAAATTAGCTTTTAAATTTAAATCCATATTTCTTCCTAAGTTAATTTAATCAATAAATGAATAATATTATATTCTAAACTAAATATCAATTAATTTATTAATTATAAAAAATTAAAATTATAGAATATAATATATATTAAAATTTTTAAATAAGAAAAAAACATGACTAATAGAAATAATATTTTCCATAAAATAGCCAAACAATATAGTGAAAGTGACTATAGTAATAATGAGTTGTATTTAACAAATATTAAAAATTATCAAATTAGTGAATATTTTAATCCAAAAGAAAATACTGTAATTGAAAAATATGGATATGACTCCAATAATAAAATGATAACTATAAAAGAAATTATTTCACCTATAAACTTTTTTTTAAAAACAGCAAAAAATATTAGTGAAAATGATATTGATTTTATTCTAAATGAAATTAATATCTCTGACCCATTCGATGTTTTTACTTATAAAGATAAGGAAGATAATTTAATTAATAATTTATTTAAACAAAATAGAGATAACAATTTTAATTTGTTTATTAAAATATTTGAGTATTATAAAAATATGATAAAAATATTATTATTTCTGATTATGATTTAAAACATATTTTCACTAATGTTAAATTAAATATAAATGACATTAAATACATTAAAGATAATTTTCAATTTGTTCCATCAAATTTAAATGAAGTTGATAAATTAATGTATTTATTAGAGAATAAAGAACAAAGAATTGAAAATAATCCAAAGGTTATGGTTCAAAACTTTATATCTAATAGTGATGTAAATTTATTTAATGTGATTTTTGGAACTAATAAAGAAACTGGTCAAGATTGTCAAAATATAGATGTATTAAATTTTATAGTTGATAATTTTAGTCATGAAAGTATATTTAAATTAAAAGAAAATAATAAAGATTTAGATTATATTGATTATTTTATGTCATTAGAAAATTTATCAGAAAAAAATAATTTAGATAAAATAAATTTATTAAATAAAATATTAAATACAGAAGATGGATTATTTGAACAGTCATTTTTTAATATTTCATCATTATTAGCAATGTCTCTTGATAATAATAATTTACCGTTACTTGATTTAACTAAATTAAATAAAAATGTTAAAGAAGATTTAGTAAAATTAACAAATTTATTAATAGATTACTCAGAAGTTGGACATTCTTTATTATTTAATAGTTTAGGTAAACCAAATTTTACAGCATTTAATATCAATTATAATAATAAAATGAGTATTGAAGAAAAAGAAAAAGCTAATAGAGATTTCCAAGAAATGTTTATTTTACTTACTCAATTAAACAAATATAACAAGGTTTCTGAGTTTTCAACTCAATTAATGTTAAAAGTATTTAATAATGGTGATTTAAATGAAAATGAAAATGGCTATCTTATTGCTGCTTCAATAAGATTATTAACAACAACAATAGTAACCCCAAGAGTATTATTGAAAAATGCTAATAGAAACATTGAACAAATAGAAAGAAATTATGGATACAATAGTGTTGAATATGTAAATGCTAAAAATGTATTAAAAAACATATCAAATAAATACAAATTAGACAGCCTACATTTTTATAATCAACAATTTAAAGAAGAGCTTGAAAGAGAAAATAACATCAATAAAAAATTAGATATTAAAAAACATGGTTATAACCCAAAATCATATTCTTATTCATTTAAATAATTTGTATTTTAAAAAGATAAATCACACTATTTTAGTGTGATTTTTATTTGATTTTTATATAAAAATAAACTAATTTAATTAATAATTAAAAAATACTTATATATGAAACCTGAAAGCAATCAATTTATAGAATATCTAAAAGAAATATCAATAAAAAATAATTTAAACAATGAAACTAAAAAAAATGAATATCAAGATTTAATTAAATCTTTTCAAAAAAAAATTGATTTAAATCCTGATTTAATAAATAAATTAAAAGATAATTCTGAATTTGTTTTTAAAACAAATTTTCCAAATGAAATGGAATTTATTAATACCCATTTAATACAATTACCATTGTATTCTGTTTTATTGCTTAAATCTAATGATAACTATAAAAACAATTTAAATGTTATTTTAGATTATTTAAAAGAATATCAAAAAGAAAATGAATATCTTATTATTCAATTTTTATTAACTATTATGTTAAAGGTAGATGCCATAATAGATATAGATGTTATTAAAATTATTCTTAATCAACAATTTTTGAAAAAATATTTATCAAAACCAATTACATATTTAAATAACATAACATTTATTGATTTTATTGTATTAACACAATCTTATGATAAACAAATATTAGAAACAATATTTAATAATTATGTTTTTTATAACATTTTCAATAATGTTTATAAAATTTATAATAAAGATGAATATTCTATTACTTTTAATGAATTTAAAAATAAAAAAAATGATAATTACATTGAGCTTAAAAGTAAATTTGTTAATCAATTAATATCTTGTAATAGTTTTACAAAAAAAATATCATTTAATTTCTTTAAAGAACTAATCAAAAATAAAAAATTCAAGAAACTAAATGAATATGAGTTTAATAGATTTTTAGAGAATAAAAACATTGATGAATTTAGATATAGTAATCTAATTGAATTAGTTGAGTTAGAATCAAATAAAGAAGATGTAATTAAACAATTTCTATATCAAAATAAAAAAAAATATGTTTTTTTACCAGATTTAATATGCTGCCCAAATACATATTATAATTACTTTATTAATGAAAATATTTCTAATAAAAATTTGTTTATAATGGATAATTTTGGTGAATGTGCTAGTTTTGTTATTGATAATTTATTAAAAAACAAATTTATATTTTCGGAAACTGATTCATTTTTTTACTATGAAAATAATAAAGAAAAAACATATATTAAGTATTTCTTAACATATGTTTTTGTTTTAATTTTAAATAACCATTTAAACTCATTAAATGCTACAAGTAATCAATTGTTAGAGTTATATAATTTAATAAAAAATCATTTTAATGAAAATGAGTTTGACTTGAGTTTAAATGAATTTATTTTAAATTTAGAAATTAGGAATAATAACAAAGATTTATTAATAGATTTATATAAAAAGTATGATGTTAATTTAATTAAAAACAATATTAAATATCTTAAAAATTTATAAATAAAAATAAAATTGACCAATAGCATTTTTTTTAATAATATTAAATAACAAAAATAGGATGTAAAAAAATGTTTTGGACTGTTTTATTCTTTTATTTAGTAATTGATATACTATATTTATTAATGTTGAATAAGTATATTTTAGAAATTTTTAATGATAAAAAATCAAAAATTAATTTTCAAAGTAAAAGGTTAAATCAAAAATCAATGTCAATTTATAAATATAATACTGTTGGAGAAAAATCTTTTAAATATAAATTTTTAAGTAAAATAATTCTTCTTTTTATACCATTTTCATTCTATATTTTAAACTTTATTTATGAAAATAAATTAAAAAAAATTAATAAAAATAAAAATGAAATAACATATAATGATATAGTTATTTTTAACCCATTGTTTTCAAAATTAGATATGCAAATAAATATATATGAAAATGTAATTAAAAATAATTATGGTAAGTTTAGTAAAGAAAATATAAAAGAATTTAATGAAAATTATATAGATTTAAAGAGAGAAACAGAAGATTTTTTTAAAAACTTTAAATTAAGAGATGTTCAATATGTTAATACAAATGATTTAAAAAAATTAAATAGAAATATAAAATTAATAAACAAAAATATTACAAACATTGAAAATGAAATTAAATTAAATAAAATTTATGATAGAGATTATATTGTGTTAAAATCATATATAAATGGAATTATTTAATAAAAAACTGCAGATTAATCTGCAGTTTTTTATTATTTTTTTTACCAATTAAATTTATTACCACTTTCAATATCATTGTTAATTGTATTAACCAAATTTTCACTATTATCAATTTCTTTTTGTAAATTTAGATATTTGTTTTCAATTGAAATTAATCTATTTTTAACATCTTCACCTATCTCTTTTTCTTTAAATAATATATTTAAATCAAAATTATTGTTATCAAATAAATCTGGCATTTCATCTATATTTAAAATACCAGAGTTGAATTTTTCTTGTAATATTTCAAGTTGCATTAACTTAACATCTAAAATATTTAAGATTGAAAATTTACTTAAATATTTGTTTAAATCATCTGATGTTTTTAAATTTATAAATAGTCTTTTATTACAAAAACTAATAAAATCTTTATTGAATGTATTTGTTGCTTTATCTAGATTAACTATTTCTCTTAAATTCAAATGGTCTTCAATATACTTATGTAATAAATCTTTATATAAATCTATAATTTTTTTGTTTTCACTAAAAATTTTATCAATTTCTTTTTTTGATTTCATAAAAAATTCTTTCTTTATATTATTTATAACAATGATAATATTTTATTATAAAAAATCAAGTATTAATATTAAATAAAATAAACAAAATAATAAAAAAATTAGTTTTTTGTTTATTTTTGTTAAGAGTTAATATATACTCCATTTAATTAAATTTTTAACCAACATGAATATAAATAAACAGTATAAAAATATTGGCATTGATGATAGTAATATTGTATTATTTTTTAAAACAATAGCAGATATATCAATTGATATTAATAAACATAAAAAAACAGACTCAAATACATTCAATTTATATAAAGAAATGCTCTTAAATATCAATAGTTTTTTTAATTATAGAGAAAAAGTAAGTAATAAAAAAGATTATAATTTAACAAATGATTTAAAAGAAGTCTCATTACTTTTTAATAAATTTATTCAAGAAAATTCATTATTTTTTGATAATAATTTCTACGAAAAACAAACAAGAAAAATTATAAAAGAAACTAATTTTGATGTTTCAATAGAGCTTATATTTTTTATAAAATCTGCTATTCTAAAAAGTGAAAATATGAAAGGTATTATTAATGAAATAATTTTGAATGGTTTTGATTATTCATTAATAAAGTCAGTTATAATATCACATGACTCATCTAATGAAATTCATAATAAAATATATGTATCAATGACTAATTTAAAGCTTTCTGCTACTTCAATAAAACTAGATTCTAATAAAAATTCAGCATTAACTTTTTATTATTTTTTAAACAAAATAACATTACATTGTACAACACTATCAATACTAGATAAAGATGAAAGAGAGCTAATGTATAATGCTTTATCATTTATATTTTTATTTAAAAATAAACTTAATTTCAAAGAATTTTTGTATATAAATGAAATTGTAATAAAAAACAATTGTTATGTAATAAAACACGAAAAAAGAATTGTTAATATTGATGATAAATCTATAAACATTAATAAAATAATAAGGGGAACAATGCCAATTGGATTAATAGAAATAATAATTGAAAATTGCATTATTGATAAAAAAACAATAGATTTTTTATTTGAAATTGGTGAATATGATTACAATAAAAATGATTTTAAAAATACATTTAATATAGAGAAATATAAAGTAGAGCTTGAAGGAAAATATTTTAGAAATGCAATATTAATTAAAGATTATATGAGGTCTTATTTTAAAGAATATTTGAATACTAAATTGTATTTTGATGTATTGTCAATTGGATATAAAACAGATTTTATTGAATATTTATTCTCAAATCATCTAAAAGAAAATGGTAATTTAATTTTATTGAAAATGATTCAGTATTTAGAATTTAATAAAAATAATAACAAAATAACAAAACAAATTGTAGATGATATTTTTACAAAATTTTATGTTTTCAGTATTTTGTTTTTAGGTGGTGTTAATTGCAAATATAAACATAAATCATTTATAAATTATCTTAATGATAATTATTTAATAATAGCATATGAAATGTATTACTTTGATACTAAAAAATTTAATAATATCAGTTTTTCAATTAATAAAAATATTTTAAATTTTTTAAATTTAAATGTAAATAAGAATAATTATAAAATAATAAATGAAATTAAAAAATATTTTGAAAAAAATTTAATAGTTAGCTGTGAATTAGAATTTATAAAGAGTAAATATATTGATAAAATTATTGAAAATGAAGATTGTGTTAAAGAAATATTAAATGTAAATTTAGGTGAAAATAAGAATATAAAATTAAATTATAATGTGTTAAATATAGAAAATAGAATTAAAAATATAGATGAAGAATTAATATTATATAAGAACAATATTTCTAAAAACAATAAAGAAAACTATAATATAAAATCTTTAAAAAGATTAATTATGAAAAAAAGAGAATTAATTAAAATAAAAGAAAATAAGGAAAATTAAATTGAATCTATTAGATTTGTTAATATATATTATTACTTACATAAAATTTAAATTTTAACCAACAAAAAACCATTAAATAAGCTAAAATTTTAATGGTTTTTATTTAAATACAGTTTTTGTTTATATCCAATCTATGATAACAAACATAGATTTTTTTTAATTTTAGTAACGAGAGCAGATTTGTAAAAGCAAATAGTGTTACATTTAAGTATTGTATTTACTATTTATAAAATAATAAAAAATAAAAATTTTACCAAAAATACAATTTAAGCATTTATGATTAGAATATAAAATAGTAATAAAATAGTAAGTTGAAAACACATTAAATTGAATGTAAATAAAAAAATAAAATTGAAAAATAAATAATAAAGTTATTAAAATATAGATTTAAATTGCAAAAAAATAATGAATTTGAATTGGCTGTTTTTTTACCTTTTCAAATCCATTAAGTTTTTTAATACAGAGTGCTTTTATTTATTAATCATAATATTTTTTATCACCACCAAAACCAACATATATAAAGCTTAACTATTTTATACTTTTTTGGAACTAACAAATCTAATTTTTTATTCACATTTTTATGAACTTTATATTAAAATCATCAATTCGATTGGCATTTTTAATCTCACAATACATTAGCAAGTTTCAGAAATTTATTAACACCATGACAACTTTTTATTACACTAGCTTATTTATTTATAGTTAATTGATAACTAGCCAAGTAAACTTACAATTAACTTAATACAGAGATGCTATTGCGCGGTAGCATTCTATCTAATCAAACATAATCTAATAATCTCTTTCAATCTAACCTTTAGCGTTAGTTAAATATCTTGAAACATCAAAACTATATTTAATTATCAAGTAAGAAAAATTCAAAATTGCTTAGGTCTCAAAAATCTCCCACTCTATGAAATTTATTTCAAAAACTTTTCCATAAACTTCAATATTTGTTATTATACATGAACCAAATAATATTGCAACTACTTTTTTAAATAAATTTTAAATTTGTTGTAAATAAATATTAAATCTTTGTTTTTAAAATATAAAAAATTAATAATAATATTGGTCTAAAATTTTCTCTACTTCTTTAAATTTTGAAACTTTAATATCTTTAATTACAGGAATATTTTCTTCACAAAAAAACAAATAAGATGGGTTTTTATCTGGTTCATATTTGTTAATATATTTAATTAATTTGTAACCGTTTTTTTTGGCAAACTCAATAGACTTAATCCATTCTGAGTGTGAACCAGCATCATCTAATTCAATAAAATCTTTTTCATCAAATTCACAAATATAAGTATAAATATTTTTATTTAAATCTTCGTCATCAATTTTTCTATATGCTGCCTCTAATGAAGAGTGGTATCCACCAAAATGAACACCATTATTTCCAATAATAAATTGTTCAATTTTATCTAAACTTGAATGATATATTTGTTTAATTGTCATTATGTAACCAATATTTTTAGTTGTTATTTAATGTTTTAAATTATAACAAATATAATTGTAAATTTAATTTAAATTTATTATTTTTTTATAAAACATTTTAATACTTTATCATTCATATAAAAACATTCCATTTTATTCCCATTTAAATAAACAATCTCAGTCTTTTGTATTTTGTCTTTTGAAAAATAAATAACAAAACATAATGAAATAATTATAAAAATAACAATAATTGTAGGTGGCATTTTCAAAAAATCTTTTATATTTTTAATAACAGTGTTATTTGTTTTTAGTTCATTATTTTTCATTTAAATTTACCATATTTTAAGTTTATTTTTTTCTATAATAACATAAATATTTAAAATATAAATAATTATGTTATTGGAACTTTAAATAAAATAATAAAAAACTTATTTTTTCAAATAAACATAGATTATTTTATATTAATTTAATAATATATTAAGATGATAAAAAATAATATTAAAATAGAATTATTCTGTGGTGATTCATTAGAAATAATGAAACAAATTGAAAATGAATCAATAGATTTAATTGTTACTGACCCACCATATAAAATGACTAAAAGGGGAAAGAGTTGTCGCCCAAATTGGATGCATAATAATATGAAGGAGAATTTGTTTGATGGTGATTTGCCAAATTTCAAACAATGGCTAAGTTTATGTTATTTGTTATTAAAAAAAGATGCTCACATATACATATTTACCAATACGGTTTCATTACAAGAAATATTAAATTCAGCAACAGATTTAAAATTTAAATTACACAATTTAATTACAATGATAAAAGATACAAATATGCCTAATCGTTGGTATTTAAAACAAACAGAATTGATATTGTTTTTTAGAAAAGGTAAGGCATTTCCCATAAATGATATGACAAGTAGAGATTGGTTTCATGCCAGTATGCCTACGTTAAAAAATAACAAAATACACATTACTCAAAAACCAGTTGAACCATTAAAAAAACTAATAACAAACAGTTCAAAAGAATATGATATTGTTTTAGATTTGTTTAGTGGTAGTTGCAGTTCAGCAATAGCATGTATTGAAACAAATAGGTCATTTATTGGAATTGAAAAAGATGTAGAAAATTTTAACAAAGCTGTCATTAGAGTTAAAGATTATATAAAAGAAAATAATATTAAAAATGTTGAATTAATAATTCATGAAAATAATATTTAAATAATGTAAATTATGAGAAAAAAATTATAATTATGTTAATATGATTTAATTAATAACTCTAATTTAAAAAAGTAATGAAAAAACAAAAAATAAAAGAATTTTATCAAAAAAATAATTTTAATATAACATTATTTTTTTGTTTAATATTTGTTGCATTTTATTTTTACTTAACAAATAGTAATGATAATGGAAAACAAAGTTTTGATGATAAAAATTATAAAGAGTATAAGATTAGCGAAAAAACAAATTTGAAATTAATTTGTTCAAAAAGTGATGGTAAGTTAACAAGTTGTACTGTTAATTAAGATAAATAAAATGTATAATATTATTGTAATAAATGTTTAATAATTTTTAATTTATATAATAAAGAACAGGAATGTTTAATGAAAGATAAATCTATAAAAAAAGAAAAGAAATCTCATGTTAAAGAAATAAAAAATAAAATAATAAAAGCGTTTAAAGTAGATGAAGTGGAGCATGACCCAAGTTTCCCAGATTTTGATTTAAGATTAGATGATTATTATTATTTTGAAACAGAAGAAAAAGCTCTCTTATTTATTCTTTTATATAACAAAAAATACAATGTTAGTTTAGATAAAGAAAAGTGGTATATGATGCCAGTTTATAAGGGTGAAGTAACAGTGGATGAAGATGAATATCATAAAAGAAAATATAAAGGTGAATTTTTAAAACAAGTAGCATAAAAAAATCATTAAAATTATTTATTTAGTTTAATCTAAGATGTTGACTTAAATTAAACTAAAAGTTATTATTTAAATAACAAATTGAATGTGAGTTTATTATGTTATCAAATGAAGGAAATGGTTACTAATTAAAGAAAAACTATATTAATAAATAGTTAAAACTCATATTAAAATATAATATGAGTTTTTTTGTGGTTATAAATTATAAATAAATAAACAACTTGAATAAATAATTATTTTACATACATATAGTAATTTTTTTGAAATTCATCATTGTATTTTATTTTAATAAAATCAAATTTATTAATGATAATATGTTCAATAGCATCAGATAATACACACTCAATATATATTGCTTGAATATTTTTTGATTTAGCAATTTCAATTAAATATTGAATGATTTTTGAACAATAACCTTTGTTTTGAAAGTCATCATTAATATTGATGTTAGCTAAATCAATTGTGCTAATAATTTCATTATTAATACATCTTTTTGTATTTCTTAAATAAATATCTGCATCAATCTCATCAATACGAACAAATCCATTTCTTAAATTTAAATCAATAAATTCAAATAATTTATCTTTTATTGTTAAATCAACATTTATTTCATTATTCATTTTATTAAATCTCTATAATGGTTTTATTAACTTTATGACTTATATTACCATTAATTGAATTAAATGGTATTTTTTTATATTAAAATAAGTAAAGTTTTAATTTACCAGTTCAAAATAATCAATTGAACATCCTTTATCCAAAATAGCATTAACTGTATTTTCTTTAAAAACAAAAGATGTTAATCTATTTTCATGAATAACTTTATTTGTTTTTTCATCATTATAGATAACTTCATAACAGCTCATTAACTCAAGTGTTTCTTCAACAATATAATCTATTTCAAATTTTTCACCTGTTGGTTTATGTTTCAAAAACATACCAGCTTCAAGTTTACTCCATTCTGTCATGGTTAATGCCTTTAATTTTTTTTAAAATATTAACATAAATAAGTGATAAAAGGAATATTTTTAAAGTTTATTTAATAAAATAATAAGTAGATAAAATAACAATTATACAATTAAATAAATAAAAAGTATTTTTGATTGTTAAAATTTAATTTTCTTATATGAGATGTATAAACCACTTAATTGAAATAGCAAGTGGTTTTTTGTGTGTGAATTAAATAATATAATATAAATTGTTTTACAATACATTATTAATGAAATATTCTAACTCTTGGCTATTTTCTGGGTTATCAACAACTTCTATTCCTAATGTATCAATACTATTGGAGAATATTGTATTTTTTGTTGAATTGGAAACAAATTTAACTTGAACAAATTTTTTGTTTTTAATTTTTTTAGACGAGAAGAATATATTATTTTTATTTAATTTATAACAGAATAGATTGTTTATATCTACTGTTTTATCTGGTATATAATCTTTAAGGTTTAGTGCTTTTAAAGTATCATCTAAATATTTATTTTTATATACTTTTATTTTTGATAAATCAGTGTCAATATATGCCAATCCAGCATTTATGATGATTTCATTGTTAAATATTTTGTTTGTTAAATGTTCAATATCATGTTTTATTATTTTGAAAGCGAAATCAATAAAATGAATGTTTGGTAAAAATAAATAGTAATGTATATTAGATTGATTTGTACTCTCATGAGTAATGGTTTCAATAAACTTCATGTCATATTATTATTTTTATTATTTATATTGTAACAATATGAAAAAGTAACACAAGTGTTGATTTTACCTATACTCTATATTCATAATATTTTGTTTTTTAATTTTATTATACTGTTATGGTTAATTTGTTATTGAATATTAACTCTAATAAAATAGAAAAAATATTCTAAAAAATAAAAACATATAAAAGTATAATTAAAAAAAACACTTAATTAAGTGTTTTTAATGATTTTTATAATATTTTCATTGTTATTGTTATTTTCAATAATTTCAATACCATAATTTGATGAAAATAAGTATCTTTGTTTTTTATTAACAATATTAACCATAACAAAGTTATTATGGTTTTGGTTTATTGATAAATAAATATCATCCAAATTTAATTTTTGACAATACATTGGCTTTAAATCTATTTCTTTTTGTAAATGGTTATTGTTATCATTTTTATGAGAATTTAAGATTTTAATTTTTGTTTCATTTAAGTCATTTGATTTTATGATAGCTGAACCATAGTTTATAATATCTTTTTTTATAGTATTTGAAGATAGGAAATCTGTATATTCAATATAATTTGGAAATAAGTATAAATTATCTTCTGTTTGAATGTATTTCATTTTGTCTATTAATAAGTTGTATTAATGTATATAATATCATAAATATGTATTTAATTTAATTGTATATTATTGAAAGTTAAAGGATTTGCACAATAAAACAAGAATAAGTTAATATTTTTTATTAATTGAAATAAATGTTTATAAAAATAAAAAACACTTACTGTTTTATTAATAAGTGTTTTGTAATTATGTTATTTATTTTAAATTAACTTAAATTGTTTATAAAGTTAATTAACTTATCATTATTAAGTTCGTTTTCAACAATTTCAATGCCAAAGTTATCAATGCCATTTGTTGAGAATGAATTTTTATCATAATCAAGAATTAAATTAACCATAACAAAGTCATCATTTTTTTTATTAAATGACAGATATAATGTATCTGAATTTAATTTATGGCAATACAATGTTGGTAATTCTATTGGTGTGTTGCTTGCTTTAATATTAAGTGAAGTAGATTCACCAAATGTTTTAAGTCTTTTATTGTGATGGTTGGCAAAAGCCATACCAGCACTTACCAGCTCTTCATTTTTAATAACACTTGACTTAAAATCAACATGATTAATGTGCGTTGGAAAAACATAAAAGTTTTTATCTGTTTCAATATATTTCATTTTTTTCCTTTAATTATGTGCCAAGCTGTAATACATTGATGAATTAACTTTGTTTATGGTGTTAATCAATTTATTTTCATTTTGATTATCATGAACAATAATTTTAGCAGCCCCATATATTCCTTTATCTTCATCTAATTCTAAACTAACCACAATAAAGTTGTCATGATGTTTTTCAGTAGAGAGATAGTGATGGTTTTTATCTTTTTGAAAGTAAAGTTGATTTAATGAAAAGCTACTGCCATCAGCATACAGTCCAGTTGATGTTGATTGTCCAAATGTATGAATTGTTTTATCTTCCATGTTTAGATAGGCAAATCCAGCATTAAGCATTTTTTCTTGTTCAACATTTTCATCTTCACTATTAATAACTATATGATAGTGAAAAAAATCAATGTGATTTATTTCATTTGGAAAGAGATAGATATTTTTGTCAGTTTTAATGAACTTCATTTTTAAACACACTTTTTGTTTGATTTATTTAGATGTAATATAACAGATATTTAGCTTTTGTTTTGTTATTTAATGTTAAATTTAATTTTTACATAAATTTAAATTATTTTTAATCATTTATTATTATTTTTAATTGTATTTTTGATAAAAATGATTATGATATTTATATAACAATTGGATTATATGATGAATAATAAAAAAAACAATAATATGTATTTATTTTTATCATTAATTTTAATAGGTAGTCAAAGTTCTTATGCTAATGATGTTTTTAAACATGATAGTGTAATATCTCCATTAAAATTAGGTGATTATAAGTATTTGAATGGTTGTCCAGCAATTTTAAAAACAGAAACAAAAAAAGAGCCTAATTGTCCTGTTGGCTATACTGGTGAAGTTGAGTATCAAAGAACATTAAATGCTGACAGAGTTTTGTTTGGAGATAATGTTGCTTGTGAACAAGGTGGTACATGGTCAGCATGGAAAGAGATAGGTAATACTTGTATTATAATACCACCACCAACACCAAATGATTTATTAAAAGCGGATAGTTGTAATGTATTTTCTGTTAATGGTAAAGCAGATGATTGGTATTATTTTAGAAGAAATCCAAAAGAAGCATTTTTAAAATCTAATTATGATAAATATCTCGCATCAGGTAAAACAGTTGAAGATTTTTATTCTACTTTATTATTACCAATGACTGAAAAGTCTTATATTAATATAAATAATCAGAGTACAATTTGTTCATTTCAATCTAATTCTATTGATTATCCTGTTTCATATTCAATAACTAGAAATGATAATAAGACTCTTGGTGGTATGTTTACTTTGAGTACATTAATTGCTGCTTCTTATTCAAAGTATGGTGTAGCATCAACTAACATTAGTTTTTCTTCAAATTTAACTGATGGTGTTAATAATGGTTATAATGCTGTTTATATTAATGGTAAAAACAATGGTATTTACAACCTTAAAAACATAAATAAGTTTGAAATTTCTAATAATACAATAAGTGAGGCAAATTTATCTAATTATAGAAATGTAAATGACATTGGAGTAATTGGTGGTGATTTTAATTTTAATGATTTTACTTTGGTTAAAAATACAAGTTTCGTATTAAATGGAAGTAATATAAATTCAAATAAGATTAATGTTACAGGTGGAACTGTTAATTTTAGTGGTATTAAATCATCAAATATTAATGATATAAATCTTTCTGATACTGGTAATGTATCATTTAGTGGTTTAATGAATATAAAGAATGATTTGATTATAAATAACAATTTAACTGGTGGTATTTCATCATTTACATATGGTGAGTTAAATGTTGGTAATAATTTAAGTATTACAAATGGTAGAACAAATTCCATGCACACATATAAAATTAAAACTAATAATTTAATTTTAAATAATATATCTATGTTTACATTAGGTAGTTCTTTCTATATAACATCTCCAAAAATAAACTTAAATAGTTCAGCATTAAATAATAATGGTTCTTTAAATCAAGATGCTTATATTACAGGTGATGTTTATTTAAATTCCACTCCAACTGTATCTGATTACAATGAAACATTGTATGGTCATTTAAATGGAAATGTTTATGGATTGCCAGCAGATAAATATGATTTGATTGATGTAACAAGTTGTAGTGATGTTTACATTAATGGTAAAAACAGTAGATGGGTAGCCTTTAAATCTTTACCAAAAAATGCCTTTTTATTAGATGTTTATACAAGTCAAGGTTTCACTTTAGTTGATATAAGAAAAAATTTAATATCATCATTTGGTAAAATTTACAGTCAAAATGCTGGTATAAATTGTATGTTAACAGTAATGGCAAGTAAAGAACCAAATAAAGATGTAAATATTACAAACAAATCACATACAGTTACAAATAGTGGTAATAACAGTGATTCTTATTTAACAGATAGAGGTGTGTTAAATTTAAAAACTGTTGGTTCATTAAACATGGATATGTTTTATTTTCCTAATTTTAAAGGTGATATAACATATGATAACTCAGCAAACAATAGTACAACATTTAAACTTGGTTCAGGTTCTATGAATGGTAATTTGATTATTATTGGTGGAGATAAAAACAAAAGTGTTTATAACTTAAGTACAAATGTAACAGGTGATGTTACTGTTTCTAATGCTAATAATTTTAGTATTCCAGTTTCTACTTATGGAGTTAATATAGGTGGTAATTTGAATTTTAAGGATGTTTTAAATGTAAGTGTGATTAAAGGTAATATAGGTAAAAGCATTTATTTTGATGGTAATGTAAATTCAGATGTAACATATTTAAATATGAGTGGTTCTATTGTTAACTCTGGTGTTTATTTAAATGATTATGTTTATTATTCTGATGGTGGCACAAACACAATTAAAGGTGGCGTTTTCAATCCAAGAGTTGATAGAGTGATATTAAATGGTTCTAATGTTTGTAATGATATTAAGATAAATGGTGCTATTGGTAATTGGGGTTATTATGAATCAAATCCTAATATGTTGTTTAACACAGATACATTTACATCAAGTAATTACAATACACAAGCCTTTAAAGAAATGTTAAATTCTAAAAAAGAAGCTTTATTCTTTAACAATAATTCAACTGGTAAAAGGTGTGTTATTGGATTGAATAATTATAATAATGATAAATCAAGTTTGATAGATTACAGTTCAAAAAATGGTAGTTTTGTTTTTGGAACTTCTGGCAGTTATGATTGTGTTAATAGTAATTTTAATGTTAAGAGTATTTCATTTGTAAATGGTGGTTTATTTAGTTGTTCAATAACTGCTGATAGTATGACTTTTGGTTACAATGCTTCATTTAGAAGGCATTATAACAATGATGTTAATGCTTATAAAGTAAATATTAATAATTTGAAAGCATCAGAATTAGATATATCTGTAATGTATGGTAATAATATTAATATTAAAAATATAAATGTTGATAGTTTAAATTTATCAGAAGGAAGTTTGAATTCTGATAACATTAATACCAACAGTATTAGAGCAGTTATGTTTTATTTAAATGCTAAAAAATTCAATCTTAATTTAGCGGCAATAGGTAATAGAGTGCCACCAGCAAAAGTTACTCCATTTTACTCTTCAGGTGGTAACTTAAATATTGATGAAATGACTGTAAGTAAGCATACTGTTTCATATGTTCCAACATCAAGTTACATTTTAGATATATTAAACACAAATTTAAAATCTACAAATGGAATTAAATTGGATAGTATAGCTGATGCTAAGATAACTGTGAACAATAAAACATCTTCTGTAATAACTGGTGTTGTTTATTTAAATAACATAAGTTATTTTGAAAGAGATGCTACATCCAAAGTAATTGGTTATATTTATGGTGGTATTAATGATTACAGTTCTGTTGGTCAATAATTATCTATAATTGTAATTATATTTAAACAAAAAAACACTTATTAATTTTAATAGGTGTTTTTTATTCATATTTTGTTTATATTTTTAAAAATTATACTTTTTCCATCATGTTTTATATAAGTTAAGTGTTTAAATGTTTGTATATAAACTAAATTAATTTATTATTAAATTTCAATAAAATATGGCTATTAAAAATTGATTATTTAGTAACAATTTATCTTTTAAAAAAAAAATTCAAATATTGTTAATTTACTCTAAATAAAATACTATAATTATAGTATAACGTGGAAAATATTATGAAAAAGAGAAATAGATTATTAATATTATCATCACTTTTATTATTTGGTTATGCACATGCAAACAATGCTAATAATTCAAATAATTTTAAGTATGATAGTGTTATACCGCCTATTGGTGGTGGTGATTACAAATATTTAAATGGTTGCCCTGCAGTATTAAAAAAAGAAATTAAGGAAGAGGCTTGTCCAACTGGTTTTCAGGGTAAAATATTTTATGAAAGAACTTTAACTGCTGATAGGATATTATTTGGAGATAAAGTTACTTGTGAGAATGGTGGTAAGTGGAGTGATTGGGCTGAGACTTCAAGAACTTGTGTTCCAGACCCACCACCAAGCCCTACTGATTTATTAAAAGCTGATAATTGTAATGTAGTTGGTGTTAATGGTGATTATTCTAACTGGTATTATTTCAGAAGAAATCCAAATCAAGCATTTTATAAACCAAATTATGATGCAGCTATTTCTTCTGGTATGACAGCAGATGGTTATTACTCTACTTTAATTAGAGCAAACAGCCAAAAGACTTATATAGATGTTATGTCTTATGTAGATTACAAATATAATACAGCATGTAATGTTCAGACATATAAAAGTGAGTATGACAAGTCATATACAATATCAAGAAAGGCTGATGCTAAATATGATACATCAGTATTAACTATTGGTGATGCTTCTGTTCTTGGTGGAGTTAAACCAAAATTAAATTTTGATTTGAATGGTAATGGTTTAAAGGGTAACGATTTATCTGTTTTAAGTAGTTTAGATGGAAACATTAATATTAATAATGGAACATTTGTTGTTAAAAGTGCCGTTTTATCTGGGAACGAATTAATATTAAAAAATGTTCTTTCTGCTGCTTTTTATAGTTCAACATTGAATTATAATAAATACTATCAATTGGGTTCTAAGTTTGTTTCTCAAGGAAGTTTACTTAACATAGTTGATTTTCAATTTGATGAAATTATTAAGCCAAAGGCTTATGCTTCTAACAGAAATGTGTTTGATTACAATATGAATTATTTGAGAACACCTACAGATAACAATGTGATGAAGAGATTGGTTGTTAATTTAGACCCTAATAATACAGAGAATAAGAATGTTTATTTTAGTGCTGATGTCAATCCAAATACATTTCTTATGAATTTGGATGAATTTAAAGTTAACAATACTCAAAATTTAACATTTAGAAATTTTGATATTAAATTAAATCAACCAAATTTAGATTTAGACAACATTCAAAATATTACTTTAACAAAAAAAGCAAAATTAACTGTTCCAAAAATTACTTTAAAAAAATGGTTCAACAATTAATAATATTGGTCAATTTGGTTCAGATACATACATTAAAGGTGATGTTTATTTAACAGATAATAATACTGATAATTATATTGAAGCATTATATGGTCACTTAGATGGTAATGTTTATACAGAAAGCCCTAAAAATTATGAATTAATTGATATAAATAGTTGTAATGATGTTTATGTAAATGGTAAAAATACACAATGGAAAGCATTTAAATCAATGCCAACCAAAGCGTTTCTATATGATTTGTATTCAAGCACACCATTAAGAGTTATCAAAAAGAATTTATTAGATAACACTAATAAGATTTATTCATATACTGTTGGTAGTAATGTAATGTGTAATTTTAATGTTCTTGTTGAAAATGAAACAAACAAAGTTGTTAATATTACAGATAAGAATTCAGTTGTTGATGTTTTGAGTTCTGAAACGAATGGTGATTTGATTACAAGTAAAAACAAAGTTGATTTAAATACTGTTGGAACAGTTGATTTTAATTTATCTTCATTTGGTACATATAAAGGTAACATTACTATTGATAATAGGAGTAACCCAGATGTAAAAGAGCCTTTTTCAAATAAATCTCAAAATGTTATATATGAGAATAAATTTAATGGTAATTTCACATATTATGGTAATGGTTTAGGTAATGGTAAATTAGATTTAAAAAATTCAACATTTACTGGTAATGTGTTTATTGAAAATGTAAAAACAGTTAATTTGTATAAATATACTGCGAGTAATAATTGGCTTACTCAATACAATATTACTGGTTCATTAACATTGAAAAATGTAACAGTATTAAATGTTAATGATTTTAATAACATTACAAATAATGTATATGTAACAAATGATGATGGAACTAATCCAAGTTATGTAAATTTAAATAATGGTTCTAATGTTGGTAGTGATTTTTATTTAAACAATGTTGCTTACTTTAATAAAGATGCCACTTCAAAACATACTGGTCAAGTTTTTGATGAAAGGGTTGATGGGATTAGAAATGCTAATTTCTGTTCAAATGTATCTGTAAATGGTTCTTCTTCTGGTTGGAGATATTTTGATTCCATTCCAAACATAGCATTTAACACAGATGTTTATAAAGATGTTTTAGTGGCTGGATTTGATAGTGATAAATTTAAAGCATTTATACAAGTAAATGGAAATAAAACTTATGTTGATAATAAAAATGGTAAATTGTGTTTGGTTAACATTGCTAATTACAATGTTACTGGGCAAAAAGCTGCTAACATCAATATAACAAATGATGGATTATTAAGAAGTGATTTTAATTTTAATTATTTCAGTGGTTGTGCTAATCCAAACTTGAAATATTATTTTAATAATTTAGTATCAGATGGAGAGTTTCAATCAAGTTGTGGTGTTGTTGGTAATAGTATTAATGTTAATAATTTTATAACACAAACAGGTGAAGTTAATGTTAATAGTTTAACAGCAAACAGTATTTCTGGTAATTTCCACAATAAGAATGTTACAATTGATAAAATAACGACTTATAATTTCCAAATTGGTAATCATGCTGCTGTTTCTACTTATGCCAATGATTTAAATGTTAACACATTGAAAATTTTATTGAAAAACAACAATAATGTTATTGATTTTGGGAAAAGTGGTTCTTATGTTCCAACAATAAACATAGGTAATTTAGTGATTGAGAAAGCAAGTGGGTTTACACCAACACCAAGTAATTTTAAATTACAAATTAACAGTAATTCTAATTTGATTAAATTTACACAAGATGTTCATTTAGATAATATAGACAGTAATTTATTTGTTGTTATTAACAATAAAAACAATTCTGTTATGACTGGTAGGTTGTATTTAAACAGTGTTTCTATGTTTGAGCAAGACATTTCATCTAAATTGTATGGTAAGATATTTGGTGGTAATCAAGACTACAGTTCAGTTGGACAATAAAGCAATTAGTAGTTAATTGAATTAAGGAAAAGTCACTTATTAAAAGTGGCTTTTTATGTTTTAATAATATATTTTCAAAGATGATTTTTTATTTTTTTATCATAAATAAAATCTTTTACAACTTTATTATTCTGATATATTATATAAATCAAAATAATTTGTTTTATTTTTATAATTAATATTTTTATCTATTTCATCAGAAACATTTTCAAGTGGTATCATTCTTAAAACATACATAGTATTTTTTTTATCATCTATTTGTTGTTCGCTTAATGTAATGGCAATAGAATTTGAATTAAACTCATTTAAAGATATAAAAACATCAAATTTGTCATAGATATGTGACAGGTTATAATAAAATACATTTATATCCAATTGATACATTATATCTTTATAACTTTCATAGGTTTCTATTTGATTAAAAAGATTAATGTTAGCATAACCATAATTTTCAATAGCTTCATTTTTTAAAAATTCATTTATAAAATTATTATGTTCAACAGAATTGCTGATAATGTAAAAATTGTTATTTGTTTTGATATATTTCATATTTTTAGATTACATTTAAATTTTAAAACATCATTATAACATATAATTAATAATTTACTTGAGATATTAAACAAAATATATAAATTAGACAATGAAAATTATTTAAAAAATCAAAAGGTAATTGATTTGGTAAATGATTTTGATAAAGATTGTGATATATTGATAAAGTCAAATAAAGTAAATGGTTTTTTTAAAAAAATGGATAGATTAAATAAAGAAAAATACAATCATTTTATAAAAATGGATTTTTCAAAAGAAATAAATGAAAGGTTTTTATCTACTTACAAAGAAACAATTGATTTAAAAAAAACTTTAGCAAATGAAGAATTAATTTCAAATGTTAAAATTTTTAAGTATGTAAAAGAATTAAAAAGTATAATTAATGAATATGAATTAAAATATAATATAAATGCTAATAATATAATTGATGACAAAATGGATAAATACAGTGAAGTTTATAAATTAAACAAAGAAATGATTGATAGTAGTTATAAAAACGAATAAAACATTTATTTTATTGTAATTTTTTTCATTTGTTATTAAGCTATTATTTTTATAATAGCTTTAATTGTTTATAATTGCTTGATAATTATAAACAATAATAAAAATATTCATGATATAATTCAATATATTTAGATACATAAATAAATTGGAATGAAAATGGAAATTAATCAAGATTTTAAAATTACTACTAAAGAATATTTTGATAGTTTTTTGTAACTATAAAATCATAATGGAGATAATATAAATGTTAGACCAATATAATAAAAATAACAATAACAATAATGATAACGATTCAAATATAGTGCAATTACTTTTAGTGTTAATTGGTAGCATTTCTATTGCTTTATACTTAGCAGAAAATGAATTTATAATGTTAATGGCTAATCATATCTATATTTTTTTTGTAATATTTTTAATTTATTGTTATCTTATTGGCACATTTGATAACTTTAAAAACAATTTATTAATAAAGATTAATACAATTAAAAGAAAATTTGGTAATTTAAATTTATTGGAAAAGGACTTTCAAAAAACAAGTTGTAATTTTAATTATTTAATGTCATTTAGAAAGTATTTAAACAATGAGGATGTAATAAAAATAATAAATAAAAATAGATTATTAATTAAAATATTAAATGAAATGTCTAAATTAGATAGTAAAAATTATTATAAAAATCAAAAAATAATTGATTTGGTAAATGATTTTGACAAAGATTGTATAATGTTGAAAAATTTTTTGGATAAAATTTTTATATTAAAAAATTTAAATAATAAAAACAGAGAAAACTTTAATAAGTTTATGGATAAAGAGTTGAATAATGATTTTTTATTTCTTTATAAAAAAGTGATTAATTTAAAAAACAATTTAACAAGTGAAGAATTTTTTTTAAATATTGAAAGTGATAAATATATAAAAGAGTTGGAAAAAATAATTATTCAATATGATAAAAATGTTGACTTTGAATATAATCAAAATTTGATTAATAATAAAATGGATAAATACAGTAAAGTTTACAAATTAAACAAAGAAATAGTTGATGAAAATTTTAAAAATATAAATCAAAACACACTTTTATAGTGTGTTTTTTTAATTAGTTTAATTAGTATAAATAAAATAAATAAATTAATTAAACTAATTATTTAAAAGTCAAGTTATTTTTATATTAAAAGTTATTTAATTATGTAATATAAAATAATATGCTGTAATATAAGGATATAAATTGAATTTTAAGTTGTAAATATACAACAATTTTATCTGTTTTTGGTTAGAATTATTTCATATTGTGTTTATTTTTTTATAAATTTAATATATATATATTTAAAAAAATATCTAATTTAAAAACAGAAAACAAAAAAGAATTTAAAAAATATAGTGAATTCCAATTTGGTATTGAATTAAATGAAAAAAATAACATTCAATGGTTATTAAAATTTATTAATGGTTTGTTTTATTTTAGAAAGTAAAACAGAAGACATTAATAATTTGTTCAAAAAATATGATGATAAGTATTCTGTTGAATTTATAAATAATGATAATTTAATTTTTAATGGAATTTAAATATGAAAAATAATATTAAAAATGAATTAAGTTTGGTAGAAAATATTATAATTATATTTATTGTAATTATATATTTAATTATATCTGCTGTTATTCCATTAGTAGTGATGTATAAATTTTTATTAGTTAACAAAACATTCTCTTTTTGTGTTGTTTTATTTTTGCTTGTTATTTTATTTAATTTTTTTGTAACAGTATTTTTTATATCTTTTATTGATTCATATGGTAACAATAAAAACAAACAAACAAACAAATAAATAAAAAAAGAAATAATTATGATTAAATTTTATCAGTTTTCCTTATTTAATTTTTTTTATTATTTAAGTTTTTTATATGAAAATTACAAATATTTTTAAAACAAAGATTACAAAAGAATACTGTATCTATTTGTAATATATAAGCATTACAAAAGAATAAAAAAGTAAACAAAAACTTACTAAAAAATATCAAAAAAACAGTTGCACACATAAAAAATAACTGTATAATGAAATCCATGTTAAGCAATAAGCGAAACAAAAAAGAAACAAAAGGTAATTTTTTAGATGTTAAATTATATGAAAGGCTTTATTATGAAAGATAAAGAACCACCTTAAAATAATAAAAAATATATATTATATAATAGAGATTAAAAAAGAAACAAAGTTTGTGAAAATAAGCCAAGCCAAGTTGTAAAAATAAAATTTTATTGTCGAGAATAAAATTTTTAATTTAAAGTAAGTTTATTTCTTTAAGTTATCTATAACAGAAAATAATCATTCAGCTAAAATGATTGTTATAATAAAATTATATTTAAAAGGTGTTAAAAATGCCCAGAGACCCACCATTTTGATTTAAAAAAATTGAGATGACGAAACTTGAGATTGCTTTAAAATTTTATTAAAGGGGCTTGATATGCCAAGAGAACCGCCCATTTAGAATAACATATATATAAAAGATATAATTAGGAACAGAGGGTTGGCTGAGTTTTAAAGATTAATTATTCACCAACTCTCACCATAAAAGCTAATTTGGATTGATTTTTAAAGAAAATGTTAATAAAAAGTTGTAATTGATTATTAGTATGTTTTACAATAATTAACATTTAAATATATTGTTTATTATAAAGTTAATGATATAATTATTAAATGTTGATGAAATATTAAAACAAATAGTAGTTTTAAATAATTTATTCAGTAGTTATTTAGCAGTTATCAACCATGATGGTAGTATAAGCTCTACCAAGTGACAATTCCATGTGTACAGTGTGATTGTAATCAAAAGCTAGTTGACATTGATAATCAGCCTGTTAGATAATTACTGAATAAATTATTAAAAGAAATAATGCATCTGTAGCTCATTTGGATAGAGCAACCGCCTTCTAAGCGGTAGGTAACTGGTTCGAGTCCAGTCAGATGTGCCAATTTAAATGTCAGTGTGGTGAAATAGGTAAACACAGCAGACTTAAAATCTGCCGCCTCTAATAAAGGCTTGACGGTTCGATTCCGTCCACTGATACCAGTTTTATAGTGCTTTTATCGTATAATGGTTATTACTGTTGCCTTCCAAGCAAAGAATGTCGGTTCGATTCCGACTTGAAGCTCCAAAGTTTTATGTGTTGTTGAAAGTGATAAATTTTGAATTTACTACAAGTCTTTTTTAAAGTGTGATGGTAATTGGGGATTTTCCATTTGACAACACACTTTTTGCCCAATAGCTCAGTTGGTAGAGCGGTGGACTGTTAATCCATGTGTCGCAGGTTCAAGCCCTGCTTGGGCAGCCAGTTTTAAGTTTTGTTGAGAGCGTGTTTATCACCTTTTGGTCTAGAACAAAGTCATGCTGTGGATTGCAAGTCCATTACCATGAACAAAGCTTAATTATATAAGTGAGATGTTTTTTGGTTTGATACCAGTATAGTAGAGCAAAGTCCTTTCATTGGATTGATACTTTTTGTTTAATTATAAAAATTAAGATAAAAAGTCGCCAATGAAGGCAAAAATTAAAAATGTAAGTCAATTTAAATTTGACTTACATTTTTTTTGTTTTTAAATTATTTTATTAAAATTAAAGTCTAAATGTATAAGATAAAAGGTGTTTATTAAAAAGAATAAAATAGATAATAATTATTAATAAAATATTTTATTTAAATATATGATATAATTCCAGTTTTTAAAACATATTAGGATATATAATAAAATGAATTACAATAACACTTTATCAATTGATGATATAAAAAACAGTTTAAAATATGTTAATAAAAAACAATTTTAACCAAAAAAGTTGATGCTGATAAGTATTATTTATTTACATTTGATGAGATGGTACATTTGTTAGATGAGTTTAAGTATAGTGATAATGAAGTTGACTTAAATGTTGATGATGATGGATTTGAAGATAATATAAATTCTGATAATAACTGTAAAAAAGACTTAAATATTAATAATAATTCTAAAAACAATTTAAGTTTATCAAATTTAACACATCATAGTTATATTAAGAATGATAAAGAATTACCATTTTTAAAAAAAATTGAAACAAAATTTTTAAAAAATTCATTTTATTTTAATTTGGATGGTGAAGGTGCTTTAAATTATTTGGAATTAAATTCATCAGATAATAAATGTGGTGATTTTGAAATTAAAAATTTGGAAAAGTGTTGGTTAGGTGAATATTCAGATGAATTAAACCAATCTTTTTATTATAAAATATTCATATTTTTGATTTCAGAAGAAGATTATTTGTTTATAATCTCTAACAAAAAAAATGCTGTTGATAATAACGGTGATTTAAAATATTTTGAAACATTAAATGATTTTGAAATAATTTTTCTAACACCTAATATGTTTGCAATTGAAAAGCATCTATTTTATACAAAAACATTACCAGTTAGCATGATAAAAACAAAAACATTGGAAAATTGTTTTAATAAAGACGAAGATGAAGGTGAATATTTTAATGATGTATTAGAAAATTTAGATAATTATATTCAAAATTTAGAAAATAAAAAACCATATTTTGAATATGATGGAAAAGTGTCTTTTTATGATAACTTTTTGAAATTAATGGAAGATGCTGTTGGTTTTACTGATTTCAATAATATTTTAGTATATGTTGATAGTGATTTAGCAACAGTTATGAGAAAAAAAACGATAAATTAGAAGTTTATATATTAGAACAACTTTTAAGTTCAAAAGTTAGTGCTAGTTCTAATAAATATATTGATTATTTTTACAATTTGTTTGTTTTGGAAAAAAATGGATTGTCTTTAAATGCTATTGATGTAGATAATACTTTAATATGGAAAACTTTAAAAGAAAGTGAATTAAATATTGATGAAGTAACACTTGTTTTAAATGAAACAGCTAGAAATCCTATTAATTTAATACATTCAGATTTGTTAAATTATGATTTAACTTCAATAGAGGCAAGCTTTTACTTTAATTTAATTTATAATGATAAATTTGATTATTTAAAAACAGAAAAAGTTGTTAATTCGGAAAAATATATTCAAATAAAAAACAAATTGATAAAATGCTATCAATTAATGGCTGTATGTTATTTAATGATGATAGTGTTTTAAATAAAAATGCTAAATTTAATAAAAATCCAGCAATTAAAATTTCATATTTATTTGAACAATTAATGAAAGATGATTTGATTGATTTATCTGAGTTTGAAGATATTTTAAATAAAGATAATTTGTATTTAATTATTAATTTAATGTTAAATTTACAATGGTCAAATTGCAGTGATTTTAAAGAACTAAATAAAATTGAAAACATGATGGTTTTAAAGAAAGTTTTAATGAAGTTGGTTGAAGCTTAAAATTATTATTTGTTTTATTAAATATATTTTAAAGTGAAAGGTTTTATATGTCTATTGGTCTTTATGTTGCTTCTGCTAATGCTGGAAGAGAAGCGGCTAAATGGTTGGTTGTTAATATTGAAAAGTTAAAAAAATGGCTATTTCAGATGATAAAAATGATAGGATGGTTTTATTAAAGTTGTTAGTTGATAATGGTCATATTGAAATGTATGATGATAAAAGTATTCGTATTCATATATGTGATTTAAATGAAATAGCTGATATTAATACAAAAGATGGTAGAATGGAATTATTAAATAAGTGTTTATCAGAAGATAAAAATTTAAAGGAAAATGAAGATAGGAATCGTTTAGAAGAAGATGTTGTTTTAAGTATTATTTCTGTCTTCATTTTGCTTTCTTTAGTTGTGCTTTTTGTTTTGTATATTAATGGATATAGATAATTGTTTTTAAAAATTTATTCATAAAAATAAATCTTTGTATAAGAAATAATTTACATCCATTATACCATGTAAATTTAAATATTTGATTAAATAAAAATTATACATTTTATTTACTTTTTATTATTTGAAATGTAAATATAATCAAAGATGTTGTTAATGTTAATGATAATAATTTAAAAAATTAACCAGAAGTTTATTTAAGAAGTTTTTTAAAATTCAGTTATAATATAAATAATAGAAAATATAAATTTATATGATATTTATATTATAAAGAACAGGAAATATGGAAAATAGTAAAGAAAAAGAAGTTTTAGTAAATGTAAATGATTTAATTGATGTTTTAAGTTATGAATCTGCTTTTGATTTAGCATTAAATGCTTATCAAGCTGTTTCCAAAAACTATAACAAAATGCAGTGGATAAAATTTTTACATGATAACTGGAATGATGAAATATCAGAATCGTTTTCTGACACATCAAATATTTATGGTATGTTAAATATTTCAAAAAAAATTAGAATTGTTCAATTAATTTCACATGTTTTTGATGAGAATTTTTATCTAAATCAAGACTTATTAGATGTTGATTTAGATAAGTTAATTAATGAAAGTTATCAAAGGGCATTAAATTCTGGGTTTGAAATATCTGAAAATATGAATTTACCAATAGAAAATCTTTTAACATTTGCTGACTCACATGAAAGAGCTAATTTATTATTTGCTTTTAATCAAGTAACCGCAAATGAAAATGATTTTTTTAAAGTGTTTTTTGATGAGTGGCAATCTTGTGATACAAATAGAAACACAAAGTATGATTTAAATGATGCGTTTGAATATCATGATTTGGGGGATTTATTTAAACAATATGGAACAGATGATGCTAAAGCTGTGTGGAATGATTTGCCAAATGAGTTAACTATATATAGGTTAAGTCATAAAGATAGTATAGATGGCTATTCATGGAGCTTATACTTAGGTGAAGCTTATATGTTTTCTCAAAACATGAGATATGGTAATGGTGATTCTAATCAAGTTATACATCAAGCCAAGATAGGTAAAGATAAAATATTCTTTTTTAACAATAGAGAGGATGAGGTCTTTTTGAAGTTTGAAGATATTGAATTAAGAAATTTAAAAGAATTAGACTTACCAAAAATAAAAAAAGAATATGAAAAAAATAGAGACGAAATAAAAAACAAAGATGATTTTGATAAAATGATTAATGCAGAAGATTTTTATAAAGATAATAAAAAGAAAAAAAGTAGCATCGGTTTAAAGTAAGAGGTAATATTTAAATAAAAAAAACGGAATTTTAATACTCCGTTTTTTATGGTAACTAGCTTTTAAAGCTGTCATGGTAGGCACGTTACCTGTGGTCTTACCATCAATTATTATAAGATAATTAAAATGTTTTTAATTATCTATATTACATGTTAAGTGTACAATAAAATCAATTTCATATTTTAGAAATTAAATTTTATATTTTTTTGATACTTTTAAATTTAATTTTCATATAGTTCTTAAGTTTTTCACTGCTACAATATGTCCTGAATCATTTCTTATTGCAGTATCACCAGTATCAGGTGAAAAAGCAATACAACTCCACTCTTGACTTAATTTTTCTAAAACTAAACTTGAAACTATTACACAAAAATTATTATTAATGCAATCTTCAATTGAAGGCATATTAATAACTTTAGAATGTTTAGTTTGAACAACATTAAAATCATTTAACACACCATCAATAAAATTTGATAATGTGTTAATTCTGGCTATTTTACCAGATTTATGAATTGTAATTTGTTGATTATTTTTATTTATAACATTAATATCATGTGGTGTTAAATTAATTAGTAATTTCAAAATCAAATCCTTCATATTTATAAAGATTTAATTATATAAGTTTATGAATAAAAATTTTTTTATGTTAAGCTTAATTTGTTTAAGTTTCAAAATTTTCTAAGTCAATTTCTTTTATTTCTTTTAAATTTTTAACTTTCAGTTCATAACTTTCTTCTGCTTGTTCAATATATTTATCTATATTGTATTCAGTTGTATTTTCATTATTGATAATGCTGTTGATGATTTCATTATCTTTTTGTTTATACATTAACGCCTTTTCTTTAAAAGCTATAAGTTCTTCTAATGGCATTTTTGTTAAGTCAATTTTTTCAATTTCATTGATAACTTTTCTATGTTCTTCTGTATTGAAATAATCTGAAACAATTTTTTTAGTTAAATTGTCATTTATATCATAAATAAAATAGTCAGAGCTAAAACTTGCTGCTATTAAATTTCTTTCATTAATTCTTCTTTTAAAATCCCAAAGTTGTTTTTCTGTAACTAGGCTATATCTGTTATTAGTATGAATTGATATAACTTTTTTGCCTGTAAATTTAAATCTTTGAACTGATAAATAATCAACCATTTCATCTTTTCTTCTTTTATAGGTCAAAGCTAAGATTTTTGTATTTCTTTTATTCATAATTTTTATCCAGTTTTGATTTAATAAAATTATATCATAACATTATTATAAGTTTTTAATTCTTATTTAATTTAACAATAAAAAAAAGACATTAAATAATATAATGTCTTTTTTGATTTTAAGTTACTTTGTTATTATTTGGCAGTAGGGGCAGCACTGTTCTTTTGATGTGGTGCTGCTTGCATCATTACATTGCCATTTTTCAACATTTCAATTGGGAAGAAATAAACAGAGTTACCATGTTTACCAATTTCTACCATTGCATCCAATTGTTTTTCAGCCAAAATTTTAGCGTCCAATGATTTAGACAATTCAATATTTTTCTCTGAAATCTTTTTGGCAATTTCCAACTCATTTTCAGCAACTTTTTTCGCATTTTCAGATTCGGCAATACGTTTAATTGAGTCGCTAACTGATTTATTTGGAATGATTGATGTGATGTTTACATTACTGATTTTAAATGCTCCATTATCATTAGCATCCAAATCTGATTGTAATTTTTCTTTAATCAAACGCTCCATATTTGAACGGTCTTTGTTCAGATTCATAGAGTTAATTGTACTAATAACTTCATTAGCAGCACTTGTAGCTAATTTTTCAATGTAGTTATAGCCAATATAATGTGTTTTATCTTGAACAAGGGTTAATGTTTGATATTTTTCAAGCATTTTTGGAGAAGCACTTGGACTAATTGTGTAGTAAATAGTTGTATCAAAGTCTTCCAACTGAATGTTATCTGCTGCTGTTGGTTTCAAGTCTTTTAATTCAATAGGAATTTCTTTTGTTGTGACTTTGTAAACATCATGGAAAAAAATTGGATTCCAACCAGGGTTAAATAATCTGGTTGAATCACACCAGAGAAAGATTTTTTAACTCCAACTGTACCAGAGTCAATTGTGGTTACTAAATTTGAACCAGCAACAACACCAGCAATAAGAGCAACAGCAGAAAGTCCAGCAACAGTAGTCATAAATCTACTCATTTTTGAAACCCTTTTTAATTTTTAATGATTTCAAATTATAACCAATTTAAATAAAAAATAAAAGTGTTTTTTTAGTTTAATTACATTAATTGTGGTTATAATATTTATTTTTTAGTAAATCAAAGTAAAAACTAAAAAAAACATGAACAAAACAGTTTATAATTTAACACTGTATTCTAATTTAATAATATTTTCTAAATGGGACTTAAAAATGGATAAAAAACCTGAATTGTTTTTTAATAAAGAAGTTAAGTGTGATTTATTAGATAACAAATATGAAGCGCGTGATTATTTGTTAAAAGTAATGGCATTAAAAAGAAAATATGATGAAAATGGCACAACAGATGATTTAAATATTGATGAAGAAATTTACCAACAAAATATGTTAAATGCTTTTGGTGATGTTGGTGATGAAGAAATGTATAGATTATATAGTGGTTACACTAATGATGATGAGGAAGAAGAGGATGGTGATAAATTATGTCAGTTAAGAGATGATTTGTGCGATTTTCTTTTCTTTGTTGGTCAAGAATGTTATGGTAATAAAGAATTATTGATGGAATTAATGAGTTTTTTTGACGATATTTCAGAAGATGACCATATAGAAAGAATGAGCGTTTTATTTGGTTTTATTGCTAATGAAAATTTTACTATTGAAGAATATGATGAACTCGAACAAATGGCTTATGATTATGATTGTGATTATATTTTTGAAAGAATTGGAGATACAATTCAAGATGGAAAAAAATTGGTTGATAATTTTTTAAAATATGCCAAAAGTAATCCTGATGAATTTTCACAAATTTCAGAATTTGTTATAGATTAAAAATTATTTTATATTTTTTAAATAAAGAAGATTTGATAAGTCAATAATTGGTTTATCAAGTATTTTTTATTCTTATTTAATATAAATGTATGAAAATTTGTGGTTATTTAAATTGAATAGTTGTTGTATAAAAAGAACTTAAATTAACAAAAAAATACAAAAAACAACTTGTACTTTAAATTAAATGCTGTATAATTGATTTCAAGTTGAAAGAAACAAGAAGAAACAAGAAGAAACATTAATAACGCATCTGTAGCTCATTTGGATAGAGCAACCGCCTTCTAAGCGGTAGGTAACTGGTTCGAGTCCAGTCAGATGCGCCAGTTGAAACAATTTATTGAGTGGTTATTTTATAGAAATCAAAATATAAGCAGTTGAAACTCTGCTAAAACAAATTATAAAATCTTGGTGAATTTGTGAAAAATAAAAGTAATTGACTAAACTATAACTGTCAAACTATTAAATAATCACTCAATAAATTGTTTTAAAAAGTAACGGTTATCTATGGTTAGCATTTAAGCCTCTAAAACTATTAATGGTGAGTTCGATTCTCACATAACTGACCAAAAATTAAGTTATATATGTTGTTATACATTTAAAATATAAATTAAAAAAAAGAAAGTAAATTTTATTTTACTTTCTTTTTTTGTTTATAAAAGGATTTTATTAAATAAAATCCTTTATACATATTATTAAGATTCAAAGTAGATTAGATTAAATCAAACTCAAAATTATTTAATTTCATTTCAATTCCATTAAATTTATTTGAATCAAATTTAAATTTTTCAAACATTTCTTTATTAACATAAACATATCCATTAGAAAAATGTGAAATATAATAATCTGGAACTATTGTTTCAGAGTTATTTTTTCTGTGGTATTCACTCATAAACTGTTTTGCTGATTCTTCATCTGGAAAGTAATATTTGTCAATATTTTTGCTTCCCCAACCAGATTCGGATTCAAATTCAATAACTTCAAAGACTTTTTTTGTATTATTCATTTTTAGCTCAACTTTTTTTTGGTTTAAACTAAGTTTAATTATCTCATATAATTTATTTATTTTCATTTAAATTTACATAAGTTTAACATTAATCTCTGTTGACTGATACTGTTTATTAAAGTAATATATTAAATATGGTTAAATGTCTTACCACAAAAGACCCGCAATATAAATTTCAGTTATAATGGCGCGGCATTATAACATTAACTAAAAAGGAAATTATTATGTTGTAGATTAAAAAATATGTTTATGTGTTTGTAAGAAAAGATTTGCCATTATCACAGCAAATTGTTCAAAGTAATCACGCTTCATTGGAAGCTGGAATCAAGTTTGGTTCAGGTAATATAGAAGAACCATCATCATTAATATTAATTAGTGTTAAAAACAAAGCACAATTAGAAAAAGCATTAGAAGATTTAAAAACAAAAGAAATAAAAACAGTTTCATTTTATGAACCTGATTGGAATTATGGTTTTACAGCATTTGCAACAGAGCCATTAACAATTGATAAAAAACAATTGTTGAAGAGGTATCAATTATGGAAATGATTGATAGCTTACCAAAATTGTTAAAGGTTATGAAAACATGTTACCAGTTTGAGAATGTTAATATGTTAGAGCATGGAAAAATGGTTAATGTTGAGTATTTTAAAATATTAAATGGTAGCAGAGACAGTGATTTACCTGTTGAGTTAATCAATTTAATTAAAACAAAAGAATTAATACCTAAGCATTTAATGACTAAATACCATATTTTACATGATTGTGGTAAACCATTAATTAAATGTGTTGATTCTGATGGAAAATCTCATTATCCAAATCATGCAGATGTATCTGCTGAACAAATTAAGTTTTTATTTCCAGATGAATTTGATTTGTATTTTTTGATTAAAAATGATATGGAATTTCATACCAAAAAAACAAATGAATTAGTTGAGTTATCAAAACATAAGCTAGGTTTTGCTTTATACTTAACAGCATGGGTTAAACATAGTTAACATAAAATCTATTTAAATCTATTCATTGATTTAATATCCTATTGAAAATAGGATATTAAAATGAGAATATTAAGTATAGGTAAAATAGCAGAATATCATGGTGTCAGTAAATCAACAATATATC
>RRZT012428972.1_pt1 | contig 39003 bp, 29 predicted proteins | sample 2165551 | NCBI WGS metagenome assembly RRZT01 (sample SAMN10456910, study PRJNA506462) | wastewater metagenome | biome: wastewater; feature: sludge; material: wastewater sludge; isolation source: wastewater sludge with Escherichia coli K12::gfp cells carrying plasmid... | place: USA: Moscow, Idaho...
CGGGTACGGGCATCTGACTAGCTCATTAGGCTCAGAGCTTGGAAGCAACCAGCGAGGTCAGCTCAACCAGACGGTTGGAGTAGCCCCACTCGTTGTCGTACCAGGAGAGAACCTTCACCAGGTTGCCAATGACCTTGGTCTGGTTGGCATCGAAGATGGAGGAGTGAGCGTCGCCGACGATGTCGGTGGAGACGATCGGATCCTCGGTGTACTTGAGAACACCCTTGAGCGGACCCTCAGCAGCTTCCTTGACGGCAGCCTTGATGGCGTCGACGGAAACTTCGTTGGTCGCCTGGAAGGTGAGGTCAGTCAGGGAGCCGGTCGGGGTGGGAACGCGAACGGCGAGGCCGTCGAACTTGCCCTTGAGCTCCGGCAGGACCAGAGCAACAGCCTGAGCGGCGCCGGTCTTGGTGGGGATCATGTTGAGAGCAGCGGCGCGTGCGCGACGAAGATCGCTGTGGGGGGCGTCCTGCAGACGCTGATCACCGGTGTAAGCGTGGATCGTGGTCATGATGCCGCGCTCAATGCCGAAGTTATCGTTCAGGACCTTGGCCAGCGGAGCAAGGCAGTTAGTGGTGCAGGATGCGTTCGAGATGATGTTGTGCTTCTCGTTGTCGTAATCCTTGTCATTCACACCAATAACGAAGGTGCCATCCTCGTTCTTCGCCGGAGCGGAGATGATGACCTTCTTGGCGCCACCGTCAATGTGGGCCTTGGCCTTGGTTGCATCGACGAAGAAGCCGGTGGACTCGACGACGATATCGACACCGAGATCGCCCCAAGGAAGATCAGCAGGGTTGCGCTCAGCGAGAACCTTGATTTCCTTGCCATCAACGATGACGGCGCCCTCTGCTGCCTCGACGGTGCCGGGGAAGCGGCCCATGATCGAATCGTACTTCAGCAGGTGAGCAAGAGTCTTGGTGTCGGTGAGGTCGTTGACGGCCACAACATCCAGGTCGGCGCCCTGCTCCTTGAGAGCGCGGAAGAAGTTGCGTCCGATGCGGCCGAAGCCGTTAATGCCAACGCGAATAGTCACTCTATTCCTCCTAGTGTGCATGCACACGCTTGATTCCACAGACGCCTGAAGCGCCCGTCCGTGCCGAACAGGAGTGTTCGGTCATCGCTGTCCAGTTTAGCGTTTGATCGCGCACCGTGTAGGACTAGAGGTCCCGATTGTTTGAGCTATCTCACACCATGGGACAATCACTTGTAAGGGTGTCCAAACGTCACGGAAACAGTACGTGAAATATCGGCATAAAAACGCGAATTTACGCCCAGTGACGTGGGAAAAGACAACGCTGTAATTCTGTGTCAATAAACCGGGCTGAGTGTTCACGCTAAGCGATCAGCGGCGAAACAAGGGCAACTGCACCGATCTGACGGGCCGTTAACCTCGATTGAGGCTGCGTTCGAGTGCGGCGACAGCGTCGAGAGTGTTGGGAATTCCAAGTTCGGCCGCGCGCTTGTCCGCCATTGTATTGAGGCGACGCAAACGCCCCGCCACGGCGTCCTTAGTTGCTGGAGGAGTGAGCCGCTCCCCCAGAAGGTTCAACGAGTCCTCGGGGTACTTCATGCGGAACTCGCCCGCTTCACGCAAGTTATCCGGTACCTGGTCACCAAGGATCTCAAAGGCACGCTTGACTCGGATGACAGCGACGACGGCGGCGTCGGCTGAACGACGCATGTTGGCATCGTCGAAGTTGGCGAGGCGATTCGCCGAGCCATGCACTTCGCGTTCTACCCGCAGTTCTTCCCAGCGCAGCACCGTGTCATTTGCCCCCATGCGAGCGAGCATCTCGGCAATCGCATCACCCTCGCGAATATCAACGCGGTGGGCACCGCGGGACTCACGGGCACGGTAAGGAATTTCGAGGCGCCGTGCTAACCCACCTAGCGCGTACGCCGATTCCAGGCTGGGGCACACCACTTCCAACGATGCGTTGCGCCCCGGTTCCATCAACGATCCCCGCGCCAGGAACGCCCCACGCCAGGCGGCTGCAGCGTCCGCTTTTGATCCGCCGACAATCGACGGAGGGAGGCCACGAACAGGCCGACCATAAGAGTCAAGAAGGCCCAGGCGACGAGCAATCCGTTCGCCATCGCGCGCCACCCGGACAACATAATGATTGCCCTGGCGCATCGACGTCGACACAGCAAGAATCTCCGCCTCGACATTAAACAGTTGCTTAACTAGCTCCCAGAGATGGCGGGCGCTGGCCGCGTGAGTTAACTCCGCCTGAATCGAGACCCTGCCCGAGTTGATGTGCAACCCTCCGCCAAAACGAAACATCGCGCACGCTTCCGCCCCCGCATTGGAGACAATCCGTGGGAGGACCGTGGCGAGTTCGTCTTTTGCGAACTGAGTGAGGGCAGGCATACCGAAAGGCTTCTCTCTAGTGGACGACGTTGGCACCACACGACGATCGCAGCCTCAAACCCTTTCGACGTTATACCCCGTCGAAAGCGTCACGGTAGGCTGCGGCCAGACGCAAAGGATCATGGCGCGCGGTGCCGTCGTTCATTCTAACGTTCCGAACGAGAAGTCGCGCACCGCACTCATGGGCCGCACGCTCTATTGACAAGCGGTCATCAATCACCTGGGGGTCGGCAAGAATCACATCGAGCCTCAGGTCCGGAGCGTGAGCATGGAAGGAACGAATATGGTCGGCAACCGAGAGTCCCCGAGTCTCTTTCTCGGCGAGCAGATTCAGTGAAAGAATTTTCTTGGCGCCGGTCGTGCACAACGAACGATACAAATCCGGGACCAGCAGATGCGGAATGATCGAGGTGTACCACGAACCCGGGCCAAAGATCACAAAGTCCGCTGACTCGATCGCCTCCAATGCCTCCGGCTGGGCCGGCGGATCCTGCGGAAGCAACCTGAGCTGGTCCACGTGACCGGTGGTGGTAGCAACAGCCACCTGACCACGTACTACCTCATGCTGGCCCTCACACGTCACCTCCGCCTCGATCTCCAGCGGCATGGAGGACATCGGAAGCACGCGCCCCTTGATCTTCAGGAGCTGGCCCACCCATTCGAGAGCGGGCACACTGCCGCCCAGCTGCTCCCACAGCGACACAATGAGAAGGTTACCTAGCGCGTGCCCGTTGAGAGGGCCATCCGACTGGAAACGATGCTGTAACACGTTGCGCCAGGTCTGCCCCCATTCGGAATCCGAGCAGAGAGCCGAAAGTGCCATGCGAAGGTCACCTGGAGGAAGAACACCAAACTCTTCACGAAGGCGACCGGAGGATCCGCCGTCGTCGGCAACAGTGACAACAGCGGTGATATTTGAGGTGAGGTGACGCAATGCCGAAAGGCTAGCGTACAGGCCGTGTCCGCCTCCCAGAGCGGTAACCAAAGGCCCGCCGGGGCCGCTGCCAACCGTCATTATTCCCTCCCCAGGTCGCGGTGAAGGGTACGGACAGCAACACCACGATTCCGCAGGTGTTCCGACACAGCTTCGGCGATGGCCACTGAACGATGCTTACCGCCGGTGCAACCAATGGCAATGGTGACGAAGGGCTTGAGCTCGTGCGCGTAGCCCCCCAGGATTCCCTCCATGAGGTTGGCGTACTGCTGAACAAACTGCGTGGCGCCGTCCTGTGCGAGAACATAATCTGCCACCGGCTTGTCGTGGCCCGTGAGATGGCGCAACTCGGTCACCCAGTATGGGTTGGGAAGAAAACGCACGTCGGCGACGTTGTCCGCATCCATCGGCAGGCCGTACTTAAATCCGAACGACATGACCGTCACACGAAGTTCCGCGGGGCCCTCCTCAGCGATGAGTGAGCGGATCTTGCGCGAGAGGTCATGCACGGACAGACGCGAGGTGTCGATAAGAATGTCAGCGCGATCTCGCAGGTTGACGAGCTGCAGCCTCTCCTCGTGAATGCCATCGAGAAGGCGGCCATTACCCTGGAGAGGATGCGGACGACGCACAGACTCGTAGCGCTTGACGAGTTCTTCATCATCACAGTCAAGGAAAAGAATCCGATACGCCAGTCCACCCTCGCGCAACTGATCCAACGTCACTGTTAGTTCGGAGAACTCACGGGAACGCACGTCGACGACGACGGCGAGGCGACGCACTCCTCCTTCAGGCGTGAGTAATCCTGCCAAGGCGCGAAGTAATCGGGGAGGAAGATTATCAACGACATACCAATCGAGGTCTTCGAGGGTGGCCGCCGCCCGCGAACGCCCCGCTCCGGACATACCGGTAATAATGAGTAACTCGGGGGGATCGGTGTGGGGCAACGTAGCGTCATTATCCTGTTGCGGGATGCCGATCGGGAACGAGGCGGTGTCATTGATATCGCTCATGCTATCCATCTTGCCACAGACGTGGCCGATGTCACGCACACTTACCCTATCTACCGGCAGGTATGTTCCAGACACATGCCTAACAGCTCGACTCTGGTTTAGTCGCTACTCTCCGCGTCCATGGGCGACTCGACAGTAGGAGGAACCGCGGGAGACACCGAATCACCAGACTCATCCGGCGCGGGCATGAGCGCCTGCGCGATGGTCGCGGCAAGTCGCGGTCCAATGCCCTTAACAGCCTGCAACTCTTCCACATTGGCCGCTCGAATCTTGGCCACCGAGCCAAAAGCCTTGAGCAGTTCCTTCTGTTTAGCTGGACCGAGGCCGGGAATATCGTCAAGGGCTGAGCGCGTCATGGCCTTGCCACGCTTCTTGCGATGGAAGGTGATGGCGAAACGATGTGATTCATCGCGTAATTGCTGGAGCAAACGCAGTGCCGGGGAGGTACGCGGGAAGATCACAGGAAAATCATCCCCGGGAATCCACACCTCTTCAAGACGCTTGGCAAGACCCACCACCTGGACCTCGGCGCCAAGCTCATCCACCACCCGTTGAGCAGCGTTCACTTGTGGAAGGCCACCATCTACCACCAGTAAATCTGGACGGTAGGCGAAACGTCGAGGCCTCCCCTGCACGTCGCCGGACCCGCTCAACTCTTCTTCCGCAGCCTCGTCCTCGGCAGCGCCGGCGTCGTCACCTGCGGCACCCGCAACCAAACGAGCAAGGCGGCGGCGCAGCACCTCGTCCATCGCCGCGGTGTCGTCAGGTACGCCTTTACCTTCGGGGCCACGCACGATGAAATGGCGATAGTCCGCCTTCTTCGACAGCCCGTCCTCGAATACCACCATGGAGGCCACCTGATGCTGCCCCTGGGTATGGGAAATGTCGTAACACTCGATGCGCAGTGGTGCTCGCTCCAAGCCGAGCCCCTCCCGCAGTTCCTCCAGCGCCTGAGACCGCACGGTGATATCGGCCGCACGAGCGAGCTTGTGGCGCTGCAATGCCTGCACCGCATTCTCGTGCACTGTTTCAGCTAGTTTCGCCTTGTTGCCACGCTGTGGGACCTTGAGACGCACAGGCCGGTCACCGCGGCGGCTGCGCAGCCACTCTTCGATTCCTGACTGATCGTCAGGGAGGCTAGGTACCCAGATTTCCGCAGGAATAGCTCCCACGGGGGTGTGTTTGCGGTCGTCGATACTTGTGGAATCGGCACGCACGCTGGGTATTTCGTCGTACTCGGGGTCACCGTAGACCTGGAGCATCAGTTCCCCTACAATCTCCGCAGCGCTGAGACCTCCAATTTCCTCTGAGACCCAGCCACGCTGACCGCGGATACGCCCTCCTCGCACGAAGAACACCTGCACCGAGGCCTCTAGTTCGTCGTATTCCAGGCCAAAGATATCGGCGTCGAGGTTCTGCTCGAACACCACGACATTGCGTTCGCTCGCCGCCTCCAATGCCTGCACCTGATCGCGTAGCCGGGCAGCGCGTTCAAAGTTTTCTTCTGCGGCGGCGGCCATCATCTCCTTCTTGCGCTGGTTGATGACCTTCGAGGTGTCGCCGTCCATAAAATCGGTGAGTCCAAGTGCGATCTCGCGGTGTTCCGCGGCGCTGACCCTTCCCACACACGGCGCACTACAGCGTCCGATATAGCCGTAGAGGCATGGCCTGCCCGCTCGTTCAGCCTGGTTGAACTGACCTTTGGTGCACGAGAGCATGGGGAAGGCTGTCAGTAACTCGTCAAGAGTTTCGCGAATGGCCCAAACCTTCGTATACGGCCCGAAGTAACGAACGCCAGATTTGTGCTTCTGCCGTGTAATCCAAACCCGTGGAAACTCCTCGGAGAGGGACACGGCCAGGTAAGGATATGACTTGTTATCCCGAAACACCACGTTGAAGCGCGGCTCAAATTCCTTGATCCACGAATACTCCAGGGTGAGGGCTTCCACCTCGGAACCAACAATCACCCATTCAACGCGGCTCGCGGTGTGCACCATCTGCCGAATACGCGGAGAAAGCGAATATTCGTCCTGAAAGTAGTTCGATAGGCGGGCGCGCAGGCTCTTTGCTTTGCCCACATACAGAACGCGCCCTTCCAGGTCGCGGAAACGATACACGCCCGGCCGGGTGGGAATCGTTCCCGGCGCGGGACGGTAACTTGCCGGATCCGCCATGGTTATACCTGGAGTAGTGGCTTAAGGAACTGACCGGTGAAGGACTCCTCAACCTTGGACACATCTTCCGGTGTGCCCTCGGCAATAACCATGCCTCCCCCGGCGCCGCCCTCGGGACCCATGTCAATAATCCAGTCAGCAGACTTGATGATGTCGAGGTTGTGTTCAATCACAATGACAGTATTACCCTTGTCCGCCAGTGATTGCAGTACTTGGAGTAGCTTACGTACATCTTCGAAGTGAAGGCCGGTAGTGGGCTCGTCAAGGATGTAGACGGTGCGCCCGGACGAGCGACGGTGCAACTCAGACGCCAACTTGACGCGCTGCGCCTCACCACCCGACAGCGTGGTTGCCGACTGCCCAAGGTGGACGTAACCAAGTCCCACGGACTCTAGTGTGGAGAGATAGCGGGTAATCGATTGGATCGGCTCGAAGAAATCACGCGCCTCATGGATCGTCATATTAAGAACATCGGAGACCGACTTGTCTCGGTACTTCACCTCGAGGGTCTCACGGTTGTAGCGGGCGCCTTCACACACCTCGCACGGAACGTACACATCCGGAAGGAAGTTCATTTCAATCTTGATAGTGCCGTCGCCTTTGCAGGCCTCGCACCGTCCACCCTTGACGTTAAAGGAGAAACGACCGGGGCCGTAGCCGCGCATCTTCGCCTCTTGCGTCTGAGCGAAAAGCGTCCGAATCTTATCCCACACACCGGTATAGGTGGCGGGGTTGGAACGCGGAGTCCGCCCGATGGGTGACTGATCGACGTGCACCACCTTGTCAAGATCCTCAATGCCCGTCACCGACTTATGACGCCCAGGAACGCTATGTGCTCCGTTGAGCTGATTGGCGAGAGACTGGTAGAGGATCTGGTTAACCAGCGTGGACTTGCCCGATCCGGACACACCCGTCACGGCCACCATGCAAGAAAGTGGGAACTTCACGGAAATTCCACGCAAGTTATTCTCACGGGCACCGCTGACAACAATTTGGCGTTTCTTATCAATGGAACGGCGTTCCGGCGGAACCGCGATGCGACGCTTGCCGGAAAGATACTGCCCTGTCACCGAGCGCTCGTTGTCCAGGATTCCCGCCACGGGACCGGAATACACCACTTCCCCGCCAAGTTCGCCCGCGCCAGGCCCGATGTCCACCAGCCAGTCCGCTGTGCGGATGGTGTCCTCATCGTGCTCGACCACGATGAGCGTGTTACCGAGATCGCGTAGTTTTGTCAGTGTGGCGATGAGGCGTGCATTATCGCGCTGGTGCAGACCAATCGACGGCTCATCCAGCACATACAGCACACCCACCAGGCCGGAGCCAATTTGGGTGGCGAGCCGGATGCGCTGCGCTTCACCGCCCGAGAGGGTTGCGGCACCGCGTGCGAGGCTAAGGTAGGTGAGGCCAACATCCACGAGGAAGCCCAGACGCATCTGCACTTCCTTGAGGACCGCGGCAGCGATTGCTGCCTGACGCGATGTGAGAGTCAGGCTGTCCAGGAAGACCTTGGCATCCTGAATTGACAGTTGGCAGACGTCATTAATGTTCTTACCGTTAAGCCGCACCGCTAGTACCTCGGGGCGTAGGCGCGCACCGCCACACGCCGGGCATGCGATCTGGCGCATGTATCCCTCGTATCGCTCGCGCGACCAGGAGGATTCCGTCTCGTCGTGTTTGCGCATGACGTAGTGAATGACACCTTCGAACCCGGTGGCGTAGAGCCGCTCCTTGCCCCAACGGTTGCGATAGGTGACCTGCACCTTGTAGTCCTTACCGCGCAGAATCACCTCGCGGACCTTGGCGGGGAGTTTCTTCCATGGCGTGTCAACGTCAAAATCTAGTTCGCCACCGAGCGCCTCCAGCTGACGCGTAAAGAAGTCCTGATGGCCCGTCCATGGGGCAATCGCCCCTTCGCGCAACGTCAACGAATCGTCCGGTATGACGAGGTCCGGATCTACTTCGAGGCGCGACCCGATGCCGTCACAATCCGGGCATGCTCCATACGGGGCATTGAAGGAGAAGGTACGCGGTTCAATTTCTTCGAGTGCAAGCGGATGGTTGTTCGGGCAGGCGCGTTTCTCCGAGTATCGCCGCTGCCGCCCAGGATCATCCTCATCCACGTCGACCAGTTCGACGACGACGATGCCATCGGCCAGCCGCAGCGCGGTTTCGATGGAGTCCGTCAGTCGGGTTCGCATCCCCTCGCGGGCCACCAGGCGATCGACGACGACGTCGATATCGTGCCGCAGTTTCTTCTCCAACTTGGGCGGATCGTCAAGTCGCACCGTCTCGCCGTCAACCCGCGCGCGGGTGTAACCGGCAGCTGCCAGCTCCTCAAAGACCTCCTGATACTCGCCTTTACGTCCACGGAGCACGGGAGCGAGGATCTGAAAACGCGTGCCTTCGTCCAGTCTCTCAACGCTGTCAACGATTTGCTGGGCACTCTGCGCTTGAATGGGTTCGCCACAAATCGGGCAGAATTGCTCGCCCGCACGGGCAAAGAGTAAACGAAGGTAGTCGTAAACCTCGGTCACTGTACCGACCGTTGAGCGCGGGTTGCGGTTCGTCGACTTCTGATCGATCGACACCGCCGGAGACAGTCCCTCGATAAAATCGACGTCCGGCTTGTCCATCTGCCCCAGGAACTGGCGAGCGTAGGAGCTCAACGACTCGACATAGCGGCGCTGCCCTTCCGCGAAGATGGTGTCAAAAGCAAGCGAAGATTTCCCCGAGCCGGATAGCCCGGTGAAGACAATCATTTCTTCGCGCGGAAGATCTAGCGAGACATCGCGGAGGTTGTGCTCACGGGCACCCTGCACATGGATACGGTCACTCACTCGGTCCATCATACTCAATTAGAATAGAATTTCGAATAGCCGAGAGTGTGCCCCTCACCCTAGATCGCCCTCCGCTGAACCGTCAGCGGTTTCGGCGGTAGGTCGTGGCCTTACCCCTTACTTGCGGAAACGGTATCCGGTGCCCCGAACCGTCTCAATGCGGTCCTCCCCTATTTTGTTCCGCAGGTACCGAATGTAAACATTGACCACGTTGGTGCCCGGGTCAAAGTCGAGGCCCCACACTTCGCGCAGCAACTGTTCGCGGGTGAGGACCTGGTCCGGGTGCCGCATAAGGTACTCCGCTAATGTAAATTCGCGCGATGTGAGATCAATCCACCGCGCATTCACCGCAATCCGGCGCGTCAGCAGGTTAAGCGTCACATTTCCCACGGAGATCTCAGAAGGCCCCTCGTTCGCCTCATCATGGCGCAGTCGGAGCCAAATGCGTGCGAGAAGTTCGTCGAAGGCAAAGGGTTTGCGCAGGTAGTCATCCGCGCCTCCCTTGAGCCCGGCAACTGTATCCGCAACAGAATCGCGAGCCGACAAAATAATCACCGGGAGAGTGATGCCAATCCTGCGCAGTTCGGAGAGCACCACCATTCCGTCGCGTTGGGGAAGTCCAAGATCAAGGATGAGAAGGTCATAGTCTCCGGAAATAGCCTCCGCGAGAGCGGCGTTGCCGTCACCCACGGTTCGTACCGAGAATCCTTCGCCGATCAACCTACGTTCAATAAGCTGCGAGATCCGTTCCTCATCTTCGGCCACCAAGATACGATTCATGACGTCCTTACCTCGCTACTGGGTTCATCGCTCACCACATGGTGGCGCCCATGACCATCGCTCACACCAGCAGCGAGCTCCAGACTACCTGCATCGTCAAGATCTGCGTCGAGCACCTCAATCGGCAGAGAGATAACGAACGAGGCTCCTCCCATGGGAGAATCACCCACCCGCACTGTTCCCCCGTGAGCAACTGCAATCGACCGCACGATGGATAGTCCCAGACCACTCGACAACCCATCACGGCGACCACCATAAAAACGTGTAAAAATATGATCGACCTGCTCGGGCGGAACACCTTCCCCGCCATCCGCCACAACAAGTTCAACGTAGCGACCGTCATCCGAACACCGCGAGCAGATCCATATCCGATCGCTCTCCTCCGTGGCAACCACAGCATTGGCTGTAAGCTGCATGAGAGCTTGCGTGAGTCGTTGGCCATCCGCGGTGATGGTGCCGTTGAGAAGTTCCGGGACATCCCACTTTCGCGACGCAAGGAACTGCGCTTTCGCAGCCACTCCGAGGATGAGATCGGCGAGATCGACTCGCTCAAGAGAGAGAAAGTTGGGTTGTTGTGACCGCGCTAGGAAAAGCAGATCGTCGATCAGTCGATTCATCCGATCAATCTCGTCAAGCAAAAGAAACCGTTCATGTTCGTTCAGTCGACCACCGGACAACTCAAGGTTTCCGCGAATGACGGTGAGCGGGGTGCGGAGTTCGTGCGCGGCATCGTCGAGGAATTGACGTTGTGTGGAGAACGCTTCCTCAAGGCGGTCGAGCATTCGGTTAAAATTCTCAGCAAGGAGAGCAATATCGTCTGCGGCCCCGTTTTCCAGAATAATCCGCCTGCTCAGGTCCCCCGAGTCAATCTCCTGTGCTGTCTCTAGCACATGACGCATCGGCTTAACGAGCCGAGCTGTAACAATCCAGGAAACAAGTGACGCAAGGATGAGCGCCAGGAGCGAGATAAGCCCGATACTTCGCACGTTTTCCGCGGTCTCGTCAATGTCAGGTTGCATGTGTTCGACAACGACGAGAGCGTTACCTTGAGCCTCTGCTCCACCTGTCACGGGCATGATGGCGTAAGCAACGAGGCCTTCTTGTGTCGTGGTGGTCCCGGATATTGGCTCTGTTGCTGTTGCAGCCCGGCGTACGAACTCCGGATCACGATCAAGCCGGAGAACGGCTGGGCCTCGCGTCCGCTCTCCCGGCTGGCCGTCCACCACGGTAAATAGCAGTTCCTGATTGCTAGTCACCGCGGTGGCGAGGTATTGCGTGAGAAGGCTCGATGCACTGGTAAACGGTTCTCCCGTGGTGGGATCAAGCGCCTGGAGACTGAAAGATCGGAAGGCTGAGAGTTCACGCTCAATATTGTCCTCAATCGACTCTCGGCTCTCCGTCATGAGCAAGTTCGCCGTCACCGCCAGCGATCCCACTAACGCAATCGTCATGAGAAGAATGAACCATGAAAGCATTCGTGCACGGGTACTCCGGCGAAACAGGCGAAAGCGATGGTGTCCACGCCGCGCCTTGTCAGTCGTCGTCGTACTCGTCATCGTCTACCTCGTCATCATCATCTTCGTCCTCGTCGTCATCGTAGTAGTCGTAGTAATCGTCGTCGTCATCATCACCGGCGGGCGCAATGGTCGGATAGGAGATCTCGGCCGCGCCAGGACCAACATAGACGGGTTCTTCCACGACTGGTTCCACAGGAATGGGATCTGGTTCAGGTTCCGATGACGATGGGGAAGCCGACGGCGTCGTCGGCGAAGGAGGTGGGGACGCAGATGGAGATAGGCTAGGAGGGGCAGTTGCTGTAGGAAGAACCACCGGGTCACCCAATGTTGGTTGTACAGAGCCCTCTCCACCGCACGCTGCCAGAGTGAAGCTGACAACCACAAGGGAACAACAACGCGCGAGAACCCGCGGGTATTCTAGGGCGTTCACAGTCGTTGAGCCTCCTGAACAAGGTGGGGTGCTAATTGCCGCCAGGCGGGTCGAAAAGAGTAGATGCAGGCAAGTCTAACCAGAGTCGCACGCGCATAAGCCACGCTATTAATCGCATGGGTCCGCTCGCTGACCTGTCCAATAAGTTCACGCACAGCCGCTGCCTGGCGCGCATCCCACAGCCCCTGCAGCTCGCGCAGTATGGCGTGCGCCCAGAGATTTCCCAGATCAATGGACGGGTCACCCGATGAGACGGTATCAAGATCGATGAGGCCCGGTCCTTCAGCCGAGTCCCACAGCAGCTGTTTGTCGTGCAGATCGCGGTGAATAATTGTCACCTGTGTGGGCTCGGGTAGTGTCGCTAATTCACTGATGACCTCATTGATGCCGTTGCGCATCCAGGGCATCTCATGATCATCGAGCATCACTACTTTACTCGCCCATGAGGAGAGGATCACCGCTTCCCGCATGGCATCATGCCGAGGCGCGTCACCGGGGTCTGCAAAAATCGCGTCCTCCCAGGCCTGTAGTATGTCCTCCCAGGCCAACGACCATTCGTCGAAGCTCCATGACCCGCCTGTGTGAAGGCTCCGCCCTGCAACGGGTGAAAATGTCACGGTTGAGCTGTCGTGATCCAGTACGGCAGGGGTTCGAAAAGTTGCGGCAAACGGCTCGGAACGAGCGACTCCAAGCAGTACCGCGGAGCTACGGCCGGGACGTACCACTTTAACGAAACTCCCCTGCCGTGCCCGCACCACTGCTCTTTTTCCCGGTCGATGTGATACGAGGACGCCGTTGGTCCGTTGCACCACGTCGCCCAAACATGGGAGACGCGGATCGACATATTCCTCGCATACATCGAAGGCTTGTCCATCCCAAAAAGCACCCCGAATTTGCCCGTTGTGCCTCAGTTCGGTCGGAAATCCCACCTTCTCGCGAGGCCACACGCGCGAAACCTGCCACTCATGGTCGTCAACAACCACCGTCTCCGGTATCGCCTTCATTGTGTTGTCCTCTCGCCGAGCGCCTGCTCGGCCATAGATAGTCGTTGTTCGATCTCTCGTGGCCAGTCGGGAAGCCAGCGCCGGAATGGCTCCAACGCTCCGGCTAGGAGCGCGCGGGAAATCCATGGGGCAAGCTCGGGAATCTCCTTCACCGTGGCATAACCATCAAGGAATGCCGTCTCCAGTTCCGGAGCTCGCAGCAAACGGCAGGAGGCACACCACGTTCCCAGATCTTCATTCGGCGATCCGAGCCGGGCACGATCAAGATCGATAATGCGAATCTGTGAACCGTCAGTCAGAATCTGATCGGGGGACAGATCGCCATGAATAGGAACCGTGCCCGCCTCCACAACACTCTCACGCAGACGAGCTGCGACGGCGTCGAGTCGCTCACGAAGGTCGGGGAGTAACACGGCGACGACGGCGACCTCGCGCGGCGCCTCATGACGGAGCACACTGGTCGCGGCTATCGGTTGCTTCAACTCATTGGATCTGTGCACGAGAGCGATGGCACGACCACAGGCATACGCCGCATTATTCTCGCGGAGAGTGACGAGATCGCCCGCTCCCCAGTAGGGTGTGATCGCCGCCGTCTTCTTGTGTCCCCACCACGTATGGTTGAGAACCGGTGCGCCACTCCTAGCCCACTGTTGCTCTGCATGCAGCAGCCGGTCCAGACCGTTCGGGGCAATTCTCATCATGGCGTCTCCGCCCGGTATACCGTTTCCGCGAACACGAAGCACAAGCCGCCTACTAGGGTTGTACCGAACGACGTCGACGCGTGCAGCGTCATTTATCCGCTTGCGTGCACGTGCCAGTGGCCGGGCGAGCCGCGGATCAGTGTCAATACTTCCACTCAGTACATAGGATGTGGTGTGGCGATGTAGAACCACATCACTTGCTCCTCGCGCGGCTCGGCGCAGGATACCCTCGACCTTGTCCTCGCTCGTGAGGAGAGCGAGCCATCCTCGATTTTCCGGCGTAGACCATCCAGCAACAAGACTCCGGCCAGGCTTGACGCGCAGCCGGTCAATGACCGAGGCGGGGCCTACGAGGGTGTCGCGGCAGTGAGAATCAAGAATATTCTCCGCCCCGTCGATACCCACGTAATCAAGGACGGCACTCATGCGTCCACCTCGGTTCGCTGAGAGTCTATCCACCTGGCAAAGCGGGAATCCTGGTGAGCCATGAGCTCAGCGGGACTTCCCTCTTCAACAATTCGACCGCCGTCCAGCCAGACAATACGATCCAGGCCTTCAATCATGGTGAGATCGTGCGTAATGGAGAACGTCGTGCGACCGCGCGTCAGCTCCTCAAGCGAACGAGCAACAGTTGCTTTCGATTCCGGATCAAGGCCGGTGGTCGCCTCATCAAGAATGACAACGGGGGCATCCCTAATGATGGCCCGCGCAATAGCAAGCCGCTGCCGTTGGCCACCCGAGAGAGTATCTCCGCGCTGGCCAAGCACGGTGTCATATCCCTCGGGGAGTTCCATGATGAAGTCGTGGGCGCCAGCTCGGTGGGCCGCCGCCTCGACGTCGTCGTCGCTCGCCGCGAGACGTCCATAGCGGATGTTCTCTCGGACCGAAGCAGCAAACAACACTGATTCCTGAAGTAGCACACTGACGTTCTGGCGCAGACTTTCCTGGGTGGCGTCCGAGACGGGGGTGTCGTCGATAAGGACGCGACCGCGGTCGGGGTCCGACAGACGCAATATGTAGGAGATGAGAGTTGATTTTCCCGCGCCGGACGCGCCAAGAACACCCACATGCTGTCCGGCGGGCACATGAAGTTTGAGATGGTTAAAGAGCGGCCTGCCGTAGCCGTCGTTGCTGGTGATGTTCTCAAAGGTGACGCCACCGCGTACACCGCTCAGCGGTGTGGCGGTGGGTTTATCCGCAATCTCCACCGGCTCATCAAGTAGGTCCGCGATACGTTCACCCGAGGCACTCGCGCGAGCAATACGCCCGGTGTATTTCGCCAGGTCACGCAGTGGGCGTGTCGCAATCTTCAAATACTGGAGGAAAAGCACTAGGTCTCCCGGCGTCATATATCCACGCAGCACCTGCCAGCTACCACACAACAAAACGATGGCCTGCGAAATGCCCACCAGCACGTCCGTTGAGCGTTCCAGGCCCGCGGCGAGGCGGCGGGCCTTGACACCCGCCTTCATCGCCTTGGCATTGCCATCCGTAAACTCTTGAGCGACCGTGTGTTCCAGACCGTAAGACTTGACCACGCGGATCGCCGCAAGTGCCTCCGCAGCCGACGAAACAAGCGTGCCCTCGCCCCGGCGGGTCTGGCGAGAAGCATGCGTAATCTTCGGGGAGGCAACCAAGGAGATAACGCCATAAATAATGGCAGCAACACCGATAATGAGGCTGAGCAGCGGGTTCATCCAGATGAGGACGATCATCAGCACGCCGACGGTGACCAGGTTTCCCACTAGGGGCAGACCCGCCGTTACCGCGGCCTCCTGGAGACGGCCAATATCCCCCACAAGGCGCTGGGAGGTATCACCAATAGACGCACGGGAGTGATACCGCATGGAAAGCGACTGCACGTGGTCAAACACTCGGCTGCGCAACTCCGTCGCCACACGCGCCCCCACCTTCGCAAGTGAGATCGTTGCAATGTAGTTGGCTCCGGCCCGTGCTGCCACAATGATGGCCAGCGCGGCAGCAGCCAACGCAATAGTACCTGCAACGTCTGTGGAGGCCGGCGTACCGATATTCGCGCCGAGGGCAACCGAGACGGTGTCCACAGCGATCTTCAGCGGCCACGGTTCGAGAATACGTAACGCAACATCCGCGAACATTGCCAGTAAACCGAGCGCCGCCAATCCCTTATGCCGCCTCACATGTGGGCGCAAGATCGAGAGCGTTCGTTTGAGCGCCGAGTGCCGCAGACGGTAGTTCTTCGGACTACGCTGGCGGCGCTTCTTCTTGCCGGACATCAGGCTCCCCTTCGTATCGTTATATTCCTGCGAAGGCGAGCACGCGATCCACACGCACTTGCCAGTCATGCTTAGCGCGCGCCGAGCGCCGGGCTCGATGGCCAAGCATGCGCCGCAGTTCAGCATCGGAGGCAAGACGATCGAGAGATGCTGCCAACGCGTCGACGTCGCCCGGAGGAACAAGCATTCCGCACTCGCCCTCCTCCAACAGTGCAGGGATCTCACCGATCGCAGATGCCACGATGGGCAGACCAGCCGCCATGTACTCGTACACCTTGAGCGGTGAGAAGTAGTGATCACCCTCGGGGTACGGCGCAACCGCGATATCAAAGCATCCGAGCACCAGCGGAATATCCGAGGGAGAGACCGCGCCAAGGAAATGCACGCGGTCAGCCACACCCAGATCTTCCGCGCACTGTTCAAGCAGGTGACGGTCGGGGCCGTCGCCGCATAGTGTCAATTCCAGTGGCTCCGTCGTCTTCTGGAGGGCACGAAGAAGGTTCTCCGTGCCGTGCCATGGCTTGAGCGTGCCGACAAACCCCACCGTTAGCGGCACATGAATATCCGATTTGTGGGTGCCAGAAGCGGCTGCGGGACGGATTCGCTCGGTATTGACGCCATTTGGGAGCACCATAATAAGCGGGCGTGCAGCACCGCTGGGAGCCGTGTGCATCGTCTCGGCCACCCAGTCCGCCACCGGTTGGCTGACACAGGTAATGAGTGAGGCAGTCTCGAATTGCTGGCGGCTTAACCGCACCGCAGCTTCATGGTCAACCAGCTCGCGATATTGCTGCTGTTCCTCAATGAGGGGTGCATTTACCTCGAGGATAAGGGGGATATCCTCTGTGCTAGCCAGCTGCGCGCCGGCATCGCTAAAGAGCGAGTAGCGCTCGTAGACGCAGTCAAGATTCGCGCGGCGAGCCCGGCGCACCACAACACGAGTGTTGTCGATAAGTGCCCGTTCGCGTTCGGCACTCGACACACTCCGAGGAAGGGGAACCCGGTGAATCTCCACATCTGCGAGGTCATCGGGAATGTTGTGATCTACCTTTGTGCAAAACACGATGACTTCATGACCAGCGGCGCGCAACGCACGGATGACCTCTTGAACATGAACACTCGCGCCCTTCGTGCCAAATACACCGATCCCCGGATCAAGGAGGAAGTATCCGATTCTCATAGTTTCTCCTTCACCAGCTCGCGTAACCGCGCAGCCTGGTTTTTCGAGTCATATTCCGCTTCGATAAGCGCGCGGGCAGCCCTCGTCATCCGATCGATATCGGTGGCTGGATCTAGCGCTTCACACACCGAGGCGAACAGGGCGTCGACGTCGCCAGACGGCACGAGCCATCCCGTTTCCCCGGTGCGGATCACCTCGCCGACGGCGGTGACATCCCCGGCAACACACGGGATACCTGTGGCCATCGCCTCGAGGAGCACCGTGGGTAACCCATCCGCATTTCCATCTGCTGCGACGACGAACGGCGCCACGAACAGATCAGCCTCCTGCAGAAGGGTACGAACCTCTTCTTGCGTTTTTGGGCCAAGCAGTCGGACGACGTCGTCGAGCTGGAAACCGCTGATGAGGTTCTGGAGTGTGTCTCGTAGGGGTCCATCCCCCACGATATCCACGCGGCACTCAATTCCTTGGTCGCGGAGGCGTTGCGCCACCGTGATGAGTAGCTCAAACCCCTTTTTCTCCACCAGGCGCCCTACACCAAGAAGGCGGGGCATTGTGGATGATGCAGTGCGCGGGCAGAAGGGGAAACGCTCCAACTCCAAGCCGTTCCGGACAAGATGGAGATTTTGGCAGGAATTGGACCCCAACTCTTTGAACAAATGTGCCCGATTGTATTCGCTAATGGTGATGGCATGGTGCGCACCGTCGAACTTCGCTGCCAAATCGGCAGAGTCCACATCCTCGTGGAAAATATCTTTAGCATGCGCGGTAAACGAATAGGGAAGTCCGGTGATACTGGCCGCGAGCCGTGCCACCGTGGTGGCAACCGAGGCAAAGTGGGCGTGCAGATGTCGCACACCGTGTTCACGGGCCAAGCGGGCGATGGCCACGGCTTGCTCCGCATCGTCACAGGCCGCATGGAGCAGCTGGGGCAACGTATGGTGTATCCCTGGAAGAAGATCATGGGGAGTTTGGGCCCAGGTTCGCCAGGCTCCTCGCGCACTCGCCGAGCGAGGAACGTAATAGACAGGAGCCTTGACCCGGGCAAGTTCAGCATGGAAACGCGTATCAACCGGCGGGCGCAACGAGTAAATAACGATCTCCTCCCCCGCGGCCTCACGGGCAAGAATCTCGGACACAATAAACGTCTCGGAGAAACGAGGGTACATCTTGAGGACGTAGGCAACGGGTCCCGAATTAACAAGCATTGGCAAGTTCCTTTGTCAGGGGGCGGTTGGTAGACCGGCGCTTCAGCAGTGAAGCGGCCAGCGCGGCGATGGTGTGGAGCCCGTCAAGATCAATGTGATCGCGCTGCACGCGCCGACTCACAGCAAACGCCAGCCAGCCACTGAGCACCTCGGGTCTCAGGCGATCCGGACGCAGGACATCAACGGCGTCCGCTCTGTCCAAAGCCTCCGCCCTCAGCAGTTGTTCCACCCGGCGTTCAACGCGGGGAACAATGAGGGCGGGAGTGGAGGTTGCGAGGATCTCGGTGGCGGTATTGTATCCACACATAGACATCACCGCGGCTGCATCAGCGATGAGCTCAGGGACATTGGGGGCGCTAGGCTCTACTCGCACGCGGCCACCACCTTGGCGGCGAGCAGCCATCTTCAGCCTGTGGACATCTGATTCCGGCATTTGCGGGCCGGTAATAACAAGATGCTCGTGGCCTTCAGGGATCGCCGCCCTCATCGCAACCGATGCCAGCTCGTGTCCGTCCGAGCCACCACCCATGAGGGTCAGGACATAAGGCGTTCTTGCTGGTGTGCCACGATCGACAGGCCGTCCGTGAGCGAGATATCCCGTGGGCCGCGCCTTCTCGGCAAGTATGTCAGGTAATTCACCGGTGGTACGCGCATCGTGCACTGTAGGGTCGCCATAAAGCCAGATCTCATCGAATGTCTCAGCAATTCGGGACACATCTCCCAGCCGGTCCCACTCCGAGGCCACCCGATCTGGTTCGTCAAGAACATCACGCAAACCAAGAACGGTGGCACTACCCCGCATGCGCGCTTGATACAGTGCGTCTTCAAGCTCGTAGTCAATTCCCCATGGGTGACGATCAACGATGAACAGATCCGGTTCGAACGTGGCGGCGGCAGCGCTGAGAGCAAGCGATCGAAGCTGACGCACCACATCCATCGGGGCATCCAGGTGACGTGGCGTATGGCCCTCCGGGCCGTGTGTGATTCCCGGGAGAATAAACCAGTCCCATCCCTCTGGCAGCGGATCGCGGGCCGCATTCGGACTCCCGGCAATAAGAAGTCCGCCCACGGGCTCTCCCGTGAGTTCCGGCAGTTCTTGGGCCAACGCATAAGCTAACGCGCGGTTTCTGCGGGCGTGGCCCAGTCCCACGGTGTCATGCGAATACATCAAGACGGAGGTCATCTCAACACTCACCTCACTTTCACACCGTTATCCTGCCGGGCAAGATTCACATGTCGGTGAGTCGAAAATGAGAAAATTCTTCATTAACGCGTCGAGTAGACTAACGAGGAGCGCCCGCTCGTTCGCTGCCAAGAGGAGGAATCGTGCACGTCAGACGGCTCACCGGCGCCCTTTTTGCCTCGCTTGTCTGTGTTCTTCTTGTGGTCGGAGTGCTCATACAACCGGCACGGGGAGAATCTCAGTCGATGCAGCCCACACTTGTGATTGGCATGTCCGGTATGAGCACCTCGGATATCGATTTCCAGTCCGGCGCGATTGCCAACAATCTTGCAAACGCTGGCTTCGCCAACGCTCTCATACGCTCAACTTCCGTCTACACCTGCCGAAACGAGGGGTGGATGTCTCTCGTTGCCTCAGGTGACATCATTGATCAGGCGGGTCGCAGCTCTGTCTCATCACTGCCGGACAAGTGCCCCTCGTTTTCCGTGACTCCACTCGATTCCAGTTCCCCGAGTGTTACCGGGGCAGGCGCGGCCCACGTGAATGACTTCCCCACAATGATCGCCACGGTCAATTGGCCGGATTCGAAGCCTTTCGGCGCCGACACTCTGGCTATTGGCGACGGCGCCGCCATCGCGCTCGCAGATTCCTCTGGGCAGGTTGCCCAATGGATGCCCTTCTCCCCCGCCACTATCGGCGAGGCGTTAGTGGCGGCACCGGGCGACGTCGTTGTTGATATTGGCGCGGTGCGTGGCGCACCCACGGAGACTGCGTCGCGATCGGCACAGAAGGCTGAGATCAATGACAATCTCGCCGCCGTATTGGAAGCCCAGGCCAGTTCCGGGGTGGAACGGCGCGTCGTCATCGCCTCGCTCGGTACGTCCTGGAACTATGGCGAGCTACAGTTCTTCGCAACGACGGGTTTTGCCTCGAGCGCCGCCTTTGAGAGCGCAGGCGTCATTTCTTCGACGTACACACGGGCACCCGGTTTCATCACTCGCGACGATATCCACACGGTGCTGGCCGGTACCGGCGATGGACTTTCGCTTGCGCCCTATAGTTCCACGAACGACGCCGTCGCCTTTCTCACCGTGCAGGAAAACCACGCGACGTACGCGAGGATGGCCACACCCTCCTGGTATCGCACCTTCAATCTGCTTGCCCTTGGGGGGATTGTCGGTGCGGTGGCGCTCTTTCTCGTTCGTCCCGCTGTTGCGGGGCCATGGGCAGCCCCGAAGCAATTGTGGGCAATTCTCACCCACATTAATCGGCTTGCTTTCGCCTTCGTTCCCGCCGCGCTTATTCTCAATCTCATTCCCTGGTGGCGCCTGTCTCTCAACGGAACAGCCGTCTCTCTCGTGCCCATAACGCTCACGGCCCTTCTTGCCGCAGCTCTCACGCTGGTGGCATCGCGCGTCAGATACCCCATGGCCCTGTTAGGACTCATTGCGCTCGTCGTTCTCGGTGGGGATGTCATCCTTGGTTCGGTGCATCAGCGCAACGGATTTATGGGATCTCTCATGCTCACATCGCGGCGCTTCTACGGTATCTCTAACCGCACCTATCTCATTCTCATCGTTGCCGGATTACTGACGGTGCTTCCCGCCGTCTCCAAGGCGCAGGAGGCCCGCTCCCAACTCGGCACCGCCAATCCGGTCGCAGTCCGGACCGGCAAGCGAGCCGGAATCATCGTTGCACTTGTGGGGGGCGCCGTCCTCCTCGTTGACGCTCTTCCTGCATGGGGAGCGGACTTTGGTGGCCCACCTGGCATTATCGCGGGTTTCGGCCTCGCCGCTGTTCTTGCCGCGGGCATTCGCCCGCGCTGGTGGCATGTGCTGGCCTGGATTGTCACAAGTGTGGCGTGTATGGGCCTCGTAGGTCTTCTCGATGCTCGCTCGGGATCTAGCTCGCATATCGGCTCTTTCTGGTCCACAATCGGTTCGCCAGAATCCTTCGAGATGATCCGGGGCAAGATCCGGGATGTCATTCGTTCCTTTGTGGGCCGCACCGACGTCATCATTCTGCTGGTTGGCGTCATCGTGGTTGCGCTGCTCGCCATGATCGCGCTACGTAAGCTGGACCAGCGCAGCAAGCTCCACGTAAACGAGATACGTGCTCTCATAACCGCGCCAGACTTCCGCATTGTTGCGCTCGGAATCCTTACCGGAATCCTCATCGCGGTTCCCATCAATGATTCAGGAGCACTTATGCTCAAGGAAGGGTTCTACATCGCGGTGCCCGCGCTTATCGCCTTGCTCTGTGAGCGCCACGTACGCTCTCAGGTATCGGCCCAACACGCACCGGTTCGCCCAGAAGAGTAGGCTCTTTCCCATGGCTATCATCGCAATTCAGTATGAATACGACGCAACGAAGCTCGATACGATCGCTGAGAACAGGCCCTTGCATCGAGCCCATCTCAAGGAACTGAAAGAGGCCGGCAAGTTGTTGGCCTCCGGCCCTCTGGGAAGCAACGGCGCGCTCCTCGTCGTCGTCGCAGACGATCCGGAGGCTGGCCTCAACGTCCTGGCTAACGATCCCTTCCTCGCCCTCGGCGTGATCGAATCACGGCTCGCCCGCGTCTGGAACCCCGTTATCGGTCCCTGGCAGTGAGGTGGCGCCCCGATCCCCTCGTCACGGGGATCATCATCGCCATGATTCTTGGGCTGGTGGTCACACTCCCCCAGCGTGCCCACGACGTCTTCTCGGTGGTTGCCGATCTCTCCGTAGCCACCGTCTTCCTCGTTTACGGAATGAGAATCCGCACGCGCGACGTCGTCGACGGATTACGTAACATCACGCTGCAATCCTCCGTCTTGAGCGCCACCTACGTGCTCTTCCCAATTCTCGGTTTTGGGTTGGGCAAGCTCGTCGGACCATGGCTCGGCACCGGCTTTGCTACCGGATTCCTGTATCTGTCGCTGTTGCCGTCCACGATCCAGTCCTCCGTGACGTTTGTATCTATCGCGCGGGGAAATGTTGCCGCCGCCGTGTGTGCCGCGACCATCTCCAATATCGTGGGCATCTTCCTCACCCCGGTGCTTGTTCTGCTTTTCCTGCACATTGGCGGCGCGTCGGGCGACGGATTCATGAGCGTCTTTGTGCTGCTCTTATTGCCGTTCGTTCTCGGGCAACTGATTCAGCCAAAGGTGGGCAGATGGTGGCGCGCACATCGCACCTTAGTGCGCGTCATTGACAACAGCTCAATTATCCTCATCGTGTTTTCCGCCGTACTGGGAGCCACCGCGGCCGGGGCCTGGCACGGCGTGACAGTGTGGACGATTCTCCTCCTCCTTGGACTGTCTGGAGTTTTGTTGGCGCTGTTACTGTCGCTCACCTGGTGGGGTGGCAAGCTGCTGGGCCTCAGTCGCGAAGATCGGATCGTGCTGCTCATGTGCGGATCCAAGAAGTCTCTGGCGTCAGGATTACCCATGGCCAAAGCGCTGTTCCCCGCGGGAGTTGTTGGTTCAGTCATCGTCCCGGTGGTTATTTTCCATCAGCTCCAACTCTTCGTGTGCGCTCTTTTAGCGCGGCACCTTGCACTGACAGGAGGGACGACGACGCAGTAGCGTTCCGTTAGTTCTCAACGACGAAGGGTGGGATCTGTTACGATCCCACCCTTCGTCACGTCTCCCGGGACTACCTAATCCCAGGGGCTACTTTCTCAGGATTTCACTCAAAAGCGTTGCCTGCGGGGTCCTCGTTCCCTTCGTCGCTCAGGCGCTTCTTACGGCGCTTGGTTCCCCACATCGAAGCGAAAACCGTCACGATAATGGTCCCGATGATGACAATAAGCGACATGACGATATCCGGCTCCGGAATGAACTCCAGCAAGCCGTAACCATGCGATGCGTGGATGACGAGCTTGACGGCAATGAAGCCGAGGATGAAGGCCAATCCATAGTGCAGGTAGAGCAGCTTATCCAGCAGGCCGTCAATGAGGAAGAAGAGCTGGCGCAGACCAAGCAGTGCGAACGCGTTCGCTGAGAAGACGATGAATGGCTCCTTGGTCAAGCCGTAGACCGCTGGGATCGAGTCGAGTGCAAACATGAGATCGATCGAGCCAATGGCAATGATGCACAGCAGGAGCGGCGTCATCCATGTCTTGCCTTCGCGGCGCACCAGAAGCTTCTGGCCCACGTAGCCATCTGTGACGCGGAAGTGCTTGACGGCAAACTTCACGGTGGCGTTCGGTTCGTACTCCTCATTCTCCAATGCGCCCGGCTCTTGAACGCCCTCCATCACCTGCTTGATCGCGGTGTACAGCAGGAAAGCTCCAAAGAGGAAGAAGACCCACACGAAGTGTTCGATGATTGTCGCGCCCACGAGGATAAAGATCAGTCGCATGATAAGCGCCATGACAATGCCGAAGAGCAGCACCTTTTGCTGATACTTCCGTGGAACACGGAAGGAGGCAATGATGATGATAAAGACGAAGATGTTGTCGAGAGAGAGCGCCTTCTCCGTCAAGAAGCCCGCGAAGTACTCGCCAGCAAAGGTCGCGCCGTGGCGCAGATAGAGGATTCCTCCGAAGATGATCGAGAACCCAATGTAAATGAGCGACCAAATCCCCGCTTCCTTCAGGGTGGGCTCATGCGCCTTACGGACGTGACCAAGAAGGTCAAAGAGGATGAGAGCCACCACGATAACGGAGAGGATGATCCACTCCCACGGATGAACCACCATCTGCTCGGCTGTCGAGGCAGCCATAGGAAGGGGTCCGTTGAATGATAAAACAGAGTGCAAAACAAGCCTCCGGGTCGACGAAATGATCCGAAGGTCTCTTCCCGCCATTTCTGGCCACGGCCCGGACGACGGGATGTCGCGGATGGAACCCATCCGCGCAAACCGTCAGTCGTGATGACGAACCGATGTTGCGTGGGAATACTCCCCTTCCAGGGGACAAGTCTACGGGACCTCAGCCCCTTGTCCAGCTTAAGGCCGCATGCGCAGGTATTGCGTCGGTTACTTTTGTGCTTGCTGGGAGTGCCAGAGCTCGCTCTTTAAGCCCTTGATCTCGTCGCGGTAACGCGCAGCAAGCTCGAACTGGAGCTGTTCGGCCGCCGCGTGCATCTGAGCCGTGAGATCCTCGATGAGCTGGGTGAGGTCGCGCGCACCTTCCGTTCTCGCGGCTCGTGCCACCGTGGGAGCCTTGCCCTTTGCATGGGTTGGTTCCTGACGATAGCCGCCCTCCAATAGCTGCTGAGTATCGAGATCTTCCCGGGCAAGCATATCCGTCACGTCGGCGATCTTCTTGCGTAGTGGTTGCGGGTCGATGCCGCGCTCTTCGTTGTAGGAAATCTGCTTCGCACGGCGACGATTAGTTTCCTCAATCGCCTCACGCATGTTTGGGGTGATGGTATCCGCGTACATGTGAACCTGCCCCGAGACGTTTCGGGCGGCGCGTCCGATCGTCTGGATGAGCGACGTCGTCGACCTCAAGAAACCCTGCTTATCCGCATCCAGAATCGATACAAGAGAGACCTCAGGAAGATCCAAGCCCTCTCGCAACAGGTTGATACCCACGAGTACATCGAACTCTCCGAGGCGCAGCTCGCGCAGCAACTCGACACGGCGAAGGGTGTCCACGTCCGAGTGCATGTATTCCACACGCACACCGCGGTCCGCAAGGTAATCCGTGAGGTCCTCGGCCATCTTCTTGGTGAGCGTCGTGATAAGAACACGCTCGTCACGTTCGGCCCGCTGACGCACCTGCTCCAGCAGATCGTCAATCTGACCTTCGGTGGGCTTAACGATGATCTCCGGATCCACCAGACCCGTCGGGCGAATAATCTGCTCCACGAAGCCGTCAGCTTGCTCCATCTCGTAGCGTCCGGGGGTGGCGGAGAGATAGACCGTCTGACCCACACGCTCTAAGAACTCGTCCCACTTAAGCGGGCGATTATCCATCGCCGAAGGCAAACGGAAGCCAAACTCCACGAGGGTGCGCTTACGCGACATGTCGCCCTCATACATCGCACCAATCTGCGGCACTGTCACATGGGATTCGTCGAGGATAAGGAGGAAATCGTCCGGGAAGTAGTCGAGAAGCGTATTGGGCGGGGTTGCGGGACCGCGCCCGTCAATGTGCCGAGAATAGTTCTCGATACCCGCACAGCTACCGATGTTACGCATCATTTCAATGTCATAGCTGGTGCGCATTTCCAGGCGCTGGGCCTCCAGCAACTTATTCTGATTCCGTAGATCCGCAAGGCGCTCCTCAAGCTCCAACTCGATGGTGGAGAGAGCACGTTCCATCCGTTCGGGGCCTGCCACATAGTGCGATGCTGGGAACACATGCGCGGTGTCCGTCTGGCGCACAACGTTTCCCGTGAGCGGGTGAAGCAGCGAAATCGAATCGATCTCGTCTCCAAAAAACTCAATGCGAATCGCCAACTCCTCGTACACCGGAATGATCTCGACGGTGTCTCCGCGGACGCGGAACGTGCCGCGGGTGAACGCAATATCATTGCGCGTGTACTGCATTCCCACAAAGGTGCGGAGGAGTTCATCGCGATCAAGCTGCTGGCCTACCCGTACCTGAACCATCCGCGCCACGTATTCCTGCGGCGTACCGAGGCCGTAAATACAGGAGACCGACGCCACCACGACGGTATCCCGCCGTGTGAGCAAGCTGTTCGTCGCCGAATGGCGTAGCCGCTCCACCTCATCGTTGATGGACGAATCCTTCTCAATGAACGTATCCGTCTGTGGAACGTAGGCCTCGGGCTGGTAGTAATCGTAGTACGAGACGAAATACTCGACGGCATTCTTCGGCAGTAACTCGCGGAACTCCGCGGCCATCTGCGCCGCCAACGTCTTGTTCGGCTCGATGATCAACGTGGGGCGTTGTACCTGCTCGATGAGCCACGCCGTCGTCGCTGATTTTCCGGTTCCCGTGGCGCCGAGGAGGACAACATCCTTCTCGCCCGCGTTGATACGTTCGGTCAACTCGGCAATAGCCTGCGGCTGATCACCCGCCGGGGTGTACTCAGAAATAACCTCAAACGGCGCTTCACTTCTCACAAGCTCGGGAATCATGCCTCACATACTACCGAAATGATTTTCGCATACGACCGAAATCATTTTCGCCTGTCGCGCAATGGCCCGCAGTACCTAGACAATTCTCAGAAACTGACCGGAAGATGGGTTCAGATATAAGGAGTGTCATGTCTGAATCTCACACCCCACGAGAATCGAACTCGTGGGAGTCATCCCCCACCGAGGTGCCGCGCAATAAGCGCACCTCATCGAACGGTTCAACCGGGGGGCGCTTTAGAAATGCATCCGGGAGGTCCCGGCAGAACCGCAACGAGAACCATTCGTGGCGTTCCGAAGGTATCACCGGATCCACCAAGTCCAAAGAATCTCAGGGAAGGCCGCGCTCATGGCGCCGCATCTTCATCATGGTTTTCGCCGCGTGGATTCTCAGCTTCTTCGTATTCTCCTGGGCCCAGCAAACACTCAATCCTATTGTCGCGCTGCCCTATAACGAGTACTACACGCAGCTCACCAGCGACAACGTCAAGACTGTCGCCTCACGAGGGGACACCATCGAGGGCGAGTTGCGCACCGCCATCACCTACGACGGCGTCAAGTCGCACCAGTTCACCACGGAGCGCCCCACCTGGGCCGACGACGACATGGCGCAGGTCCTGGCAACAAACAAGGTGAAGATCACCGCTGTCTCCCCCATCACGCGCTCAAATCCGCTCGTCACGCTGCTCTTCTCCTTCCTCCCTATCATCTTGCTCGTGGGATTCTGGTATTGGATCATGTCGCGGCAGATGAAGGGCGGGCCCGCGGGACTCTTTGGCGGAAAGAATCACCAGCCCATCGATCCCGAGGCTAACCGAGTGACGTTCGAGGATGTGGCGGGAATCGACGAGGTGGAAGATCAGCTCCGCGAGGTTGTTGACATGCTCAAGAATCCGGAGAAATACACTCGACTCGGTGCAAAAATTCCCCGCGGCATTCTTTTGGAGGGTGGGCCCGGAACTGGAAAAACGCTGCTAGCACGAGCTACCGCAGGCGAGGCTGAAGTGCCGTTCTTCTCCGTCTCAGCGGCAGAAATTGGCGGTATTCTTGCGGGTAAGGGTGCCTCCGATGTCCGCAGCCTCTTCGAGGCTGCTCGCAAGGTTGCACCGGCAATCGTCTTTATTGACGAAATCGACGCCATCGGCCGTTCTCGCTCCTCGGCTAGCGCTATTGGTTCCAACGAGGACCGTGAGCAGACTCTTAACCAGGTGCTCACCGAGATGGACGGCTTCTCCGCCTCAGAGAACATCATCGTTATCGCGGCGACCAACCTCGCCGAGGTACTCGACTCCGCGCTCACCCGCGCCGGGCGCTTCGACCGCACCATCACCGTCTCTCCCCCGGATCAGAAGGGCCGCGAGGAAATCCTCAAGGTACATACACGCGGGCGGCCCGTCGATGCCACCGTATCTCTCGCGTCCATTTCCCGTTCAACACCGGGGCTCACTGGCGCGGACCTCGCTAACCTCGTTAACGAGGCCTCGCTGCTTGCGGCGCGGCGCGGTGCCGGTACGATCATGACCTCCGACTTCACCAATGCGTTGGAAACGATTCAGCTGGGCGTTCAGCGCTCTGTCATGATGGATCCCGTCGAGCTGGAACGCACCGCCTGGCACGAGGCAGGCCACGCCCTTCTTGGCATGATCCAGCCGGGCGCGGACCCTGTTCGCAAGATTTCCATCATCCCGCGTGGCCGCGCCCTGGGTGTCACACTTTCCACGCCGGAAGCGGACAAGTACGGCTACGACAAGGACTACCTGCGTGGCCGTATCATTGGCGCACTTGGTGGCATGGCCGCCGAAGAAGTTGTCCTTGGTGTGGTCACCACAGGCGCGGAATCCGATCTCCAAACCGCTACCGGGATTGCCCGCCAGATGTTTGGGCGCTGGGGTATGTCCGAGATGATTGGCCCCATGCAGGTGTACCCGCGCGAGGGCGATCCCCGTTCTGCGGGCGCCTCGGATGCGCTGCTCAAGGCTGTCGACGACGAAGTGCGCGCACTCCTCACAGAGTGCTATGAGGAAGCCAAACGGTTGCTGCGTGAGCACGCAGACCAGCACAAGGCACTCGTTGATGCGCTCTTGGAGCAGGAGACACTTGACGAGGCGGATGCCTACCGCATTGCCGGTATTGAGCGTGAGGCCACGAACGGAACGCATACGGCACCATCAACGGCGACCCGGTCTGCAGTGTCCGTGTCCGAAGCCGTTGCGACTCTGGCACCCCAGCCGGCCTCATGGTTGTCTGTGGCACAGCCGGGATCACCTGTGGCAGAGAATGACGAGCTGGGACGAGATGATAATTCCGCTACACCGCCAGTGTCATCCGGCGGTTCATTTCCCCTTCAGTAGTTAATCGACCCCCGGCGCTCCTTATCCCACGCATTGTCGTGGCCGGAGTACCGGGGGTCGAGGCGGGGGTCGAAACACCGTCGCCGGAGGCCAACGCCGAACAACTCAACATCGTAAAGCCGGGCCCCTCCTCTCGAGGGGCCCGGCTTTTGATAGGTCGCGGATCTCAGGTAATCCTTGCCCAGAGAGCATCAACTTGCTCACGTAGGTGCTCCGGCGTACCAGAGTTATCTAGCCATACGTCTGCCAATGCGCGCAGTTCGTCCTCGTCGACCTGCGCGGCAATCCGTGCTCTCGCATCCTTCTCGTTCATCCCCCGCGTTTGAGTGAGGCGACGAATACGTGTCTCGGTGTCCGCATGGACAACCACATTGAGATCAAAGGCGTCACGCCGCTCACTCGTGGCCAGGAGCGCAATATCAACAACGGCAATGCCCTCCGGATGAGCACGGCGATACTCTGTCAGGTCGGCATCGATCTTTTCCCAGGTCCGAGGATGAACGATCGCGTTAAGTTGGGCGAGCTCGGCGGGATTGTGAAAAACAATATGAGCAAGCGCTGCCCGATCAACAACACCGGCCGCGACCACCTCAGGCCAGCGAGCGGCGACGTCGTCGACACCCGGCTCTCCCGGCGCCAAAACAGATCGGGCTGCTTCATCGACGTCGAATATCGCCGCCCCGTGTTCGCGGAGCATCGCGGAGACGGTGGACTTCCCTGAACCTATTCCACCCGTAAGCGCAATCGTTAACATACCGTCACTGTACCGCTGTCCGCTGCAATTCCCGCCGCTCTTGATCCGTGACAATCGCTGCTTGAAGCAGCGGAACGAAGAGAATCGCTGCCATTCCGGGAAGAACAATCCCAGAATCATTGAGGCCAAATGCCAGTGCAATGCATGTTCCGTTGGCCATGAGCGCAGGCTTGAGAGCGGGCAAACGCTCGAGTAATGCACTCCGCTCTTCGCCGTCGCAAGGAGCCATCCAGCCCCACTGCCGGGCGATCAACGTGAGCGGCAGTCCGCGCCATCCGCCGCGGTTCTGCTCTGGCTTTGCAGGACGAGTACGCAACGCATGGATCAAAGCGAGAGCAACAAGCAGGAGAGCCGCGAGGACCACCCAACGATGTGTGGAACCCGTGAACAACCGGAGGTTCGTGCCAAGCTTGCGTCCGATGACTTCGAATAATTCGCCGTCGACGATGGATTGAACAAATCTGCCCAGGTGGGAGCGGGCGGTAGGAGCACGCATCCAATCAATCATCGCAATCGTCGTCGCAACTGCCACGGTAATAACGCCGATGATGGCCACGCGGGCAAAGGACAATCGGAAGCGTCCGACAGCCAAAACAAGAACGAGCAGTGCAGGAATGAACGACAGAACACCGCCGAAATCTGCTCCCTTGGAGGGTAACGCATCAATAGCGGCCACCCATAGACCAAGGAGGCTAACAACGAACACCGCCGCCCAACGTCCACGGATCCTGCCGAAGGTGCGATCGCGCAGCCAGACCCCAACGAATGCCAAGACCGTCAACGTTCCCGTAGCCAGCAACGCAAAGGCTTCATTACCCACACCGTAGAATCGGGCGGCGTTGAGCAGGTTGAATCCCACCGGTGAATCTGCCATGAGACGTGATCCGGTAGCCGCATCCGTTAAGAAAACAAGTGCCGTGAGTGCAGAAATGATAAGTAGCGGTGCCGCAATGTGCCAGCGGCGTGCCGCCATAGCAGCGCAGGCCAACCCAGCCGCCACCAGCCAACTTCCACCGATGAGAGCGAGTTTGGCAAAGCTAGTATTCCACCACGGCAGGGCGTTCATAAGGAGGCTGGACACGGGGACGGCTGCCAGTGTCACACCTACCCATATCCACACGGTTCGAAGGCGTGGCCAGGAAGCGAGATAGCGATACGGGCGGCGTGCAAGAAGGACGAGCGAGAGGAGAAAATACCCCACGGCGGCGCGCGTCAGATACTGAATGAACTCTCCGCGAGTCATGCGCATGGCACTAGCGTGCGTCGCCCGATCCGACAAATCATCCAACCGGGCGCTAAAACAGTCGTCAGTGACGGTACATGTCTGCAGCAGTTCGTCATGCGTCACCATTGGGGTTCCGCTCACACCGGGCGCGTCCTGGATGCCCAGCCAGGAAAATAACGTGGGCGGGAGATCCGACAGCTGAACCACGCCGGGTTGGCGCACCGAGTCGGAATATCCAATGCTCGGCATGAGGCGGGATCCTGCGGCTTCATCGGGACCGCTCGTTCCACCGGCAGCTGCGACGCTGTCGCCCGCAATATCGGCGGCGATGACGACCTGCATACTCCGTACCGAGTCAACGTCAGTCAAAGAGACGAGAAGGACCCGGGTTCCTGCCGGAAGGGCACTGACAACGGCCTCAACGCGATTGGCGTTGAGATCGGCGGCGGCATCTGACTCCTGTTTCTCGCGTTCGGGAGACTGCAAACCCAGTCTGCTCACTATCCAACGCGTGATAGCCGAATAATCGACGGGGTAGGCGTCAACGAACGTGACATCGTACTGCCGCGCCGCCTGAGCAACTCGTTCCGCAAGCGCCTCGTCCGAGCGCGGAGCGAGCAGATAGTTGCCGGGCACTACTCCTTCGCTATTGGCGAGTACATGGGCCGCACCCGCACCAATAGGTTGGCTCGTGACACCGGAGTCTGCGAGAATCTGCGCTACCGTACCCAACTGTGCCGCTGACTGCGAGGCACTGATCGTCGTCTGATATTCACCCCAGCGAGCGAGTTTCCGATCCGGAAGGACCCACTGTTGCCCGCACATCCAGGGGCGTGACAACGCGACAGGCGCCGTCTGACGTCCAGCCGACAAGGCTAGCCACGAATCCAGAGGGCACGAGGCTCCGCGCGAGATGACAGGCACCATATTGGCCATGATGCCCGAAGCTGCAAGCGAGGCAATGGCGGGCGTTTGAGCGGGATCAAACGTATCCCACCGCAATCCCCCGGTCATAATAACGACGACGGGAGGACGTCCGGTTGTCGCGACCTGTTCCGGTGGAGAGGTGACCGGTACATCTTCTGAGGTGCCCGGCAATGTCACCGCCGGGTCCTCAGAAGTTTGAGTTTCTTCCAGAGTCGCTTCGGAAGCAATCGCCCCGGCGCCAAAACACGTTACTAGCAGGCCGATCAACGCGGCGAAGACGCAAAAGAGGCGCAAAATCCGCGCCGCATTGTTTGTGCTCGTCACCGTTGCCCCTCCCTGATCTCTCACAGTATATTCAGTGACCTCGAGAAAAGCGGGAGGGCACGGAGTATTCTCCGTGCCCTCCCGAGCATTTCATCACATTAGGATTCTTTACCGAAGCTCTTCCGGGATCCACCAGAGGCCGTCATTGTTCTCCTCTAGGTACTTTTTGAACTCGTCAGAGTGGTAGGCCGCCACAATATCCTTCGCCCACTGGGTGTCCTTGTTCTCCTCCTTAACCACGACCTGAAGGATAAGGTGGTCAAGGATATCCTCGGTGGCGAGGGCCGACGCCGGATCGATCTTCGCGTTGTAGACGATCGATCCGGTGATGACGATGTAGTCGAAATCCTGCGCCACGGCGGGGATCGAAAGCGACTTCATCTCGGTGAACTGTAGGTTATGCGGGTTCGACGTGACATTTGCCTCAGAGAGTGAAGCAAAGTCAGCGGACTCATCCACTTCAATCCACCCAATCTTCTGGAGCAACAGATAGGCGCGTGCTCGGTTCGAGGCATCGTTCGGAACCGCAACCGTCGCACCATCGGTCACCTCGTCAAGGCTCGCATGGTTGTCCGAATAGATACCCGCGGGAACCGTGGGAATGGGGGTAATCGGGGTGAGGTCGCCATTGTTCTTGGCGTTGAAGTCCTCAAGATAGGCGGTGTGCTGCTCGACATTGAAGTCGACATCACCGTCATTCAACGCGATGTCCGCATTGAGGAGATCCGAGAAATCGATCCCCTTGATCTCGTATCCCTTCTCCTCAAGGATGGGAACCACGGCGGCTTGGAAGAGTTCTGAGTAAGGCCCCTGCGAGCGGGAGTAGGTGAGGCTGGTCTTCTGGCCATCGGTGGCGCCGTCGTCGGAACTCTTGCTGACGTCTCCCGGGGCGGAGCAGGCGGCGAGGCCAACGGTGAGCGCGGCAGCCGCAAATAAGGTGGTGAGCTTCTTCATGAATTTCTCTCTATCGTGGTTCACGCAGGCGGCGGGCAACTCCGTTACCAATGACCTGCAGAATCTGAACAAAAATGACAAGGACAACGACGGTGAACACCATAAGCGGCGTATTCATTGCCTCACGCCCATAGGTGAGGGCAAGGTCGCCCACGCCGCCTCCTCCACCGTATCCAGCCATAGCTGTCGCGCCGAGCAAACCAATAACACCGGTGGTCAGCGCGAGGACGATTGAGCTATAGGTTTCTGGGAGAAGGAAGTGGCGGATGATTTGGAGGTTGCTTGCTCCCATCGCCTGCGCCGCTTCAATTACTCCGGGCTTGACCTCCAGCAGGCTGGTCTCGACGAGTCGCGCGATAAACGGCGCGATGTAGATGACGAGCGGCACAAGCTGAGCTTGCGTTCCCACCGGGGTTCCCATGATGAAGCGCGTCAGTGGCATGATCGCCACCAGCAAAATGATGAACGGTATCGAGCGGATGATGTTGACCGTGACGTTGAGGACCGAATACACGATGCGGTTAGCCATGAGTCCACCGGGACGGCTGAGCACCAGTGCCAACGCCAGCAGCACGCCAATCGCTCCGCCGACGATCATGCCCCAGCCGAGCATATATACCGTCTGGCTTCCTGCCAGCAGTAGTTTGTCTACCGTTACTCCGAAGAGCATCTGTTCTTTCATAGGTTCACCTTCTCTCTCAGTACTCCGGCCTCATCAATGACGGACTCGGCTCGTTCGATCACGGGAGCCGCACCAACGAGTTGCACCAGGTAAAGGCAGAGAATCGTCTCCTGCATCTCCTCCACCGTGGCTCCCAGAATGTTGACCTCCAGATCAGGGATGTGAGAGATGGTGGACAGCACCGGTTTACGGGCGGTGTCACCGATGAAGCGCAGCTCTTCCACGCGGTACGGGCGCCGATCCGTTTCCAGTAGGTCCATGATCGAGACGGGAATCCGATCGTTGATGACGGTGCGCACGAACTCCTGGGTGATCTCCTCGCGAGGCTCGCTAAACAGGTCGAGAACCGAGCCCTGTTCGACGATCCGGCCGTCTTCCATTACCGCCACCTTGTTGCAGATCCGCTGAATGACCTGCATTTGGTGGGTGATGAGAAGAATGGTGACGCCAAGTTCACGATTAATTCGTTTGAGAAGAGCGAGGATGGACTCGGTGGTCTTCGGATCGAGAGCGCTCGTTGCCTCGTCGCACAGCATGATCTTGGGAGCCGTGGCGAGGGCGCGGGCAATACCAACGCGCTGCTTCTGTCCACCCGACAGCTGACTGACGTAGGTGTTGCGCTTATCCTCCAATTCAACGATGCGCAGCACGTCCTCGACCCGCTCCTTGATCGCTGCCTTGGGTGTGCCTTCGAGGATCAGGGGCATCGCCACGTTGTGATAAACGCTTTTGCGCTCCAACAGGTTGAACTGCTGGAAGACCATGCCGATGTCACGGCGCGCAGCTCGCAGCTCTTTCGCGCTGAGGGCGGTCAGTTCACGCCCATCCACGTTGACGGATCCTGTATCCGGGCGTTCCAGCTGGTTGACGAGCCGGATGAGGGTTGATTTACCCGCACCGGAGAATCCGATGATTCCGTAGATATCACCCTTCTCCACCCGTAGCGACACATCTTTAAGAGCTTCGACAGATCCCGCCTTACTCCGGAACGTCTTGGAGACGTGTTGGATATCAATGATGGGAGTGTCAGCCACGACGGCCTCCTCACTCATGGTGATATCTCCCTTCGGTCAACCACCACAGGGCATATTCCGCGTAGAGAGCGGCGGCTACCGGAAGTGCCGCCTCGTCCAGGTCGAAGTTGCCATTGTGATGCGAGTTTTGGGTGTTGGGAACGTCCGGATTTCCGGTGCCGAAGTAGGCGTACACGCCTGGGACACGGCGCTGCAGCTCGGCGAAGTTATCGCCCCCGAGGGAGTAAGGACGCTCTGTAACGACGACGGCGCCCTGGATCGTACGTGCGACCGCCGCAACTTCCGCGGTGACGTCGGCTGGATTAATCACCGCCGGGGTGAGATCGCGCCAAGCCACATCGATCGATGCACCGAAGATGCGCGCCGTCTGCTCTGCGAGATCGATAATCTCCGCTCGGACCTTGGCGCGGGTTTCGTCAGTGACGGTACGCGTGGTGCCTTCGATCTGCGCGGTTTCCGCAAGGGCGTTGTAGGTGGTTCCCGCGTGGAACTTACCGATGCCGATAACAACCGGCTCGACAGGGTTGGTACGGCGGGCAACGAGTGCCTGAACGGCAACGACAATGCTACTTGCTACGTAGAGAGCGTCCGCTCCGAGGTTGGGGCGAGAGACGTGAGCGCCCTTGCCGTGGACTGTGATAATAAAGTGGTCCACAGCGGCGAAATTAATTCCTTCGACAGCAGCAAGTGTGCCCGTAGGCAGGTCAGAGGCGGCATGCATACCAAAGGTCCGTTCCACCCCGTCGAGGACTCCGGCCTCCACGAAGTCAAGTGCCCCGTATCCGATCTCCTCGGCGGGCTGGAAGATGAGCTTGATCCGCCCACCAAAGGATCCTCGAGCATAGTGAAGTACCTTGGCCGCTCCCAAAAGGACAGCAATGTGGGAGTCGTGGCCGCAGGCGTGCATGACGCCGTCGTTCTGGGACCGATACGGGACATCGTTGGTTTCCTGGACCGGAAGTCCATCGATATCTGCGCGCAGTGCGATGGTGCCATCACCCTCACGCTGGCCCTCGATCAGTCCCAGAACCCCGGTCTCCCCAATTCTCTCGTGGGGGATTCCCAAAGCGTCGAGTTCCTGTTCGATGCGCTCGGCCGTCCAATACTCTTTGAGTCCCAACTCGGGATGCTGGTGGAATGTTCGGCGTAGATCAGTCAGGTAAGCTTGCTCGTCATGGAGCTGCTCGGTGAGAGTAGTCATGGAAGATGCCTCCGAGGCTATAACCCCACTTATTTAGTGGGTTACATGGTATTAATAAAAATCTACCGCAGCCTGTGAGATACCCTTCGACGGTGCCACATGGTGAACATAGATCACCTGAGAGCTCATTTCATATCAACATAGCGGGTAGATACCCGACTTTCTGAGAGTGAGAACTGCACGTGTCCGATCACCTTGATACCCGATGTATCCATGTACCTCATGCTTTTCATGAGGAAACCAAGGCTGTCAGCTTCCCCATCTATCAGACGGCCACCTTTGGACACATTGGGCTGGGGCAGTCCACCGGATTTGATTACACGCGAGAGAAGAACCCTACTCGCGAGCACCTCGAGGAACTCATCACGGGCTTGGAGCAGGGCGTCGATACCTGTGCCTTTTCCTCGGGCATGGCTGCGGTGTCCGCCTGCTTCGAGCTCTTCTCCCCCGGCGATCACGTGGTGTGCTCTGAAGATCTCTACGGAGGCGTCGTCCGTCTCTTCGATCAGGTGAGCAAAAAGAACGGTCTCTCCTTCGATTACGTCGATACCACGAACCCGGCCCTCATTGAAGCAGCCATCCGCGACAACACCGCGTGCTTGTACATCGAGACACCGTCCAATCCAATGATGAACGTCACCGATCTTGCCGAGTGCCATCGCATTGCCGAGGAACACGGTCTTCTCCTCATCGTGGACAACACCTTCCTCTCCCCTTACCTCCAGAATCCCATCGCGCTAGGCGCCGACCTCGTTGTCCATAGCGGCAGCAAATTCATCGCTGGCCACAACGACACCATTTCTGGCTTTGTCACCTCCCGCACCCCCGAACTCGCCGAACGTATCCGGCTCATGCTGAAGACCATGGGCGGAGCCCTGTCTCCGTTCGATTCATGGCTCGTTGTTCGTGGCCTCAAGACCCTCGCGCTCCGTATGGAACGCCAAGAACGCAATGCTCACGAACTTGCACGTTGGCTTCGTGAACAGGACGCCGTGGCCAAGGTATTCTACGTGGGCCTCGACGATCATCCCGGCCACGCGGTCAATGCTTCGCAAGCGCGCGGTGCCGGTTCAATGATCTCTTTCCATACACGTACCCCCGAGCTCGCCAAGCAAGTTCTCGAGGGCCTCAAGCTCGTTACATTCGCTGAAAGTCTCGGCGGCACCGAATCCCTCATTACGTATCCGATGGTGCAAACCCATCCGGACGTACCGGTGGAGGTTCGCGAACGCCTCGGTATTACGGAAACCCTGCTCCGGTTCTCAGTAGGAATTGAGAACGTTGAGGATATTCGCGCCGACCTTGCACAGGCATTCACCGGAGCGTGATACCAAGAGTCCCCGGGTGTAACGGTTTGCGGACCTGCCAACATTGACGGTTGGCAGGTCATCAAACGGGATGATCCGCGGCATTTCGTCACGCTGTAGGAATTCCCCCTACACCCGAAGGGTTTTTCCCGGTAAAATCCTATAAGCCCCTGTGTAGTGGGGAGTGATCGATCTTTACGGAGGTATTTGCATGCTGGTGTCAACAAAAGGGCGCTATGCGCTGCGTGTCATGATCGATCTCGCGGAGAACCAAACGGTCGGATACATTCCCCTCAAGGAAATCGCAGAGCGCCAGGATATTTCCGAGAAGTACCTCGAAAGCATCCTCAAGACACTTGTCCGTGCAAACGTCCTCGCTGGCCAGCGAGGCAAGGGTGGCGGCTACCGCCTGACCAGGGATCCTTCGGATTACTCTGTGGGGTCCATCCTGCTCCTTACCGAGGGAAGCCTTGCACCGGTCGCCTGTCTGGACGAGCCAACCCCCTGCGCAAACCATGATAAGGGTGCGACTCTCAAGATGTGGGAGGATCTCCACGCTCTCATCGAGGAGTTCTTTGCTGGGATCACGATCGCTGACCTCGCGTCGTCGTCACTCCCGGGCGATAACTACGTGATTTGATATATCATCTGGAATCGACGGCGCCGGGTCGGCATGCTAGCTGACCCGGCGCCGTCGTCGTTTTGTCTGAGTCTTTTTACTTGGGTCGTTTTTCTGGGTAACCCTTGGAGTGTTTCGCCTGAGCCGTTGTCACTGAGGTCTTTTCCTGGAGAGTCTTAGGTCACCCGCAATTCTGCGGTACCACACGATAGTCGGTTCCGAGCGCGCCACCCGATAGTGCTCCAGTAAGGTTTTCAGCGTCCAGTCAGGAGCCGATTTTGCCGGTCAAAAGCATGACGGGACGCCAGGAACTTCACTAGTCCGCCATGTCGGTGCACGACGCTGGTTCACAAGCAAATAGCACGCGAAAGAGTCCCGGCCATATTGACCGGGACCCTTTCGTTATTCAGCTGCTGATTAACTCAATCAGTTGTTGGTCAGCTTCTCACGGAGAGCTGCCAGAGCTTCGTCGGATGCGAGCGTACCCGCAGCCTCGGAGCCTGAGGAGTAGGAAGCCGGAGCTGCTTCTGCTGCGGGGGCAGCGGCAGCCTGACCAGCGGCGGCGTCCTCGTCGGCGGCCTTCTTGACCTGCGACTTGTGGGACTCCCAGCGAGCCTGAGCTGCTGCGTACTCGTTCTCCCATGCTTCGCGCTGTGCCTCGTAACCCGGGAGCCACTCGTTGGACTCGGGATCGAAGCCTTCGGGGTACTTGTAGTTGCCCTGCTCGTCGTACTCTGCGGCCATGCCGTACAGCGACGGATCGAAGTCCTCGGACTCAACGTCCACACCCTCGTTCGCCTGCTTGAGCGAGAGGGAGATGCGACGACGATCGAGATCGATATCGATGACCTTGACGAAAGCATCGTCGCCAACCTTGACGACCTGCTCGGGCAGATCGATGTGGCGCTGAGCCAGCTCGGAGATATGCACGAGACCCTCGATGCCGTCCTCGACGCGAACGAACGCACCGAACGGAACGAGCTTGGTGACCTTA
>RRZT010852247.1_pt1 | contig 38996 bp, 32 predicted proteins | sample 2165551 | NCBI WGS metagenome assembly RRZT01 (sample SAMN10456910, study PRJNA506462) | wastewater metagenome | biome: wastewater; feature: sludge; material: wastewater sludge; isolation source: wastewater sludge with Escherichia coli K12::gfp cells carrying plasmid... | place: USA: Moscow, Idaho...
AGCATCCACTTGAACACCACGGCGATGCAGGTCCAGTTCTTCGCGCAAGCACTGAACGAGCTCATCTTCGCTGCGGGATAGTCCATCGCTAATAATCCACGCCATAACTTCGTCCAGTTGATCATCCGTATACGCGGCAAGTGGCAAACCGGGTGTCAGATGTGGCCGCGGGCCACGCGGCCGCGGTTCCTCAATCACCTCGACCGCCTCAACACCGGTGGTCCCACCCGTGGGCGAGACATCGGAGCTATTCTCCCCGGCCTCGTCACCCGCACTTCCAGCCGACTTACTCACAGCCCCGGCTCTACCTAGTTCGACGGCCTCAGCTTTCTCCAGGATACTGATAACTTCCGTTGCCTGACCCTCGGGATCAATGAAGAGTGAGCTCGAGAAGGTTTGGAACACAGCCCACCCGCGGCTCTCTAGACGATCAACCCAGTACCGATCCCTGCGGCGCAGCGATGGCTCGGAAATATAGTTTTCGTCATCCAGAAGAACAGCCACACGCCAGGTTCCGTGCAGACGCGGGCTCCCCACAGCAAGTGGAACACGGACGCCGTCGTCATAACCAAAGTGGGCGGCGGTCATCCAGCCTGCGGATTCTAGGCGCTCAGCCAGATCAGCAAGCAGCGGAGCCACCGAATCACCCGATTCCGAAGGCGTCAGCTGGACCTCATTACCCACGGCCCCGCTGCTATCACCATCACCGCTACCGTCACGATCCGTCCGCGTAACCCCGGGGATCATGGGAAGAACATCCGCATAACCTTGCTCGCGTAAGGTCAGGGTGGTCAGTTCATCATATGGAGCGCGCAGCGTGGGAAGCTCGCACACCGGAAGGACCTGGGCGAGCTGGGAAATTGCGGACTTCTCTAATGCACGGCGCAGATCCCCCATCACCACCACTTGGCGTCCGCGCATAAGGAGCGAGATCGCACTGGGCAAATCAACCGCCTCCATCTCGTCCATAATGACGAGATCCACCCACGGCATGGGAGGAACGAACTCTGCGGTCATCATGGAAGGAATCGTCCACACCGGACGTGCTACCTGCACCAAACGCGAATGATTTGCGATGGCGTCCCGCAGGCCTCCGGACCCGTAACGGGCCAAATGGGCGTCAAAGTCCATGGTCTCGTCGCGGCGGCGCGAAATGGTTTCCCGCATAATTCGGACAACCGCACGATGAACCGGGCCAACAAGTGTTGCCGTGTGCTCCTTGTCAAGGAGGCGCAGTTGCTCGCTCATGCGCGTGAGATCCGCGGGCCCCACGTTGGCGAGCGTGGGTGTACGCACCACAAGCTGTTCAAACACAGAATTGACATAGATGAGCGTGAGTTCCTCGTGGACCTTATCGACTGTCACTGCTCGTTTGGTGAAGTCGTCGATGATCGGGCCAAGGCCCTTGTTCTTCAGCTCCCCCACCAGCGCGTTGCGCCGCGGCAGGGTAGCCATCACATCTGTTCCCGCGGCTAGCTGCTTGACCAGCGCCAACAGTTCTTCAAAACGCATCGCGGACAGATCGATCCCCGGAGCCAATGATTTCTCCAAAGACTCCGCCTCGCGGTACACTTCCGCGGCGGTTGCCTTAATCTGGGGCATACCATCCGGGAGTTCAGGCCACCCCGCCTCAGCGCTGTAACGCCGCCATGTCACGCGCAGAGCCTCAACTTTGATGAGCTCGTCGTGAATATTCGCCACCGTAGCGCCGGGGCGCACGAATTCACGAGCCTGGCGAGTAAGACGGCGACGCTCCGTGCCGCGCATAGCAATACCCTGCGCTTCGCGCCATTCCCTGGTAGCTGTGGCCGCAACGAGATCGGAAACGCTTCGCTCATATACCTTGGCGAGGAAGACATCGAGGGTCTTCGCAATCCCATTGAGCATCCTGATCTGCTCGATCCACTCATCGAGTGTGGTTGCGCGGGCCAGCCGGGATTCACCGGCAACCCGCTGGGACTGAGCCATAACAACCGGAAGTGTTTCTTGAGCGATCCGCGTGGCGCGCGCCAACGCTTCCTCGCCCGCTTCGGTGGTGTCAATATTCGACCCCGTCCACGCGGACGCCCCACCCTCCGGTGAGAAAGTTCCTAGGCGAGCCAACTCGTTCAGCTGCTCTTCAATCGCATCATAGGATCCACGCAGATTGCGCAGTGCACTGTCGTTGAGCCGGATGCGGCTTGCCGGACCATCCTCATCCGCTGTCAGCTTCGCCAGCTGCTCCAGCAGCGAGTACACCGATTCGTTCCACTCGGGTTCGGTGCGGTGTAGGGCATCGACATAGTCTGAGAGTTCTTTGCGGGTCTGCGTGAGCTTCTTACGAATCTCAAAGACCCGCTCATCCTCTGGTTCGTCATGACGCAATCGGAGGCCGGTGCGTAGACGCATGGGCACCTCCTCCATATCGGAGAAGTCAAGGACAAGATCATCCAAGCCTAGGCCCTGCATATGGTCAATAAACTGGCGTCCCGCCGAGGCTCCTCGAGGAATGTACAGCACGGACCGTCCGGAGGCGGCAGCATCCGCCACAATTCCAGCCAGGGTGCCGACCTTCTCAGAACCCGGAGGCGTATCGATGACGATCGAACGGCCCGAAGCCACGGCTTCGATCGTTGCAAGTTCAGCGACGTCCCGGTCCCCAGCGCCGCGCTCTGCCTCGGGTGCCCGGTCTACCATGCTCGCAGGTGGCAAGGGCGCGGCAGACAGTCGCTTCGTCGCCTCGTCACCGGCCAACGCGGCCATCACACCAGAGCTTTCGATGTATGGTTTCATCGCTTCCAGATCAGTAAGCAGCGCCTGCCCCGGATGAATAAAACTACCGAGGAGCACTCGGGCCTCATACCCGAAATCTCGCAGATAGTAGCGTCCAAGATCGGCAATCCGCGTGAGCGTTTTATGCTCGAGCCGTGGATTGCCTGCCATATCGATAATTCGCGCGATCTCTGCCGAATCGACTCCCGCCTCCCGCAGCGCATGAAGCACAACCGGATTGACCTCACACTTTGCCGTAAGAGTGATGAGAGCATCATTCTCACCTGAGGCCACGAGCCGCACGGTCCGCAAAAGAACCGGTTCGGACCGCCTTTCGGTCACGGAGTAAGTACGTGAGGACGTCGCCTCAGCCGGAGATTCGACGACGACGGGTTCGGCACCGGAAGCCTGGACAGCTCCCGTAGCTGGGGTATCCGTATCTGAGTTATTGTCCGTTGCCGGGACATCCTGTGCCTTGTCATGTATGGCGGCGCCATCGACCGACACGTTGTCAGCCTTGTTCACATCAGAAGGCGCGGCAGAGTCAGCCACGGACTCAGCCGGGGTGACCACAGAATCAGCTGAGGTAGCAGGAGACTCGACGGACGCCGTCGTCGTCACAGACGTGCTGGATTCCGGAGTTCCCTCAGCCGTCCCAGAATCCTGAGGGCTAAGGGCGCTCCACCAAGCCTCACCGATGGCCAGTGTCACTGGAACATAGCCGTAATTCTCCGACATCTCACGGATGTGGTGGGTGAGATTGTTCAGCCGGTCGTACGCAACACGGAGCGAACTTTCCTCCCGGATGAGCGAAGAGAGCAGGGTAGGAATGCCAGCGTACAAATACGCGCCGCCGGTGGGGTGCGGACTGGACAGATCAATAACCGTTGGATCGGCGGCACTAAGTGGACGGGCGGATGCCGTGGCTGTCTCGGACAACGACGTCCACCATTCCTGATATGCCATCTCAACGAGCTGCTTCGCCATAGGAACGCGGGACTCACTGGCTGCACTCTCCGCTGGAGAAGCCTCGACGGGGGACGACTCAGCCGGAGCAATATCCGGTTCAGGAGCGCCACCGAAAGCTTCGGTGCCCCCGATGTCAGCTGCCGATGTCAAAGGGGCCGAGGCAGGGGAAACCTGGACGGTCTCACTCTCATCGCGTCGGCGTCGATTACGCTTAAAGAAGGGAGTCACATGTCCACGTTACCGGGCAACGGCCCATCTTGATACTGTCCGCGCCGTTTGGACCGAAAACAAGGCCCCGATCGCGGGAGCCTCAGGAAGGCGGACGGCGAAGGTGAAGGACATTAAATTAGGACACCCTTACTAGACTGAGTCCGATCAGATAAAGTGGTTGCCCGTGACCACCCCAAGAAAACACACGTCGATTTGGACTGTCCGGGTTGCCGGATCCGTCATCGCTACACTGGCTCTCTCGCTTGCTGCCTGCTCTTCCGCACCCGATAACGGTGCCGACGGCAGCGGTACTCCACGCACCACACTGGTCTATGCAACCGGCGACGCCGAACCCACCTGCCTCGATCCACATGTTGGCGGCAATTTCCCGCAGGCGCTCCTCGCCACGCAAGTACTCGAGTCGATGGTTGCCCTCGATGAAAATGGCGCCATCGTACCGTGGCTCGCTACCGAGTGGCAGGCAAGCGACGATGGTCTGACGTGGGATTTTACTCTTGATCCCGAGGCGAAGTTCAGCGACGGCACCCCGGTTGACGCCGAGGCAATCAAAGCAAACATTGAGCACCTGCAGGATCCTGAGACCGCGTCATCCACCGGCTATCTCGCGGTGCAGCAGATTGACACGATCGAGGTCGTCAGCCCAACGCAGGTACGCTTCCAGCTCACCCGGCCCGACGCCGCGCTCCTCGAGTCACTGGCCCAGCCGTGGGTCGCTATCCAGGCACCCTCCGGAATGGAACGCGGCAAGGACGAGAACTGCCTCTCACCCATCGGCTCGGGACCCTTCGTGGTCACCGACTGGGTTAAGCAGGATCGTATTGAACTCGAGCGCAACACTGCTTACACCACCTCACCCGACGGCGTCGACGCCCCCGGTGAGAACGCGGTCCAGAAGATCACCTGGCGTTTTATCCCTGACGCGACAGCTCGTTTTGCCGCACTTGAAAGCGGCGAAGTGGACATCATCGATAACCCACTGCCCGATCAGATTATCAACGCCGAGAACAGTGAGACCCTCGCCCATCTCGACGCACCACGGCCTGGATCAAGCAACCGCATTGAACTGAACAGCGGTCAGGCGCCCTTCGACGACCAGCGCGTGCGCGAAGCATTTATCGCTTCCACCGACGTCACCGCCGGCATCGACGCACTGTTTGAAGGAAATGCGACCCGTTCCTACAGTGCCCTCTCCTCGGTTGAGCCGCTCGCGGTGCAGTCGCCGGAGTACTACACGTACGACGTCGAGCGTGCGAACAAGCTGCTCGACGAAGCCGGCTGGAACACCCGCAATGACGATGGCATCCGGGTCAAGGGCGATGAGACCCTCACCGTACGCTTCCCGGTCACTGGCTCGCAGTCAACGCAGGCTGAACTCGCACTCTTCGAGCAGATCCAGGCCGGTGCGCGCGAGGTTGGCTTCGATGTGCAGATTACCCCGCTTGATCTCTCGGGCTGGTACGCCGCACTTGGCGCCCACGAGTACGAACTTGTCAGCGCACCCTACACGAAGATCGGACCCGACGTCCTGCGCTTCCTCTTCCACAGCGATGCCACCGTTCCAGCACCGTCAGGCTACTTCGCCAACCACTCGATGGTTCGTGATCCCGAGCTCGACGCGTTGCTCGACGTCATCGGCAGTGAGAGCGACGAAACGAAGCGCGCTGAAGCCGCTAAGTCGGCTCAGGACTGGATCGCAGCGCACTCGCTCATCCTGCCCATCTACGACCAGCAGAACCACTTCCTCTACCGCGCCGACCTGACGAACTTCCGCTCGTTGCCCACGGTAAATACGCCGTGGCTCGGCAACGTCGTCGCCGGCTGATCGCTGGCTAGACTTCGGCCCATCGAGATGGCTGTCGTAACGACCGCCCTACGACGCGCCCTGCCCCGAGTGGGCGGGGCGCTCGTCGTGCTCTTCACGGTGGCCACGCTCGCATTTATTGCCCTCCAGTTCATCCCGGGTGACCCCGCCGAGGCTGCACTCGGTGGTCCAGGTAGCCAAGCGAGTGCGGCGGCACTGGAGGCTGCGCGCGCAGAGTTCGGGCTCGATCGGCCGATTCTTGTCCAGTACCTCGACTTCTTGCGCCGTCTCGTCATAATCGATCTTGGAGTTTCCTACTCACAGCGGATCCCCGTTTCTCAGGTACTCGCGAATGCGATCGGGCCAACTCTGACACTTGCGGGCATGGCGCTTGTACTTGCCTGGATACTCGCTCTTGTCAGCGTGTACGTTGCGAGCGGCCCGTCACGAGTGGGACGCGCAATTGCCGGAGCAATCGATCTCGTGGCAGCAGCCATGCCAAACTTCTGGCTCGCGAGCATGCTCGTGCTGCTTTTTGCCAGCATGCTGGGCTGGTTCCCGCCGGTCAGCACCAATAATTTCCGTGGCATCGTACTACCCGCACTCTCCCTTGCTCTGCCAACCGCAGGTTTTATTGCCCAGGTCTGCCGGGCGGGTATTGAGGATGCGCGGCGTGCTCCTTTTGTCGAGAGCGCTCGCGCCCGCGGCGAGAGTGAGGCGGGCGTGCGTCTGCGGCACCTGCTGCGACACGGCGTGGTACCCGGACTCAACATGAGCGCATGGACGCTCGGCTCGCTACTCAGCGGCACCGCAGTTATCGAGGTCATCTTCGCTCGCCCCGGCCTCGGCCGTACTCTCGTCAATGCCGTGACCGGGCGTGATGTGCCTGTTGTGCTCGGCGTCGTACTCTTTGCTGCCTTCGCCTATGTCGTGGTTGCGCTCATCACCGACCTCATCATTGCGCGTGTTGACCCACGCACCGAGGCGCGGCTTGAACGGACGGTACCCAGTGTTTAATCACTCTGCTCGCACACCCTATCGCCGGGGCTTGGGCGTTGATGGCTGGGTCGCACTTACCGTACTTGCAGTACTGGCTTTCTGTGCGCTCGCACCGGGCCTTCTTGCACCTCACGAACCGCTCACCGTGGCGCCGTCAAATGCGTTCACGGCCCCTTCAGCAACTCATCCGTTTGGCACCGACGACTCGGGCCGCGACGTGCTTTCACGCGTGATCTACGGAGCTCGAGACTCCCTCACCATCGGGCTCATCGCCACCCTTACAGGGCTAGGTTTCGGCACATTCATCGGCGCCTTGGCAGGGGGCAGTACGTCACGCACGCTCATACCACTGCGCTTCGTCTCCGACCGGTTCATTGAGGCTCTCTTTGCATTCCCTGGCCTGCTTCTCGCCCTGCTTCTCATCTCGGTACGGGGCCCGGGCGTGGTCTCTGTGGTGGTTGCGGTTGCTCTCTCCACCGCGCCCGGTTATGCGCGCATGGTACGCGGCGGCGTACGTCAGATGCTTGGCTCCGGCCCGGTTGAGGCCGCCCGCCTCCAGGGTGACGGCTTCTTCCGTATCTGGACTCGGTTAGTGCTGCCCGAGACGATGCGTCCCGTGCTCGTGCTCGCGACACTGGGTGTAGGCCACGCGGTAATCCTGGCGGCCGCCCTCGGCTTCCTCGGCCTTGGTACTCCACCTCCCGCACCCGAGTGGGGCGCCATGCTCAACGCGGGTCGCCCTTATCTTATGCGGGCATGGTGGCTCACCTTCTTCCCCGGCCTCGCGATCTTGACAGTCGGCATCGCGACGACCGTGCTTGGCCGTGCGCTCGAGCGGAGAGGGAGCTACGCATGAACGAACTCACGCGTACTGGTGAGCTCGCGCGCATCGAGGGCCTCAGCATCTCTTTCCCGGGTCGTACGGAGCCCGCGGTCGACGACGTCTCGTTGACCATCGTCGCTGGAGAGTGCGTGGCACTGGTCGGAGAGAGTGGATCGGGCAAAACACTCACCGCTCGCACCCTTCTCGGACTACTCCCCCACACCGCCCATGTCGAGGGCACAGTACAGCTGTCCGGTTCCCCTGCACCTCACAGCGGATCGTCGGCCTGGAACACGATCCGCGGCGCCCAGGTTGCGCTCGTCCCCCAAGAGGCGCTGAGCGGGCTTGACCCACTGCGCCGAGTCGAACACGAGGTGGGAGACGCACTTCGGCTCCACCATCTCGCAGGCGGTAAGCAGCGACGCGAACGCGTCGTCGTCGCACTAGCAAACGTTGGTATGCCAAAACCCGAGCAACAGCTGCGGCGGCGCTCCGACGAACTCTCCGGCGGCCTGCGCCAACGGGCACTCGTGGCCTCCGCACTCATCGCCGAACCCGAACTTATCATCGCTGACGAACCAACCACCGCGCTGGACGCCGGTCACCGCAGCCGCGTGCTTAGCGAAATCCGCCGACGGGTCGACGACGGAGCCGGCGCACTACTTATCAGCCACGACCTCGCGAGTGTACGCGGTGTTGCCGATCGAGTGCTGGTGATGCGCGACGGTCGCATTATTGAAGAGGGCGACCCTGCCCGCGTGCTCGCCGCTCCCACACACCCGTTCACGCGTGAGCTGCTCGCAGCGTCTCCCACGGGCAAAGTTCGTGGTCAGCGTCTCCTCAATTCGTCGTCGGACGCCGAAGCGAGTACAAGCACGGCAGTGGGCAACAGCGTAGCGACAGGTGAAGGCGCGGTTGTAGACGACGGTGTGTCCGCAAGCAACGGCGCAGCACCAGGCCGCTCCTGCGTTCCCGCAACACCAGTGATTCCGAGACTTGAGCTACGGGATATCGACGTTACCTTCGGGCGCGGAGCCCAGACCCTCCAGGTACTCCGCGGTGCCTCACTCACCGTACATCCGGGTGAGACTGTGGGGCTTGTCGGTGAATCAGGATCAGGCAAGACCACCCTACTCAGAGTCGCCCTGGGGCTCCATCGGCCAGATGCTGGCAACGTACTCATTGACGGCGTCCCGCGCGGGGAACTCTCTCGGGTAGAACGCCGCCAATTGCTTCGACGTGTCGCGCTTGTGCCCCAGGATCCGCTCGATTCATTCCCCCGCGGAGCATCGGGCGCCGCGATTCTAAGTGACGCTCTGCGGGCGGCTGGTATCGCGCGACGAGATCGACAAGCGCATACTCGGCAGCTCGCCGCCGAGGTAGGGCTCGTACCCGAGTTCCTAGAGCAGCCTGCGGCGACGCTCTCGGGTGGCCAGCGTCAGCGCGTCGCAATCGCTCGGGCGCTAGCGCGCGACCCTGAACTACTGTTACTTGACGAGCCCGTGTCTGCCCTCGATGTCACCGTGCAGGCACGAGTGCTCGACTTACTTGATGATGTACAGGAGCGGCGCGGTACCGCTTATCTCTTCGTCTCCCATGACGAAGACGTCATCCGGCACATGAGTGACCGTGTTCTGCGCCTTGAAGCTGGGCGCATCTGTTGACTCCGCGGTGATCCCACCAACGCTACTACACCCACTTTAAAGTTCTTGCACCAATCTTGGTGCCGAGGGTACAAGAACACGATTTTCGTGTAATAAAGGTGTACTTTGCCTTTAATATCCGAGTCCTTACCTGCACACCTTCATATATTTACGCAGGTCAAAGCCTTATCTCTGTGCCCTCGAAAGGATTCGAACCTTCGACCTACCGCTTAGGAGGCGGTTGCTCTTCCCCTGAGCTACGAGGGCGCACCTAGCTAGTGTACCCACTTTGCTTGGCGCACACCGAATCGCGAACCAGAGCGGACTTCTGCCCGCGCTGACGAACGAAACGTCTCCGCTCAGGCCGTGTCCATAACGCGACACAGCCTGAAAGAGATCACCTATCTAACGCGGACGCTCCCACGGCACCTGCGGGCCCATGTCCTCGTTACGCCGCGTCCGCTTAGGAACGACAATCGTAGGACATACAGCGTGCTGGATCACCGCTTGGCTAGTTGAGCCAAGTAGGAGCCCGGCGAAGCCCCCGCGGCCTCGCGATCCCACCACCAACAGATCCACAGCCGTGGAGAACTCGGTCATGAGTGCCGAGGCGTTGCCTTCGATGGCGTGGCAGTGAATATCAACGTCATAGCCCTGACGCAGTTCATCGACTGCCTCACGGAGCCCTGCACGCACGTCATCAAGGACCTCTTGGTGGTACCCGGCTCCCGGCATCCACATGGACCCGCCGAAGTTCACCGCACTCACACACGACAATCGAGCACGCCAGCGAGCGGCTTCGCGGATCGCCAGAGCCAGTGCTACACGCGAGGACTCCGACCCGTCGAATCCGCACACGATGTGCTTAACCGGCAAGACTTCGGATACCGGACTTGTTGGAACGACGACGACGGAGCAGTACGCCCGTGAGGATACGGCGTTAGTTACCGACCCCAGAAGGCGATCAGCGAAGCCTCCTGAGCCTCCACGGGCACCCAACACTACTCTGGCGGCTCGCTTGGAGCGTTCGAGAAGTTCAGTGATGGGGTCCTCATCAGAGAGATGGAGTGCGTAATCGACCCCGTACTCTTTAATTTGAGATTCAGCGGCTTCGAGAATCTTGCGGGCCCCCGCCTCCATGAGCGGCCCGGCGGGTTCTTCAGTCATGGGACGCCCCGTGTACCCAGGTTGCTGGAAGCAACAAAGGACGTCAAGATGAGCGCCGCGGGTAGCGGCCTCTTGAACTGCCCATTCCAGTGCATTGAATGAAGCATCAGATCCGTCAACACCGCAAACTACGAGGTTATCGTGACGATATGGCATTGCAGGCACCTCCAACGATTGTCCTAACCCAATTCTGGCATGACTTACACCACAGTGGGGGCTGCATTTTACAACGATTACTACCGCTTCGAGTGAACAAGTAATCGTCCCCAACAAGGGGTGGTTACGCTAGGGCAGTTTCTACCAAACCACCGGCCCAAACGACGTTGAGGGACCAACCGATCGGTTGGTCCCTCAACGTGTCAAAATTTTATATCAGCCGAATACGCGGATGACGGTAGGCGTGCCGAGCCAGGAGTTCGGGCCCGTGGTGGTGCCCATGCTTTCGTTCCAGGCGCCAACATTTTCGCCGTTGCCCGAGTAGATCGCGACGTGGCCGGGCCAGTACAGGATATCGCCGGGCTGAGCCTCGGAGTAAGAAACCTGACGGCCTACGGAGAGAACAGAGGTGGTGTAGCCACCGATGGACACGCCATGCTGAGCGTAGACGTAGCGCACGAAGCCGATGCAATCCCAACCGGAGGGCGTGGTGCCACCCCAGACGTAAGGAACACCCTGGTAAGCAAGGGCGGTGGCAAGCACCGACGAGCTAGAACCGGATGCGGAAGGAGCAGGAGCTGCCTCTTCCTCAACTGCGGGAGCCGCCACCTCAGAGGCCGCTGCCTCGTAGCTGGTGTCGTAGCTTTCGGAGACGCTAGCGTAGGAGACGGGCTCCTCAACCACAGCAGCGACCGGAGTAGCAACAACAGGTTCTTCGACAACCGGTGCCACTTCTTCGACAACAGGCTCGGGCTCAGGGATGGTGACCGAAGCAGTTACTTCGATGCCACGACCCTCTTCGACGGAGACCTGAGCAATGTCCCATTCTGCATCTTCGGGAGCGGTAACCGCTTCCGTACTGGCAGCCGTGGGCGTCTCGGTCTCGGACACGGACAGAACGCCCGCAACCTTCTTGTCGGAAGTCTGCTCAGTCGCATTGGCTGCAGGCAGTGCAACGCCGAAGGCGGTGCCGAAAGCCATTGCGGCGATCAGGCCACGGCCAGCCGGGGTATCAAGTGCGGTGAGCGCAGCCTCGCGGGTAATCGCATGGCGTCCGGTCATTGGGTTTACTCCTTGTGGATGTCATTCGTTTCGCACCGATTAGACGATGTGAAACTCTTGCCAAGATAGACAATAACGACTCTTCACAAGAATGTCACGTTTAGATAACGGCGTATGCCCGAGGTCACATTTGCAAATTTTGGCGTAATTCCAACGTTTTACCGTTTCGTACAAAGATGGATCGCGGCGTAGATCACGGCAAATATCTCGAAATGGTGACGTACAACCGCTTCTCATTGTGACCTAGCCACCACGGCTAGGTCACAATGACGTCACACCCGTACTCCACTAAAGATCAGCGTGTGCTCACCGAACACAAAGACCCCGGGACCGTACGAATTACCTACTCCGTACGAGTTCAGCATTAAGAACGCACGAGCAAGTGCCCCTGCACCCACGGCGTCAGTTCAATCGAGCCCAACGGGCCCTTGAGAACCCACCCCTCACCTTCATTCGACATCGTCACGGTAGTGCCGGGCAACAGCCCGGCCTCCTCGAATTCTCGCAGGAGAGGAATGTCCGTCTGCAACGGTTCACCGATACGCACAATCACGCACTCACCACCGTCGAGATTTGCCTTGAGGAAATCCACCGTACGCATCAAACCAGATGGACCTGCCGCTTGATCACCGGGACCCAACGCGTCACGCGCAGGAATCGGATTGCCGAACGGATCCTCAGTCACTCCATCGAGGAGAACAGCGATGCGCTCCTCGACGTCGTCCGAGATAACGTGCTCCCAGCGGCACGCCTCTTCATGAATATCAGCCCACGGAACCTTGATCTGATCAAGCAAGAGACGTTCGGCCAGGCGGTGCTTACGCATCACGGTGGTGGCCTGCTTACGCCCCTTGACTGACAGCTCAATTGTCCGCGCACCCACAATTGTCAATAATCCATCGCGCTCCAACCGTGCCACGGTTTCTGACACGGTGGGTTTAGATTGCCCGAGGCGCTCTACGAGGCGCGCCCGCAGAGGGGGTACGCCTTCTTCTTCGAGTTCGTAAATCGCCTTCAGATACATCTCAGTCGTATCGACGAGGTCGCCACTCATTCCCGCTCCTGACCGCATTACCTGAATCTGACCAACTGGGTCACTACCTTACTTGACCTTACCTAGACAGAGCAGGTCAGGCACCCGTGTTGCCTTTATACGCACAAAGAGTTCCACAAATACTCGGGGTTCCACAAACACTGAAGAAAATTCCACAGCATTCTCTGCCCGAATCCGGCCACTCATCTCCGAGACAGCCACACCATTGCGTACTTTCCACGGCAAGATAGACCCATGACCACGCAGATCCCCTCGCACCTCCTTCCCCGTGACGGACGATTCGGTTCCGGACCGTCAAAGGTCCGTCCGGCACAGCTCGCTCATCTGGCGAACGCTGGCTCCCTCATGGGAACCTCGCATCGACAGCGTCCGGTTCGCCAGTTGGTCGGCAAGATTCGATCCCAGCTCTCGGAGCTCTTCTCGGCACCGGATGGCTACGAAGTGATTCTCGGCAACGGCGGCGCCTCCCTCCTGTGGGACGCCATCGCATTTAATATCGTGCAAGAGCGAGCCCAGGCCGCGGTGTTTGGCGAGTTTTCCAGCAAGCCCGTCAAGCCACTCTCGAACGTCCCGTGGGTCACCGAGGTTGATGTCCGCCGTGTCGAACCGGGCGGCGTCGCCCTCTGCGAGTCCGTAGATGGCATCGATACCTATTTATATGCGCATAACGAGACCTCCACCGGCGCATTGTCGCCGGTACATCGTTTTGGCGACGACGACGCCCTCACCGTCGTCGACGCCACCTCCGCGGCTGGCGGCGTCCTCGTAGATCTGTCCGAGACGGACTTCTACTACTTTTCCCCGCAGAAGTGTTTTGGGGCCGACGGCGGCCTCTGGCTTGCGTTTGCCTCCCCTTCGGCTTTGGAGCGCATTGATCGCCTAAGCCGCGAGCGCTGGATCCCTGACATCCTCAATCTGCAGCTGGCGGTTTCCAACTCACTCAAGGACCAGACACTCAACACACCGGCGCTCAGCACTCTCCTGCTCATCGAAGCACAGCTGGATTGGATGCTAGAGCAGGGAGGACTGGAGGCTATGGCGGGCCGGAGCGCGGCGTCGTCGTCGTACATATACGAGTGGGCATCGAACCGTACTGACGCGGCACCATTCGTTAGCGAACCCGAGTACCGCTCCCGCGTTGTGGCAACGATCGATTTCGACGAATCTGTGGATACCCAGGCGATTTCAGCGTTGCTGCGCGAGAACGGTGTGGTGGACATCGATCCGTACCGCTCACTCGGCCGCAATCAGTTCCGCATCGGCACGTTCCCGAGCGTGGAGTTTGACGATGTGCGGGCGCTGCTCAACTGCATCGACTGGGCGATTGAGAACCAGAAATAGGCGCGGCACACTAAGACCTTCTATACCTTCTACAAATTCGGTTCCTCAGCAGCCGCTACTTTGCCTGATCTCCCGGAGTGCGATCGGCCTGATTGATGGCTACCTCGCGGGCAATACGGGCCTCTTCGTCCTCTTCGAGCTGATGCTCACGCGGCCCAACGATTTCTACGTGGGGTCGCGTACGCAGGTGGTAGTGGACTTGAACGTCCCAGGTGCGCCGGCCCCATAGGTAGGCACCGATAACCACGATAAGTGCGGAAACCGCACCAATACCCACGCCCCAGCGCGGCCCAATGGTCTCCGAAATCCACCCCACGAGGAGGGCGCCCAGAGGGGTGGAGCCCATCATGACAGTCTGGTAGAGGGCCATCACTCGACCCCGCATTTGCGGCTCGGTGGACATCTGGACGGCCGTGTTTGCACTGGTCAGCAAAGTGAGCATGGCGAGTCCCACCGGAATCAGTGAGAGCGCGTAAAGCGGGTATGTGGGCATGACAGCGTTGAGTCCAGCCGCCACAGCGAAGCCTGCCGCCGCAGCCACCACCACACGCACGCGCGGCTGCGTAGTGCGGCGAGCCGCCATGAGGGCACCCGCAAGCGATCCGATAGCAAGAACTGAGCCGAGAATCCCGTAGCCATCCGCCTCCATACCGAAGATGGTGCGGGCCATGGCCGCAGTGGTCAATTGGAAGTTCATACCGAGGCATGCAATCACACCCGTCACGACAAAGATCACCTTGAGATCGGTGCGAGCACGCACGTAGCGAAGGCCCTCACGCACGGCACCTTTTTGACGTCCATGCTTCTGCCCTGTTTCTCCTTCAGCCTTGGTTACTGGATAGTACTCAGAGGGACGCATGAGGAAGAGGGCACCGATGGTGGCAAGGAAGGAGGCACCATTGATCATGAAGACCCAGCCAGTCCCCACCCAGGCAATCAACAGGCCGGAAAGCGCTGGCCCAATAAGACGGGCAATGTTGAAGCTCGTCGAGTTGAGGCCCACGGCGTTAGGAAGCGAAGCGGGCGGAACCAACTCCGAGATGAAGACGAGGCGCGGCGGGCTATCGAAAGCACCCACCACTCCAAGCGCACAAGCAAAAAGACACACGACCCATACGGTCGCAAGATCGAGCATGACGAGTGTGCCCAACCCAAAAGCGAGCACCGCCTGCATCGATTGCGTGATAAGCAAGATTTTCCGCTTATCAAAGCGGTCCGCCATGGCACCCGCCAAGGGCATGAAGAAAAGAAGTGGCAGGAATTGGAGCGCAGTCACGAGGCCCACGGCAAAGGAGCTATCCTTCGTCAGCACTGCCAACACCAGCCAGTCCTGGGCTACTCGCTGCATCCACGTGCCCGTGTTGGCTACGAGGGCGGCAAAGAACCACACTCGATAGTTATAGAATCTCAGGCTCGCGAAGGTGCGTCCCATAAATCTGCTGCTCATCCTCTCATGCGCGCCAGCGTGTGCCGCTCACCGCCCCGAACCGCGTGCGCAGCCATGCCGGTACTCCCATGATGACCGGCAAAACACTCCACTGGATGCTCTTCCATCCTATCCCCGCACTTCGCTATACGCTATGAAGCACCAGACAAAACCGGTGGTCAGCGGCGCAATTTGCCGCTGACCACCGGTCGTGCAAGGCGATCACAAAGATCACTATGTCTGAGAGAAGTAAGGCGCGCGATGAAGGAGTGTAACGTGGAGGCCCCCCAACCTGCTGGCCACACCTCAAGCTAGAAGTATGCCGTTATCCCGCAACCTGCGTTCCCGCACCCCATTCGCTACATCAGGCTGCCAAAAGCGCCTGAATCGGCTCCATAAGGAAATAGAGCACAAAGAGTCCGGCTACCAGCCAGAGAAGCGGGTGCACCTTCTTAATGTTGCCGGTAGCGACCTGGATAACCACGTGGGCAATAAAGCCCACGCCAATGCCCACGGTCATCGAGTAGCCGAACGGCATCATGACAATGGTGAGGAAGGCCGGGAAAGCAATGGCAAGGTTGTTCCACTCGATCTCGCGCACCTGCTGCATCATGAGCAGGCCCACCAGCACTAGGGCGGGCGCCGCAGCCTCGTTGGGAACGATAGCGACAATCGGCGCGAAGAAGGTGGCGAGTAAGAATGCCGCACCGGTCACGATGGAGGCAATACCGGTACGTGCACCGTCCGCCACACCGGCGGAGGACTCAACGAACGACGTATTGGAGGAGACGCCGCCCATGCCTCCTGCGATAGCAGCGACGGAATCAATGAGCAGGATCTTGCTCGTCCCCTCGGGGTTACCGTCCTCATCCAGGAGGTCACCCTCGGCGGCTACGGCAACCATGGTGCCCATGGTGTCAAAGAAGTCAGCCAGCATCACGGAGAAGGCGAGCACCACAACGGCGATGATCCCCAGCTTCTGGAACGGACCGACGATCGAGAACTGACCCAGCGTGCTGAAGTCGGGAATCTGGATGGGCGAACCGGAGAGAGCCGGAACGGTAAGCGCCCAGCCACCAGCGTTGACTACGCCGGGGCCCAGATGAGCGACAGCTTCCATCACTACAGCAAGAACCGTGGAGACGACGATACCGATAAGAATCGCTCCCTGTACGCGGCGCACCATGAGGATCGCGGTAAGGAAGAGACCAACAATGAACACCACGAGCGGCCACGCCGAAATCGAGCCGTGCACGGCGAAGGTAACTGGCGTTCCTTCTCCCCGGGTGACCATGCCGGCATTCACCAGCCCAACGAGCGTGATAAACAGACCGATGCCCACCGAGATGGCGGTACGCAAGTACTTAGGGACGGCCCGGAAGATTGCCTCGCGCAGGCCGGTAACCACGAGTAGCACCACAACGATGCCTTCAAGGACAATGATGCCCATGCCATCAGCCCAGGTCATACCAGGGATCTGAACAATCGTTGCCGCCAGCATGGAGTTGAGGCCAAGGCCCGCGGCTAGGCCAAGCGGGAAGTTAGCCACCGCACCCATGAGGATGGTCATAAGGCCCGCAACGAGCGCGGTTCCGGCAGCAATCGCCGCCTGATTCGGCTCGGTTCCACCACCGAGGAATCCACCGGTGGAGTCGGGGCCGGAAAGAATAATGGGATTGAGGACCAAAATGTAGGCCATTGCGAAGAAGGTGACAAGGCCACCGCGAACTTCTTGGCCCAAGGAGGAGCGGCGCTCCGTGAGGTGGAAGAGCTTCTCTAGCGTTCCGGCCTTCTCGACGGCCGGTGGAGTCATCGTGTCAATCACTTAACCGAGTCTCATAGTGCGAACACTACGTGGCCAACCGGTGTCCATATCGTGAACGGAACGTTTCTCGTGTTTCGATCACTCGTGCCAGCCCATGGGCACATCACCACCTTGCGTTTTCACAAACGACGACGCCGTCATTTCCGCGCAATTCCGCCACTTTTCAACTATGACGATCCCTGGCTAGGTCTCAATTCTCGCCTACCGACTCCACTGGAATCCACCGGCAGATACCAAGTGAGAGGTTACCCACGCTGCTCCAGAATGTCCCCAGTCAGCGGCTCACACTGGCCGCCGATCACCTGACAACCACAACCTGCCCTACGGAACTCCTGCCATCACTAGCTTGCCAAAGCCACGCAGCGAGAGCCAGCCGTCGGACGCCGGAATGAAGATCGCCTGTCCCGCGTTCATCGCGAGCACCTCACCCTTCGCCTCCGCTTGAACCGCGCCCTCCAGGCAGACGAGCGTACGAGGCCCCAGCCCCGGCTGCTTCACCCATTCGCTGGTGTCACGCAAGGTGACCACTGACAACTCGAAATCGTCAACGGGAGCGTAGAAGGTCGACGTCGTCCTGTTGTTACGTTCAGGAGCAATACGAACCGGAGGTGCGGCATCGGCCCGGACAACACGTAGGAGTTCCGGGACATCAAGATGTTTAAGAGTGAGTCCCGCACGCAGCACATTATCCGACGCCGCCATGATTTCGATGGCCACACCGGAAAGGTAGGCGTGAACGGTTCCGTCTGGAATGAAGAGAGCCTCCCCTGGATGCAGGGTCACCGGATTCATGAGCAGCGAGGCAACAACACCGGGATCACCCGGGTAATAACTAGCCAGTGACAACACGGCCGCATCCGCGCGCCGCGAGGGCGACTCCTCTGGGTCACGCCGCGCACAGGCCTCAACAACCGCAGCCACCGCCTGCTCGTCGGGGCGAGAATCGGGAGCCAAGAGGAAACTGAACGCCGCACGCACCCCATCGCGCACGACAATCTCACGCACGGCATCGGTCAAGGGCGTATTCAAACCCCGAAGCACGGTCGCGATACGGCGCGGAGCACGAAAACCGGCAAGTGCCTCAAAACGGGTAAGAGCATAGGCCAGTTCCGGCTTGTGGTTGGCGTCGCGGTAGTTACGATTCGGGGCTCGGCGCGGAATACCCGCAGCTTCCTCCGCAGCAAAACCCGACCGCGCCTGCTCCAGGGAAGGATGGACCTGCAAGGACAAAGGCTCGGCCGGAGCAATGATCTTCAGCAGATACGGAAGCTGATCGCCGAGGCTGTCAACAACTTCTTCACCCAGGACCGCGGAAGGGTCGGCGGCAATAAACTCCTCAAGGGTCGGCAACTCGTTCACAACACCGAGGTTCGTCGCCGGATCTGGCAGGGGCGCAAGAACATGCGCAAGAATGCCATCGTTGCCCGTGTGCCCAGGGTAAATCTGTTCTGGATTAAAAAGCGGTGCCCGATCGGTGCATCCTACGCGCGCAGGATCGTCCGGGTGAGCACCCAACCACACTTCGGCCACCGGCATATGGGCCGGCGGGTAGCCGAACAGTGCGGGGATCACCTGCGGCGAACCCCAGCTGTAATCACGCGCTCTGCCCTGCAGACGCTCCATGTAGCTCGCTTTCTCGGCAGTGACTGCCCACGGAACACCATCTCACTTCTGGGCGCGCAACATCCGCGCCTCACGCAAGCGGTGATCCAATTCTGCCCTACTCGGCCTTCTCGACAACCTCAAGATCGGCTTCATCAATCACTGGGGAACTAGGGTCCCACAGCTTCTTCTGCTTCGGGCTGTCCGTCTCCGAATGCGCACCGCAGCCGTGATCCAGCGAGACGACCTTGCCATCATAAGGTGACCACTCGTTCGCACATACACCGAACATCGAGCGGGCCGAACCCGCCATAAGCATGAGGAATCCACACGTTGAGCAGGTGGCTTTCGCAGCACGAGCACCCGGACTCGACGGACCATTCTCGCCGTCATACCAACGCTGGAACGCCGACGCGCGGCCTTTCGGGGAGAGCACGCGCGGACGTCCCAACCCCAATTCGAACTCGGCGATCTCATCCGCGTCATCGCCGGTGTCCTCGAAACCTGGTTCCAGGCGGTCGTCGTCGGCAAGATACGGAAGCCGATCAGTGGGCTGGATATCGGAAGGTTCCAGCCTCTCAGCCCACGGAATCCAATCCGGTGCAAGCTTGGCATCCGGCCCCGGACGAAGCGACATTTCATCAATCGTTGGACGGCTTGAGCGTGGGATTCGCGCCAGCGTCACTGTCCAGAACCAACCCGGGTAGCCCGGAAGAAGGCACTCGAAGCAATGCGTCAGCACCCGGTCAGATTCGACGACGACGCCCACATGCTCGCCCACGTTGACGGGACGCGTGAGATCAGTCAACGCTTCCCGTGCCAGATCAACCGCAGAAGCCAGGACGCGCTCACGACCGGCCGAGGCGGACAATTTGATCCGTGACTGCTCAGGCATCAAAGTCGTCCGCTAGTGCACGCAATGCCTGCGCAATACGGTGCCCACCATCGGGATACCGGTTGCGACGCAGCTGCGTGGAGGCCGAATCGAGAATCTTGATGAGGTCCTCAATAATGACCACCATCTCCTCCGGGGAGCGGCGGTTCTTGCGCGCAAGAGATTCAAGCTTCTCGATGACCGTCAGGTTAAGCGCCTGCGGGCCACGCCGAGTCTCGGCAACCCCATAATCCACGCGCGTTCCGGGGCGAAGCTTCGCACCGACCGGCACGGCAGAAGAAGGCAAGTAAACTTCTTCCCCATCATCTCCGGCGATGAAGCCGAACCCCTTCTTCTCATCGAAGAATTTGACCTTACCCGTTGGCACGGCGCACCACTTTCTTTGGACGAATGAATGAAGCGCCCCAGAGAGGCGCGAGCACAGATACTGCCATCCAGTCTACCCGGTAGAAGCGGGCAGGCTAAATGAAAGCGTGCGCTTATGGCGCAATCTCACCTCACCGTATCTCATGATTTGTTAGCGTGAACTCACATTGTGGCCACGGGCAGCGGCGTCCCGGGGATGTTTCCCCTGTTATCCACTGGCCTCCTTAGCTCTTGTAGGTGATCATCTAATTGTGAGCATTCTTCGTAAAACCGGATGCGCCCTCTCCCTTCTGGCAGCGGGCTTCCTCTTCGCGCCTGCGGCTATGGCCGACGATCCTTTCCCGATCACCACGACGGTCACCGACAGCACCGGCACGGTCACGGACCTCGATCAGGTAACCGAGCGGCTGCGTAGCCTCCAAAGCGAGACAGGCAACAGCTTGCGCATCGTCTTCACCGACGATTTCGGGTCCGTCAAGTCGGATGATTGGGCCACGGACACAGGTAATCTCTCCAACCTCGGCAACCTCGACGCCGTCATTGCAGTAGCTACCGAAACCCGCCAGTATTCCGTCGCCTCCGGCGGCAAGGGATTCACCGAGCAGGAACTTCTCGACGCCATCAACTCCGACGTGCTCGCCAAGTGGGGCGACGGCGACTGGTCCGGCGGCGCCCTCCTCCTCGCCGATAACCTGGAGAACGCCGGAAAGTTCAACTGGGCCCCGCTTGGCGTGGGCGTGGTTATTGTGGGTGGCGCTGCGGGTGCCGTCGCTGTGGCGGGCAAGCGCCGTAAGTCGAAGGCAGCAGCTGCTACGACAGCAGAGATCGAGAAGTTGGAGAAGGAAGCCGCCCAGCAGCTTCTTACTGCCGACGACGGCGTCCGCGCCGCAGCCGGTGAGTTGGAGTTCGCACGGGCCGAGTTCGGGATCGAAGCGACGTCGTCGTTCGATAACGTCCTCGCCTCGGCCAAGCAATCGTTGCAGCAGGCTTTCGAAATCCGCAAACTACTCGACGACGACATCCCCGAGACTCCGGCGCAGCAGCTACAGATGAACTCGCAGATCATCTCGCTGGCCTCCGAGGCACAGAAGGCGATCGCCACTCAGGAAAAGAGCTTCCAGGAGTTGCGCAATATGGCCGCCACGGTGGAACAGCATCTCGATGAACTTGATACTCGTGCAGCCGAGCTGGCGGAGCAACTGAAGAATGCGGACGCCCAGCTCAACTCACTTGCCCTCACCTACTCTGAGAGCGCGTTAGAGACCCTACGCACCTATCCCGGCCAGATTCTCACCCTTCTTGGTGCCGTCGCCGACGCCGTCAAGGAAGGTCGCGCTCTCGCCGCCACCGGAGAGAACAACAAGGCCGTCCCCTACGCGCGTCTCGGTGAGGACACTCTTCGTCAGGCACGCGGCCTCGCCTCGCAGATTGCCAATGCCCGGGACTACTTCGAGCAAGCTCGCGCACACATGCAAGAATGCATCTCCTCCATCAGTCAAGATGTTGTGGATGCGAAACGGCTTGGCCGCGGAGACTCTGTCATTGCTACACGGCAGGCAGCCGCCGAGAAGGCTTTGGCCTACGCCACGGGTAATACCGTCGATCCGGTGCGGGCTGTCAACGAACTGACCACCGCAGAAAATGCCCTCGACGCCGCACTAGCGGGCGTGCGCTCGGCCGAAGAAAACCAGAAGCGCGCCATAGAAATGGTGCGTCGCAACCAGATCAGCGCGCAGAGTGCCATGGACCAAGCCGACGCCTACATCGATCGTTACTCGCGCTACGTTCCCTCGAACGCCCGCACCCAGTTGGCAGCCGCACGGCGTAACTACGCCGAAGCTCTCGCCTCCAAGGACATGATGAAGCGAGCCCAGCTTCTTGACCAGGCACGTTCCCAGGCCACAACTGCCCAGAATATTGCTGAGAAGGCGGTGCGCGAAGAGGAGCGGCGCAGGAATCAGGGCTGGGGCAACAACGGATATGGCAATGGCTACGGTGGGCGCCGTGGAGGTGGCTCAGACTTCGGCTCTGTCCTCGGCGGCATGATCATCGGATCCATCCTCTCCGGCGGCAACTCCGGCAACAGAGGCGGCTTCTCCTCCGGCTCCTTTGGCGGCGGAGGCTTCGGTGGAGGCGGTTTCGGTGGAGGCGGTGGGGGCGGTGGCTTCGGTTCCGGTGGAGGTTCCGGCGGCTCGTTCTAGCTCCTCTCGACGGCTCCCTTCACACCGGAAACCACCGACTCGCGAGACCATTCGTGATCCTTCCCGTTCCTTCTCATCCGCAACACGCGGACTGTAGATTAAACCCAGACATAACCCAAGAAAAACCAACAACATGAAAGGCTCTCCATGGCTGAGAAGCAGACCATCCTCGGTCGTATGACCCAACTTGCCAAGGCAAACATCAACGCTCTGCTTGATCGTGCCGAGGACCCCCAGAAGATGTTGGACCAGATGGTCCGCGACTACACGAACTCGATTGCTGAAGCACAGAACGCTGTAGCCCAGACTGTCGGCAACCTTCGCCTAGCCCAGCAGGATTACCAGGAGGACGTCAAGGCGTCCCGCGAGTGGGGTCAGAAGGCACTGGCGGCCTCCCGCAAGGCTGATGAGATGCGTACCCTCGGCAAGCCCGCCGATGCCGACCGCTTCGACAATCTGGCGAAGGTCGCCATCGGAAAGCAGCTCTCCTTCGAGCAGGAAGCTCGCGATGCTGAGCCCATGATCCAGTCTCAAGAAGAGGTTGTGGCCAAACTCAAGACGGGCCTCGACCAGATGAAGGGCAAGCTAGACGAGCTGAAGACCAAGCGCGATCAGCTCATCGCCCGCCAGAAGTCGGCCGCTGCTCAGAACCGCGTCCATGATGCCATCGCGTCCATTAACGTTCTCGATCCTACCTCCGAGCTGGGACGCTACGAGGAGAAGGTACGCCGCGAGGAAGCACTGGCACTTGGCAAGGCCGAGGTCGCTGCGTCGTCGCTTGATGAGCAGTTCGCCGCGCTGGAGTCCGATTCGGACACTCTTGAGATCGAGGCGCGCCTCGCCGCCCTCAAGGCAGACGGTGCTCCCGCTCAGATCGAAGCGAAGGATTTCACCGCCTACTGAGTTCGACGGCGGGGATGACCTCACGACGCACTGTGGTGGCGTCCGGATCCCTGCCTGTATAACCGTATAGTCCAGCACTACGCGAAGGGTCCAGCCGCCTCATCCTCATGATGAACGGCTGGACCCTTCGCTTTTGCCGTGGTTATTTATTCTCCCCACCGGACGGTTGTCGTCACCTAATTGGGGCCGATTCGCCGTCGTCGGACAAGGAAAACGCGACCAAACTCGTAAGTACCCCGCTAAGAAAAATCTTCCACTCATCTATTTCCTAGCCAACTCCCAGCTTCGACGATTTGAATTGGCCTATGAGTATCCAGTCGAATACCCCCGAAGCAACCCTTCTGGTTGTCGATGACGAGCCATCAATCCGCGAGCTTCTCTCTGCCTCGCTCCGGTTCGCCGGGTTCAATGTGCTCACGGCAGCCGACGGACACGAAGCCCTGCACCACCAGTCAGGTAGCCAGGTAGACCTTGTGGTGCTGGACATCATGTTGCCAGACATGGACGGCTTCGAGGTGCTGCGCAGGCTACGTGAGCGCTCGCCGGAGCTTCCCGTCCTCTTCCTCACCGCCCGCGATGACATTAAAGACAAGGTCCAAGGGCTGACCGTCGGTGGGGACGATTACATCACCAAGCCGTTCTCCCTCGAAGAGGTCGTTGCTCGCATCCGCGCCGTACTGCGCCGCACTCGCCCCGTCGAAGGGGATGCCGCGGTTCTCAGCTACAAGGATCTCGAACTCAACGAGGATTCCTACGAGGTACACCGCGCGGGTCATCTCATTGATCTCTCCCCCACCGAGTTCAAGTTGCTGCGGTACCTCATGATCAACGCCGAACGTGTCGTTTCCAAGGTGCAAATCCTTGACCACGTCTGGGACTACAACTGGGATGGCGAAATCTCCATCGTTGAGTCCTATATCTCCTACTTGCGTCGCAAGATCGATTCTCCCGAGGCCTTGGGCATCACGGACAAGGACGAGGCGGCACTGATCGAACCTCTTATCCACACAAAACGCGGAATTGGCTACGTGTTGCGCTCCGGGAAGTAAGCAACCCCAACACTCATGACTCCCAAGTTCCGTCCCCGCACAACGAGCACGCTGAGTTTCCGCTTGGTTTATACCTTCGTTATGCTCATGATCATTGTGGTGACAGCGGTCAGTTCAATCGCCGTCACCATTTATCAGCGCTATCTAGTTCAGAGCATTGACGACGCCCTCACCGTCTCAGGCCGCGTGGTGGCGGTTCAAATTATTGACGACCTGCGCCGCTCCGGCGATAGCTCCAATGACAACATCATGTTGTCGGATTACTACATCAATGCCGTTCTGCAAGAGCAAGCCGGCCAGACGTACATCGGTAAAGAACGCATCGCTCCTCAAGTGCTCGAGCAGTACGGAACCCCAGCCAATCCTGACCAGCTTCTCACCACACTCGACAAGACCCCTCGAACAGTCCAGGGAACCATACCTGGTGAACAGTGGCGAGTCATCGTTCTTCCCATCGCCGAAAGGAACCTGCTGGATCTTAAGCAGACCATCGGCGCCGTGATTATTGCCCGCCCCCTCAGTCCGGTCCTCGACGCCGTCGCCCTCATGACACGGCTGTTGCTCTTCGTGGGTCTGTCCGTTGTTGCCGTCGGAACTGTGGTGACATGGCTGACGGTCCGCCACCATCTCCGGCCCCTGCGCCGTATCGAGCACGCCACTCATGCGATCGCCGCCGGCGATCTGTCACGTCGTGTGCCAACGGGCCAGGAGGGTAGCGAAGTGAGCATGCTCGCCGACTCCATCAACGTCATGTTGGCACAGATTGAGCATGCCTTTGCGGACAAAGAACGCTCCGAGACGAAGATGCGCCAATTCATCTCCGACGCCTCTCACGAGCTACGTACCCCGCTCGCCACCGTGCGTGGATATGCCGAGCTGTACCGGCTGGGCGGAGTGCCTCAGGAGCAGATCACTCCAACGATGGGGCGTATCGAGTCCGAAGCCCGGCGTATGAGCCGTTTGGTCGAGGACCTTCTCCAACTCGCCCGACTGGACGAGGGCCAGTCACTTCAGCGCGACGAAGTGAACATCACAGCCGTCTGCAGCAACGCCCTGTCCGATATGCACGCGCGCGACCTCACACGGGAACCCACGTTGATTAGTTTGGACGGCGGCAAGGCCGACGACGTCGTCATCATGGCCGATAAAGACAAGGTCACCCAGGTTGTCACCAACCTTCTCGGCAACGTGTTGACCCACACCCCACCCGGAACCCCCACTGAGATCGCGGTGGGGATGGGAGCCCCCAATGAAGCAATCATTGAGATCCGCGATCATGGACCCGGCGTGCGCATGGAGGATGCCGAGCATCTCTTCGAAAGGTTCTACCGCACTGACTCGTCGCGGTCACGCGCTTCGGGTGGCTCCGGCTTGGGAATGGCTATCGTCGCTGCAATCATGGCGGCCCACGGCGGAACCGCACGAGTAGCCCCGACCGAAGGCGGCGGCTTGACCGTGCGCCTTACCTTCCCCACGGGGATCACCCCAGAAACACCACCCCCAGCGCCCGAAGCTCCAGCAAAACCAGCAGCACGAGGGTTGCGGGTACCGTCAAAGGGTCGGAAGACGGAGTAGCGCGGAAACGTAGGAAACGTGGCAGTGCGACTGGCGGCTACGCGGCGCCGTCGTCGTCAGATCCCCAGACACGTAACGTTCTCGGCATCGCCTGACGGTTTTTCTTCGGGAAAATGCGTTACTTGATGCGAAAAACGTTATACGTGCAACACGAAACCAAGGGCTGGCCGCAGCGAAACCTACTCAGGCGCGGGTGGATCGAATGGCGAACTGCCGTCTTCCTCAACCGGGTGAGGGGTGCCCTGTTCCAGCATCATCGTGATGGCGTGGAATGCGCGATCCATAAAGTGTTCGGCTTCCTCACCTTCCAACGCGTACATCGGCTTCCCGATGAAAAGGAACACCTCACTCCCCACTTTGGGGAACGCGGCACCCACGGGCATGGCCTCATGACCGCCGGACATCGCAATTGGAACGAGCGGAATCCCCGCCTTAATTGCCAAAGCAGCAGCGCCCGGCTTAGGTGTACCCATCTTGCCGTCACGCGAACGAGTGCCCTCGGGGAACACCAGGATCGGCACGCCTGCACGAAGGAGGCGGCCGGTCATTCCCGCGGCGGGGCCGGGGCGCTTGCTCTTGCGCTCAATGGGGTACGTATTAAAAAAGAGCGATGTCAACGAGGAGATGAACTTGCGACGGTAAAAGTAGTCGGCGGCCGCGCCTGTGGCCAGGCGTTCGGTCAACGAGTCAGGAAGCAGCGAAAATACCATCGGAGCGTCGAGGTGAGACGAGTGGTTGGGGATCATCACGAACCCGCCTTCGAGATCCGCCACATTGTCCTCGCCCAGGACAGTCGGGCGAACCACCGTGGAAATCACCGGCCTGGTGATGAACCGGCGGACCAACTGGCGGCGCTTTGCTCGTCCCTTATTCAGATAGGGATCGAGTGGCTCCAAGTTCTCAGCCATCTGACTCAGTCTCGACTCTTATTGATCCGCATGGTCACCGCGTCGACGCCCTTGCGTGGCGCAAACTTGATGAGCGCTGCGATGAACTTATAACGCTTGGAGGGAACCGAGTAGGTTTTGCCTCGGTCGACGTCGTTGAGACACTCGCGCACGATCCTGTCCGCGTTGAGCCATAGGAAACCTGGCAGGCTAGAGGTCTTCTTTCCCGCCCTCTCGTGGAACTCCGTACGCACCCAGCCCGGCATAAACGTCACCACTTGGACGCCTGCCGGAGCAAGCTCGATGGCATATGACGTGGACCATACCCGCACCAGCGACTTAATTGCCGAATAAAGGCCCATCGAGACAAGGCTTGAAACCGACGCGGTATTGATGATGACTCCATGGCCGCGTTCTTTCATAGCGGCGCCAGCTACAGCACCAAGCCGAACGGGAGTCGTAGCCATGAGATCAATACCGTCAATGAGCGGTTGGGTATCCGTGGTGGCTAGCTTGTGGTACAAACCTTGCCCGGCATTATTCACGAACACGTCGATCGGGGAGTCACTACTGCCCAAACGCTCTGCAACATCCGCGATGCCCTGTTCTAGTGAGAGGTCCGCGCGAAGAATCTCGCACTCGACCCCATACTGAGCTTCAATATCACGCTTCGTTGAGTCGAGACGATCCTGCGAACGCGCCACAAGAACCGGACTGCAGCCGCGCGCGGCCAATGCCTTGGCAAACGCCAGGCCAATGCCTGATGTACCACCAGTGATGAGCACTCGCCCATGCAACGGGGAGGCGCCAGAACTGCTCTTGGAGATTCTCACGTAACTACGTTAGTTCACATCAGGCCCGAGCCGTGCGATTTCGTGCAGTTTCGGAACAGGAGTTGGAAATCTCCAGGAGAGCATTACCCTTGGTAGACGCTCCAAATTCCCGAATTATCAACGGAAAATCTCTCATTCCCGGACAAAAAGTGTTGAGACTCTCGACAAAGACGAAAAGAGATAGGTGCGTGTCACAGTGAGAGTCATCTATTCCACAAGCAGCGGAAGAAAGAGCTGGTCGCACCGACACCATTATCTATTTCTCCTTCTCACGAGGCTTATGAGCGATTTGGAATCTGCACACCTAGTACTAGAATCGCGAGAGCTATAGCGCTGGGCGTAACGAACGGCGAAAATGGCATCACCGTTGAATACGATGTGAACATAGGAAAAACCATAGCGGCAGGCGGTTGGCAAGCTGCCGCTGGCTCATTGGTCCACGCAGGAACGTTGAGCAACAGTCCAATATCCAGGCGTTGAGCAGTAAGTTCACGTCGAACAGACGAATACGATCGTGCAGAGAAATGAGGGAGTCTTATGCACAGCGATGTCCCGCAGTGGCTCGTTCAAGCCTTTGTGCGCTCTGCCCAGGCTGCTGGATCTACCGAGTCCAAAGAGCAATTAGCTGCGGTCTGCCACAGCCTTATCGAGGCATGGTCGAGCAATGACCGAAAATATCACGGGCTTCACCACGTGGTAGAACTACTCACTCGAGTGGAGACTCTCCTACCAGAGACTGGCGATCCCGCCCTCGTTCGCCTCGCAGCATGGTTCCACGGAGTCTGCTTTTCTACATCGGAAGAAGCAACATATAGGAACAACGGCGGTGAAAACGAGGAAGCATCGGCATTGTTTGCCGAAGCTAAGCTGTACGAGCTTGGAGTGGATCCCGACAAGGCCCGTCGCGTTGCCACTCTCATCCGATCTCTGCGCGTGAAACCTACAGCCTCTCCAACAGAAACCTCACGATTCCAAGCCATTGATATCGATGAGCAGGCACTACGCGACGCTCACCTCGGAACCCTGGCAGTAGAACCCCAAAAGTACAAGCGCTACTTGGAGCTCGTCAGGGAAGAGTACGAGCATATTCCACGCGAAGACTTTCTCCGGGCTCGTCGTGCCATCATCACCAAACTGCTATCGCGACGCCAGTTATTTGTTACCCCTCTGGCTCGCCAGTGGGATGAATCCGCTCGCGAAAATCTAGCTGCCGAACTACAGCGGCTCAACGAGGTATTACCCGAGTGCGACGCAACGACGCATCCTGCAGCGGGAGTCCCCGAACATCAATCGCCCCAGACGGATCGTTTGGGCGAAGCAGACCGCTTGGGCCAGGTGGATCGCGCAACACAGCCCCCTCGTGAACAGGCCAAGCCACTCAGCGAGGGAACCTCGGCCAAACCCAACGCCATCGACTCCCTGCTGAATGCCTCCCAGGACGAGGAGGCTGCCGAACGAGCTGCTGCCGAAAAGGAAGCGGCACGGCTCGCCCAGCTTCAGTCTGAGACAGCAAGCCAGCTTAGCCGCAAGGACACATTGTCCAGTTTGGAATCCTGCGCAGATAAGTTTGATCCGGGCGTCAGGGAGTCCGCCGCGCTAACTCCAGAGCAGAAGCGCCAACGCAGACGTGAGCAAATCGCAGCGCAGATGCGCCAGCGCATTGAGGAGCGCCATCGAGCCGCGGACACGGCACGCATGGAACGTGTGCACGAGGCTGAGCGTGCCGCACAATCCGAGGCAACGAGAGCAACCGCTACGCCGAACACACCTTCAACGGAGCACACCGGGGCAGCACACGCGGCCGAAACCAAGCTCCCCTCACTCACGCCTGACGCTCCTCACGGTTCTCCCACGAAGCCCGCGGGAACAGAAACTTCTGCGATAGCTAATCCCTCCGAGGGGATACAACCTTCTGAGGGCGTTAAGCCTTCTGAAAGCGTTAAGCCTTCCGAGGAAGCCAGATCTTCCGACCAATCCAGGCAGGATCCCATCGCGGTACCACCCACAGCCGCCGAACAACCCGCGCCGGATAGGCGCCCCGGGGTTGAACAGGCACACCCAGAACACGGCCCAAGCGCTACATCTCCCGCGAGCCCTGATCGCAGGCCACTTCCGCCTCACTCGAAAAAACCCGATGGCACACCCGTAACCCCAGCTTCCGCAGTGGAATCACCACAACGCGTGTCCATATGGGAACGTTTAAGTGACTCGCCCCTCTCGGCCAACACACCAGAATGGATCGACGACGACCCCTCCGACTATCACGACACTCACGTCCCCACAGACGATCTAGTTCGTGGCATCCCCCATTTCACCGACGACGACGATGTGAAGGCCACCGGTATTCTCAATGTCCCAACCCACGGCATTGAGAAAGAGCCCGATCTCTAGGGACGCTCAACCCTCTGGCCACCCTCTCCCTTCGGAGAGGTAACGGATCTTCAGACAGGTAACGGGTTCGGGACTCTCCGCCGGGTTCGACTATCTGCGGATCTGTTACCTCTCCGGGAAGCGCCAAGAACAAGAAGTGGGCCCGGGAACTTCCGATATGGAAGTTCCCGGGCCCGACTGTTGAGCGATATTTAGCTCTTAGGGCTAGACCGATCTTTCGATCAGTACATGCCGCCCATGTCGCCCATGCCAGCGCCAGCATCCGGAGCAGCCTTCTCCGGGATGTCAGCAACGACGGCCTCGGTGGTCAGGAAGAGACCAGCAATGGAGGCAGCATTCTGAAGAGCGGAGCGGGTCACCTTGACCGGATCCATAACACCAGCAGCCAGCAGGTCGACGTACTCGCCTGTGGCCGCGTTCAGGCCGAAGCCCTTCTCCAGGTTGCGGACCTTCTCCACAACGACGCCGCCCTCAAGGCCAGCGTTCACTGCGATCTGCTTGAGCGGAGCCTGGATGGCGATCTTGACGATCTGAGCACCGGTTGCCTCTTCGCCCTGGAGATCAAGGTTCTCGAAGGCTTCCTCAGCAGCCTGGATGAGAGCAACGCCGCCACCGGCGACGATTCCCTCTTCCACGGCGGCCTTAGCGTTGCGGACGGCGTCCTCAATACGGTGCTTGCGCTCCTTGAGCTCAACCTCAGTCGCGGCACCAGCCTTGATGACGGCCACGCCACCGGCGAGCTTCGCGAGACGCTCCTGCAGCTTCTCAGTGTCGTACTCCGAGGTGGAGTTCTCGATGAGGGTCTTGATCTGAGCCTTGCGGCCTTCGAGCTGATCCTCATCGCCAGCGCCCTCAACGATGGTGGTCTCATCCTTGGTGAGAACGACCTTGCGCGCGCGGCCGAGCAGATCGAGATCGGCGGTCTCCAGCTTGAGGCCGACGGTCTCGGAGATAACCTGACCACCGGTGAGGATGGCCATGTCCTGCAGCATTTCCTTGCGGCGATCGCCGAAGCCCGGGGCCTTGACGGCGGCGGACTTGAAGGTGCCACGGATCTTGTTAACAACCAGGGTGGTGAGAGCCTCGCCCTCGACGTCCTCGGCGATGATGAGCAGCGGCTTGCCGGTCTGCATAACCTTCTCGAGGATAGGCAGGAGATCCTTAACGTTGGAGACCTTGGTGTCCACGAGCAGGATGTAGGGATCCTCCAGGACGGCTTCCTGACGCTCAGTGTCGGTCATGAAGTACATGGAGAGGAAGCCCTTATCAAAGGACATGCCCTCGGTGAGCTCCAGCTCGAGGCCGAAGGTGTTGGACTCCTCGACGGTGATGACGCCTTCCTTGCCAGCCTTGGTCATGGCCTCGGCAATGGCAGCACCGATCTCGGGATCGCCAGCGGAGATGGAGGCGGTAGCAGCAATCTGCTCCTCAGTCTCGATCTCCTTGGCGTCAGCCAGCAGACGCTCGGTGATGGCGGCAACCGCACGATCGATACCCTTCTTCAGGGCGATCGGGTTGGAGCCAGCGGCAACATTGCGCAGGCCCTCGTGGACCAGTGCCTGTGCCAAAACGGTAGCGGTGGTGGTGCCGTCACCAGCGACATCGTCGGTCTTCTTGGCGACTTCCTTCACCAGCTCAGCGCCGATGCGCTCGTAAGGATCCTCGAGATCGATTTCCTTAGCAATGGACACACCATCGTTGGTGATGGTGGGGGCGCCCCACTTCTTGTCCAAAACAACGTTGCGGCCCTTAGGGCCAAGGGTCACCTTCACGGTATTCGCGAGAAGGTTGAGCCCGTTCTCCATGCTGCGACGAGCTTCCTCGTTGAATGCAATGGTCTTTGCCATAGCTTCTAGTTCCTCCCATTGGGACGGTAGATCGCCAGCCGGTGCCCGCGACGGACGACGCCCCGCCCGCCGGTCACGTCCCGACAAGCACGGCGCCTCACCAACTGTGAGACTTTGTCACTCTCACGGCAAGAGTGCTAACTAGAGTTTGGCACTCTCGGGCCGAGAGTGCAAGACAAGAAGACTGTGTCATACACCCTTTCACCGCGAGCGCACACACCGCCTCCACACACGGCACAGGTCACGAGTCCCGCCGCCCACCGAGCATCACCACACTCAACGTGGGCAATCAGAAACGTTAGCGGTAGTGCGTCGTCGTCGACCAGAAATAGACGTGAGCCCCGGACTCCTGATCACTCAAGAACTCGGGGCTCACTCACAGCTATTCACACGTCGAAACCGACGAACGTTTAGCCGAACTCTCCTGCAAGAACGACGACGACAGCAATGCCGCCTTCCGCCTCGCCGCCCATAACGACGTGGTCGGCATCCTGCGGGATCCCCAGCACTCGGGCCACCTCGTTGGCAGTGGCGGCGAAGGTCTCGTCGGGATAGAAGACCTGCGTCAGCGCCGAATCTCCACCCCAGTAGTTGCCGGTCGCAACATCTACAAATCCCGCATTCCACAAAATCTCCTGATTCACAGCCGCGTAACCCTCAACATCAGACGAGTTGAGGATCTCCACGGGGAGATCAAAATTCGGGGGTTCGGTGGGGGTCTCTGTGGGAGACGGAGTTTCCGACGCACTAGTGGACGTGGGCGCCGGTGACTGCTCAGCCGTTGCCGTAGCCCCCGGCATCTTCGGCAAAGAAGAACCATGAGATCCTGCCCACTGCACCGCACCCCAACCAATTAGCGGGGCTAGCACGATGACAGCCACAAGGGCGATCCACCACTTTGCGTTCGACTCCTTGCGCCGATGCGCCCCACGAACCGTGCGGGTAGCTGCGAGTTCATCGAACTCATCTGCGGGATACTGATTCTCTGCCACGGCGCTAGCCTATCGCGTCGCCTACACTATCGTCGCCGCGAACCGACCAAGAGTTACGATCACCATGCCTTTCGGCCGCGCGTTGGGCACGAAGCCGTCGCAAACGCCGGATCAACTCGGGATTCTCCATAAGCGCCTCGGGTTTATCAACGAGGCGTCCGAGTACCAAATAGTAGTGCGCCGGAGTCATGCCGAGTGTAGCAATGGCATCGTTCTTCTTCGCGGCGCGGCCGGTCCAGTTGCGCTCAAACTCCAAGATGGCAAGTTCTTCACTGGAGAGGTCAGCCGAGAGGGCGCGGGTTGGCTGAGCAGCCGCGGATCGTTCTCCGCTGGTTGTGGCTGTCGGTTCTTCACCAATCGGGGTGGTCGGTTCTTCACTGGTCATAACTGAACACTCTCCTCCGCGTAGGCCGCTTAGGTTTGGGCTGAAGTGTGCACCCACAGGAGGGGCCAAAATAGAAAAACAAGCTTACCGGAGCACCTGAAAAGCTGGCTACGCCCCCGCGCAACCACACAGCCGCGTAGTCTTAAACCCATGCAGCCTCTTTCTGAGATTATCGATCCACAGTGGGCCGCGGCACTGGAGCCGGTCGAGCCCGACATTCGACACATGGGCGAGTTTCTTCGCGCAGAGCTAGCCGCAGGGCGCGAATATCTGCCCGCGGGGAAGAACATCCTGCGCGCCTTTACCTACCCGATGGATTCGGTGAAAGTGCTGATCGTGGGCCAAGATCCCTATCCCACCAAGGGACATCCGGTGGGTCTGAGCTTCAGCGCGGATCCACACGTACGCCCGTTCCCACGTTCGCTCGTCAATATTTTTCAGGAGATGCACGACGACGTCGGCACACCCATGCCTTCCACTCCCGACCTCACGCCGTGGTGCGATCGTGGCGTCATGCTCCTCAACAGGGTGCTGACGGTGGAACCGGGGAAGTCGGGCTCGCATCGCGGTAAGGGCTGGGAAAAGGTCACCGAGCACGCCATCCGCGCACTGGCGGCACGCGAAAAGCCGCTGGTTGCGATCTTGTGGGGGCGGCCAGCTCAGGAATTGCGACCGCTGTTGGGCGACACGCCCGTGGTGATGCCTCCGCACCCTTCACCACTGTCCGCAAGCCGGGGATTCTTCGGGTCACGGCCGTTCTCCACTGCTAATCAGCTATTGGTGGACCAGGGAGCCGAGCCGATCGACTGGCAGCTGCCATAAGCCTGTTCTCCGGCGCCCTCGAGGGCATTCTGCACGCCCTGCGGGGCGTTTACTCGAGGCGTCATCCCGGGGCTAATATCCCGGGGCCAATATTCCAGGGACCAATTGGAGAATGGACGTCTATGTCGAGAACTGAGTGCTACGTCAGCTTCCGGGGGCTCAATTCTCGACGGGACTGTCCATTCTCCAATGGATAGCATCACTCAATAAAGAAACGCGCGGATAATTGACCGCCCGCACAGCCTCCTTCATGCAAGAATCTGTCAAGCACGCTTGACGTCAAGCGTGCTTGACTTGTAAAGTCTCTTTTACAAGCAGTTGAGTATTTCACCGGAAAGAGGTGCAACATGAACCAAGAGAACAACCTTCCCAACCACGGCATGGCCGAACAGCACAGGAAAGCAACGGAACCCATGGACGACGTTGCCGAGGTCATTGAGGATGCTCCCGAAGAGCGGGACACAAGATTCCGCTTCGGCGTCGCCAAATTCGGGATCCGGAAGCGGTCAGCCTTCACCGTCGCTTTACCGGGCGGTATCGCTCTGGCGGCCGCGATCAGTGCCGTCCTCACGTCTCTTGGACCCGACTTCCAGAGGCTCACCTGGGCTGGGGCATTCGCCATCATGTTGGCATTCATGCTCCCTCCCTGCGTGATGGGAATCTGGATAGCTATCGTTGATCGTGACACCATTCGCGGGGCAAACCAGTCTCCCGAGTACAACGTGGAGAACACCTGGTTCACCAACGCCTCGGCAACAACGGCCCATTTCACCTTCGGAGCCGCCGGCATCGGTTCCGCCATTGCAGGTTTCGCATTCCCCGATGCTTCAGCGGTCTCGTTCACGCTTCTCGGAGTTTGTTACTTCATGATCATCATCTTGGGCGCGGCATACTTCTGGGAGAGGAGCCACTAACCCATGGACAATCACCTACCCGATCTCCGTACGTCCAAGGGATGGTCCCAGCAACGCCTCGCCGACGAACTTGGCGTCAGCCGCCAGACCATCATCTCCATCGAAAAGGGTCGCTTTGATCCTTCTCTTCCCCTCGCTTTCCGGATCGCGAGGACATTCAGTTGCTCGATCGAGGACATCTTTTCTCCCGACGACGACGCCTGATACCAGGCCGAATACAGGGCCGACGACGTCCGGGAGTAACAAACACCCGAAGGCAGGCAACGTCGTCGTCCCAGAAAATAGCAACCCTCCCACCCGACATCGCGAGAATGAACTCTCGTGCGGCGCGCGCCGTCGTCGTTGCTATTATTCAATCCATGTCTGATGCGTTGATCCTGAAGCTGACCTGCCCCGACCGATCCGGAATCGTACGCGCCGTAAGCGGTGCCATTACGGAACTCGGCGGGAACATTACTGAGTCGCAGCAGTACGGAGATCCGTCGTCCGGTAACTTCCATATGCGCGTAGAGACCGAAGCCATTGCCGATCCGGAGGGGTTCCGCAACCGGATGACGTCCATGGGCGAGGCCCTCAACATGACGTGGGAGCTGAATAGCAAGGATCGCAAGCTCCGCACGATCATCATGGCATCGAAAGAAGCGCACTGCCTCTCCGACCTGCTCTATCACGTCAATGAAGGGCTGATCCCGATCGAGGTCGCCGCGGTGGTAGCCAACCACGAAGTCCTTCGCCCACTCGCCGAGTTCTATGGCGTGCCGTTCGTCTACATCCCCGTCACCAAGGACACCAAGCCCGAAGCCGAGGCAGCCCTCATGGACGTCATCGCCACGCACGACGCCGAACTCGTTGTCCTCGCCCGCTACATGCAGGTTCTTTCTGACAAGGTGTGCGCGGCGATGGAAGGGCGGATCATCAACATCCATCACTCGTTCCTACCGTCGTTCAAGGGTGCCCGCCCCTACGCCCAGGCGCATGCGCGCGGCGTGAAGCTCATCGGTGCCACAGCCCATTACGTCACCCCGGACCTTGATGAGGGCCCGATCATCGAGCAGGATGTGGTGCGAGTGAAGCACTCGGATACCGTGACAGACATGGTCGCGCAGGGCCAGGACGTGGAGCGCCGCGTGTTGACGCGGGCTGTGCGCTGGCACGCCGAGCATCGCGTACTACTCAACGGCAGCTCCACCGTGGTGTTTGCTTAAGTTGGCGCTTAGGGGCCTTAGGGTCCCGGGTTCTTAGGAGCCTTTCAGCCTCTTAGGGGCTTTCCAGGCGAAGGTGTTACCGTCGAGTATGAGCACCGTTGTTATTACCGTGCGCGGGCAGGCCGAATCACGCACCGCACCCGAGATCGCAACCCTCCACGTCAGCGTTGAGTTTGACGGGACGGAGCGCGCGGGGGTCACGGAGCGCGCGTTACGGCTCGGCGAGGTGGTCCGCGGCGAGATCGAGCAGCTTGTGTCGTCTGGCGCTGTGTCCGAGTGGTCCAGTGACCAACTAAGTGTCTGGTCCTCGCGGCCCTGGAACGACGACGGCGAACAGCTCCCCCTTGTTCACACCGCCTCTTTGACGTTCCGGGTAGTGTTTGCGGGCCTGTCCAAACTCTCGGGTTGGGTTTCCGCGATTGCCGAGCGCGAAGGCGTGAAGATTGGCGGCATCACCTGGGATGTAACGCTGGAAAGCCGGAAGCAAATTGAGCGCGACACGGCAGGCCAAGCTATAGCCGACGCCGTTGAGCGTGCATCCGCCTACGCCCGGGCGATCGGAAAGAAGACAGTCACTCCCGTCCAGATCGCCGACGTCGGTCTTCTCCAGGATTCCTTGACGGAATCCGCGGGACTGAAGCTGGCTCGCGCCACCGCGTATTCGGGCGGTACTAACGTCACGCTCCGACCCGATCCTGTAGTTGTGTCAGCTGCGGTAGAGGTTCGATTCGAGGCTGAATAGGTCGGGTTCGCCCCTCACCGCAAGCGCAGTACCTTTGGATCCACCGGGGTTTTGAGGGTGTAGAAGATCTGCGGCATACCGATAGCCCCCGCATCTTCTTCTTTAATAACGACGGCGCCCTCGCGCACCTCCGCAATTCTCACGTCAAGGATCCGACCATCATCAGCTGAATAGACGTAACGCTCGGCTAGGTAGCTGAGTCCGAGATCATCAAGCACACTTTCGGCATCGAACCAGTCAACAATGCCCGTGCGCTCCCAGCCAAAGTGATCAACGGCAACAAAGCCCTCACCACGCTCTTCGATCCAGCCCAGCAGTTCGCCGTCGCCCTGTCGGCGGTGCTCGAATCTTTCATTGCTCATGGGCAAAGCATAGCGGGCCGGCTGGCGGCGACATGTCCAGCGCTTAGCTACCTCGAGCTCATTGGGCAACTCCATCCATTCCGATGTTTTCCTTGAATCTATCCATGCGTTTTCCTTGAATCTACTCCGATGTTTTCCCATCAGTCGCCATGGCACCTCTGCATACGCAAGAACTGATCAAGGCGCTACCGGACTTCGTCGTCGTCGAGTAGTGAGACGTCAAGACAGTAAGCTCAACGGGTGCACATAAACCCAAATCCCGAGCATCCAGATCTGAGCACTGAGCAGTCCGCATGGCTGCTCCGCGCCGTCGGTTCCGTCGCGGTTGTTAAGGATCTCAGCTGGGAGACCACCGCCTCGCGCGTCTGGCACCTTCGCGACTCCCACGGCACCGACCTCATTCTCAAGGTGGCCGGACCACCGATGGAGAAACACATCGCGAGAGAAATCCGAGCGCACGAAACGGCAGCACGGGAACTCAGCGGAACAGGTGACGCTCAGCAGTTAGTTGCCGGAGATTCCCGCCTTGGCGTGCTAGTTCTGACGTATCTACCGGGTCAGCTCGTCGAGGGAACAGAGCTTGAGTTCGATTCAGAGGTCCATTTTCAAGCGGGCCAGCTGCTTGGGCGCCTTCATCGGCAGGGTTCCCAGGTTGCGCCGCCCCAAGCTGCCCACTCCCAGGCTGCTCCAGGCCACGCCGCTCCAGGCCATTGCCAAAAGGAACCAACCACGGCGCTCAGCCCCATCACTACGAAAGAAATGAGCTTTTTGGAAAGAATTGAGCTTCAGGACAGCGCCTACGGCTCAATTCTTTCCAAAAAACTCAATCCTTCGCCAACGCACAGCGACTCGGCAACACAGAGCGACTCGGCAACGCACAGCGACTCGCCAACACAGAGCGACGACGACTACGAACGCAACCTAGTCACTCGCACACGGCGGTGGCTGGACGGCAAACACAACATTCCATCGGACCAGGTCGAACGGATCAACGCTGTTCTCGACGCCTCCACACCCGAGCCAATTCGCGTCGTTCCCACGCACGGGGACTGGCACCCGCGAAATTGGCTGGTTAACGACTCATCCACGACACCACACGTCATGGCCATCGACTTCGGCCGGTTCGACTGGCGCTCCGCACAAAGCGACCTCCTCCGGCTCCAGCTCGGTCAGTGGAACGGCCGCCCCGACCTCGAAGCTGCATTCCTTCGCGGATACGGCGAGGATCCTCGGACCAACTCATGGCAACTCGAACTCATCTACCAGGCCGTGGCCAACACCTGCTGGGCTCACATGATGGGTGATGTGGCGTTTGAGCAGCAAGGTCTCCACGAGATCACCATGGTCCTAGAAACTGCTCCGGAGTAGACGCCTCGTTAGTCGCAATACCAGGTCCTCACTACATCGTCACTGTAGATATCACTGCAACTCAACGTACGAAAACCAGCCGTCCGTGTATGTCAGTGACAACACTGACGTACACGGAACACGAGTGAGGTTATATTGACGATTAATCATCGTGGCAGGGTTCCCACGATGTTCTCACAGCATGAATCTCCAATCACTCTTCCACCAAAGAGATTCAATCCGCTCCCGACCGACGTCGAGGCAGGCCGAACAATCAATTGATAACCAGTAACCAGTAACCAGTAACCAGTAACCAGTAACCAGTAACCAGTAACCAGCGTTACATCACTCCAAGACGACGGCGGAGCTCAGCCACTCCATCACCGCGGAGCGCATCAAGGTAGTCTCGACGGCCTGCCATCACCATAAC
>RRZT012109312.1_pt1 | contig 38984 bp, 44 predicted proteins | sample 2165551 | NCBI WGS metagenome assembly RRZT01 (sample SAMN10456910, study PRJNA506462) | wastewater metagenome | biome: wastewater; feature: sludge; material: wastewater sludge; isolation source: wastewater sludge with Escherichia coli K12::gfp cells carrying plasmid... | place: USA: Moscow, Idaho...
CCCGGGGTTGGACATCGTCCAAAGCTTTGGCGGCCTGCACCGCTTTGAGCAGTGGGACAAGCCCATACTCACCGACTCGGGGGGCTTCCAGGTCTGGAGCTTAGGCGCCATGCGCAAGATCACCGAAGAGGGCGTGACCTTTGCCAGCCCGGTCAACGGCGACAAGCTCTTCATGTCGCCCGAGGTCAGCATGCAGATCCAGACCATCCTGAACTCCGACATCGTGATGCAGCTCGACGAGTGCACGCCGTATGAGACGAATGGCCACAAGACCACCGAAGCCGAGGCGCGCAAATCCATGGAGATGAGCCGGCGCTGGGCCCTGCGTTCCAAGACCGAGTTCGAGCGCCTGGCCAACCCGAACGCGCTGTTCGGCATCGTCCAGGGCGGCATGTTCCCGCACCTGCGCCAGGAGTCGCTGGACGCCCTGGTGGAGATGGACTTCCCCGGCTACGCCATCGGCGGCGTGAGCGTGGGCGAGCCCAAGGAAGAGATGCTGGCCATCATGGCGCACACGCCGCACCGCCTGCCCCAGCACAAGCCGCGCTACCTGATGGGCGTGGGCACGCCCGAGGATCTGGTGGAGGGCGTGGCCTGCGGCGTGGACATGTTCGACTGCGTCATGCCCACGCGCAATGCGCGCAACGGCACCCTGTTCACGCGCCATGGCGACCTGAAGATCCGCAATGCGCGCCACAAGAGCGACCACCAGCCGCTGGACGCGAGCTGCCGCTGCCACGCCTGCGCGGGCAGCGAGGGCGTGGCCTGGCAGGACGGCGGGCGCGGCGGTTTCTCGCGCGCCTACCTGCACCACCTCGATCGCTGCGGCGAGATGCTGGGCCCCATGCTCACCACCATCCACAACCTGCACTACTACCTGAATCTGATGCAGGAGATACGCGACGCGCTGGACGCCGGTCGCTTTGCCGAGTTCCGCGCGCGCTTCAAGGCCGACCGGGCGCGTGGCGTTTAGCCCTGCACCAATTGAACATGATTTGCACTTGCTGACACCCCGGCGTCAATAACCCACGGACACTGTCAACTTTTTGCCAAGGCCAAGCGCCCCTACATGAGCACGCCCCCCATCGCCACGCAGCAGTCCGCCGCCCCCTGGCGCGATCCGCTGTTGCTGCTGGCCAGCGTGTTCGCCGCCTGCCTGCTGGGCATAGCCAGCCGCCCGGCGGGGTATTCCGCCGCCATCTGGCCCGCCAATGCCGTGCTGCTGGGGCTGCTGCTGCGCAACCCGTCCTGGGCACGCAGCCCCACGGCCTGGATATGCGCACTGGCCGGCTACCTGACCGCCGACATGCTGACGGGTGCGCCCTGGCTGCGCGCCCTGGGCATGAACGGCGCCAACCTGCTGGGCGTGGCGGTGGGCTGGCTGTTCTTCAGGCCGTATGCGGCAAGCATCGTCGGCTTCACGCGTCAGCGCGCCGTATTGACCCTGCTGGCCGGCAGCAGCGTGGCCGCCCTGGGCAGCGCGCTGCCGGCCACCCCGGTGATGCAATGGGCGTTCGCATCCCAGGCGTGGACGGACATGCTGATGTGGCTGTCGTCCGAGATGTACAACCTGCTGCTCTTCCTGCCCCTGGTGCTGGCCGCGCCCCGGGGCTGGTTCTGGCAGTGGGACTGGGCGCGGCTGCTGCGACCGCTGCGGCAGGCAGGTGTGGCGCCCCTGCTGGCCCTGCTGGCCTGCGAGGCCCTGGCCTACTTTGTCAACGGGCCCGGCATGCTGGGCTTTGCGGTGCCCGCGCTGGTGTGGTGCGCCATGGCCTACGGGGTGTTCCCCATCACGGTGCTGAACCTGCTGGTGTGCAGCTGGAAGACGGCCGTGGCCGCCCTGGACACCATCAGCTTCTTGCCCGATCAGCTGGCCGCCGTGACCTCATTCCGCCTGGGCATGGCCCTCTTGTCACTGGCGCCACTGGCCGTGGCGGTGGCGCACCAGCTGCGCTCGCAGACCCTGAGCCAGTTGCAGCAGGCCGTGGATCACGACCATCTGACCGGCGCCCTGTCGCGGCGCAAGCTGATGGAGCAGGGCGCCCGCCTGGTGCAGCGCCTGCACCAGCAGGGCGCGCCCGTGGCCGTGCTGCTGATGGATCTGGACCACTTCAAGCGCATCAACGACAGCCATGGCCACGCCCAGGGCGACACCGTGCTGCGCGAGTTCGCCGCCCTGGTGCAGCGCAACCTGCGCCCGCAGGACCTGTTCGGGCGCATAGGCGGCGAGGAGTTCGCGCTGATCCTGCCGGCCACCGCAGCCAGCCACGCCCAGCTGATCGGCGAGCGCCTGCGCAGCCAGCTGCGCGAACACCCGTTCAGGCTGCAGGACGGCAGCGCGCTGCAGGTCACGCTCAGCGTCGGCCTGCACGCCACCCAGCCGCCCGACCAGCAGCACAGCCTGGAGCGCCTGCTGGCCTGGGCCGACGCCGCGCTCTACCAGGCCAAGGCACTGGGGCGCGACCAGGTGCGCGGGCATTGGGCGGACCAGGGCTGAAAACCTGCCGCGCCGCAGCGCCGCCCACCCCCGTGGGGTTTATGAATTTTCATAGCTATACACGCTTATTCCATAAGCGCTATAGGCAGTTTTATCGATGTTTTACGCAGCTGCCTGGCCTGGCCGCGCCAAGCCGGCCTATGGGGCTTCATACCCGCCGGCAACGCCGCCCGCCGCCTGGCCGCAGGCCTGGCAGAACCTGGCAAAGGCGCTCTTGCGCGCGTTGCAGTGCCCGCAATGGTCGAACAGGCCGATGCCGCAATGCGGGCAGAAGTCGGTCTTGCCGTCCTTCAAATCCACCGGGCGCTCGCAGCCGGGGCAGACGTTTTTCGCCAGGCGCGCCAGGGCCAGGTCGTAGCCCAAGCCCTGGCGCCGCTGCGGGGCGGGCATGGCCTCGGCGCGCCTTTGCCGCTCCAGGTAGCGGTTCAAGGCGACGATGGCCTGGCGCCCCACCAGCGCCGTGAGCGCTATGCCGACGATGTAGCGCACATAGCCGCCGTAGCTGGGCAGGTAGGGCACCAGTTCGACGAAGAAGGCGAACAGCGCAAAGAAGATGAAGCCCCAGACAAAGGGCCACCAGGTGCCCTGGCGTTTCTTGGCAAACAGCCAGCCGGCGACGGCCAGCAGCGGCAGCGTGAGCGCCAGGCGGTACAGAAACACGCGCAGCTCGACGCGCCGGCGCTCGGCGGCCAGCTTCTCGCGCGCCTCCTGCTCCATGGAGTTCAGCCGCTGCTGCGCGGCCTGCCCGCCCTGGCGCGCGTCCAGCAGGGCCTGGTCTTGCGCCTGCACGGCCTGCTGGGCCTGCAGCTCGGTGGCCTTGAGGGCGTCCAGCGCCTGGGTGCGGGCGATGACCTCGGGGTCATGCTCGGCGCGCTGGGTGGCGCTGCGCGCGGCCAGCCAGTTGGCCAGGGTCTCGCGCTCGGCCTGGGTGGCGCTGCGCGCCCGGGCGTGGCGCAGGCGCGCCTGCTCCAGCGCGGCCTGGGCGTCCTGCTCGGCCTGTTGCGCTTGCTGAATCTGGCCGCGCAGCGCCGTGGCCGCGCCGCTATCCAGAAAGTCGTCCAGCAGCAGCGGCTGCTCCACCTTGGGCAGGTCGCCAACGATGGTGCCGCCCAGGCCGATCAGAAAGCCGGCGAACACCAGCGCCACCAGCCACAGGCCGCGGCGAAACCATTTTTCAGACAGACGCAATGCCTTGCCCATGTTGTCCTCCGGTCATTTAACTACAAATTTAATAGCTATCAGCGCAATATACAAGGGTGCTACTGGCTGTTTTCACTCAAACCAAAGAGCCCGCGCTTGCCAGTGGCGCACCCACGCGGACAATGGCCGCCATGAGCACAGACCGCCTCCCCCCGCCGCCCTGGGAGCGTATCGTGGCCGATGTGGCCGATGCGCTGATCTTCATCGACCGCGCGGGCGTGATCCGTGCCTGGAACGCCGGTGCCGAGGCGCTGTTCGGCTTTGCCGCCGTCCAGACCCTGGGCCAGAGCGTGGACATGATCATCCCGCCGCACCTGCGCGAGGCGCATTGGCGCGGCTTTGAGCGCGCCATGCAGCGCGGCGCCTGCAGCCGCCCGGCCGAGGTGCGCACCACGCGCGGCCTGCACCAGGACGGGCGCAGGCTGTACGTGGACATGAGCTTCTCGGTGGTCAAGGACGCGGCCGGCCAGGTGCTGGGCTCGGCCGCGATGGCGCGCGACGCCACGGCGCGCTATCTGGCCGAGTAGGCCATGCGGGCGGGCGGCTGAGAACTGTCACCCCAGCGCCAGCAGGCCGGCCACGCGCGCGCGCAGCGGCTCGGGCCGCACCTCGGCCGCCGCCAGGGGCGCGCCCACGTTCAGGCCCACGCGCGTGAACATGCCGCGGCGAAACGGCCGCACCATGGCCCCGCCCTGCTCGATGCGGCTGAAGAAAGAGCCCCACAGGTTGGTCAGCGCCATGGGCACCACGGGCGCCTGCACGCCGTCGGCCTGGGCGCGCTCGATGATCTTCATGATGCCGCCCTTGAACTCCTGCAACTGCCCGTCCCTGGTGATGCCGCCCTCGGGGAAGATGGCCAGCAGGTCGCCCTCCTTCAGTACCTGGGCGGCGCGCTCGAACGCGGCCTGGTAGGTGGCGGGGTCGTCCTTCTGCGGCGCCACGGGGATGGCCTTGGCCAGGCGGAACAACCAGCCCAGCACCGGCACGCGGAAGATGCGGTGGTCCATCAAAAAGTAGATGGGCCGCGGGCTGGCGGCCATCAGCAGCACGGCATCGACAAAGCTCACATGGTTGCAGGCCAGGATGGCCGCGCCCGCCGTGGGGATGTGCTCATCGCCGCGCACGCGAAAGCGGTACACGCAGCGCGACAGCACCCAGGCCACGAAGCGCAGCAGGTATTCGGGCACCAGCAAAAAGATGTAGGCCGCCACCACGGCGTTGGCGATGGCCGTGAACAGAAAAATCTGCGGCACCGTGAAGCCCGCCTGCAGCAGCAGCCCGGCCAGAACGGCGCTGACGATCATGAACAGCGCGTTCAGGATGTTGTTGGCGGCGATGATGCGCGCGCGGTGCGTGGCCTGGCTGCGCATCTGGATCAGCGCGTACATGGGCACGCTATACAGGCCGGTGAACAGGCTCAGCAAGAACAGGTCCAGCATCACGCGCCAGTACGCGGGCTGCGTCAGAAAGGCGCCCAGGGCCATGACACCCGAAGGCGGCAGGCCGCGCGAGGCAAAGTACAGGTCACCAGCGAACACGCTCATGCCAATCGCCCCCAGCGGCACCAGGCCAATCTCGATATGGCGCCGGCTCAAGACCTCGCACAGCAGCGCGCCCGTGCCTATGCCCAGCGAGAACACCACCAGCAGGGCCGACGCCACCTGCTCGTCGCCGCGCAGCACATCCTTGGCAAAGCTGGGGAACTGGGAGAGGAACACCGCGCCGAAGAACCACATCCACGAGATGCCCAGCAGCGAGCGGAAGACGACGATGTTGCCGTGCGCCAGCTGGAGGTTGCGCCAGGTCTCGCTCACCGGGTTCCAGTTGACCACCAGTCCCGGGTCGGTGGCCGGCGCGCCGGGAATGAACTGCGCCGCCAGCCGCCCTGCCAGCGCCAGGCCCAGGCAGGCCAGGGCGACGGCGCCATGACCCACGCCGGGCATGGCCACCAGCAGGCCGCCGGCCACATTGCCCAGCAAGATGGCGACGAAGGTGCCCATCTCCACCATGCCATTGCCGCCGGTGAGCTCGCGCTCGCTCAAGACCTGCGGCAGATAGGCGAACTTGACCGGCCCGAACAGCGTGGAATGCAGGCCCATCAGAAACACGCAGGCCAGCAACAGCGCGGCATGGCCGGCCATGAAGCCCAGAGCCGCCAGCAGCATGATGGCGATCTCCAGGTTCTTCACGAAGCGGATGATGCGCGTCTTCTCCAGCTTGTCGGTGATCTGCCCGGCCGTGGCCGAGAACAGCAAGAACGGCAGTATGAACAGCGCCCCTATCACCAGCCCCGCCAGGGACGGCGGCAGCCAGGACACGCCGAGCTGGTAGGTAACCATCACGGTGAAGGCGAACTTGAACAGGTTGTCGTTGGCGGCGCCGGCGGCCTGGGTCCAGAAAAACGGTGCAAAGCGACGCTGGCCGAGCAGCGCAAACTGGTTGGGATGGGGGGCGCTCATGGGGGTGCTGCTGTGGAAGTGCCGCGCATTGTGCGCAAAAACCCGCCGCCGGGCGGCAAACATGCGGGCCAAGGACGAGCTGCCGGGGGCGCCAGGCAGGTTGGCAGATATTCCTATATTGATAGCTGTCAGCGCTTAACCAGAAAGCGCTACAGCCCAATTTTTCATAAATTCACACAGAGCTTTGCGCGCCAGCCATGCAGGCTTCCGTGGCGTTGACACAAGGCGGGCAGCATGGAGTCTCCCGCGGCCAATCCGGCCGCAATCTGCAAGGAGAACACCATGGCCTACCCCCTGACCCACGCATTGGCCCGCCCCCTCGGGCTTGCCGCAGCCACGCTGACTGCACTGCTGGCCCTGGCCGGCGCCGCCCATGCCGCGCCCGGCGTGCCACAGCATCAGACCCACGCCGCGCAGCCCGCGCACTACCGCCCAGCCCCGCCGCCGCCGCGCTATGAACGCGCACCGGCCGCACGCCGTGGCATGGCCTGGTCGCAGGGGTATTGGCAATGGCGCGGCCAGCGCTATGCCTGGGTGCCGGGCCATTGGGTGCAGGCGCGCCACGGCCAGCATTACCGCCAGCCAGGCTGGGAGCAACGACAGGGGCAGTGGCATTTCACCGGCGGCGGCTGGGGCCATGGTGGCCGGCCGGCGCCACAGGGCCCGCGCCCCGGCGGCAGCCATCGGCATTGAAGGGTGGCGCGGTCATGAGGCGCCATAAGCTTATGGCGCCCCTGCATGTGGTTTTGCGCACAATGCCGAACGTCGAACGCGCTTAGGTGATTTCGACGATCATTGCACTGACACGCATCAAAGAAGACCGCCATGCACCCCATCCTTCGCCGCACTGCGCTTGCCGCAACCGCCCTGCTCTTCGCCTCCAGCGCCGCACTGGCGCAAGCCAACGGCTGGCCCAAACAGCCCATCACGCTGATCATGGGCTTTCCGGCCGGCTCAGGCGTGGATGTGGTGGCGCGCGCGGTGCAGGAACCCCTGGGCCAGAAGCTGGGCCAGCCCATCGTCATCGACTACAAGTCCGGCGCGGCCGGCAACATCGCCAGCGAATACGTGGCCCATGCCAAGCCCGACGGCTACACGCTGGCCTTCGGCACGGCCGCCACGCACGGCAGCAACGCCGCGCTGTACAAGAGCCTGCCCTTCGACGTGGAGGCCGACTTCGTGCCCGTGGGCCCGCTGATCGACGTGTCCAACGTGCTGACCATCAACCCCAGCGTGATCGACGCCAACAACCTCAAGGAGTTCGTCGAGATCGTCAAGGCCAACCCGGGCAAGTACAACTACGCCAGCACCGGCAATGGCGCCGGCACGCACATGGCGTTTGCCGAGTTCAATGCGCGCCTGGGCCTGGACATGGTGCATGTTCCCTACAAGGGCGGGCCCGAGGCCATCACCTCGGTGCTGCGCGGCGAGACCTGCTGCATCATGAACCAGGTGCAGACCGTGCTGGCGCACTACAAGAGCGGCAAGGTCCGCCTGCTGGGCATCACCACGGCCAAGCCCGTGGACGCCGTGAAGGAAGTGCCCACCATTGCCGCCAGCGGCCTGCCCGGCACAAAGGGCTTCGACAGCTCGATCTGGTTTGGCATCTTTGCACCCAAGGGCACCGACCCCACCGTGGTCAACAAGCTCAACACGGCATTGCGCCAGGTGCTGGAGCTGCCAGAAATCCGCCAGCGCTTTGAGTCCCAGGGCAACACCGTGCGCATAGAAACGCCCGAGCAGTTCCGCCAGACCGTGCGCAAGGATCGCGCGAAATGGGCACAGGTGGTCAAGGACGCCAAAATCAGCATCAACTGATGCCGCCCGCTCCGCACCCCATGCCTGACACCCCCGCCCTGGGCGCGGCCGGACTGGCCGCCCTTGAAGAACGCCTGGCGCATGACCTGCTGACCCTGAACTGGCGCGCGCGCCCCTGGCTGCCCGCACTCAGCCATGGCGGCCAGCCGGTGATCGACGTCCTCATCATCGGCGCCGGCCAGGCCGGACTGGCGGCCAGCATGGCACTGGCACAGCAGGGCATTGCCGCCGTGCTGCTGGACCGCGCCGCCACCGACTACGAGGGCCCCTGGGCCACCACGGCGCGCATGGAGACGCTGCGCTCGCCCAAGGAGCTGACCGGCCCGGCGCTAGGCCTGCCCTCGCTGACCTTCCGCGCCTGGTTCGAGGCGCAGTGGGGTCGGTCCGCCTGGGACGCGCTGGACAAGATACCGCGCCTGCAGTGGATGGACTACCTGCGCTGGTACCGCCGTGTCACCCGGGCCGATGTGCGCAATGAACATGCGGTGACGGCCGTGCGCCCGCGCGCCGACGCGCTGGTGGAGGTGGATGTGCACACACCGACCTGCAGCGCCACCTGGCTGGCGCGCCGCGTGGTGCTGGCCACCGGCCGCGACGGCCTGGGCGGGGCGCAGATACCGGCCTTCATGGACGGCGTGGGGCACGCCAGCAAGGGTGGTTTGTGGGCGCATTCCAGCGATGTGCTGGACTACGCCACGCTGGCAGGCAAACGCGTGGGCGTGATCGGCATGGGCTCATCGGCCATGGACAGCGCGGGCACGGCGCTGGAATGCGGCGCGGCCAGCGTGGATCTGATCGCACGCCGCACCGCCATGCCCACCATCAACAAGTCCAAGGGCTCGGGCTTGCCCGGCCTGACGCAGGGCCACCACGAGCTGCCCGATGCCTGGAAATGGCGCATACGCCACTACATCAACGTGCAGCAGGTGCCGCCACCGCGTGGCAGCACGCTGCGCGTGTCGCGGCATGCGCACGCGTTCTTCCACTTCGGCTGCGCGGTGCAGCAGGTCACGCAGCAGGGCCAGGCGCTGCAGGTCGCCACATCGCAGGGCCGATTCGCCTTCGACTTCCTGATCCTGGCCACTGGCTTTGCCATCGACTGGGCACAAAAGCCCGAGTTCGCCGCCTTCGCGCCGCATGTGCGCAGCTGGGGCGAGCGCTACCAGAGCCCGCCGGGCGAGGACGACCGCGAGCTGTTCGACTCGCCCGACCTGGGCCCGGTGTTCGAGCTGCGCGAGAAGTCCCCCGGTGCCTGTCCGGGCCTCGATCGCATCCACTGCTTCTGCTACCCGGCGGCGCTGTCGCACGGCACGGTGTCGGGCGATATCCCCGCCATCAGCGATGGCGCCAGACGCCTGGCCAGCGGCATCGCCGGTCTGTTGTATGCCGAGGATGTGGAGCAGCATTTCGCCGCCCTGCAGGCCTATGCCGAACCCGAACTGCTGGGCGACGAATGGACGCCCGCCGACACCCGCCAACGCGTACTGCCCGAATCGCCACCGACATGACCGACACCATCGCCCGGCTCACCCACCTGCAAGACACACCCCAGACCCAGGCCACGCGCCAGCAGCGCGCCAAAGCCATCAGCGCCACCCAGGCCTGCGAAGACCTGCTGCTGGCGCCCGACCTACCCGGCGGCCTGCCGCTGGCGCAGCGCCTGGCCGTGGCCCAGACCGTGTCCGCCGCCAGCGGCGTGACGGCCCTGGGCGAGCACTACGCAGCACAGCTGCAGCGCCTGCCCACGGCCACGCCAGATGCCCGCTGGCAGGCCATGCACCACTTCACGCAGCTGCTGGCCACGCAGCCCGCGGCTGCCGACCGGGCCGCGCTGCTGGCGCTGCCCGCCGCGGGCCTGACCACCGCAGACGTGGTGTTGCTGGCACAGCTCATAGGCTTTGCGGCCTTCCAGGCGCGCCTGGTGGCGGGCGTGGCAGCACTGGCTGCGCTGGGCCCGGCAGGCAGCACTGCGACCCCGGCCGCGCCCGCCGCCGAGGCGCTCTTCATCCACCCGGCGAATCTGCCCGCGCCGGGCGAACCACTGCGCCTGAACGGCTACACCAGCGAGACACTGGACTGGAAGGCCTGGCTGCCGGTGGTGGACGCGACCCAGGCCAGCGCCGAACAGAACGCCGTGCTGGACGCCAGCCACCCGAAGGCGCGCGTATCCGACTTCTACCTGCTGCTGGTGCACCAGCCGCGCGTGCTGGCCGAACGCTCCGAGGCCTTCAACGCCATCATGTATGCACCCGGCGGCCTGCCGCGATCCGAACGCGAACTGGCCACCGCCGTGGTCTCGCGTATCAACGGCTGCGTCTACTGCGCTTCGGTGCACGCCCAGCGTTTTGAACAACTGGCCAAGCGCAATGACGTCATCGCACAGGTCTTCATCGACCCCGATCAGGCGGGTACGAATGCGCGCGAGCGCGCCATCGTGCAGGCCAGCGCGGCCCTGACGCGCGCGCCCGGCAGCTTCGGCGCGCACCACCTGGCGGCGCTGCGCGACGCCGGCCTGAGCGATCTGGAGATACTGGATACCGTGCATGCTGTGGCCCTGTTTGCCTGGGCCAACCGCCTGATGCTCAACCTGGGCGAAGCCGTGTACCCTTGACACGCCCATCGGCCACCCAGCCAACGGCAGGCGGGCAGGTTCACGCCGTGTCGGCAGGCGCCACGAACACCGTCAGCAGGCCGGTGTAGCCATAAAGCCAATGCGCGGCAATTTCGCCCGAGGCAAAGAACCCCACCAGGGGCACGTCGCCCAGCGCACGGTGCACGGTTTGCAGCTCGGCACTGGGCCCGCCAAAATGTCGCCCGCCGCGGCCGGAGCAGCTGACATACAGCGCGCCGCAGATGCGCCGCTGCGTCGCCGCCTGCTCATCCGGCAACGCCGGGGACTCGGGCGCAAGCTCTTCACGGATCTCGGCGCAAATGCGCGTCAGGTCGGCACGCGCGGCCGCCATGTGACGCTGGCAGAACGCTAGGTGCATGCCCTCATGCACCCGATCGGCCAGCGCCACGCCACCGCGCGCCACATCCAGCCCGACGATATGGCGCACGCGCGTATCGGCACCAAAATGCCCCGTGCCCTGCAACGCCGGCGCATCCGCATTCGACAGGCCCGCCAGCGTGTGGCGCACCGCGCGCAAGGCGGGCTGCGGGTCGCCATTGAGCTCCACACCCAGAGTCTGCAACAGCACGTCCAGCGCGGGCTGGCCATCCAGGCGCAGCACCACGTTGTCCTGCGCCTGGGTCACGACGGCTTGTGGGCCAATGGGCTGGCAGTCCTGCGTGACACGCGACACCAGGCCCACCTGGTCGGAAAACGCCACCCCGGACAGCCCCCCCGACAGCACTCCACTCGCGGCGCCATCGCCGCCGGCATGCTGCGCAAACGCCAGGCTGGCGCCACGGCTGGCAGCCACGCCGCCAAACAGGTAGCCGCTGCTGGTGCGGCCCGCCATTTCCACCAGCAACTCGGCCAGGTCGGGGGTGCGGCCATCGGCATGCACCAGGGCCGTGTGTGCGGAAAAAGCAGATGCCCCCAGAGGTAGTGGCGCCACACCGGAAAACACGCGGTACTGTTCGGGTGGCAGGTCGCACAACATGATCGACAGCGCAGGTTCGTCGAAGTACTCCACATTGTTGCCAGCTACGCCCACACCCACGGTACCGCTCCAATCGGCCACCGAGGGCAGTTGCTGACCCAGATAGCGCAGCAGCGCAACGGCGTCCGCCACATAGTGATCGGTGATGTAGAGCAGGCCCAGCGAGGGCTTGCGCGCATATTGCGGCTGGGCCATCTGGGCCTGCAGCTGAGCCAACACTAGGGCCGCCGCCATGCGCCATTGCGGGTGGGTGGCATGGGCGTTGGGAAAGAGCTTCATCGATGACCCCGGGGAATGCGCAAGGCCACGGATGCCGCAGCCTGGCCGTTTCAGCGCGGCGCCGCGGCCTTCTTGGTGGCTGCCGCCTTCGATGCGGCGCGTGGCTTGGCAGCCGGCTTGGCCGCAGCCTCGGGTGTCGCCGCGGGCGCTGCCGCCCGGGCCTTGGGTTTGGCGGCTACGGCGCCCGGCATGCCCTGGGTGGCCATCTTCGCTGCCATGTCGGTGGCTGTTTTCAGCGCCCCGCTCGCCATCTCACGTGTGGCCTCGAAGGCTGCATGGTGCGTGCCCGCGTCCTTCATGGCATTGGCCGCCAACTGCTGAAACTGGTTGGTCAACGCTCCCCACCATTGCATCGGATCGACCATGCCCGGCGCCTTGGCCTCGGCCTGCGCCGCGTCGGCCTGAGGCGATGCGGCTTCCGCACTCTTGGGCGCTGCGGCTGGCGCCGGTGCCGCTGGCGCGGGCTGTGGCTCGGGTGCGGCGCTGGCTTGGGGCGGTGCCTTGAACGGTTGCGCGGCACCAAAGGCACCCACCATATCTCCCATGGCCACATTCATGCCCTGCAGCGTGGCCAGGGTCATCTTCTGCACCTCCAGTGCCTGCACCGTTGCCGTGATGGCGCGGGCGTTCTGCTCCAGCCAGAACTGCACCGCCTTGAGCTCCTGTATGCGCTTGTCCAGCTCCTCCACGCTCATCGTCGGTGCCACCCAGCCCGACAGCGCCGCCGGCATGGCAGGCATGCCAGCGGCCGCGCCTTTGGCCAGGTTCTGCAGAAAATCAAAGCCCGGGACGAAGCGCCCGAAACCGAAGGGGGTTGTGTCGCTCATGGCAGCTCCTATGCATCACGTGAAATACGTGGCCGAGAGCTTACCGCTAATGCCCAGTCCTGGCATATCCCTCGGGCCCACCGCCCGGGTACATTGCAAACAATGCACCAACGGTCGGCCTGACGCAGCTTTCGCGGGCAACCGCGCGCAAACCCATGGTATCGCGCACGCCTGTACCACCTAGAATCCACTCGCCGGCCTGGCTGGCATGCATTCAGACATTCCAAAACCATCCAACACCATGGCAACTGCAAAGAAAACCACCGCCCCGGTAAAAAAGACCACTGCCAGCGCCAAGAAGGCTGCAGAACCTGCCAAGACCGCAGCCGCGAAGAAGACCGCGGCGCCTGCGGCACCCAAGCCCGTAAAGGATCCGTTCAACAAAACCACGCTGGTGGCCCACCTCGCCTCGCAGGCAGGCGTCGAGCCCAAGACGGCCAAGGCCGTGCTGGCAGCGCTGGAAACCGCCATCCTGGGCGCCGTGCACAAAAAGGGTTGCGGGGAGTTCACCCTACCCGGCCTGCTGAAGATCGGCCTGTTGCAGGTGCCGGCGAAAAAGAAACGCTTCGGCAAAGACCCCTTCACGGGCGAAGAGCGCTGGTTCCCGGCCAAGCCCGCATCGGTCAAGATCAAGACCCGCGCCCTGAAGAAGCTCAAGGACGCGACGCTCTGATCGATGCCATGCCTTGACCGAAAAGCAGCCCATGGGCTGCTTTTTTCATGGGCGCGTCAAGCAGCATGTGGCTGCAGATAGAGCTCCGCCAGACGCTTGGTCGCTGCCTCGTGCATCCCCAGCCGATGCTTCAGGTACCGCTGCACACCACCATGGTCATGATCCACAGCCTGCAGCGCGGCCTGCAGAAACTCCGCCTGCACGCGCCAAATCACGTTCAACACCTCCTCGGGCGCTGAACTGACAAGACCAGCCGGGCGCCTGTACAGGCCGTTGGTCAGCAGGTAGTCCTGCATCACCACTTCCCGGGATACCCCCAGGGCAAGCAAAACCAGGGCGGCTGCGAAGCCGGTGCGATCCTTGCCTGCGGTGCAATGGAATACCAACGGCGTGTCCTCGAGCAGCAACTGCTCGAACAGGCTTGCAAACTGGCTGGTGTTGTCCGACACAAAGGCGCGATAGGTGTCCTGCATCAGCCGCACCGCCGTTGGTGCCGTCATTGGCTGGCCAGCCAGGGCCATTTCCTTGGCGCGCTGCACCACGATGGGCTCGATGGGTAGCGCTTGATAGCGTACATGCGGCAGTTCATAGGACAGTGCAGCGCTCTCCGCCTGCCCACGGAAATCCACCGCACGCGCCACGCCCAAACCGGCCAGCAACAGCCTGTCCTGCGGTGTCAGACTGGCAAGGTGGTCAGAACGAAAAATCCGGCGCCAACGAATCTGGCGCCCGTCCTGGCTGGCATAGCCGCCAAGATCGCGAAAATTGGAAGCTCCCGACAGATCCAGAGAGCGAGAGAAGTCAGCCATGCCAGGCAGTCCTTGTAACGTAGCAACCGCTGCGGAATGCGCCCAAACGAAAAAAGGGGCTACGACGATGTCGTAACCCCTTTTCTCTGACTGGTTGCGCGAGAAGGATTTGAACCTCCGACCTTTGGGTTATGAGCCCAACGAGCTACCAGACTGCTCCATCGCGCGGCAAGTTTTGATTATAGCACAGATAACTGAGCTATAAGAATTATTCTTCAGAAGCGCGATCCACCAGCTCAACAAAAGCCATAGGCGCATTGTCACCATCGCGGAAACCCATTTTCAGGATACGCGTATAGCCACCAGGGCGCTTTGCAAAACGGGGACCCAAGTCGTTAAACAGCTTGGTCACGCTGTCGCGGTCGCGCAAACGATTGAAAGCCAAACGGCGGTTTGCAACCGAATCAGTCTTGGCCAGAGTAATCATAGGCTCAACCACTTTGCGCAGCTCTTTGGCTTTAGGCACAGTAGTTTTGATGGCTTCGTGTTCAATCAGCGAATTCATCATGTTGCGCAGCATAGCCAAACGGTGGCTGGATGTGCGGTTGAGTTTACGAAGTTTAAGTCCGTGACGCATAGTGCTTTTCCTTTCTTTATCAATAAACTGGCAGCCGTATCAGGTACTGCCAGATGCACTTGTTTAAATTAACGTTTTTCCAAGCCAACAGGTGGCCAGTTTTCAAGTTTCGAACCCAAGGTCAAGCCGCGCGAAGCCAGCACTTCCTTGATTTCGTTGAGCGATTTACGACCCAGATTAGGCGTTTTGAGCAGCTCGTTTTCTGTACGCTGCACCAAGTCACCAATGTAGTAAACATTCTCTGCCTTCAAGCAGTTGGCCGAACGTACTGTCAATTCCAGCTCATCTACTGGGCGCAACAGCACAGGGTCAAACTGCGCGGCACTGCGTGCAGATGGCGCATTAAACGCATCCAGCGCACCACCTTCAAGCTGTGCAAATACAGCCAGTTGTTCAACCAAAATCCGCGCAGAAGAGCGCACTGCATCTTCAGCAGAAATTACGCCATTGGTTTCAATGTCGATAACCAGCTTATCCAAGTCGGTGCGCTGCTCAACACGGGCGCTTTCAACAGCATAGATGACGCGGCGCACGGGAGAGAACGAAGCATCAAGCACAATGCGACCAATGAACTTGAACTGCTCGTCTGCATGGCGGCGCATGCTGCCAGGCACATAACCAATACCTTTTTCAACCTTGATTTGCATATCAATTTTGCCACCTTGCGACAAAGTGCAAATCACATGCTCAGGGTTGATAATTTCCACATCATGTGGCAACTGGATATCGGCTGCAGTAACAGGGCCTTCGCTGTCTTTGCGCAAGCTCAGTGTTACCTCATCGCGGTTATGCAGCTTGAACACAACACCCTTGAGGTTCAGCAAAATGCCAACGACATCTTCCTGCACACCATCAATCGAAGAGTATTCATGCACAACACCTGCAATCGTAACTTCGGTTGGCGCATAGCCCACCATGGACGACAACAACACGCGGCGCAAGGCATTGCCAAGCGTATGACCATAGCCACGCTCGAATGGCTCAAGCGTCACCTCAGCGCGGTTAGCACTAATTTGCTCTACCTGTATGTTCTTGGGCTTCAACAGATTGGTTTGCATTCTGGATTCCTCTCAATACCCCCGGCTCGTTACACCAGTAAGGCTGATAGACTCATGCGGCCTGCAGTTTGCCGTCAGAGCGATACAACATATAGCGGGCTTCATAACTAACACTTCACCCGCTACAAACGGACAAGGCGGCACACATTGTGCCGCCTCTTTGAATCTGCAAAATTAGCGAGAATACAATTCCACAATCAGTGATTCGTTCACATCAGCAGCAAACTCATCACGATCAGGTGCTTTCTTGAATGTACCTTGCGCTTTGTCAGCATTCACTTCAACCCAAGCAGGGAAGCCAACTTGTGCAGCCAACTGCAAAGCCTCAAGCACGCGGGTTTGTTTAGCGGATTTCTCGCGCACAACAATCACGTCACCAGCCTTGACAGAGTAAGAAGGAATATTCACAGGCTGGCCATTCACCAGAATCGCTTTGTGCGAAACCAACTGGCGCGCTTCAGCACGTGTAGAGCCAAAGCCCATACGGTAAACCACGTTATCCAAACGCGACTCCAGCAAGAACAACAGATTAGAACCTGTGTTACCACGGCGGCGCTCTGCTTCTTCAAAATAACGACGGAACTGGCGCTCTAGCACGCCATACATGCGCTTGACTTTTTGTTTTTCACGCAATTGCAGACCATAGTCAGAAGTGCGGGCACCAGAAGTGCGACCATGCTGACCGGGTTTAGCTTCAAACTTGCACTTGTCGCTTACAGAGCGACGCGCACTTTTAAGAAACAGATCTGTGCCTTCACGGCGGGAAAGTTTAGCCTTGGGGCCTAAGTAACGTGCCACGGTATTTCCTTTTTAAAACTACTGCTTCCGTAAAAAAGCAGGAGCCACCAATCCTAAAAAGTATTGGCGGCAGTGGTCTTGGGTTAAAAAATCAGATATCTATCACCTGAGTGCCCAAAAAAGCAATCAGATTCTACGACGTTTCTGTGGACGGCAGCCGTTATGAGGAACGGGCGTAACGTCAGAAATTGAGGTAATGCGAATACCCAAAGCAGACAATGCACGCACAGAAGACTCACGACCAGGACCTGGCCCTTTGATCTCGACTTCAAGATTCTTGATGCCTTGCTCTACGGCAGCACGACCAGCAACCTCTGATGCAACCTGAGCTGCAAAGGGTGTGGATTTACGAGAACCTTTGAAACCTTGACCACCAGAAGACGCCCAAGCCAGAGCATTACCCTGACGGTCGCTGATAGTAATAATGGTATTGTTGAAAGAAGCATGCACGTGGGCGATACCATCGGCAATATTCTTACGAACCTTTTTACGGACACGCGCTGCGGCGCTGTTATTTGGTGCTTTAGCCATGATGTTGCTCGCTCTTGATTATTTCTTCAACGATTGTGCTGCCTTGCGCGGACCTTTGCGGGTACGGGCATTGGTGCGTGTGCGCTGACCACGCACAGGCAAACCACGGCGATGGCGGAAGCCACGGTAGCAGCCGATATCCATCAAGCGTTTGATGTTAATCGTCACTTCGCGTCGCAAATCGCCTTCGAGCGTAAACTGCGCCAAAGCGTCGCGGATTTTTTCCAAATCGGCATCAGAAAAATCTTTTACCTTTTTGGAGTAGTCAATAGCGCAAACTTCGCAAATCTTGCGTGCACGTGAACGGCCAATGCCATAAATGGCAGTCAAACCAATTTCAGCGTGTTGATGCGACGGAATGTTGATACCAGCAATACGTGCCATGTTCTTCCTCTGTTAAATACGTATCAGCCTTGACGCTGCTTGTGACGGGGATCGGTGCAAATAATGCGCACCACACCCTTGCGACGGATGACCTTGCAATTACGGCAAATTTTCTTTACCGAAGCCGAGACTTTCATTATGTTCTCCTCAAATCCTGTATTGATATGCTATTGTCATTTTGCACGGAAAACGATACGCGCTTTTGTTAGGTCGTAAGGGGTCAATTCTACAGTAACCTTATCCCCTGGCAAAATTCGAATGTAATGCATGCGCATTTTTCCAGAAATATGCCCTAAAACCACGTGTCCGTTTTCCAACTTAACTTTAAAAGTAGCATTGGGTAAATTTTCAAGCACTTCACCCTGCATTTGGATGGCATCGTCCTTGGCCATGACCTCACCTGTTTGGCAGTTTGAAATTGGCCTTTTTCATCAGGCTCTCATATTGCTGCGTCATCAGATAATTCTGAATTTGCGACATCAACTCCATCGTTACACCAACAATAATCAACAGTGAAGTTCCGCCAAAATTAAACGGTACATTGAAGTGCAGATGCACAAACTCAGGCATCAAACAAACCAAGGTAATATAAGCCGCACCTGCAAAAGTCAAACGCAACAAAACCTTATCAAGATACTTTGCCGTGTTTTCACCTGGGCGAATACCAGGCACAAAAGCACCACTTTTCTTCAAGTTATCTGCAGTTTCTCTACTGTTAAACACCAGACCTGTATAGAAAAAGCAGAAAAAGACAATCGCAACAGCGTACAACGCAATGTAAATAGGCTGCCCTGGAACCAATGCTGCCGCTACATTCTTAAGCCAACGCATTTTATCGCTGCTACTAAACCAGCTTGCAACTGTCGCGGGCATCAAAATAATTGAAGACGCAAAGATGGGAGGAATAACGCCAGCCATATTTATCTTCAGCGGCAAATGGGATGCTTGACCACCATAAACCTTGTTGCCCACTTGGCGACGTGCATAATTCACCAGAATTTTGCGTTGTCCGCGCTCAACAAAGACCACAAACATAGTCACCAATCCAACAGCAACTAGCACTGCCAGCGCTACGATTGGATTCATGGCATTGTTACGCACCAAATCCAGCAAGTTAACAATTGAAGACGGCAGTCCTGACGCAATACCAGCGAAGATTAGAATGGAAGTGCCATTACCAATACCGCGCTCGGTGATTTGCTCACCCAACCACATCAAAAACATCGTGCCAGTAGTCAAGCTAATCATGCTGGTTAGCTTAAACATAAACCCTGGATTAAGCACTAAGCCGGGCGAACTCTCCATCATGGCAGCTATACCAAAAGACTGAAAAATCGCCAAACCCAGCGCCGCATAACGGGTGTACTGGTTGATTTTGCGTTGCCCAGCTTCGCCTTCCTTCTTAAGACGCTCAAAAGCAGGAAGAACATGCGACATCAGCTGTATCACAATAGATGCAGAAATGTAGGGCATGATCCCCAATGCAAACACAGAAAACCGCTTGAGGGCACCACCTGAAAACATGTTAAACAAGTTCAGAATACCGCCAGACTGGTCTTTAAACATGTGTTGCAACTGATCTGGATTGATGCCTGGCACTGGAATATGTGAACCGATACGGAACACAACCAGCGCCATCACCAAAAAGGTCAGGCGACGCCGTAATTCAGCCATCTTGGGAGATGCCGCAGATGCCATATTAGGAGCAGTAGCCACGTCAAATGCCTTTGTACTACGACCTATTACGCCACACTGCCACCAGCAGCTTCAATAGCTGCTTTAGCACCTGCAGTTGCAGCAATACCAGTCAATTTGACAGCTTTAGCCAACTCACCACTCTTGATGACTTTGACATTCTTAACCAATTGACCAACCAAGCCAACTTGCTTCAATGTCAGCAAATCAATCTCGGCCAATTCAAGTGCGGCCAACTCTGATAAATTCACTTCGGCGTTGTATTTCAGCAGATGCGATTTGAAGCCACGCTTAGGCAGACGGCGCTGCATAGGCATCTGACCGCCTTCAAAGCCAACTTTGTGGTAGCCGCCAGAGCGTGATTTCTGGCCTTTATGGCCGCGACCAGCTGTTTTACCCAGACCAGAGCCAATGCCACGACCTACGCGGCGCTTGGCATGTTTGGCACCCGCTGCGGGCTTGATGTTATTGAGTTCCATCATCCAACCTTACAGAACCTTGACCAGATAGCTGATCTTGTTGATCATGCCGCGCACTGCTTGTGTATCTTGCAGTTCGCTGACGCTGTTGAGTTTGCGCAACCCCAGACCGCGCACAGTAGCGCGATGGCTTTCTTTGCAGCCAATAGGGCTACGCACCAGTTGCACTTTGACAGTTTGTTTTGCAGACATTCTTTTGTCCTCCTATCAGGCAACGAAAATATCTTCGACACTTTTGCCGCGCTTAGCCGCAATTTCAGCAGGCGTTGTAGCGTTGCGCAAAGCATCAAATGTGGCACGAACCATGTTGTAAGGATTGGATGAACCATGGCTCTTAGCCACAATATCAGTAATACCCATTACCTCAAACACAGCACGCATAGGACCACCAGCAATAATGCCAGTACCCTTGGGAGCGGGCGCCACCATAACGCGAGCAGCACCATGATGACCCATCACCTGGTGATGGATAGTGCCGCTTTTCAAGGACACTTTAAACATGTTGCGACGCGCTTCTTCCATGGCCTTTTGCACGGCAGAAGGCACTTCTTTAGACTTGCCTTTACCCATGCCCACGCCACCATCGCCATCGCCTACAACAGTAAGCGCAGCAAAGCTCAGAATACGACCGCCTTTAACAACCTTGGTTACACGGTTGACAGCAATCATTTTTTCGCGCATGCCGTCATCACGTGCATCGTCTTGCGGTTTAGCTTGTACTTTTGCCATTTTTAATTCCAATCTGCTTAGAACTGCAAGCCAGCTTCACGAGCGGCTTCAGCCAATGCTTTGACTCGGCCGTGATAAGCGTAGCCAGCACGATCAAATGCGACCTTTTCTACACCTGCGGCTTTAGCCTTCTCGGCAATACGCTTGCCGATTAGCGCGGCAGCAGCGACATTGCCGCCTTTTCCTGCAGCGCCTAGCTCTTTGCGCATTTCGGCCTCGGAAGTAGATGCTGTTGCCAGCACCTTGGAGCCGCAACCTGAAATCAGAGCTGCATAGATATGCATATTGGTGCGATTGACCGTCAGACGCGCTGTACCCTGCGCCGCAATGCGGATACGGGTTTGGCGTGCGCGGCGAATGCGTTGTTCTTTCTTGCTCAACATGATGCCAATCCTTATTTCTTCTTGGTCTCTTTGATGATGACGCGCTCATCAACGTACCGAATACCCTTACCCTTATAAGGCTCAGGCGGACGAACAGCACGAATTTCAGCAGCTACTTGACCTACAGCCTGACGGTCAGCGCCTTTGATTACAACCTCAGTGGGCGTTGGTGTTGCAACAGTAATGCCAGCAGGCATTTCTTTGTTAACTGGGTGAGAAAAACCCACCACCAAGTTGAGCTTGTTACCTTGCGCTGTAGCTTTAAAACCCACACCTTGCAGTGAAAGTTTTTTCTCGAATCCTTTGCTAACACCCACAACCATATTGTTCACCAGCTGACGCATGGTGCCAGACATGGCATTGGCTTCACGAGATTCATCTACAGGAATCAAAGATAGCGCACCATCTTTATTTTCAATTTTTACCAATGAGTTCAGAACCAGGGACATTTGGCCACCAGTACCTTTAACACTCACTGTTTCGCCATTAATGGCTACATCCACACCTTGAGGGATGACGACAGGCAGTTTACCTACACGGGACATTTCGACTCTCCTGCTTAGGCTACGTAGCACAACACTTCGCCACCAACACCGGTAGCACGTGCCTTGCGATCAGTCATCACGCCACGTGGCGTAGTAACAATTGCCACACCCAAGCCATTCATGACTTGAGGCAGTGTCTTGCTGCCTTTGTAGACGCGCAGACCAGGACGGCTCACGCGTTCAATACGCTCAATGACTGGACGACCAGCATAATATTTCAGGGCAATATCCAATACAGACTTGCCTGCTTCGGTTTTCACTTCAAAACCGTCAATGTAACCCTCGTCTTTCAACACTTGGACAATAGCCACTTTGACCTTGGAAGAAGGCACAACTACAGTAGCCTTGTTAACCATTTGCGCATTACGAATACGGGTCAACAGATCGGCAATGGGATCACTCATGCTCATTTTGATTCTCCTGCCGATTACCAGCTCGCTTTAATGACACCAGGGATGCCACCAGCAAAAGCTATTTCACGAATCTTGGCACGACCCAGACCAAACTGGCGGAACGTACCACGGGGACGGCCTGTCAACTCGCAGCGGTTGCGCTGACGAGTGGGGCTTGCATTGCGAGGCAGTTTTTGCAAAGCCAGACGCGCTGCATCACGTTCTTCAACGCTTTTACTTACATCGCTGGCAGTAGCCTTGAGCTCAGCACGCTTTTTGGCGAACTTTGCTACCAATTTTTCACGCTTGAGTTCACGTTGGATTAAAGCTAATTTAGCCACAAGCCACCTCAATTCTTGAAGGGAAAACGGAAACCGGCCAGCAGCGCTTTGCACTCTTCGTCGGTTTTGGCCGTTGTAGTAATACTGATATTGAGACCGCGCAGCGCATCGACTTTGTCGTACTCAATTTCAGGGAAAATAATTTGCTCTTTAACGCCAACGTTGTAGTTGCCGCGGCCATCAAATGAACGGCCAGAGATACCACGGAAGTCACGAACACGGGGCAGAGCCACGGTTACGAAACGGTCCAGGAATTCGTACATTTGCACGCCGCGCAATGTAACCATGCAACCCAAGGGCTGTCCTTCGCGAATCTTGAAGCCAGCAATCGCTTTCTTGGCTTTGGTTACCACAGGGCGCTGACCAGCAATTTTAGACAGGTCGGCAACTGCGTTATCCATCACTTTTTTATCAGCAACTGCCTCACCTACACCCATATTCAGAGTGATTTTGGTGATGCGTGGCACTTGCATGGGCGATTTGTAGCCGAATTTTTCAATCAATGCAGGTGCAACTTTTTCGCGGTAGTGTTTTTGTAAACGTGCCATGATTATGCCGCTCCAATTTCTGAACCGCTGGATTTGTAGATGCGCACACGGCTGCCATCTGCCAGAGTCTTAATACCAACGCGATCAGCTTTACCAGTTGCTGCGTTGAAAATTGCAATGTTGGATTGGTGAATCGGCATCTCTTTAGTGATGATGCCGCCTTCTTCACCCTTCATGGGATTGGGCTTGACGTGTTTTTTGACCAGGTTGATGCCTTCAACGATTACATGCGAATCGTCTTTGCGCAGCACAACGGTACCACTTTTGCCCTTGTCGCGACCAGCGATAACAATCACTTTGTCGCCTGTGCGAATCTTGTTCATGCCATCACTCCTGTTACAGCACTTCGGGCGCCAGCGACACAATCTTCATGAAGCGCTCGTTACGCAGTTCACGCGTAACAGGGCCAAAGATGCGTGTGCCAATAGGCTCGAGCTTGCTATTAAGCAATACGGCGGCGTTGCCGTCGAACTTGATCAGCGAACCATCGCCGCGGCGGATGCCTTTGGCGGTGCGTACAACTACTGCACTGTAAATCTCGCCTTTTTTGACGCGACCACGTGGAGCAGCTTCTTTTACGCTGACTTTAATAATGTCACCGACACTGGCGTAGCGACGCTTGGAACCGCCCAGCACTTTAATGCACAGGACAGACTTCGCGCCAGTGTTGTCGGCAACGTCTAACCGGGATTCTGTTTGGATCATTTTTTAACTTCCCAACTTGGACCTGAGAGTAGTAGCACTTTGCCACCACAAGCAAACCAGTCTTGGGCCCGTCACGGGTGCCACGAACCATTCGCGCCTCGTGCTTGGGCAGACATTACACCTCGGTTAAGAGGTGAAGCTGTGGATTATGGCATAAAAAGTTGTGTTTCGTCAAATGCCATTTGTTTTTTTCTTGTGTGTGCGAAAAAACAACTTTCTTGGCGCATGCTAGCATTGTTTGCTTTTGCGCGCCTGGTCTTTCTTGTGCAGCTATGGGCTGCGTTTTTGGCGTGCGTTTTCTGTCTACGCTTTTAAAGGCTCTTTCTTGAGTTGTTTTTATGCCCAGTTTGCCTGTTTGCCTTTCAAAAAGCCAGTCTAAGCCGCCTCTTGTGATTGCTACCCGCCAAAGCCGCTTGGCGCTGTGGCAGGCGCAGCATGTTGCAGATTTGCTTGCCTCTCAAGGCTTTGCTGTGCAGCTTTTGGGGCTGACTACGCAGGGCGATTTGATTTTGGATAAGCCTTTGAGCAAGGTGGGCGGCAAGGGGCTTTTTGTGAAAGAGCTGGAGTTGGCTTTGGAGCAGGGGCGGGCTGATTTGGCTGTGCATTCGCTCAAAGATGTGCCTATGCAGTTGCCCGATGGCTTTATGTTGGCTTGCGTTTTGGAGCGTGAAGACCCGCATGATGCCTGGGTTTCGCCGCGTTATGCCTGTTTGGATGATGTGCCCGCTGGTGCTGTGGTGGGTACGTCGAGTTTGCGCCGCACGGCTTTACTGCAGGCTTTGCGACCTGATTTGCAGATAGCACCTTTGCGTGGCAATTTGGATACGCGTTTGCGTAAACTCGATGCAGGGCACTACGACGGGCTTGTGCTTGCCGCAGCAGGGCTGAAGCGTTTGGGGCTGCAAGAGCGTGTTCGCCAAGTGTTTGATTCCGAGCTGATGCTGCCCGCTGCTGGGCAAGGCGCTTTGGGGATTGAGATTAGCGCCAGCCGCCATGATTTGCTGCCTGTGTTGCAGGCTTTGGCGCACCAGCCAACTTGGTTGTGCGTAGCCGCAGAACGTGCCGTAAGCCGTGCTTTGGGCGGAAGCTGCTCTGTGCCTTTGGCTGCTTATGCCACGTTTTTACAAGCCGATGGCTGTTTGCACTTGCGTGCCGCCTGGGGGCAAGAGCGCGGGCCGCTTATTCGCGCCAGCGCACAGGCTCGCTGCAGCACGCTGGAGCAAGCACAGGCGCTGGGCGCACAAGTTGCGCAAGCCTTGTTGCAACAAGGTGCGTTGCCTTGGCATGGCGCAGATTAGGAGCGTATGCGCTGTGTCTGTTCCAGTCATCATTACCCGCCCTGCGCCGCAAGCGCGGCAGTGGTGTTTGCAGCTTCAGCCGCTTCTTGGTGCTGGTGCTACGCTTTTGCCCTTGCCGCTGATTGATATTGCGCCTTTGCATAACGATTTGGCGTGCAGCGGTTTTTCGGCGCTTTGGGGCAAGCTGCATACTTACCATGCAGGTGTTTTTGTAAGTATTCCTGCGGTGGAGCATTTTTTTTTTTTTTTTCCTGATGCTGCTGCGCGTTGGAATACGCTGGCGTTACGCGCTTGGGCTCCTGGTTGGGGTACGCGCCAAGCCTTGCTTGATGCGGGGCTGCACGCGGCGCTGATTGACTGCCCGCCAGCCGATGCAGCCCAGTTTGATTCTGAAACGCTTTGGTCGCTGGTTAAGCCGCAATTGTTGCAAACGCACAATGCACCTATGCAAGCCATGCGGGTGTTACGCATGCGCGGCACTGACCTTGCGCCCAGCGCAGACGATACGGCGCAAGCTGCTGCTGGCACGGGGCGCGACTGGCTCAGCCAAGCCATTGCCCAAGCTGGCGGCGTGGCTGATAGCGTTGCCGTTTATCGCCGCCAGTTGCCCGTGTGGGATGCGAGCCAACTGCAAGCGGCGCAGCAACTCGCCAGGCAAGCCGCAGTCTGGCTCTTTGGCAGCTCTTTGGCACTAGAAAACTTGGCCAAGCTGCTGCCCGAGCAAGCGTGGCATGCCTGCACCGCCATCGCCACGCACCCGCGCATTGCAGCCAAAGCGCAAGCGCTGGGCTTTGGGCGGGTAGCCATATGCCGACCTGCCTTGCCCGATATTGCACAGTCGATACAATCCTGCGTATGACTACCGTGCACGAAAACAGCGCCTCTAACATACCGCCCGAGCAGCCTTTGCATGCTCCAGCCCCGTTGCCAGCCAACAAGACTACGCTGGCAACGCGCCTTGCTGTGCTTGCCGCCTTGCTGCTGGCGGGCGCTGCATCAGCTTATGCGTTTTACCTGCAACAGCGCCTTGGCCAGTTTGAACTGCAAATGGCGCAAAACATTGCCCTGCTTGGCGGACAAACCCGCGACTTGGGCGCACAACACCGCGCCAGCAACGCACAAAACCAGCAAGCGCAGGCCAAAATGCTCCAGCTCGAAACGCGCATTGCCGATTTGGATGCGCAGCGCGTACGCACCGATACGGCGCTGCAAACACTGGTCAGCGCCAGTGAAACCGCGCTGCTCACCGAGCTACGCGCATCCCTGCAAGCTGCACAACAGCAAGCACAGCTATCGGGCAACGCCCAGCCACTGCTGGCAGCTTTGGCCGATGCCGACAAACGCCTAAGCGCCGCACACCAGCCCAGGCTTGCCGCGCTGCAACATGCTATTACGCAAGATATGGCACGTTTTAAAAATGTGCAACTCTCCGACATAGCTCAACTCAGCACCCAGCTCGACGGCTTGCTGCAACGGCTTGATGCCTTGCCACTGCAAGGCAGCCAAACCCCTACACTGCGCCCCAAAGCCTCCACCCGCCCTGTTACCAGCCCTGCCAACGCCTCACGCTGGCTGCGGCTGTGGCACGACATCCGTGACAGCGCCACCCAACTGGTAAAAGTGCGCACCATTGAAAGCACCGAAGCTGCCCTGCTCGCGCCAGAGCAAACCCTGTATGTGCGCGAACACCTGCGCCTGCGCCTGCTTAGCGCCCGTTTATCGCTACTCGCGCGTCAGCCAACCCTTGCGCAGCGCGACCTCGATGCCGCGCACGCCCTGCTAGCAAAATATTTTGATACCGATGCACCTTTGGTCAAATCCAGCATCAACACGCTTGACGAGCTAAAAAACCTCAGCCAAACAAGCGCACTGCCGCCCATCACCGACACACTTGCCGCGCTGGCAGCCGTTAGCGCAACGGGGCAATAACCATGCGCGCGCTTTTCTGGCTTTTGCTGCTCTTTGTTTCAGCCGTCACACTGGCCTTGCTTGCTGGCAACAACCAAGTCATGCTCACCATGTACTTGCCGCCCAACACTGCCATCGACTTCTCGCTGAACTTTGCCTTAGCAGCCATCATCTGCACCTTTGCCATCTTGCTCATACTGCTGCGCTCTGCCAGCGCACTGCGCAAACTGCCACAAAAAGCACGCCGCTGGCGCATACAGCAACGCGAGCGCGCCATGCACGCCCACATGCTTGATGCGCTCTCGCACTACTTGGCAGGCCGTTTTGCCCGCGCCCGCAAATCGGCACAACACGCACTGCGGCACGAAAGCGAGCTTTACGACACCACTGGCGCACACAGCGAACCTGCCGACACCCACCTGCCCTACCGCCAACAGCTACGCACCCAGGCGCACTTCATCGTTGCCCAAAGCAGCCACGCCTTGCAAGACCAGCCCGCGCGCGACCAAGCCATGCATCAGGCACAACAAGAAGCCGCCAGCGTGCGCGGCGAAACCGCACAAGAAACCCGCGACGGCCTGCACCTGCGCGCAGCCAGTTGGCTACTTGACGACCACGCCCCACACCAAGCCCTGCAACAACTCAACGCCCTGCCGCAAGGCGCCAGCCGCCGCGTGCAAGCGCTACGCATCAAGCTCAAAGCCGCACGCAGGCTCGGACAAAGCAAACTCGCACTAGAAACGGGGCGCACGCTCGTGCGCCACAAGGCATTCTCTGAAGAAGCAGGCAAAGCCATCATGGCCAAACTCGCCAGCGACATGATTGCTTCAGCCAGCGACCCACAACAACTCGAAACCTTCTGGAAAAAACTCGACAAAACCGAACGTGCCCAACCCGACGTAGCCCTGCAAGCCGCGCAACGCATGATTGCGCTGCAAGGCAACATCGAACAAGCCCGCATCTGGCTGCTGCCCGTCTGGGAACTTTACGCCGCGCAGCCTGAGAACCTCTCTCCCAAGCAGCGCAGCCAACTCATCAACGCCCTGCAAAGCAGCGACCAAGCCATAGACAACACCTGGCTCCAACGCATAGAGGCAGCGCACCTGCGCGCGCCCCAGCATGCCGAACTCCAATACCTCATGGGCATGGCCTGCCTGCAACGCCAGCTCTGGGGCAAAGCCCAGCAACTCCTCACGCAAGCTACCAAAGGCTTGCAAAACGACCCCGCCTTGCTACGCAATGCATGGCGCGCGCTGGCTCGCATCGCCGAAACACGGCAAGACACCGCACAAGCCAGCGCCGCATGGAAGCAAGCCGCACTGGTGGAATAAGCGCCGCAGCAAGCGCCCAGCAAGCGCAATAACAACAGCGCCCGCGTGGGCAGCAAAAGAGCATTCAGACAATAAAAAAGGGCATCACCCAAGCAGTGATGCCCTTTTGCGCAAGCAAGCCAATCGGCTCAATGCTCGCCCAGATACGCCTTGCGAATGCGGTCATCGGCCAGCAAATCTTTGCCACTGCCAGAAAAACTGATAGTGCCAGTTTCCATCACATAGCCCACATCAGCCACATCCAGCGCAGCCTTGGCGTTTTGCTCAACCAGCAGCACCGTTACGCCCTCTGAATTAATCTGGCGAATGATGTCAAAAATCATGCCCACAATAATGGGAGCCAGCCCTAAAGAAGGCTCATCCATCATCAGCACTTGCGGCTTGGTCATCAACGCGCGCCCCACCGCCAGCATTTGCTGCTCGCCGCCCGAAAGCGTGCCAGCCTTTTGCTTGTAACGCTCTTTAAGACGTGGAAACAAAGCAAAAATACGCTCCAAATCGGCGGCAATCTCTGCCTTGTCATTGCGCGAATAAGCCCCCAAAATCAGATTTTCATCCACATTGAGGTTAGGAAAAACACGCCTGCCCTCAGGCACCAGCACCACGCCAGATTTGACGATATTGCGGGTCTTAAGCCCGCGCATCTCGCGCCCATTCCAGCTCACCGAGCCGCCATCGGCCTTAACCAGCCCAACAATCGAGTTAAGCGTAGTGCTTTTGCCTGCGCCGTTTGCGCCAATGAGCGTAACGATTTTGCCAGCAGGCACATCAAAACTGATACCACGCAGCGCATGAATACCGCCGTAATGAACAGAAAGATTTTTAATTGATAACATTATTCCATCCCCAGATAGGCTTCAATAACTTTGGGATTATTTTGTATTTCTTCAGGTGTACCCTGTGCAATAGTAATACCATAATCAAGCACATACAGACGCTGACAAACGCCCATAACCAGTTGCATATGGTGCTCAATTAACACAATAGTCAAATTAAACTGGTCGCGGATTTTGAAAATAAAATCCATCAATTCAGCCGACTCTTGCGGATTCATACCAGCGGCAGGCTCATCTAAAAACAGCAGCTTTGGCTCGGTTGCAAGCGCACGCGCAATTTCCAATCTGCGCTGCTTGCCATAAGGCAAGCTGGTAGATTTTTCATGTGCATGCTTTAATAAATCAACCTCCTCAAGCAGCGCTTCGGCGCGCTCAAGCAAGCGCCTTTCCTTTTTCATATAAGAAGGCAGGCGCAAAGTGGCTTCAAATAAATTGGTACCCATGCGCATATGCTGTGCAACCAGTACGTTTTCTAACACGCTCATATCTTTAAACAAGCGAATGTTTTGAAAGGTACGCGCTACGCCAAGGCGTGTGATATTAAACGGCTTCATGCCCGTAATATCAGTGCCAGCAAATTCAATACGCCCGCTGGTGGGCGTATAAACACCCGTAATCAGGTTAAACGAAGTGGTTTTACCAGCGCCATTAGGACCAATCAAACCAATAATCTCGCCCTCATCGGCTCGGACATTTAAATCGGTTACAGCAGAAAGCCCACCAAACTTCTTATTTACACCTGTTGTTTGTAGCAAGGTAGCCATTATTTACCCTCCTTCGCAACGTCTGCCGCAGGCTTTTTGCCTCGCAACCTTGCACCCAAGCGTGACAACGCTCCCCAACTAAATTCATTTGTTCCCATAAGCCCTTGCTGGCGATAAATAACCACCACCATCAGCAAAATCGAGAAAAACACCATGCGCAAGCCAGGCGTGCCCGCCGTTACCATAAAGCCCAGGTTCAAAGGTCCGTCCATGAAGCGCAGTGCCTCCATAGCCACAGTTACAACAATGGCTGAAATAACAGAGCCTGTAATGGAACCTACGCCACCGAGCACAACGATGAGCAAAATATCAAATGTTTTCAAAAAGATAAACTGCTTGGGGTCAATCGTTGTTAAATGGTGTGCTAGCAAACCACCTGCGATGCCAGCCAAACCGCTGGATATTGCAAACGATAAAACTTTGGTTCCGAATACATTAATACCCATTGATTCGGCAGCAATTTCATTATCGCGAATGGCTTTAAAAGCACGCCCATAGCTTGAGCGAATGAGCAGCACCATAAAAATAACTGATGCTACCGCCAAGCCCCACGCCCACCACATGGTAGTAAAACGTGGCAAGCCTTTTAGACCCAAAGAGCCGTTAGTAACCGATTGGGCATTGGTTAAAATCACGCGAATGATTTCTGAAAAACCAAGCGTTGCAATGGCAAGATAATCATCGCGCAGGCGCAAAGCTACCACGCCCAAAAACCAGCCAAGCGCACAAGAAACCACACCGCTCAAAATCAAAGCTGGCACAAATGGCATATGGATATTTTCTAGCCAAGGTGCGATGGGTTGCAGTACGTAGTTGATTTCCTTTTGATCGCTCGACATGGTGAGCACTGCGCATGTATATGCACCTATTGCCATAAAACCAGCGTGCCCCAAACTAAACAGACCAGTAAAGCCGTTAATCAGGTTAAGCGATAGCGCAAGTATGATGTTAATAGCGCACAGTTTGAAAATCTGCATGCTAAAACTATCCAGGAAATTCTCGGCAAGCGCAAGTACCAGCATTACCAGCATCAACGCGCCAAGCGTAAGCATATTGTTTTTCTTGCTATTCATGTTTTTTGCCAGCGAAGTCATTAAACTTTCTCCTTTTGATTTTTGCCCAGCAAACCTGTTGGTTTAACCAATAGCACCACGATTAACAAGACAAATGCAAAGGCATCTTTGTATCCTGTTAATTCAGGCAAAAAGGCAATGGTCAGTAGCTCAATCAAGCCAAGGAGCAAACCACCCAGCACCGCGCCAGCAACGCTGCCGATGCCACCGATAACCGCTGCAATAAAGCATTTCAAGCCTGGCATGATGCCCATTAACGGCTCTAGTCGCGGATATTTGAGCGCCCACATAATGCCGCCTACAGCAGCCAAACCGCTGCCGATGGCAAATGTGACCGATATGATTTTATTAACATCAATGGTCATTAAGCGTGCGGCTTCTACGTCGGTAGATACTGCGCGCATTGCCATGCCTGTTTTTGTGCGGTATACCACCCAAAGCAGTATGCTCAAAATCAGCATGGTTACCAGTGGAATAATGGCACTTACTGCCGCTACGTGTACGCCACCAATGACGAATTGTTTGGCGAAAAACTCTGGTACTGGAAATGCTTTTGGGCGTGCGTCAAATACGACTGTGGCAAGGTTTTCAATTAAAAACGATGCGCCAATGGCACTAATCATGACCGAGATACGCGGAGAATCGCGCAGCGGGCGATACGCTACGCGCTCCAGCCCCATGCCAAAGAGCATGGTTAAACCTACTGACACGGCTGCGGCTGCCCACCAGGGCATCATGAAGGTGGTGGCGGCATAAAATGCCAGATAGCCACCAATCATGAATATGTCGCCGTGCGCGAAGTTGATTAATCGCAAAATACCATAGACCATGGTGTAGCCAATGGCTATCAATGCATAAAGGCTGCCGAGCGACAGCGCATTGACAAAGTGCTGTAAAAAATTCTGAATGTCCATAAAATTCCTCTGAAAATGTTATCGCCTTGTTTTGGCTTTTATTTAAATCTTAATTAAGTATTATTTTTAAACGATTCTTTTATGCTAAAAATTTCGTTATCAAAATCCAGCATATGCCAGAATCATTAAAGCCAACAAATCATTTTCAGCATTTTAAAAAAATATACCTGCCTTGCTGCCAAGCTATGCATGCTGCCGCCAGTTACTGCGGCAGCATGCATATTTGCCTTATTTAACTGATTTAGCTTATTTAGGCTATTTGGTTTATTTCAGGCATTAACTGCTCTTTTCCAAATTAAGGGGCAACGGTGGAGAGGAATACAAATTTGCCGCCTTTGACTTGCTTGAATACAGCAGATTTTTCAGCGTCGCGGTTGGCATCCATGGTGATGTTGCCTGTTGCGCCTTCAAAGTTTTTGGTTTGTGCCAGTGCGTCGCGGATTTTTTGCGGCTCGGCAGAGTTGGCGCGGGCAATGGCATCGAGCACCATGCGGTAGCCGTCAAAGCCCAGTGCGGCAACGGCGGCTGGCTCTTTTTTGTATTCTTCACGGTAGGCTTTGAGGAAGTCTTCGGAAGTTTTGTTGATTGGCACGTCGTTGGCAAAGAAGGTGGAGATGACTGTGCCTTCAACCGAGTCGCCGCCCACTTTCAGGAACGCGTCCAAGTCCCATGTGTCTGCACCGATGAAGGGCGTTTGCATGCCGAGTGCGCGCGCTTGCTTGATGATGAGGGCGGATTCGGTGTAGTTGCCTGGTGCGAAGATGACATCAGGGTTGTGTTGCTTGATGTTGGTGAGCTGGGCGCTAAAGTCCTGGTCGCCTGTGTTGTAGTCGGCTGTGGCGACTACGGCTTTGTCGTCGCCCGTGAGTTTGACGAAGTTGTCTACGAAAAATTTAGTCAGGCCTACGGAGTAGTCGTTAGAGACTTCGCGGATGATGGCTACTTTTTTCGCCTTCAGGGTGTTGTAGGCGTAAGCTGCGCCTACTGTGCCCTGGAAGGGGTCGAGGAAGCAGACGCGGAAGTAGTATTCGTTGCCTTTGGTGACGTTGGGGTTGGTGGCAGACAGGGCTACTGCGGGGATTTTTGCTTCGGCAAAAATGGGCCCGCCCGACATGGATAGCGAGCTGCCCCATGAGCCAAGCACGGCATTGACTTTTTCTTTTTGCGTGAGCACGGTGGCGGCGTTGGCGGCTTCGACTTTGTCGGATTTGTTATCGACGATGACGAGTTCAACCTTTTTACCCAATGCGGTTGGGTAGAGTTTGTTTGCCAGTTTGATGCCTTCGAGTTCGTCGGCACCGCCCGCGCTGTTGGCGCCAGTTAGCGGCTGAAATACGCCAATTTTGATGACGTCGCTTGCGGGTGCGCTTGTTTTTTGTTCGCCTTGCTCTGGTGCTTGCTTTGAGCAGCCTACCAGTGCAGCACTTGCCGCCAGAAATGCTGCAACAGTTAATGCGGAAAAGGTCCGGTTTTTCATGAGGTTTCCTCGTTTAGGTAATTTCAGGGGTTGCGTTTCAATCTGCCATGGAATTTGCCCGCATCGTGCAAGGCAGATTCTTGACTTCAACTAACTCACCAAGCCGTGTTTTGGCTGCTTCACTTGCAACACTGCTTGTTACAAGATTTGTTCGCCAATACACGTTACCTATTACAAGCCCGTTCAAGTACTGCGTCAATCGGGATTCCCCTAGGGTGAAGCAATATCTTCTACGGGTTTTCCTTCATAGTTAAAACCTTTATATCTTTTATTTTTTTCCTGTGCTTGTGCGCTCCATGGCTTTGGCTATGCCGCGCAAAATGTGGATTTCTTCTTCGCGCAATTCGGCGCGGTTAAAGAGTTGTTGCAGGCGCGGCATGAGTTTTTTGGGGGCGCTGGGGTCGAGGTAGCCCAGGGCGATGAGGGCTTGCTCCCAGTGCGTGAGCATGGCTTGTACTTGGGCTGCATCGGCGCGTGCGGCGCTGCTGGTGGCGGCTGTGGGTTTTACGCTGTAGCCGCCTAGCGCCTGGCGCCAGTCGTAGGCCAGCACTTGCGCTGCGGCGGCTATGTTGAGTGAGCCGTAGTCAGGATTTACGGGTATAGACAGGCAAGCATGGCAGCGGTAAACATCGGCGTTGCCCATGCCGTAACGTTCGCTGCCAAAGACCAGCCCTACGCTGCGCAGGGGCGCTTCGTGTGCGTGGGCGGCGGCGGCAAGCTGCGCAAAGTGCGCGCGCGGCGCTACGGTGGGCGGGCCAAAGTCGCGTGCAGTCATGGCGGTGGCGCACAGGTGCTCTATGCCTTCTACTGCCTCTTGCCAGCTTTGCACAATGCGCGCTTTGGCGAGTACGTCTGTAGCGCCGCTGGCGCGTTCTATGGCTTCGGGGCGCTGCAATACGTCTGCCCAGCGCGGCTGCACCAAAACCATGTCATCGAAGCCCATGACTTTCATGGCGCGGGCGATAGCACCTACGTTGCCTGCGTGGCTGGTGTTGAGAAGGATAAAGCGGGTGTGCATGGCTGTAGTTGTTGCGTTGGCTGTGTTTGCTGCATTAGCTGCGGGCGGTTGCGTGTTGTTGTGGGTTGCGGCAGGTTTCATGCTGGCTATTGTCGTAGCAAGTCCTGCGGCTTTTTGCCAGAAATATTTAGCTGGCACAATAATCTGTTCTTGCATCTCACGTTTTTACCTGCCAGGAGTGCTTATGTCTTTCTCTTCTTCCAATGCCCGTTGCTTCTTTTTGCGCCATGCCGCGCCTGCTGCGGCTGCTTTGTTACTGGCTGGCTGCAATACGGTTGCCCCACCTGCAACCACTACGGCTGCTGTTGCCAGCCGTGCGCCTGTGCATGAATCAAGCGTGTATAGCGACGGCTCGCCCGTAGCGCAACCAGCGCCCGCGCCTGCTGCCGCACCCGCGCCCGTTTATGCAACCGTGCCTGCCACGTCGGCGGCTGCGGGGCTGCATTTGCAAGCGGGCACGTTCTCCAGCCAAACCAGCGCCAATGGCGTAGCAGATGGCATTCGCAAACAGCTTCCCGCTTTGGCGCACAGCGTTAAAGTGGAGCCGCGTGGCGTGAATTTCCGCGTGCTGATTGGCCCGTTTGCCAGCGATGCAGAGCGCAGCCAGGCAGCCGCACAAATCCGCAGTGCCACGGGCAACGAAGTTGTAAACGCTGCTCCCTGATTGCCCTCTGACTGCTTCTTTTACGCCCCATCAGCCGCCACTTGGCACAAGCATGCGCACTGCCACTGCCACTGCGACATCCACCAGCAGCGCCTTGCCGCGGCGCATAGCGCATTTGGATATGGATGCGTTTTTTGCCTCGGTTGAGCTGCTGCGCTACCCGCAGTTGCGCGGCTTGCCGCTGGTTATTGGCGGCAGGCCTGACTCCACCGACAAGGCATTGGCGCAGCGCTACAGCGGGCGGCTGGCCGACATTCCACCTGAAGCCTTTGCTCGGCTGGCAGGCTACACGGGGCGCGGCGTAATCACCACTGCCACTTATGCTGCGCGCGCCTTTGGCGTGGGCTCGGCCATGGGGCTGATGAAAGCGGCGCGGCTGTGCCCGCAAGCCATTTTGCTACCCGTAGATATGGAGCGCTACCGCGAGTACTCGCGCCGCTTCAAAGCCGTCATCACCGAAGTCGCGCCTGTTATGGAAAACCGTGGCATTGACGAGGTGTATATCGACTTTACCCACGTCCCAGGCGGGCAGCGGCAACACGGCAAGGCACTGGCGGGCTTGTTGCAGCAAGCAATTTTTACCGCCACGGGGCTGACTTGCTCCATTGGCGTAGCGCCCAATAAGCTGCTGGCCAAGCTCGCCAGCGAATTTAACAAGCCCAACGGCATCAGCATTGTGCAGCCCGAAGATGTGCAAACACTGGTCTGGCCACTGCCCTGCCGCAAACTCAACGGCATAGGCCCAAAAACCGATGCCAAGCTTGCAGCCAGCGGCATACACACCCTGGGCGAGCTTGCCGCGTGCGACCCCTTTTGGCTCATGCAAACCTTCGGCAAAAGCTACGGCACATGGCTGCACCAAGCCGCGTGGGGGCGCGACGACAGCCCCGTTGTCACCCACAGCGAGCCCGTGAGCATCAGCCGCGAAACCACCTTCGCCCGCGACCTGCACGCCGCGCACGACCGCGCCGAACTCGGGCACATCTTCACCCAGCTCTGCCAGCGCGTAGCTGCCGACCTGCAAAGCAAAGGCTACGCGGGCAAAACCATAGGCATCAAACTGCGCTATGCCGACTTCAAAACCGCCACCCGCGACCAAACCGTAGAACTGCCCGTATCCGACGCAGCCAGCCTGCGCCGCATAGCAGGCCAATGCCTCAAGCGCGTAGACCTAAGCCGCCACCTGCGTTTGCTAGGCGTGCGCGCCAGCCAACTCGTGCCACTCGCCAGCGCCCAAGCCACCAGCCAACACACGCCAGCCGAGCCCGACCTGTTCAACCCCACCCCGCACTAAACACCACCGCCGCCCGCGCGCCCATCCCGCCCCATCAAACCACCACAACCAGCCCCCATGCGCCCTCCCAGCCATTTATGCTCTGCGACCCGCATAAACACTGGTTCTAGCATTTTCCCGCACAATTTTGGTATTCCCTTTTGCGCCCTCTGCGTCCGCCCCCGCATGCCTCCCGCGTAACCTTTGCGCCCGCCCGCCGCATCACCACCAAACCTCGTCATTCCCGCGTAGGCGGGAATCCATTTCGGCAACCAGCGCAGATGTGGATTCCCGCCTGCGCGGGAATGGCGGCGGTGAGAAAGGCGTTCAATCTGCGCCCCGCGCCCATCCCAACCCATCAAACCCCTACAACCAGCCCCATGCGCCCTCCCAGCCATTTATGCCCTGCAAGCCGCATAAACACTGGTTACAGCCTTTTTCCACACAATTTTGGTATTCCCTTTTGCGACTTCTGCGTAACCTCTGCGCCCTCTGCGTCCGCCCCCGCCTTCCTGCCCCCAACTTTTCGCACATCCTTTTTCACACAGCACACGCATGCCCGCTTTGCAACAACGATAATTAGCCCATGTCTGCCGCACTTAACCGTACCCCCCTTTGGCGCTTTATCGCCCCCATGTTTCGTGGCTTTGATGGCCCGCTGGCGTTTGCCGTGTTTGTGCTCATGGCCATAGGCTTGGTGGCCATGTATTCGGCCGCCTTTGCCTTTGGCGTGCGCTTTAACGACCATCTCCGCAACATGCTGCTTGCGGCTGCCATCATGTTTCTTGTGGCGCAAATTCCGCCGCAAAAAATCATGGCTTTGGCCATACCCATTTATGTGCTTGGCGTAACGCTGCTGCTGGGTGTGGCGCTTTTTGGCATCACCAAAAAAGGCGCTACGCGCTGGATTAACGTAGGCGTAGTCATCCAGCCGAGCGAGTTTTTAAAAATCGCCATGCCGCTGCTGCTGGCTTGGTGGTTTCAAAAACGCTCCGAGCACCAACTGCGCCCGTTTGACTACGCCATTGCCTTTGTGCTGCTGGCCGTGCCCGTGGCGCTCATCATGAAGCAGCCCGATTTGGGCACGGCGCTACTGGTGCTAATGGCTGGCGCATCGGTCATCTACTTTGCAGGCTTGAGCTGGAAGCTGGTCTTGCCCCCGCTGGTGCTGGGCATGGTGGCAATCGGGCTGCTCATTGCATTTGAGCCGCGCCTGTGCGCCGAAGGCGTGCGCTGGTCGATTTTGCGCGAATACCAGCAGCAGCGCGTTTGCACCTTGCTCAACCCCATGCGCGACCCGCTGGGCAAAGGCTTTCACATCCTGCAAGGCATGATTGCCATTGGCTCGGGCGGCGTGTGGGGCAAAGGCTTTATGCGTGGCACGCAAACGCACCTTGAATTTATCCCCGAGCGCACCACCGACTTTATCTTTGCCGCTTTCGCTGAAGAATTTGGCCTGCTCGGCAACATCGTGCTGCTGCTCACATTCCTGTTTCTCATCTACCGCATTTTGTGGATTGCCGCACACGCACGCGGCCTGTTTGAGCGCCTGCTGGCAGCCGCCATTGGCATGACGTTTTTCTCCTACGCCTTTGTCAATATGGGCATGGTCAGCGGCATCTTGCCCGTAGTGGGCGTGCCTCTGCCCTTTATCAGCTACGGCGGCACCGCCATGATTACGCTGGGGCTAGCTTTGGGCATAGTCTTTTCCATCGGGCGCTACACACGGCTGCAAACAGGCTCGGGCAGGCTGTAGCCGCTGGGCGCTTCATGGCAGGCGCAATGCCCTTAATCATTTAGCAGAAATAGCGCCATGCCACAATAGGTCTGCAAAACCCCTGCTTTCAACCACAAAGGAGCAACCATGTCTGACATCAAAACCATCGTCGTCTACCACTCTGGCTATGGCCACACCCAGCGCATGGCGCAAGCCGTAGCCGCTGGCGCACAAGCCCAACTGCTGGCCATTGACGAACACGGCAACCTGCCCGAAGGCGGCTGGGAGCAGCTTGATGCGGCTGATGCCATCATCTTTGGCACACCCACCTACATGGGCGGCCCAAGCTGGCAATTCAAAAAATTTGCCGACGCATCTTCCAAAGCCTGGTTTGCAGGCCAGTGGCGCGACAAAGTATTTGGCGGCTTCACCAACAGCGCCAGCCTCAACGGCGACAAACAAGTCACCCTCATCTCTCTAAGCACCCTGGCTTGCCAGCACGGCGGCATCTGGGTCAGCCTGGGCCTGCCACCCGCCAACAGCAAGGCTGCCAACCGCGCCGACCTCAACAACCTGGGCGGCTCCGTAGGCGCTCTCGCCCAAACGCCAGCAGATGCAAGCGTAGATGAAATGATACAAGTCGACATCGACACCGCCCAGCGCTACGACCAGCGCGTAGCTGACACGGCACGCCGCCTGCGCAAAGCATAAGGCGTAAGGTATGAGGCGCGAGGCATAAAAACCCACGCGCACCGCAAGCAAAAACGGACTGCCTCGGCAGTCCGTTTTGTTTTTCATCTGCCCGCAGCAGCCAAAAAACCGCTAAAGCATGCGCTCACGCTGCACCAGCGCCGCAAACGGCTCGCGCTCGCCAATCAAATGCACCTGCCCATCGGCCACCAGCACTTCAGCCGCCCGTGCGCGGCTGTTGTAATTGCTTGCCATGCTCATACAGTAAGCACCTGCGGACATCACCGCCAGCAAATCGCCCTGCTGCACGCTCAAACGGCGCTCGTTGCCCAGCCAATCGCCACTCTCGCACACGGGCCCCACCACATCGTAAGTGCTTGCTTGCGCTGCGGCGCTTTGTTCAAGCGGCACAATCTGGTGGTAGGCCTGATACATGGCGGGGCGGGGCAAATCATTCATGGCGGCATCCACAATGCAAAAGTTCTTGCTCTGCCCGTGTTTGAGATACAGCACCTCTGTAACGCAAACCCCCGCATTACCCACCAGCGAGCGCCCAGGCTCAAACACCAACTGGCGCTGCCCCATGCCGCGCGCATCGAGCAGCGCCAAAATTTGCTGGCACAGCGCATCTGCCGCTGGTGGCGTTTCGCCGTTATAGGCAATGCCCAAGCCGCCACCAAAATCAA
>RRZT011256962.1_pt1 | contig 38944 bp, 34 predicted proteins | sample 2165551 | NCBI WGS metagenome assembly RRZT01 (sample SAMN10456910, study PRJNA506462) | wastewater metagenome | biome: wastewater; feature: sludge; material: wastewater sludge; isolation source: wastewater sludge with Escherichia coli K12::gfp cells carrying plasmid... | place: USA: Moscow, Idaho...
CTGCCGCGCAAGCCACACAGCGGTGATCTCATCCAACAACATGGGGTGGAGGTCACGGCACCGGGTGGTCATCATCTGCGCCCGATCAACCTCGATCTCCACATTGAGAACGGCCTCGAACAGACGCGGATGCCGATACTTCAAATCCAGAGCAGCGGACAACTCTGAAGCGGCATGAGCCACGGGAATCTTGAGCAGCCCGGCGATCTCCAAGGAGATCATCTCCGACACCAACGGCGTCCCCACCCCACCCAGTTGAATCCGCTGATCGACCAGGACCTCAAGGAACAGTTCTTCATCATCCAGGTCATACGCGGTCGCCAGATCACACAACGCCTCGATCTTGTCAGCCTCTGCCCGACGCCGCGCATACTCAGCAGCCTCAAGACGCGCCGCGGCGTCCCGGGATGCACTGAGCGAGGCCTTCTTCATACCCCCATTATAGAACACAACTACCATTTAGGGAACAATTGGTCGCGGGATCAGGGCAGTTTATCTATAACGATTAAGTAACGACTCTAAGGCCGTCGCACGAAGCGCCGTGGCTGTGTGGAAATCAACGAGCAGGAATGGCGCTTACCGGAAGGGATCGAACAATCGAGCACCGGTTCCCGCGAAGTCCGCGGTGTTGCGCGTCACCAGGGTCAGGTCGTAGAGCAGCGCCGTCGCGGCGATCTGCTTGTCGAGGGCGTTCTCATGATGCGGCGCTCGTAATCGGCCCCAGAGCTGGGCGACATCGGCGTCTACCGGCAGGATCGCGTCGGCAAACTCGCTCAGAACGTCACCCAGCCAGGCCTCAAGCACGGTCGCCTGCGCGACATCGCCCCGATGCCGGACCAACTCCACGCCACGCCGCAGCTCACCCATGGTGACAGCCGACAGGTAGACGCGCTCAGCTCCGGAGGCGCACTCCGTCAGGAAGGCGCGCACGCCGGGATCAGCCCTGGCACCTTTGCGCGCCTCGCCGATCACGTTGGTGTCAACCAAATACACGTGGCACCCGCTCGTCCTGCACGCGGGCGAAATCCTCGTCGCGGCCGACGTCCGGCATCGCAGCCAGCACCTCGGCGAGCGAACGGCGCCGCGGCACGAGCAGCGCCTCGGCAAGAATCGCGCGGTGCTCCGCTTCGGCGCTCCGGCCATGACTCGCCGCGCGACGCTTCAACTCAACGACGATAGCGTCGTCTACCTTGCGAACAAGCAGGCTGGATGTGCTCATGAGAACCTCCGATCGCTATCAATGATAGCGATCGAAACGGCTCAGGCTAAAGGTCCTCGGGGAGGCCGCGGGCGTGGAGGGCCTCACCCGTGCGTTCCGCATAAGCGACCGCGCCGACGACGGCAGGCGTCAGCAGCAGGGCCGGGTTGCGGTCCTTGCCGCGGGCGCGGGCCGCGTCTCGGGCGTCCTGCACGGCCCCGGCGAGGAAGGGGATCGAGCGAATCATCAGCGCGATGGTCAGCGTCACGGCCTGCGGGTTCACGCGGACCCGGCGCAGCGGGGCCAGTGCGCGGGCGAGCGCGTCCATCAGGTCCGGCGTCGACGTCGTCAGCGTCAGCATCCGCGCCGCGAGCACCGCGGCGAGGAGGTTGCCCGGCACGACGACCGCCTGTTCCGGGCGCAGAGACACCAGCTGGTAGACCGCGAGCACCGCGAGCAGGACCCACAGGTACAGCCCGATCCCGAAGACGCGGCGCGGCGGGATCGCGGAGGTGAGCAGCAGGACGGTCACCGCGACGATGGCCAGCAGCGTCGCCCACCAGGAGCCCACGATGATCGGGACGATGGCGACGGCCAGCATCAGCAGGTACTTCGCCCCGATCGGGAGCCGGAACAGCCAGCCGTCGCCGGGCTCGTAGACACCGAGCAGGCTCGTGTGCGCGTTCATCGCGCCATCGCCCCGATGTATCGGTCGAGCGCCTCGGAGGGAGAGCCGTCGGCGAGGACCCTGCCGTCGTCGATGACGAGGACACGGTCGGCGTCGGCGGCGAACTCGAGGTCGTGCGTGGAGTAGATGACCTGCTGCTCCAGCGAGGCCAGCGTGCGCCGCAGCGCCTGCCGGTTGCGGAGGTCGAGCAGCGTCGTCGGCTCGTCCGCGACGATCACCCGCGGCTCGACGGCGAGCACGCTGGTCAGCGCGACGAGCTGCCGCTCTCCCCCGCTCAGGTCGTAGATGCTCTGGTGCGCGACGTGCCCCACCCCGCGCTCCTCCAGGAGGGCCAGCGCGCGGCGCGTGCGCTCCTTCTTGTCCTTGATCCTGCCCTGCAGGCTGAGCGCGACGTCCTCGACGGGCGTAGACATCAGCAGCTGCGCGAGAGGGTCGGTGAAGACGAAGCCGACGCGCTGCCGCAGCCGCTTCGCGTCCTTGACGGCGTCAAGGCCATCAACGATCACCGTGCCCGACGTCGGGGTGCGCAGCCCGTTGAGCAGGCGAAGCAGGGTGGACTTGCCTGACCCGTTGGCCCCGACGACGGCGATCCGGTGCTCGGGCAGCTCCAGCGAGATGTCGTCGAGCAGCACGCGATCCGCCTCGCCCTGGCGCCAGGCCGGGACGACGACGCTGACCGCGCGCAGCTCGATCATCGGGCGAGCAGCCTCGGGAACGCCTTGTGCACGGCGACGGCGAGGATCGCGGCGATCGCGTACTTGACCATGTCGGGGACCCAGAAGGCGAGGTCCGTCAGGAAGGCCTTCCCGACCGGCATGCCCGCGGCGCGCGCCATGCCGAGCGCGCCCAACGGCCAGACGACGAGGACGCGGCTCACCATGCAGGCGAGGAAGAACCACAAGACGGTCAGCGCCGAGAGGCCCCGCTTGAGGACGGTCTGCGCCAGGATCCCGATGACGGCCGCGGAGAGGACGAACGCCACGAGGTAACCGCCGGTCGGGCTGAACAGGACGCCGATGCCCGCCTTGCCTCCGGCGAAGACGGGCAGGCCCGCCAGGCCGACGAGGACGTAGAGGCCGACGGCGGCGGCCCCGCGCCACCAGCCGAGGCACAGGCCCGCGAGCGCCACGCCGGTGAGCTGGAGCGTGATGGGAACGGGAACGATCCCGATGGGAACTGCCGGCGCCAGCGACAGCGCGGCGAGCAGCGCGGCGAACACGGCGATGTACGCAAGATCGGCTGGCGCGGCCGCGCGGCGGGCCCGGGCGTCGATGGTGGTGCTCATGAGGTTCTCCTTCGAGTCTGCTGAGACTATCTAACACCCATCTTTGAACACCGTTCAAATTCGACGCACGCAGGTCCCTATATCTCCGTGACCTCGCCGGTCGTGAGGTTGATGGCCTCGCCGCCGGTGTCCGCGAGCGCCGACTTGACCGCGGCGGCGAGCGTCGGGCCGAAGCCGGGCACGTCCGCGATCTCCTCCACCGTCGCCTGGCGCAGCTTCCGCAGCGAGCCGAAGTAGGTCAGCAGGGCCTTGCGGCGCAGCTCGCCGAGACCAGGGACGTCGTCCAACACGGACTCGACGAGGTTCTTCGCCCGCCGGGAGCGGTGGTGCGTGATGGCGAAGCGGTGCGCCTCGTCGCGAAGGCGCTGCAGCAGGTACAGACCCTCGGACGCCCGAGGCAGGATCACCGGGTACTCCTCCCCCGGCAGCCACACCTCCTCGAGCCGCTTGGCCAGCCCGCACAGCGCGATCTCGTCCTCGAGCCCGAAACGCCGAAGCACCTCGGCCGCGGCGTTGACCTGCGGGAGGCCGCCGTCGACGACGATCAGCGCGGGCGGGTAGGCGAACCGCGCGGCCTCCCCCGTCGTGGCGTCGACGCGTACCTCGGAGGAGCGGTCGTCGACGAGGCGGCGCAGGCGCCTGCTCAGCACCTCGTCCATCGCCGCGACGTCGTTGCTTCCCTCGAAGCTCTTGATGAGGAACCGCCGGTACTGGCTCTTGCGCGGCATGCCGTCCTCGAACACCACCATCGACCCGACGACCTCGGTGCCCATGGTGTGCGAGATGTCGTAGCACTCGACCCGCAGCGGCGGCGAGGAGAGCCCCAGCGCCTCGGCCAGCTCGTCGAGGGCGACGTTGCGCGTCGTCAGGTCCGTGGCGCGGTGGAGACGGGCCTGGTCGAGGGCCATCTCGGCGTTGCGGACCGCGGTGTCGAGCAGTCGGCGCTTCTCCCCCCGCAGCGGCACCTTGATGCTGACCCCGGCGCCGCGCCGCGCGCTGAGGTGGGCCGCCACCGTCGTCTCCGCCTCGACGGAGGCGAGGATGTGCGGCGGGATCTCCTGGTCCTCGGCGTAGAGCTGCTCGAGGAAGGCCTCCAGCAGGTCGGTGAGCGAGCGGTCGTCGGCGCGGTCGGCGATCCAGCCGCGCTCGCCGAGGATGCGGCCGTCGACGACGTGGAACACCTGCACCGCAACCTGCTGCCCGTCGTCGGCCAGGCCGACGACATCGGCGCGGAGGCCGTCGGTCAGCACGACCGAGTTCTTCTCCTGAACGCTCCTCAGCGCGGTGAGCGAGTCGCGCAGGACGGCGGCGCGCTCGAAGTTCAGGTCGGCGGACGCCTGGTACATCTGCCGCTCGATCCGCCCGATGATCCCGCCGGTGTTGCCGCCCATGAACGCGCAGAAGTCCTCCGCGATGCCCCGGTGCTCGTCGGCGGAGACGCGCCCGACGCAGGGGGCCGCGCACTTGCCGATGTCACCGAGCAGGCAGGGGCGCCCCGCGGCCTTCGCCCGGTTGAACACCCCCTGCGTGCAGCTCCGCATCGGGAACACGCGCAGGAGCAGGTCGACGGTGTCGCGGATGGCCCACGCCTTGCCGAACGGCCCGAAGTAGCGCACGCCCCTCTTCTTCGCGCCGCGGCCGACGAACACCCGCGGGAACTCCTCGTTCATGGTGACGGCCAGCCAGGGGTAGGACTTGTCGTCGCGGTACTTCACGTTGAACCGCGGGTCGAACTGCTGGATCCACGTGTACTCCAGCTGCAGCGCCTCGAGCTCGTTCGCGACCACCGTCCACTCGACCTTCGCGGCCGTCCGCACCATCGTCTGGGTGCGGAAGTGCAGGCCGGCGGGGTCGGCGAAGTAGGAGTTGAGGCGCTGCCGCAGGCTCTTGGCCTTGCCGACGTAGATGACGTTGCCGAACGCGTCGAAGAACCGGTAGACGCCGGGATCGGTGGGGATGCTCCCCGGCGCGGGGCGGTACGTCGCGGGGTCGGCCATGGTCCCCGATCATACGTCGCCCGCTCCCCGGCCGGCTCGGCCCATACCCTCCGCGGCCACGCGGGAGTAGGCTCGGGTCATGTCGAACAAGGTGAATCAGGACGCCGGCCGGCACGGGCCGCACAAGGAGCCTCACTCTGTCGAATGGCGCTTCGACGACCCGGCAGCCAAGCAGGCGGAGTCGGCGGCCTACCGCGAGCAGATCGCGGACTTCCGGCGCCGCGGCCGGTACGCCTTCCTCGTCCGGGTGTCCACCACCGTGCTCGCGGTCCTCCTGCTCGCCATGGGCGGCGCGCTGACGCTGGGGTCGCTGACGACCCTCCCCGGATCCTTCCTGGCGCAGCGCTACGTGCCGGGCGCCGACGGCTCCATCAGCATCCTTCACGACGGCAACTACGCGCTGACCCACGAGGACAAGACGCTCCCCGTCTGCACGATCACGGACCTCGACGGCGTCGAGGTCCCCCAGACCGCCATCACGCTGGACGGCAACCCGCCCATGGAGGCCAGCCTCTTCCATGCCGCCAAGGGCGGCTACCGGGTGTTCTGCGAGGGCGGCAACGACGGCGTGATCGCGTTCGCCCACGAGTCGCTCGACATCGTGCAGAACCGCCTGCTCGTCATGGTGCTCCAGGCGCTGCCGTTCCTGATCACCGGCGTCGCGCTGTTCTACGGCGGCAAGTACGCCGCCGCGCGCATCCGTCCGGAGTCCCGCCGGCCGGTCATCCCGAGCTAGGGAACCACTGATCAATCATTCCTCGGCTGCGGCGCACTGGATCGGGCGCCCCGTCATCCCCATATCTTGTGCCGTACGACCCGGTACGACACTGCGATCTGGTGATGACGGGGCATCCCGCCCAGCACGTCCTCGCCGGAGGAAGCATTGATCAGTGCTTCCCTAGATCACGCTCGTTGAACCGCACCGAAGGAGCGAAGCGACGCTGCGCGTGTCGAAGCGTCAGAGCAGGGGCCGGAGGAACTCGCCCGTGGCCGAGCTCTCGGTTGCGGCGATCTGCTCGGGGGTGCCCTTCGCGACGACGGTGCCGCCGCGGGAGCCGCCGTCGGGGCCCATGTCGATGATCCAGTCCGCGGACTTGATCACGTCGAGGTTGTGCTCGATGGTCACGACGGTGTTGCCCGCGTCGACCAGGCGCTGCAGCACGGCGAGCAGGCGCCGGATGTCCTCGAAGTGCAGGCCCGTCGTCGGCTCGTCGAGCACGTAGAGGGTGCGGCCCGTCGAGCGCTTCTGCAGCTCCGCGGACAGCTTGACGCGCTGCGCCTCGCCTCCCGAGAGCGTCGTTGCCGGCTGGCCCAGCCTGACGTAGCCCAGGCCCACTTCCGTCAGCGTCCGGAGGTAGCGCGCGATGGCCGGGATCGACTCGAAGAACTCGACGGCCTCGCTGATGGGCATGTCCAGCACCTCGGCGATGGTCTTGCCCTTGTAGTGCACCTCGAGCGTCTCGCGGTTGTAGCGCGCGCCGTGGCACACCTCGCACGGCACGTAGACGTCCGGCAGGAAGTTCATCTCGATCTTGATGGTGCCGTCGCCCATGCAGTTCTCGCAGCGCCCGCCCTTGACGTTGAACGAGAACCGGCCGGGCAGGTAGCCGCGGACCTTCGCCTCCGGCGTCTGGGCGAACAGCGCGCGGACCTTGTCGAACACGCCCGTGTAGGTGGCCGGGTTCGAGCGCGGCGTGCGGCCGATCGGGGACTGGTCGACCTGGATCACCTTGTCGATGTTGTCCAGGCCGTCGAGCGACTTGTGGCGCCCGGGAACCGCCTTCGCGCCGTAGATCGCCTTGGCGGCCGCGGTGTAGAGGATGGAGTTGACGAGCGACGACTTGCCGGACCCGGACACGCCCGTGACGGCGATGAACGTGCCGAGCGGGAACGCGACGTCGATCCCCTTCAGGTTGTGCTCTCGCGCCCCCTTGACGGCGATCTTGGTCCCGTTGCCGGGGCGCCGGATCGCGGGGACGGGGATGCTGAGCCGCCCGGAGAGGTAGGCGCCGGTCTTGGACTCCGGGTGGGCGAGCAGCTCGGCCACCGGGCCGGAGACGACGACCTCGCCGCCCCCCTCGCCCGCTCCCGGGCCGATGTCGACGGCCCAGTCGGACGCGCGGATGGTGTCCTCGTCGTGCTCCACGACGATCAGGGTGTTGCCCAGGTCGCGGAGCCGGTGCAGCGTCTCGATCAGGCGCAGGTTGTCGCGCTGATGCAGGCCGATCGACGGCTCGTCGAGCACGTACAACACGCCGACGAGGCCGGAGCCGATCTGCGTCGCTAACCGGATGCGCTGCGCCTCGCCGCCGGACAGCGTCCCGGACGCCCGCGAGAGCGTGAGGTAGTCGAGGCCGACGTCGAGCAGGAACTTCAGCCGCAGGTTGATCTCCTTGATCAACCGCGCCGCGATGGCGGCCTCGCGCTCGGTGAGCTGGAGCCCGCGCAGGAAGTCGGCCGCCTCGCCGATCGACATGTCGGCCAGCTCTGCGATGGTGCGGTCCGCCACCGTGACGGCCAGCGACGACGGCTTGAGTCGCGTCCCATGGCACGCAGGACAGGCGACCTCGCGCATGTACCCGCCCCAGCGGTCGCGCGCGGCGTCGGTCTCCGCCTCGTCGTAGCGGCGGCGGATGAACGGGATGACGCCCTCGTACTTCTGCGAGAAGGACCGCACGCGGCCGAACCGGTTCCGGTAGCTGACGACGACGTTGCCCTTCGCGCCGTGCAACAGGATGGCGCGCGCGGCGAGCGGGAGCCTCCTCCACGGCGTCGAGGTCTTGAACCCGTGCTCCTCGGCGAGCGAGCTGAGGACGTGGGCGTAGTGGGCCTTGACGGTGGGCGCGGTCCACGGCGCGATGGCGCCGTCGTCGAGCGAGAGGTCCTCGTTGGGGACGATCAGCTCGGGGTCCGGGTCGAGGAGGGTGCCGAGGCCGGAGCAGTCGGGGCAGGCGCCCCAGGGGCCGTTGAACGAGAACTGGCGCGGCTCGAGCTCGTCGATGTTGACGTCGTGCTCGTTCGGGCAGCCCATCTTCTCGGAGAAGCGGCGCTCGCGCTCGGGGTCGTCGGCGGGCAGGTCGACCCAGTCGATGGTGACGACGCCGGACGCGAGCCCGAGCGCGGTCTCGATCGACTCGGTGATGCGCTGCTTGGCGTTCGGCCGGACGACGGCGCGGTCGACGACGACCTCGACGTCGTGCTTGCGGTTCTTGTCGATGGACGGCAGCTCGGTCAGCGGGTAGGTGGTCTTGTCGATGCGGACGCGGCTGTAGCCGTCGGAGATCAGCTGCCGGAACAGCTCGGCGTGCTCGCCCTTCCTGCCGCGGACGAGCGGGGCGAGGATCTGGAAGCGCGTTCCCTCCTCCTCCGACATCAGCCGGTCGACGATCTGCTGCGGCGTCTGCCTCCCGATCACGGCGCCGCAGACCTCGCAGTGCGGCACGCCGATGCGCGCGTACAGGAGGCGGAGGTAGTCGTAGACCTCGGTGATGGTGCCGACGGTGGAGCGCGGGTTGCGGCTGGTCGACTTCTGGTCGATCGACACCGCGGGCGAGAGGCCCTCGATGAAGTCGACGTCGGGCTTGTCCATCTGCCCGAGGAACATGCGCGCGTACGCGGACAGCGACTCGACGTAGCGACGCTGCCCCTCCGCGAAGATCGTGTCGAAGGCCAGCGACGACTTGCCCGAGCCGCTCAGTCCGGTGAAGACGATCAGCGCGTCCCTCGGCAGGTCGAGGGACACGTTCTTCAGGTTGTGGACGCGCGCGCCACGCACGATGAGCCGATCATTCACGCCCGCCATGGTACGGGTTTGCTAACTTTGCTCCCATGCCGAAACTTCGCGCGCCGTTTTCCGCGGTCCTTGACGCGGTGCGCGAGCACACCTCGATGCTCCTGGGCACCACCATCGGCTACTCCGCCGACGACTGGGCCGAGCCGACCGCGCTCGCGGGCTGGACGCGCAGCCACGTCGCCGCGCACCTGGCCGACGGCGCCCGCGGCATGGTCCGCGTGATCGACAGCCTCCGAGCGGGCTCCCCCCTGCACATGTACGCGTCCGCCGAGTCGCGCCGTCGATCGATGGAGCTGGGGGCGCTTGGCAGCGGCCTCGAGCTGCAGATCGGGCTCGACACCAGCGCCAGCGAGCTCCAGGGCAAGCTTGCCGGGCTCGAGGACGACGACCAGCAGGTCGAGTTGCGCTCCGGCTACCGCCTCTCGGCCTCCACCATCCCCCTGGCCCGCCTCAGCGAGGTCGTGCTGCACCACATGGACCTCGGCTGGCGGCTCACCGACGACGACCTGGCCCCGGGCATCGCCCGCGCGCTGCTGAAGTTCCAGGTCTGGCGCATCGGCGCGCACCCCGACATCCCGCCCACGCTGCTGATCGCCGACGAGGGCTACGAGGGCGAGGTAGGGCCCGACGGCCCGCGCGAGACCCTCCGCGGCCCGGCGGCGGACCTCACCGCCTGGCTCGCCCGCGGCGTCGAATCGGACCGGTTGACGCGCGGAGCGTAATTGTCGGACCCCCTCACTAGGCTGGAGGAATGCGACCGATCGAGGAACTCCAGCGCCAGGTGGCCCCCTTCGAGGTGATCTCGGACTACCGGCCCTCCGGGGACCAGCCCACCGCCATCGCCGAGCTCGAACGCCGGCTGACCGCGGGCGAGAAGGACGTCGTCCTGCTGGGCGCGACGGGCACGGGAAAGACGGCGACGGTGGCGTGGCTGTCCGAGCGGCTGCAGCGCCCCATGCTGGTGATGCAGCCCAACAAGACGCTGGCGGCCCAGTTCGCGACGGAGCTGCGCGAGCTCATGCCCAACAACGCCATCGAGTACTTCGTCTCGTACTACGACTACTACCAGCCCGAGGCGTACCTGCCGCAGACGGACACCTACATCGAGAAGGACTCCTCGCTGAACGAGGAGGTCGAGCGGATGCGGCACGCGGCCACCAGCTCGCTGCTGACCAGGCGCGACGTCATCGTCGTCGCGACGGTGTCGGCCATCTACGGCCTCGGCACGCCCGAGGAGTACCTGGAGCAGCGGGTGACGCTGCGCGTGGGCGACCGGTTCGACCGCGACCAGCTGCTGCGCCACCTCGTCGACATCCAGTACGCGCGCAACGACATCGGCGGCGGCCGGGGTACGTTCCGCGTGAAGGGCGACACCGTCGAGATCTTCCCCATGTACGAGGAGAACGCGCTGCGGGTGGAGTTCTTCGGCGACGAGATCGAGCGCATCGCCACCATGCACCCGCTGACGGGCACCGTGATCCTCGAGGAGCAGGAGGCCTATGTCTTCCCGGCCACGCACTACTCCGCGGGCGCGGAGCGGATGGAGCGCGCCATCGGGGGCATTGAGACCGAGCTGACGCACCGGCTCGCGGAGTTCGAGGCCCAGGGCAAGCTGCTGGAGGCGCAGCGGCTGCGCATGCGCACCAGCTACGACATCGAGATGATGCGCCAGATCGGCACCTGCTCCGGCATCGAGAACTACTCGCGCCACATCGACGGCCGCGAGGCGCACTCCGCGCCGTCGTGCCTCGTCGACTACTTCCCCGAGGACTTCGTGCTGGTCGTCGACGAGTCGCACGTGTCCATCCCGCAGATCGGCGGCATGTACGAGGGCGACGCCTCGCGCAAGCGCACGCTCGTCGAGCACGGGTTCCGGCTGCCGAGCGCCATGGACAACCGCCCGCTGAAGTTCGACGAGTTCGTCGAGCGCATCGGCCAGACGGTGTACCTGTCGGCGACGCCGGGCCCGTACGAGATGGAGCGCGCCACCGGCGTCGTCGAGCAGATCATCCGCCCGACGGGCCTCGTCGACCCCGAGGTGGTCCTCAAGCCGACGAAGGGCCAGATCGACGACCTGATGGCGGAGGTGAACCTCCGCGTCGAGCGGGGCGAGCGCGTGCTGGTGACGACGCTCACGAAGAAGATGGCCGAGGACCTGACGGACTACCTGATGGACCACGGCATCAAGACGCGCTACCTGCACTCCGACATCGACACCATCCGCCGCATCGAGCTGCTGCGCGAGCTGCGGCTCGGCGAGTACGACGTGCTGGTCGGCATCAACCTCCTCCGCGAGGGCCTCGACCTGCCCGAGGTGTCGCTGGTGGCCATCCTCGACGCCGACAAGGAGGGCTTCCTGAGGTCGGAGCGCTCGCTGATCCAGACGATCGGCCGCGCGGCCCGAAACGTCGCGGGCCAGGTCCATATGTACGCGGACAAGATCACGCCGTCGATGGAGGCGGCGATCGGGGAGACGAACCGCCGCCGCGCCATCCAGGTGGCCTACAACACGGAGCACGGCATCGACCCGCAGCCGCTGCGCAAGCGCATCGCGGACGTCACCGAGATGCTGGCCCGCGAGGACGCCGACACCGACGAGCTCCTCGGCGCCGCGGGCACCGGCAAGCCGGGCCGCGGCAAGGGCCTCGACCCGTCGTCGATGGCCATCGGCGACCTGCGCCAGCTGATCCAGGACCTGACCGACCAGATGCACCAGGCGGCGGCGGAGCTCCAGTTCGAGGTCGCCGCCCGCCACCGCGACGAGATCTCCGACCTGAAGAAGGAACTCCGCCAGATGATCGAGGCGAACAAGTGATGCTTGACCGCCCGCCCGACCCTCCTTACCATGGCGTAAGGAGGTGTGAAATGACCGCGGCGACTATGACCAGCAAGGGACAGATCACGGTCCCGAAGGACGTCCGCGATGCGCTCGGTTTGGTGACGGGTAGTCGCGTGGACTTCACCAGGACCAAGGACGGCGTCTATGAGCTTCGCGTCGAACGCCGCCCGGTCATGAACTTGGCCGGGTCGCTGCGGTACGCCGGTCCGGCCAAGTCGATTGAGGAAATGGACGAGGCGATCGCGCGCGCCGCCGCGGAGAGCCTGCGATGATCGCGCTCGACACGAACGTGATCGTCCGGTTCCTCACCCAAGACGATGCCGACCAGGCGCGGCGGGCCGTAGCCGTCTTCGACGAGCTGACGGCGGACGAACCCGGCTTCGTATCGACGGTGGTGTGGGCCGAGTTGCACTGGGTACTGACGCGCTCCTACGGATTCACGCCGCGCGATGTCGTCGAGAGGATCGCCGGCCTTTCGGTAGCCGACGAGATCGACGCCGAGGACCCCGCGGTGGTTGCATCCGCGGTGTCCTCGGCCCGAAGAGGCGCAGACTTCGCGGACGCGCTCATCGACGCCGCCGCGAAGCGCGCGGGCTGCGACGACGTGGTCACGTTCGACAAGCGCGCCTCCACCAGGCTGGGCTGGACCCTAGTCTGAGCGCCTATAGCCCGGGCCGGACACAGGTAGGGTAGGCATGTACCTACCAGGAGGTGTGACGTGATGACTATCACCGCGCGCGAGTTCAACAGGGATGTCAGCGCCGCCAAGCGCGCGGCCGACAACGGCCCTGTGACCATCACCGACAGAGGAACCCCGGCCTACGTGCTCCTGACCGCAGCGGCATACGCGGACCTCACGGACAAGCGGTCGATCGTCGAGTGGCTTCGGTGCGACGACGACATCGTTTTCGAACCGGAACCCCTGGGCAGCCTGCCCAAGACGGCGGAGCTGTGAGCTTCCTCCTCGACACCAACGTCATCAGCGAGCTGCGCAGACGTACCGCCGACCCTTCGGTCGTCGCCTGGGCGGAGTCGCATGACCGGCACAGCGTCTACCTCAGTGCGGTGACGATCATGGAGATCGAGCTGGGAATCGCCCGAATGGAACGCCGCGACCCACGACAGGGGGCGGCGCTGCGCATATGGATGACACAGCAGGTGCTGACCGGTTTCGCCGACCGCATCCTTCCGGTCGACACGTCGGTGTCGCTCCGCGCGGCACACCTGCACGTGCCGAACCCGCGTCCGGAACGAGACGCGTTCATCGCCGCGACAGCGGCCGAGCACACGATGACGGTCGTCACCCGAAACGTCGCCGACTTTCACGACTGCGGCGTCGCCATCGTTGACCCGTGGCGCTTCGACAGCAACCCCTAGTCAGCACCCGGCCGTATAATTACGAAAGCATCCGGTAGTTAATTCCCACCCGCATTTCGCATAAAAGGCCTTGTTAAGTATGGTTTGCCTGCCTTGACGGGGTCTCGCGTAATTCGTAATGTTTGCTTCGTCAGATGCGCAAGGAAGAAGGGGAAACCGCCATGAGCACCATCACCAACATCACCACCTGCGCCACCACGTCCTGCGCGTACAACGCGGACGGCTGCACGGCTTTCGCCGTCACCATCGCCGGAGCCGAGAAGGCGTCCTGCATCACGTTCCTCACGCTCGACGCGCGCGGCGGCCTCCCGACGGCCGACGGCCACGTCGGCGCGTGCCAGCGCCTCGAGTGCGTCCACAACGCCGACCTGATGTGCACCGCCGAGGGCGTCGACATCTCCGATTCGGCCGCCTGCCTCACCTACCAGGCCCGCTGAGCCGACCGCCCCTTTTGACCTGAAGAGGCCCCGCGAAAGCGGGGCCTCTTGGCGTGTCCGGGCAGCTCCCTCACGCGTTCTCCGCCCGCCCGAGCCGCCAGTAGCCCATGAAGGCGACGGCCCGCCGATCGATCCCGACCGTGGTGACGAGGTGACGGCGCAGCGCCGTGATCCCCGTGGCCTCGCCCGCCAGCCACGCGTAGAGCGGGGCGCTCCTCAGCGCCGCGCCGCCCTTCGCGGTGCGCGGCACCTCCCACAGCAGGCCGGCGTCGACGTCGACCTCCTCGACCCGCGCGCCGCGGCCGTCCAGCACGAGGTCCTCGGCCACCGCGGCGACGGTGTCGACCAGGTGCCGATGCCGCTCCCCCGCCTCGCGGCCGACCACCCGGTACTCGAACCCGGGATGCCGCGGCAGGTAGGCGACGTCGTCGACGCGCGGCACCTCGACCACGACCACGCCGCGCGCCTCCGCCGGGAGCTGCTCGAGGATGACGGCGATCGCCGGCGCCGCGGTCTCGTCGCCGGCCAGCAGGAACTGCCCGGTCTCCGCGGGCGGGACGAAGTCGACGCCGTAGTTGACGCCCGCGTGCGCCGTGGTCGGCGCGTAGATGCGCACCTCGTCGCCGACCGACGCCCGCTCGATCCACTCGGACGCCGGACCCGAGACCTCGTGAACGACCATGTCGAGGACCACCTCAAGGACGTCGTTCCTCACCGCGCGCGTGGTGAATGTCCGAAACGGCGGCCGTCGGCCCTCCGGGAGCTCACGCCAGGCCGTGTACCAGTCCGGGCCGCCGGGCATCGCGTCGATCCCGACGCGCTCGCTGGGAAAGACCACCTTGACGCGCTGGTCGAAGCCGGGGTCGCCGTAGTCCGAGAGGTCGTCGCCGCGGAAGGTGAAGCGGCGAAAGCTCGGCGTCAGGCTCGTGATGTCGGCGACGGGGGCGCGGAAGAAGCGGTACGCGGAAGCAGTCATCTCTCGGGAACTCCTCTAACGAGGGCGTGGGCCCCGTCGGAGACGGGACCCACGCGCTCTCGATCTCGCCTGTCAGATGCGCCGGATGGGCAGCGGGGCCGAGTCTTTCACGAGGCGCGCGATCTTGTCCTCGAGTTCTCCTTGAGACGCGGCGGGAGCGTCGAAGCTCGCGTGGACGACCAAGGTCTCCTGGCGGCTGACCAGCATCACCGTGACCCCGTTCGGGTCGACATCGACGCAGAAGACCCGGTCCGCGGTGTGGTCGCACACGTTCGGCAGCGGCCCCTTGTTCACCACGACGCCGGGGACCCGCTCCACCATGACCGCCCAGCAAAGGTCCTTGAGCGCAGCCTGGTCGTAGCGGGCGATCGCGTCGAACGCCGCGTGCTCGTCGTCGACGACGGCGAACGGCCGGCTCAGCGCGTCGAGCGGCACCACCGTGGCGCCGGACAGGTCGTGCAGCACCACCTTCTCCACCTCGACGAAGCCCAGCCGGGCGCCCGGCAGCGCGAGCGTCGCCTCCACGAGGGGCGGCAGCTCGCCGCTCGACGCGAGGGTGGCCATCTCCCTGCGTCCGACCCACCCGAGGCTGCCCAGCAGGTGCGTCGATCCGGCGACGATCGCCACGGAGGGGTCCGGCGTCTTCTTGACGATGTCCATCCGCACCTCGACCTCGAAGCCCGGCGCCAGCGTTCCCAGCATGCCCTCCGGAGCCGCGGCGACGACCAGCGAGCCGTCGGCCAGCAGCCCGTGCGCGAGGAACTCGATGGACTCGTCCAGCCGGTAGGCGTAGAGCGACGCGGCGCCGGCCCCCTGCAGCATGCGAAGGGCGAGCGATACGGCCCTGGGCTCGGCCGCAACCGAGTGGTGCTCGTAGGACGTGGTCATGCCGCGCTGTCTCCATCCTCGCCAAGCAATTAGGTGATAATCGCCTTGCGGTATTCGTTAGCGAGGCTAGCCTAATCTGTCGAGTCAGCGATCGTGCAACCACGTCCAGATTTCGTCGACCTGAGCGACCGTGGCCGCCGGATCGCCAGCGTTGTCGACAATCCGGTCCGCCACAGCCAGGCGTTCCTCGCGCGTGGCCTGCGCCCGGACGCGCGCCTCCGCCTGTTCCCTCGTGACGCCATTGCGGGCCATGAGCCGGCGGATCTGGTCTTCGACCGGGAGGTCGACGACGATCACGCGGTCGAATCCGTCGACGAGCCCGGCCTCCACCAGCAGCGGGATCACGTGGACGACGACGCCGTCGGCGACCCCCTCCTCGATCTCCTCGGCGCGGGCGCGGACGAGCGGGTGGACGATGGCGTTGAGGTCGGCGCGGGCGGCGGCGTCGGCGAAGATCACCTCGGCCAGCTTCGGCCGGTCCAGGGCGCCGCCGGGCCCGAGGATGTCCTCCCCGAACCGCGCGACGACAGCGGCGAGGCCCGGCGTGCCCGGCTCGACGACCTCCCGCGCGAGGAGGTCGGCGTCGACGATGACGGCCCCCCGCTCGGTGAGCTCGTCGGCCACGAAGGACTTGCCCGACGCGATGCCGCCGGTGAGCGCGACCCGGGGGCGGCGCGGCACCGCGCCGAAGTGCAGGGTGGTCTCGCCGTAGTCGCGCGACCAGGTCTCGGCGAGGGCGGGCGGCCACTCCGGTGACCGGTCCCGGGCCGATCGTTCGACGACCACCAACGCGCGGGGCGCGAGCGCGTGCGCGGCCAGGGAGGCGAGGATCGCCTCCACCGCCTCGGTCGGGACGTCGTAGGGCGGGTCCAGGAAGACGAGGTCGAAGCGGCGGCCGGGGCTCGCGGCGACGGCCTCGGCCCGCGCGGCGCGGACCTCCGCCCGGAGGCGGAGGCCCCGCGCGTTCGCGGAGATCAGCCTCGCCGTCGGCGCGTCCGACTCGACGAGCACGACGGGGTGAGCGCCGCGGCTTGCCGCCTCCAGCCCCACCGCCCCGGAGCCCGCATACAGGTCGAGGACGGCGACGCCGTCGAGCTGCCGTTCCGGGGCCTCGTCGGCGGTGTCGAACCAGCTGGCGAGGGCGGAGAACAGCGCCTCGCGCGTGCGGTCGGTCGTCGGGCGCGTGCGCGAGCCCTTAGGGGTGTCGATCCGGCGGCCTTTTGCGCTTCCCGCGATGATCCGGCTCACGACTTCTCCATCCACTCCCCCGCGGCCAGCAGCTCGGCCTTGGTCATCAGGTCTGCCAGCAGGGGGTCACCCGCTGACCGCTCGTCGTCGAGCACGCGCTCGGCGAGGTCGCGCGCGCCGCGGATCACCTCGGCGTCGTCGAGCGCGCGCAGCAGCTTCAGCGTCCCGCCGCCGGACTGGGCCTCGCCGAGGACGTCGCCCTCGCGGCGCAGCTGGAGATCGAGGTCGGCCAGCTCGAACCCGTCCGAGGTGCGCGTCATGGCGTCGAGCCGAGCCTGCGCGTCGAGTTGGTCGCTGACCGGGGCGAGCAGCAGGCAGAGCCCGGCGTGCTCCCCGCGCCCGATGCGGCCGCGCAGCTGGTGCAGCTGGCTGAGGCCGAACCGGTCGGCGTCGAGCACCACCATGACCGACGCGTTGGGCACGTCGACCCCCACCTCGATGACGGTGGTGGCGACGAGGACGTCGATGGCGCCCTTGGCGAAGGCCGCCATGGTCTCGTCGCGCTCGGCGACCGGCTGCTTGCCGTGCACGACGCCGACGCCGAGGCCCGCGAGCGGCCCGGCGGCAAGCTGGGGCGCGACCTCCTCCACCGCGGCGAGCGTCCTGTCGCCGTCGGCCGAGACGCCCGACTCCAGCTGGGTGGCCGTGATGGCGGGGCAGACGACGAACGCCTGCCTGCCCGCGGCCACCTCCTCGCGGATCCGCTGCCAGGCCCGGTCGACCCAGGCGGGGTTCCTGAGGGTGTTCACGAAGACGGTCTGCACCGGCTGCCTGCCCTGGGGCCGCTCGCGCAGCTCGCTCACCTCGAGGTCGCCGAACACGGTCATCGCGATCGAGCGCGGGATGGGCGTCGCCGTCATGACGAGCGTGTGGGGCTTGCGCTCGGCCTTCGCCGCGAGCGCGGCGCGCTGCTCGACGCCGAAGCGGTGCTGCTCGTCGATCACCACGAGGCCGAGGTCGAAGAAGGTGACGGGATCGCTCAGCAGGGCGTGGGTGCCGACGACGATGCCCGCCTCCCCCGTGACGATGGCGTTCAGCGCGTCGCGCCGCGCGGCCGTCGACCGGCTCCCGGTGAGCAGCGCCACCCCCGTCGCGTCCGGATGGGCGCCGAGGCTGCGGCCCTCGCCGAGGTCGCCGAGGAGGGCGGTGATGGACTGGAAGTGCTGCTTGGCGAGCACCTCCGTCGGCGCCAGCATCACGGCCTGGCCGCCCGCGTCGACGACGGCGAGCATCGCGCGCAGCGCCACGAGCGTCTTGCCCGAGCCCACCTCGCCCTGCAGCAGCCGGTGCATCGGCGAGGAGCCGGCCAGCTCGTCGAAGATGGTCTCGCCGATGCTCACCTGGCCCCTCGTCAGCTCGAAGGGGAGCCGCGCGTCGAAGGCGTCGAGCAGCCCGCCGACCCGGCGCGGACGCGGCGTCGCCAGCAGGGCCGCGTTCTCGCGGCGGCGCCGCACCATGGCGAGCTGGATGCCGAACGCCTCGTCGAACTTCAGCCGTCGGATGCCCTCCTCGGCCTGCGCGAGGTCGGTCGGCTCGTGGACGGCGGTGAGCGCCTGCTCGAACGGCAGCACGCCCGCCTCGCGGACCACCCACTCGGGAAGGGTGTCGCCCGCGATGGCCGGCAGCGCCATCTGAACGGACTCGGCGATGACCCAGGTGGGCAGCTTGCCCGTCGCCGGGTACAGCCCGACCATCGTCGCGCGGCGCACGGCGCGCCCCATGGCCGCGCGCGCCGCCTGCTTCTCGGTCTTCGGCGACCCGGTGACCTCCGCGCCGTCGAGCATCACGAAGTCCGGGTGGCTGAGCTGCCGGGCGCCGTTGAACTCCGAGACCTTGCCGATGAAGATCCCGCGCGAGCCGGGCTTCAGCAGGCTGAGCCAATGGTTCGCGTACCCCATCGCCCGCTTCTGCATCTTCGGGTTGCGGGGCGCGAACAGCGTGATGGCGAGGTAGTTGCCGTTGTCGTCGGTCAGGGAGGCGTTGACGCGGATGGCGCCGTTGGACGTGGCGATGTTCGAGTGGTGCACCTTCGCGACCACCGCGACGTCCTCGCCGAACCGCAACGCACCGAAGTCCGACATCTCCGTGCCCGCGAGGTAGCGGCGGGGCACGTGCCGCATCAGATCGTCGACGGTGGCGAGCCCCAGCTTCGCGAACTCGGCGGCCGTCTTCCCGCCGACCACGTCGGAGAGCCGGCGCCCGAGCTCGCGGTAGGTGTTGGTGCGCCAGGACATGGCAGACACCCTAGCGGCGCCCACCGACAGGCGGCCGTGCGTCGGTTCCGAACACAGAAAACGACGGCGGCCCGCTCGCAAGCGGACCGCCGTCGGAGGCGTCTGGGATCAGCGCGCGACCTTGCCGGCCTTCAGGCAGGAGGTGCACACGTTGAGGCGCTGCGCGGTGCCCCCCACGACGGCGCGCACGCGCTGGATGTTCGGGTTCCAGCGACGGTTGGTCTTCTTCTTCGACCAAGGCACGTTGTGACCGAAGCCGGGTCCCTTGGCGCAAACGTCACACTTGGCAGCCACTGGAATCTCCTTGATAGTTCTCACGCCCAAGCCGAAGGCCTGGTGTTGTTCTCGGGGACCTTCTCGCGAAGGCAACCGCACAATGTTAACCCGATCCCCCGGAATGGGCCAAACCGGCCGCTCCTCCGCCGCCGACTTGACCGGGGATATACCCCCGGGGGTATTATCTCGTCGAGACATCGACCGCGACCCCGCGTCGCCCATCTACCGAAAGAGGACCATCATGTGCCGACCCGTGGGATGCAAGATCTGCGGCAAGACGACCTGGGCGGGCTGCGGCCAGCACATCGCCTCCGTGAAGGCCGGCGTGCCCGCGGGCCAGTGGTGCGGAGGGACGCACACCCAGGCTCAGATCGACGCCGCGCGGGCCACCCAGGGCGGCGGGTTCTTCTCGAAGCTGCTGGGGCGCTAAGCCCAGATCCGGGCTAAGACTGGCCCGCCTGCTCGGCCGCGGAGAGCAGCAGCGCTCCGTGGTCGAGCTCTCCCCTACCGGTGGCGACCAGCGAGCGCACCCGCTGCGTCACCAGCGCGGTGACCTCCAGCGGCAGGCCCGCCTCCGCGGCCGCGCGCTCCACGAAGCCGAGGTCCTTCAGGTGCAGTGACGCCCGGAACCCGGGCGTGAAGTCCCCGGCGATCATGGCAGGGACCTTGCGCTCGATGACCGCGCTGCCCGCCATCCCCCCGCCGAGAACGCTCATGGCTACCGTGGGGTCGATGCCGTGGCCGCGCAGGAAGACGATGGCTTCGGCCGCCGCGGCCAGGTTCGCCGCGACGATCAGCTGATTCGCCGACTTCGTCACCTGGCCGGCGCCCTGCGCGCCGACGTGGACGACCGTCGTGCCCATGGCCTCGAGCATCGGCGCGGCCGCGGCGAACGTCTCCTCGTCGCCGCCGACCATGATCGAGAGGATGCCCGCGATCGCGCCGGACGCGCCGCCGCTGACGGGCGCGTCGAGGAACCGACGGCCCGACTCCCCCAGCCGCGCGCCGATCGCGCGCGCCGCGCCGGGCGCGATGGTGCTCATGTCGACGAAGATGGTGTGCTCCGCCGACCGCGCCACGGGGCCGTCGTCGGCGAAGAGCACCTCCTCGACCTGCGGGGAGTCCGGCACCACCGTGATGACGAAGTCGGGGCCGGGCGGTAGGTCGCCCAGCGCGTCGACGACGACGAGGCCGTCGCCGCGCGCCCGCTCCCTCGACCCCGGCGACGGGGTGAAGCTGACGACGTCGAAGCCGGCCTTGACCAGGTTTCTCGCCATGGGGCGTCCCATGACCCCGAGTCCGATGAGGTTGACCTTGTTGCTCATGGACCTCACCCTATTGGTTTCGGCCCGGGCACTCGGCTGGGGCCTCGTGGCCCGGCTCACCCGGCGGTTCTCAACCGATCGCGCTCACTTGCCGCGGCGGCGGCGCGACTTGCGCTCCCCGCCGTCGGACGGGGCCTGCGAGTCGACCGGCTCGTCGAAGCGCACGTACCCGGCGCCGTGGCAGTGCTCGCAGGGCTCCGTGAACGCCTCCTGCAGGCCGGTGCCGATGCGCTTGCGCGTCAGCTGCACCAAACCGAGGCTGGTGACCTCCGCCACCTGGTGGCGGGTGCGGTCGCGGCCGAGGCACTCGACGAGGCGGCGCAGCAGCAGCTCGCGGTTGCTGGGGAGCACCATGTCGATGAAGTCGATGACGATGATGCCGCCGAGGTCGCGCAGGCGCAGCTGGCGGACGATCTCCTCCGCAGCCTCCAGGTTGTTGCTCGTGACGGTGGCCTCAAGGTTGCCCGCGGAGCCGGTGAAGCGGCCGGTGTTGACGTCGACCACGGTCATGGCCTCGGTGCGGTCGATCACGAGCGAGCCGCCGGAGGGCAGGTAGACCTTGCGGTCGAGGGCCTTGGCGATCTGCTCGTCGACCTTGTACTCGGCGAAAAGGTCCTTGCCGTCGTCGCCCGCCTCGAAGCGCTCCACGCGCTCGGCGAGGTGGGGCGCGACGTGCGAGACGTAGGCGGAGATGGCGTCGAACGCGTCGTCCTGGCCGCCGTTGCCCTGCACGACGAGGTGCCCGAAGTCCTCGGTGAAGAGGTCGCGCACGATGCGCAGCGTGAGGTCGGGCTCCGCGTACAGCGCCTGCGGCGCGCCGCCCTGCTTCGACTTCTTCTCGATGACCTCCCACTGCGCCTTCAGCCGGTTGACGTCGCGGATCAGCTCGTCCTCCGATGCGCCCTCCGCGGCCGTCCGCACGATCACGGACTCGTCGTCGGAGATCAGCGTGCCGAGCACGGTGCGCAGGCGCTGCCGCTCGGTGTCGGGCAGCTTGCGGGAGATGCCGCTCAGGTGGCCGCCGGGCGAGTAGACGACGTAGCGGCCGGGCAGCGAGATGTGCGCCGTCAGACGCGCGCCCTTCGCTCCGACCGGGTCCTTGGTGACCTGGACGAGCACGGACTGCCCGGACTTCAGGACGTTCTCGACCTTGCGGTCCTCGCCGGTGACGCCGAACGTGGACCAGTCGACCTCGCCCGCGTACAACACGGCGTTGCGGCCACGGCCGATGTCGATGAACGCCGCCTCCATGCTGGGCAGCACGTTCTGGACCTTGCCGACGTAGATGTTGCCGATCAGCGACGTGGCCGACGCCTTGTCGACGTAGTGCTCGACGAGGATGTTGTCCTCGATCACCGCGAGCTGCGTGTAGTCCTCGCTCTGGCGGATCACCAGGCGGCGGTCGACGGACTCGCGGCGCGCGAGGAACTCGGCCTCGCTGAGGATGGGCGCCCGGCGGCGGCCCGCCGCGCGCGACTCCTTACGGCGCTGGCGCTTGGCCTCCATGCGGGTCGAGCCCTCGATGCCGGTGACCTCGTCTTCTGCCGAACCGGTGCCGTCGGACTCGCCGCGGCGGCGGCGCGTGCGGCGGCGACGACGGGTCGTGGAGGAGCCCTCCTCGGAGCCGTCCCCGCCCTCGGCCTGATCGTCGCCCGCGGGCTGCTCGTCGCCGCTCTCGTCGTCCGAGTCCTCGTCGCCGGAGCTGTCGTCGTCGGAGTCCTCGTCGCGTCCCCCGCGACGGCGGCGTCGTCCCCCGCGACGGCGACGGCGGCGCGACGGCCGGTCGTCGTCCTGGGAGTCGTCGTCCGAGTCGTCGGACTCGCCGTCCTCGGCCCCTTCGTCGTCGGCGTTCTCCGACTCCTCGGCGGCCTCCTCCGCGCCCTCCTCGAGGGTCTCGTCTTCCGCGGGGGCTTCGTCCTCGTCCCGGTCCTCGGCGGGCTCATCGGAGGCGATGGCGCCGGCGAGCGCCGCGAGCTCCGCCTGGCGGGCCTCGGTGGTCATGAAGGGATCCGCCAGGACGGCCTTGCGGGCCTCGGCCAGCTTCTCGGCCTCGCGCAGGCGGTCGCCGATGGGGTCGTCGGACGACTCGACCGGCGCGGGCGCGGCGGCCTTGCGGGTGGCGCGGCGGCGCGCGGGCTTCTTCGGCTCCTCCGCTGGCGCCTCTTCGGCGACGGGGGCATCGGCGACGGCATCGACGACGGCCGCGGGCTCGGCCGGGGCCTCGTCGGCGGACTCGGGGGTGGCAACCTTGCGGCGCCGCGTGGTCGCCGGCTCGCCGACCTTGGTGCTGGCCCGGCGGCGCTTGGGGGTGAGGGGTGCGGCGGGCTCCGGCTCGACGACGCTGGCGTCCACGACGACGTCCGGGGCGGCCTCGATGGCCGGGGCGACGGGAGCGGGGTCGATCGCGGGCGTGACCGGGGCGGGATCGATGGCCGCCGCGGCGGGGGCGGCGGCGATGGCGGGCGGATCCACCTTCGCGGGGGCGCCGGCCGGGCGGGACGCGGCGCGGCGGCGGCGCGGGGCGGCGGGCGCCTTCTCGGTGGGGGTGTTTTCGGTACCGGAATCGGTGTCGAGCATCTTCGGCTCCTAACGCGCAATGCGCGGACGGGCACGGCGAACCGTGCGCTAAGACTGTGGTCGACCGCGGGACGTGAGCAGTCGCGGCAGACTTGCCGCGGTGCAGCTCGCCGCACCCGGGTGGCACCGGCGGCGCCGTGACCTAATCGTTATTATCGCACAGCTCGACAAACAACGGTGTGATTTCCGTCAGGAGCGAAGCGGGTCGCCGATCTTTCCGTCGACGAGCGGCCCCTGGACGAGCCTCGTCAGGAGCGCCCGCACGGGCACGCGGTCGTCGAGCTGGCGCAACGCCGCGAGCACATCGTCGGGGCGCACGAGCGGCGCCTGATGCAGCGACCGGAGCTGAGCCGAGTCGTCGGCCGTCACTGTCAGCTCCAACACCGCGGGGCGGACGTCGAACGCGCGCATCCCGCCCTTGGTCATGCGCTCGACGATCAGCTCCTCGCGCGCCAGGAGGGCGGCGACGGCGGCGGCCAGCACCCCCGGTTCCGCGCCGTCGAGCCGCAGGACCCACTCCGAGGCCTGGAGGAGCTCGCCGAGCGCCTCGCGCCGCGCCACGGCGATGTCGAGGACGACGAATCCGTTCGGCAGCACCTCGTTCAGGGCCGCCTGCACCTTCGTCGGGTCGCACACCTCGCTCAGGCCGAGCTCGACGTACTCGGCCTCGGAGGCCGCCGACGTCGGCGCCGCGTTGGCGTAGGAGATGCGGGGGTGGGGCGAGAAGCCGGAGGAGTAGGCCATGGGGATCTCGGCGCGACGCAGCGCCCGCTCGAGCGCGCGGCCGAAGTCGCGGTGCGACGTGAATCGCGCGGGCCCGCGCTTCGCGTAGCGGAGGCGGAGCTTCTGCGCAGGGGGTGCCTGCTGGACCGGCGGCTGTCGATTACCCACGGCGTGCAGTGTAAGGGAGAGCGGGGCGGAGTAGGGTGGCCGGGCCCGACCGAACCCTGGGAGTGAGAGACGTGGAGTCCCTGAAGCGCTGGTGGCCGTTGGTGGCGATCCTCGCCCTCGCCTTCAACCTGCGGCCCGTCGCCGTGGCGATCGGGCCGGTGCTCGCGGAGATCTCCGCCGACATCGGGCTCGACGGCGTGACCGCCGGCCTGCTCACCTCGCTTCCCACCCTCTGCTTCGCGGCGTTCGGCGCGCTCGCGCCGTGGGTCTCGCAGCGGATCGGGGTGGTGCCCACCGTCGGCCTCGCGCTGGCCGCGCTGCTCGCGGGGCAGGTCGGGCGCCTGCTGACGCACTCCCCCGGCCCCTTCCTCGCCCTCTCCGCGCTGGCGCTTGCCGGCATGGCGCTGGCCAACGTCCTGATGCCGACCCTCGTCCGGCTGCACTACCCGCACCGCGTCGGCACGGCCACCGCGCTCTACTCGTTGACCCTCACCCTCGGCGTGACCATGGCCAGCGCGGCCACCGTGCCGATCGCCCAGCAGCTCGGGGGCTGGCGCGCCGCTCTCGGGGTCTGGATCGCCGGCGGGCTCGCCGCGCTGGTCGTCTGGGCACCGCTGCTGCTCGCCGGCGCGCGCGGCGCCACCGCCAAGGGGGCTCGGGTGTCGCTCGGGCGGGTCGCGCGCACGCCGCTCGGTTGGGCGCTCGCCATCTTCTTCGGCATCCAGTCCGCGCAGGCCTACTCGATCTTCGGGTGGCTCCCGTCCGTCTACCGCTCGGCCGGGCTCAGCGAGATCGACGCCGGGTACATGCTGGGGATCGCCACGGGGGTAGGCATCCTGCCCGCGTTCGTGGTGCCGGTGCTCGCGGCCCGCCTGCGGCACCCCAGCCGCCTGTTCCTCACGATCATGGCGTTCCTCGTCGCCGGGTACGTCGGGCTCATGCTCGCGCCGTCGTCCACGCCCTGGCTGTGGGCCGCCCTCCTGGCCCTGGGCCAGGCCTCCTTCCCGCTGATCCTCGCGCTGTTCGGCATCCGCGCCCGCACGCCCGGGGCCACGGCGGCGCTCAGCGGGTTCGCGCAGTCGGTCGGATACGCGATCGCCGCCCTGGGCCCGATGTCGTTCGGGGTGCTGCACGGGGCGACGGGCTCGTGGACGGCGTCGATCTCACTCCAGCTCGCGCTCTGCGTGCCGATGGTCGTCGCGGGGCTGTACGCCTGCCGCCCCCTGCTGATCGAGGACCAGCTGGAGCGCGTGGGCTGACCCCCGCGGTCAGCGCTTCTTGTAGAGCTTCTTGCTCTGGTAGACCGGCTCGCTCGTCACCTGCACGCCGAGGTTGCGGAAGATCCCTTCGTCGACGGAGCCGAGGATCACCGTCGTGTGCACGTCGCAGCCGCGCAGGTGCTGCAGCTCGGCGAGCGCGCGGCGGGCGTTCTCGTCGTGCGTGGCGCTGACCGAGAGAGCGATCAGCACCTCGTCGGTGTGCAGGCGCGGGTTGGCGCTGCCGAGGTGCTCGGTCTTGAGGGTCTGGATCGGCGCGATCGACTCGGGCGCGAGCAGCCGCAGCTCCGGATCGATGCCGGCGAGCGCCTTCAGGGCGTCGAGCAGCATGGCGGCGCACGAGCCGAGCAGCGGCGAGGTCTTGCCCGTGATGATGCGGCCGTCGGCGAGCTGGATGGCGGCGGCCGGCGCCTTGGTGCGGCGCTGGACGTCGAGCGCGGGGACGACGACGGGGCGGTCCTCCCGGGTGACGCCGAGGTGGCTCATGGTCAACGCGATGCGGTCCGAGACGGTCGGCTCCAGCTGGTCGCGCTGCTCGGCCACGAGGGCCTTGAAGTAGCGGCGGACGATCTCCTGCCGCGACGCCTCGCGGCACACCTCGTCGTCGGAGATGCACACGCCCGCCATGTTGACGCCCATGTCGGTGGGCGACTGGTAGGGCGAGCTGCCCGTCAGGCGCTCGAACAGCAGCTTGAGGACGGGGAACACCTCGACGTCGCGGTTGTAGTTGACGACCTGCTCGCCGTAGGCGGCGAGGTGGTAGGGGTCGATCATGTTGACGTCGTCGAGGTCGGCGGTGGCGGCCTCGTAGGCGAGGTTGACGGGGTGGTCGAGCGGCAGGTTCCAGATCGGGAAGGTCTCGTACTTGGCGTAGCCGGAGCTGATCCCGCGCTGGTGGTCGTGGTACAGCTGCGAGAGGCAGGTGGCCATCTTCCCGCTGCCCGGGCCCGGGGCCGTGACGACGATGAGGTCGCGCTCGGTCTCGATGTACTCGTTGCGGCCGTAACCGGCGTCGCTGACGACGAGGTTGACGTCGTTCGGGTACCCCTTGATCGGGTAGTGCCGGTAGACCTTGACGCCGAGGCGTTCCAGCTTGCGCTTGAACGCGCGGGCCTGGCGGTGCTCGTCGGTCATCTGGGTGATGACGACGCTCCCGACGAACAGGCCGTAGGAGCGGAACTCGTCGATCAGCCGCAGGACGTCGGACTCGTAGGAGATGTTGAGATCGGCCCGGACCTTGTTGCGCGCGAGGTCGTGCGCGGAGACGGCGACGACGACCTCCACCTCGTCCTTGAGCGTCTCCAGCATCCGGATCTTGAGGTCCGGCGAGAACCCGGGCAGCACCCTCGACGCGTGGTGGTCGTCGAACAGCTTGCCGCCGAACTCGAGGTACAGCTTGCCGCCGAAACGCCGGCGCCGCTCGTCGATGTGTTCGGACTGGAGTTGCAGGTACCGCTCGCGATCAAAACCAAGGTCAGCCACGAGCGCCCAGCCTACCTGCTGGCGAGGTCCACCTTGGCCACCGTCAGGGGCAGCAGCTGCCGGCCCGTCGGGCCGATCTGGATCTCGGTGTTCATCTCCGGGCAGACGCCGCAGTCGTAGCAGGGCGTCCAGCGGCAGTCCTCGACCTCGCGCTCGTCGACGGCGTCCTGCCAGTCCTCCCACAGCCAGTCGCGGTCGAGGCCCGCGTCGAGGTGGTCCCAGGGCAGGACCTCCTCGTAGCCGCGCTCGCGGACGGTGAACCAGTCGAGGTCGACGCCGAACCGGGCCAACTCCTCGTCGGCCACCGTCGTCCAGCGCTCGTAGCTGAAGTGCTCGCTCCAGCCGTCGAACTTGCCGCCCTCGCGCCAGACGCGCTCGATGACGCGGCCGACGCGCCGATCCCCGCGCGACAGCAGGCCCTCGACGATGCCCGGCTTGCCGTCGTGGTAGCGCAGGCCGATGGCCTTGCCGTAGTTGCGATCCTGCCGGATGGCGTCCTTCAGCAGCATGAGGCGGCTGTCGATGGTCTCGGCGCTCGCCTGCGCCGCCCACTGGAACGGGGTGTGCGGCTTGGGCACGAACCCGCCGATGGAGACGGTGCAGCGGATGTCGCGGGTGCCGGAGACCCGGCGGCCGGTCTCGATGACGCGGGTGGCCAGCGCGGCGATGGCGAGCACGTCCTCGTCGGTCTCGGTGGGCAGGCCGCACATGAAGTACAGCTTCACCTGGCGCCAGCCCGACGAGAACGCGGCGGCGACCGTGTTGATGAGGTCGTCCTCGGTGACCATCTTGTTGATCACCTTGCGCATCCGCTCGGAGCCGCCCTCGGGCGCGAACGTGAGCCCCGAACGTCGGCCGTTGCGGGAGAGCTCGTTGGCAAGGTCGATGTTGAACGCGTCCACGCGGGTCGACGGCAGGGAGAGCGAGACGTTCGAGCCCTCGTAGCGGTCTGCGAGCTGCTTGGTCACCTCGGTGATCTCCGAGTGGTCGGCCGACGACAGCGAGAGCAGGCCGATCTCCTCCAGCCCCGTCGACTTCAGCCCGCCCGCGACCATCTTCCCGATGGTCTCGATGTTGCGCTCGCGCACCGGGCGCGTGATCATGCCGGCCTGGCAGAACCGGCAGCCGCGGGTGCAGCCGCGGAAGATCTCGACGGAGTAGCGCTCGTGAACCGTCTCCGCCATCGGCACGATGGGCGCCTTGGGGTAGGGCCACTCGTCGAGGTCCATCAGCGTGTGCTTGCGCACCTGGTGCGGCACGCCGGGACGGTTCGGCGCGACCACCTGGATGCGCCCGTCGTCGAGGTAGTCGACGTCGTAGAACCTCGGGACGTAGAACGCGCCCGTGAGCGCGAGCCGCATGAGCAGCCCTTCTCGCCCGCCCTCCCGGCCGTCGGCCTTCCACTCGCGGATGATGTCGGAGATCAGCAGGGCAGCCTCCTCGCCGTCGCCCAGGACCGCGACGTCGATGAAGTCGGCGATCGGCTCCGGGTTGAACGCCGCGTGCCCGCCCGCGATGACGAGCGGCTCGTCCTCACCGCGATCGGCCGCGTGCAGCGCCATGCCCGCCAGGTCGATCATGTTGAGCAGGTTCGTGTAGCACAGCTCGGTGGAGAACGAGGCGCCCAGCACGTCGAACTCCCCGACGGGGCGGTGCGCGTCGAGCGTGAACTGCGGGATGCCGTGCGCGCGCAGCTGCGCCTCCATGTCGGGCCAGACGGAGTAGGTGCGCTCGGCGAGGATCCAGTCGCGCTCGTTCAGCACCTCGTAGAGGATCGCGACGCCCTGATTGGGCTGGCCCACCTCGTAGGCGTCCGGATAGGTCAGGCACCAGCGCACGTCTACCGAGTCCCAGTCCTTGACGACCGAGTTGTGCTCGCCGCCGACGTACTGGATGGGCTTGCTGACCTGGGCGAGCAACGGCTCGAGCCGGTCGTACACCGAGTGCGTGGGCAGCGCGGTCGTCGTCATGTGCGGCCTTTCCGAGGGGTCAGCGAGCGGCGCCCAGGATAACCCGGGGTCCCGTGCGAGCGACACCCCAGCGGCCGGAGAGCCAGACGATGATCGCCACCGCCACGGCCGCCGCCGCGAACTGGAGCAGGACGACCGGGCTGCCGACGCCCGCGGAGCGGTCCATCACCGTCCCCAGGTCCTGGAACGGCACGAACGCCATCCCGATCATGTTGTTGGCGACATGGATGGCGACGGCGGCCTCCAGCCCTCCGGTGCGCCAGGTGACGTAGCTGAGCAGCAGGCCGAGCGCGAAGTAGAAGAGGATCAGCCAAGGATCGATGGAGAAGTGCACGGCCGCGAAGAGGGCGGCGTTCACGACGCCGCCGACGACGAGGGCGGTCATGGGCGTCCGCGCCCAGGAGCCCGCGGCGCGGAACACGAGCCCGCGGAAGAGGTACTCCTCGGCGGCGGCCTGGAACGGCGTGAGCAGCATCAGCCCGACGAGCAGCCACCACGAGTGCGGGTACACCGAGAAGCCCAGGTCCTCGCCGATGGACGTGAGCGCCGTGTAGAGGAGGATCATCCCGAGGGCGACCGCGCCGGCGAGCCAGGCGAATCCCCACCGGAAGCGCCCTGTGACCGAGGAGAGGTAGCCGCGCGGCTGCCCGGAAATCGTCGCCAACCAGATGGCGACGGGAAGCGTGAGCGCGATCGCGAGGCTGTTGGCGAAGATGATGATCGGCGACGCCAGCAGCGACTCGGGGTCGAAGTACAGCAGATCCTCGAGATCGGGACCCATCGTGGCGAACTCGACTCCCACCGCGATCAGCCCGATCACCGTGCCGATCGTCATCATGGCGGTCCCGCCCAGCACCGCGATGAGGAGCGACTTCCAGATCGGCACGCCGGGCGGGCGCCAGAAGTGCGGGTACGTCGTCGGGGACGACGGCATCGGAGACGGCGGGGGCGGCGGCTGCCACGCCACGGCCGGCGGCCCCCAGCCAGGCTGAGCGGGCGCCGGCCAGTTCTGCGTCGGAGCCAGGTGCGCCGGATACGGCGGCGCGGGAGGCGTCGGCCAAGCCTGCGGAGGACCGGGAGGCGGCGGCCAGGCCGGCGGCGGGGCGAAGTCCGGGGTGCCCGTCGACTGATCGTCGCTCGCGGTCATCGCGGCATCAGCTCCCCGGGAACCACAGCGCGATCTCGGCGGCGGCCGACGCAGGCGAGTCGCTCGCGTGGACGGCGTTGCGCCGCATCGACTCCGCGAAGTCGGCGCGGATGGTGCCGGGGGCTGCCTTCGCGGGATCGGTGGCGCCGTTGAGCTCGCGCACCCGCGCGATCGCGTCCTCCCCGCCCAGGAGCACAGCGACGAGCGGGCCCTCAGTCATGAAGGCGCGCAGCGGGGCGTAGTAGTCGCGGCCGAGGTGCTCGGCGTAGTGCCGGTCCGCGAAGTCGCCGTCGATGGTGCGAAGGTCCATGGCCTCGACGCGGAGGCCTGCCTCCTCGTAGCGCTGCAGGATCGCTCCGACCTGCCCCGAGGCCACGGCGTCGGGCTTGATGATGACGAAGGTCCGCTCGGTCACGAGGCACTCCCCTGTTGCTTGGTCTCGATGCGCCGTCCCAGGACGATGCAGGTCACCCAGATGAGGGCGAAGATCAGGCCCATGGCGTACATCCACGGGGTGAGGACGCCGAGCGCGACGATGGCCGCCTGGGCCGCCCAGCCGACGAGGTAGCCCCAGCGCCTGCGCAGGCCGCCGCAGGCGACGAGGCAGAGCGCGGTCGCGATGCCGCACCACACGGCGCCGGCACCCATGGGGACGCCCGCGATCTGGATCATGCCGATGTAGCCGAGCCAGATCACGATGACCTCGAAGATCAGCACCGACATCGCGGTGCCGCGCATCGGGTTTCCGGGGGCGAGCGTCATCGCTGCTCCCCCTCGCCGTGGGTGACGAGCAGGTCGCGCGCCTCGCCGGCCGCGATCACGGACCCGGCGACGAGGACGCCCGCCTGCCCGTCCGCGGTGTCGGCGAGCATCACCGCGAGCTCGAGAGCCTCGGCCATGGTCGCGGCGCGGTGCACCTGGTGCGTCGACCAGACGGTCTCCGCCAAGGCCGCCAGGTCGTCGACGGGGCGGGCGCGCGGCGTCGACGACACCTGCGTGATCACCACCTGGTCCATGGCCTCGCGGAAGATCTCGAGGACGGCGTCGGCGTCCTTGTCCTGCATCATGGCGACGACGCCGACGACCGGGTCGAAGTCGTAGCTCTCAGCCAGCGCGTCGACGGTGGCGCGCGCGGCCTGCGGGTTGTGCGCGGTGTCGATCACGATGGGCGGCGACGTGCGCGCCAGCTCCAGGCGCGCCGGGGCCTCGACGGACCCCAGGCCCTCGACGATGATCTCCGGGTTCAGCGGGTGCGCCCCCAGAAACGCCTCGACGGCCGCGACGGCGAGCGCGGCGTTGCGGGCCATGTGCTCGCCGTACAGCGGCAGGAACACGTCGCCTACCGGCCCGCCCGCGGTCTCGATCCGCAGCAGCTGGCCGCCGACGGCGAGCTGCCGGTCGATGAGCCCGAAGTCCGGGCCCTCGGCCTTGACCTTCGCGCCGACCTCGACGGCGCGCTCCAGCAGCACGCGCGCGGCAGCCGGATCCTGCCCGGCGAGCACCGCCGTCGATCCGGGCTTGATGATGCCGGCCTTCTCCCCCGCGATCTCCGCGATGGTGCCGCCCAGGATGTGCGTGTGGTCCAGCCCGATGGGGGCCACGACGGCGACCGCGGCGTCGGCGACGGAGGTCGCGTCCCAGCGCCCCCCGAGCCCCACCTCCATCACCGCCACGTCGACGGGGGCGTCGGCGAAGGCCGCGTAGGCCATGCCGGTGATGACCTCGAAGAAGGTCATGGCGACGCCGTCGTGGGCCTGCTCGTCGACCATGGCGACGTACGGGGCGACGTCGGCCCAGACCTCGTCGAAGCGCTCCTCGCTGATCGGCTCGCCATCGATGACGATGCGCTCGCGCACGTCGCTCAGGTGAGGGCTGGCGAACCGGCCGGTGCGCAGCCCCGTGGCGCGCAGCACGGTCTCGATCATGATCGCGGTGCTGCCCTTGCCGTTGGTGCCCGCCACCTGGATCACCGGCATGGCGCGCTGCGGGTCACCGAGGAGCTCCATCAGCGCGGCGACGCGGCTCAGGCTGGGCGCCACCCTGTGCTCGGGCCAGCGGCTGGTCAGCTCGCGCACGAGCTCTGCGTGGGTGTTGTGGGTCATGGTGTGCCTCAGCCTACTGGGCGCGCCGCGGACACGCGTTCGCGAGCAGCGAGCGACGAAACGGTAGTTGAAGTTTCTAGGTCTTGTCCGTCCGTCTAGGATTGGCGCGTCACGCCCCACCGAGCCCGTCTCGCCCGACGAACGCCTAGGAGACATCCGGATGTCGAACAACTCATCGCTTAGCAGGCGCGCCGCTCTGCGGCAGCAGCAGGAGCTCGAGGAGCGCAACAAGAAGACCAAGCGGATCGTCGGGGCCGGCGTCGGCCTGCTCGCCCTCACCGCGGTGGTGGTGCTGGTGATCGTGATCATCCAGGCGATCTCGGCCCCGGCGAACAAGCCGGTCGCCACCGACCAGCTGACCCCGCCCAACGCCACCGAGAAGCACGGCATCCTCCTCTTCGGCAAGGAGCCGACGGCCGAGAAGCCGCACCTGATCGTCTACCAGGACTACCAGTGCATCTGGTGCGCCCGCTACGAGGCCGCGTTCGGGAAGCCGGTCGAGGAGCTCGTCGAGGCGGGCAAGATCACGGCCGAGTATCGGACGGTCGACTTCCTCGACAACGGCGTGGAGGACGGGCCCTCGCGCCGCGCCGCCGTCGCTGCGGCGGCCGCCGACGAGGTCGGCAAGTTCGCTGAGTACCAGCAGACGATCTTCGCGAACCACAAGGAGTCCTCCACCGCCTACCCCGCGCGCCAGCTGCGCGACGACTTCGCCAAGGACGCCGGGATCACCGGCGACGCGCTGACCAAGTTCCAGGAGCTGTTCGACACCCGCTCCTACAACGACTTCGTCGCCGGCGCCTACGCGCAGTGGCAGCAGGACGGGCACACCGGCACGCCGGTGTACATCACCTCGGGCGAGAGGCTGCCAGGGCTCATCGACAACGCGGGCGAGCCGACCATCCCGGCCACCGCGGACGCCTTCTACCAGGTCGTCCTGCAGTCGTGGGAGGCCGGCGGCAAGGAGATCGAGAAGACGCCCTCGTCCTGATCCGCCACCATTGGCGGTGTGTCTATCCCTGGGCACACCGTTAGGATGGCCGACGTGTCTACGCCGAATCCCCGCTCGCTGCCCGAAAAGCCCGTCCTCGAAGGCCTGGAGGCCAAGTGGGGACAGGTATGGGACGAGGAGGGCACCTACACCTTCCGCCGCCCCGACAGCCGCGACGAGGTGTTCTCGATCGACACCCCGCCGCCGACGGTCTCCGGCTCGCTGCACGTCGGCCACGTCTTCAGCTACACGCACACCGACACCGTCGCCCGCTACCAGCGGATGCGCGGCAAGCAGGTGTTCTACCCCATGGGCTGGGACGACAACGGCCTGCCGACCGAGCGTCGCGTGCAGAACTTCTACGGCGTCCGCTGCGACCCGTCGATCCCTTACGACCCCGAGTTCCAGGCCCCGGCGAAGCCGGACCCGAAGCGCCAGGTGCCGATCAGCCGTCGCAACTTCATCGAGCTGTGCCACGAGCTGACCGCGGTCGACGAGCAGGCGTTCGAGGACCTGTGGAAGCAGCTGGGCCTCTCCGTCGACTGGTCGACGCTGTACGCGACCATCTCGTCCGAGGCGCAGGCCGTCGCCCAGAAGGCGTTCCTGCGCAACCATGCGCGCGGCGAGGCCTACCTCAGCTACGCGCCGACGCTGTGGGACGTCACGTTCCACACCGCCGTCGCGCAGGCGGAGCTGGAGGCCCGCGAGTACCCCGGCGCGTACCACCGCGTCGCGTTCCACAAGCCCGACGGCTCCCCCGTCTACATCGAGACCACGCGCCCGGAGCTGCTGGTCTCGGTCTGCGCCCTGATCGCGCACCCCGACGACGAGCGCTACCAGGACCTGTTCGGGACGACGGTGACCTCGCCGCTGTTCGGCGTCGAGATCCCGGTGCTCGCCCATCCCGCGGCCGAGCCCGACAAGGGCGCGGGCATCGCGATGTGCTGTACCTTCGGCGACCTCACCGACGTCACCTGGTGGCGCGAGCTGAACCTCCCCACCCGGACGGTGATCGGCCGCGACGGCCGGCTCCAGGCCGAGACCCCCGAGTGGATCCCGAACGCCGACGCGTACGCCCCGCTGGCGGGCAAGACGACCTTCTCGGCCCGCGAGGCCACCGTCGCGGCGCTGCGCGAGAGCGGCGACCTCGACGGCGACCCGAAGCCCACCACGCGCATGGCCAACTTCTACGAGAAGGGCGACAAGCCGCTCGAGATCGTCGCCACGCGCCAGTGGTACATCACCAACGGCGGCCGCGACGACGCGCTGAAGGCCCGGCTCCTCGAGCTCGGCGAGGAGCTGAAGTGGACGCCGGACCACATGCGCCACCGCTACGAGAACTGGGTCGGCGGCCTGAACGGCGACTGGTTGGTCTCGCGGCAGCGCTTCTTCGGCGTGCCCTTCCCCGTCTGGTACCCGCTCGACGCCGACGGCGAGCCCGACTACGACCACCCGATCACGGCCGACGAGGCCTCGCTGCCCGTCGACCCGATGACCGACACCCCTGTCGGCTACGAGGAGTCACAGCGGAACAGGCCGGGCGGCTTCGCCGCCGATCCCGACGTCATGGACACCTGGGCGACGTCGTCGCTCACCCCGCACCTGGCCACCGGGTGGGAGCGCGACGAGGAGCTGTTCCGGCTCACGTTCCCGATGGACGTCGCGCCGCAGGCCCACGACATCATCCGCACCTGGCTGTTCAGCCGCGTCGTCCGCGCGCACTTCGAAAACGGCTCGCTGCCGTGGGCGCGCGCGACGATCTCCGGCTTCGTGGTCGACCCCGACCGCAAGAAGATGAGCAAGTCGAAGGGCAACGTCGTCGTGCCCACCGACATCCTCGACCGCTACGGCTCCGACGCCGTCCGCTGGCGCGCGGCCATGGCCCGCCCGGGCCTCGACTCGCCGTTCGACGAGACGCAGATGAAGGTCGGCCGCCGCCTCGCGATGAAGGTCCTGAACGCCGGCAAGTTCGTGCTGTCCCTCGCGGAGGCACCCGGCGGCCTCGGCTCCGTGACCAACCCCGTCGACAAGGCCCTACTCGCGGGGCTGGCCGGCGTCGTCGACGCCGCCACCGCGGGCTTCGAGGAGTTCGACTACACGGCGGCCCTCGAGGCCACCGAGACGTTCTTCTGGTCGTTCTGCGACGACTACCTGGAGCTCGTGAAGGAGCGCGCCTACACCGGCTCGCCCGAGGAGAAGGCGTCGGCGCAGGCCGCGCTCTCCCTCGCGCTGGATACGCAGCTGCGGCTGTTCGCGCCGTTCCTGCCGTTCGTGACGGAGGAGGTCTGGCGCTGGACGAACGACTCGTCGATTCACCTGGCCGCCTGGCCGACGGCCGACGAGCTGGCCACCGACGGCGACCCCGCGCTGCTCGCGGACGTGGCCGCGGCCCTGATCGCGATCCGCGGCGCGAAGTCGACGGCGAAGGTCTCCATGAAGGCGGAGGTCGCCCGGGCGGCCTTCTCCGGCCCGGCGGCGACCATCGCGCGCCTGCGCCAGATCGAGCCGGACCTCCGCGCCGTCGGCCGCCTGGTCGGCGACGTCACCTGGACCGACTCGGATGCCCCGCTGACAGCCGACGTGCAGCTTGCCCCGGCCGGCTGAGAGGATCTACCAACATCTCGGCCCAACCGGCACGGTCGTGCCGGTTGGGCCGAGATGTTGGTGATTTCTTTCAGTCGACCTTCTTGGTCGCCTTCGAGGTCTTGGCAACGGAGGCGAAGCCGGTCTTGGCGCCCTTCACCTTCACGGTGATCTTCGCGCCCTTGTCGGCCTTCTTGAGCTTGTAGCCGGCCTTCGTCGCGCCGTCGATCTTCTCGCCGTCGCGCAGCCACTGGTACGTCAGCTTGACCTTGCCGGGCTTCCAGGCGCCGGCGTCGGCCGTGAGCTTCTTGCCGACCTTCGCGGCGCCCTCGATCACGGGCTTCTTGCCCTTCACCGGGGACTGTTCGCCGTCGCCCACCCGGATGAAGCCGCTGACCTCGGCGATCCGGTACGTGCGCCACTGGTAGTTGCCGCCCCAGTTGTCCTCGGAGACGAGGACAGTGCCAGCCTTCATGTCGACGGCCTCGACGTAGCCGACGTGGCCCGTGCTGTTGCGGAACGCCTTCGTGTTCCACCACGCGACGTCGCCGGGCTTCGGGTTCTTCTTGCTGACCTTGATCCCCTTGGCCTTCGCGGCGGGGCCCCAGTGCTTGGCCGTTCCCCTGCCCGGCTTCGTGATCTTCTTCACGCCGTTCTGCTGCAGGCGGTAGGAGACGTAGTTCGTGCAGTTGTGACCGCCCGACATGCCCCAGTGCGACTTCCGGTACTTCGACGAGTAGCCCGAGCTGTCGTAGCCCTGCTTCTTGCACGCGGAGAACCCGACGCACTCCCTCGGCGACTTCGACAGCGCCTCGGCGGGCGCGGCGACGCCCCAGAGGCCGACGAGAATCGCGGACGCGATCAGCACGATCAGTGTTCGGGGCGCGCGGCGAGGGGTGTTGCTCCGCATTCGGTACCGCTCCAAGGGTCGGGGTCAGGACTCCGGCCGACGAGTGGGGAAGCGGTCAGCCAAGCTGAACCCTATCTTAAGAACTCTCAGGAAGGAAAGCCGCGCTGGCGAGCCGGACCCCTGCGCGAAGCGCCGGGGCCATGTCGAAACCGATGACCTCGACCAGCGGTCAGCCGGCAGTTGTCTCCTTCGAGGTCTTCGACACCGAGAGGTAGCCGGTCTTGTTGCCCGTCACTTTGACCGTGAGCTTCGCGCCCTTGTCAGCCTCGACCAGCGTGTAGGCCGACGACGTGGCCCCCTCGATCACGACGCCGTCGCGCCGCCACTGGTAGCTGAACTTCACCGGCGCGGGTCCCCAGGCGCCCGGCTTGGCCGTCAGCTTCTTGCCAACCTTCGCGGTGCCGGTGATCGTCGGCTTCGCAGCCTTCACCTTCTCCGCGTCCTTCACCGTCACGGGGACCGACGTCGCGGCCGCCGACGTGAACCCGACCCGCGAGCCGGTCACGCGGACGCTGATCGCGGCGTCGAGGTCGTCGTCGACCAGCGTGTAGCTCGCGCCCGTCGCACCGACGATGTCCACGCCGTCGCGCAGCCATTGCCGTTTGACTGTGGTGTCGGACGGCGACCACTTCCCGGCGTCGACGGTGAGTGTGCCGAGCACGTTCGGCCTGCCGGAGACGACCGGCACCGGCGGCGCGAACCGCCCGATCTTGACGGCGGCGGTGGCCGCCGACGTCGTCGAGACGCTCGTGAAGCCGACCTGCGAGCCGGTGAGCTTCACCGCGATCTTCGCCTTCAGATCCTCGACGCGCAGGGTGTAAGACGACGACTTCGCGCCGGGGATCGCCACGCCGTCGCGCAACCAGACGTATGCCAGCTTCGGCGTCCCCGGCTTCCAGGTTCCCGCCTTAGCCTTCAGCTTCTGGCCAATGCGCACGGTGCCGGAGATGGTGGGGGTCGGGGCTGTGGTGAACACGCCCTTGCCCACCTTCTTCGTCGCCGACGAGGTCTTGGACACGGCGGTGAAGCCGTCCTTTGCGCCCTTGACTTTAACGGTGATCTTCGCGCCGAGATCGTCGGCGGTCAGCGTGTAGGCCGCCTTGGTCGCGCCCTTGATGGACTTGCCGTCGCGGCGCCACTGGTAGGTCAGCTTCACGTCCGAGGGCCCCCACTCGCCCGCCTTCGCGGTCTGCTTCCTGCCCACCTTCGCGGTCCCGGAGATCGTCGGCTTCGGCGTGGCCGACAGCACCCCGACGGCCACCTCCGCCGTCTCCTCCGAGGTGATCGCGGCGCCGAGGTGCTCGACCTTCGACCCGGCGACGGTCACTGCGATCCTCTTGCCGAGGTCCGCGGCGGTCAGAGTGTAGGACGACGTGGTCGCACCCGTGATCGCCTTCCCGTTGCGCAGCCAGGTGTAGCCCAGCTTCACTGGAGCCGGCGCCCACGCCGCGGACTTCGCGGTCAGCTTCTCGCCGACGCGCACGGTCCCCTTGACCGTGGGCTTCGCGGCCGGGGCCATCACCAGGTCGGGGGCCGCGACCGGGGCGGTCGGCTCGGAGACCGTCGAGACGCTGGTGTACCCGAGCTTCTTGCCCGTCACCTTGACGCGAAGCTGCGCGCCCTCGTCCTCCTCGGTCGGGGTGTACGACGCGGCCTTCGCCCCGCTGATCGACTTGCCGTCGCGCTGCCACTGGTAGGAAAGCGTCACGCCCGCGGGCTCCCATGCTGCCGAGGCGGCCGTGAGCGGCTTGAGCACCTTCGGCTCGCCCTGGATCGTGGGCACCGGGGTTGCCGTGAGGACGGCAGGGGCGACGTTCGCCGTCGCCTTCGAGGTCTTCGAGGTCGAGAGGAAGCCCGGCTTGGAGCCGGTCACCTTGACCGTGATCTGCGCGTCGAGGTCGTTGCCGGACAGCGTGTACGACTTCCCGGTCGCCCCGCTGATCGCCTTCTTGTCGCGCAGCCACTGGTACGCGAACGACGCGCCGGACTCCCAGGTTCCCGGGTTGGCGGTGAGCTTCCTGCCGACCTGGGCAGTGCCGGTGATCTTCGGCGTCGCCGCCGTCACGGGCGTGGTCGCGGGCGGCGACTCCACGGAGGCGCTTGCCCCGACGTGCAGGAACCCCGTGATGTCGGTGATCAGGTAGGTGCGCCAGTTGAAGTTGCCCTGCCAGTGGTCCTCGGAGACGACGACCGTGCCCGCCGCGAGGTTCACCGACTCGACAAGCGCCACGTGACCGGAGGCGCCCATGTTGTCGTACCACCACGCGACGTCGCCCTTCCGCGGCGAGCGATCGACGGCGTAGCCCGCGGTGCGGGCGTGCTCGCCCCAGTACCTGGCGTTCCCACGGCCGGGGACGGTGAACTGCGGAACCCCCCGCTTGCCCAGCCGGTAGGCCACGTAGTTGGTGCAGTTGTGCCCGCCGTACATGTTCCAGTGGGCCTTCTTGTACACC